>OLQE01000849.1_pt1 | contig 20521 bp, 17 predicted proteins | sample 1643161 | NCBI WGS metagenome assembly OLQE01 (sample SAMEA3136650, study PRJEB25190) | human gut metagenome | reverse complement strand
ATCGCCCCCTACGGGAGCCAAACGGCAGCGGCCCCCACAACTTCTGCGCAACCCGCGCCGTTTCCGCTTGCATGCCGTCAACAATGGCGACGGGATGGAAACGGGCGTATTTCAAGGCGGCTTCTTTCTTCCGAACAAGTTCTCTTACGCATACGCGATTCCAACAATGCCCAGTTCAGAGCCTATTTGTGACCTGGACACCCTAAGATAGGCGCTGTCAAGTTCCATTCTTGGCCCTTACCGCACGAGAGGGTTCGCCTCGCAAAGAAGAAGCCCGTCCGCGACTCCGTCGATAGGCCTCGTGAAAGGAAGAAGCGTCATGAAGGCATCGAAACTCATAGCCGCCGTTGTTTCCGGCGCCGCCGCGCTCGCCCTGGTCGGCGGCATCGCCTACGCCATGGAGCCCGATCATGATCCGGCGACCCTGCCCATGCCCGAGGCGGCCCAGGACACGTCCATCGTCAAGCAGGTGGCCTCCATCATCGTCTACGAGGATCAGGAAGAGGCGGTGGCCATGGCCTCCGAGTTCGACGACATCCACGACGAGCTGGCCATGGACGCGGTTTCCAGCCGCGCCTCCCTGTCCGCCAAGCACAGCGCGAGCCACGATGCCACAGCCAAGACCGCCGCGAGCGCTGCCGGCGAGACACCCGAAGGCTCCGACGATTCCATCGACGTGGAGGCCGTCGACGTGACCGAGCCCCTCGAGACCATCTCCCCCGAAGGCGATGAAATGGTAGCGGACTCCATCGACGTGAACGGGGACATCGTCACCTACGTCCCCTCCTACGAAAGCGCCTCGGCTCCCGCCTCCGGTGCGGGACTGTGGATGGGCTCCGATAGCACCACCGATGGCAGCTGGGGCTACTTCATCGGTCACAACCCCGGCGACTTCACCTGCGTCATGACCCTGAAGAACGGGGATCCCGTCACCGTGTGCGACTCCGATAGGAACACGCGCACCTACTCCGTCGTCGACGAGTTCATCGTGCCCGACGACACCTACTGGGAGGACATCCAGTCCCGCGTGACCGACTACGGCGAGTCGATCATTCTGCAGACATGCTGCGGGGACAACGCCCATTACCGTGTGGTCATCGCCGCCTAGCGACGAGCGCGCGACCCGCCCCCCTCTTTCGAGCCGCCCGGTCATACCGATCGGGCGGCTCTTTGCCGGCAGGTTGCGCTACCCTAGGGAATCACTGCGGAATGCACCCTCGAGAAAGGACCCTCATGGCACGCCTCGGCGTTATCGACCTCGGCTCCAATTCGGTTCGCCTGGTCGTTTACGAGACCAAGCGGGAAGATGCCGCCAAGCCCTTCCGCACGTTGGTCGACGAGAAGAAGATGGCCGGCCTTGCCGCCTACGTGACCGACGGGGCCCTCTCCAGCGCGGGCATCGCACGAGCCGTAACCGTGCTGGGCGACCTGCTGAAGCTGGCCGACAACCTCAACTGCGCGCGCGTCGATATCTTCGCCACCGCCGTGCTGCGCAACTGCGCGAATTCCGAAGCGGCGACTGCGGCCATCGAGACAGCCATCAACCATAGGGTGCGCGTGCTCTCCGCCCGCGAGGAGGCCCACCTCGGGTTCGTCGGCGCCTCCATCGGCACACCCCTTGCAGCAGGCACGCTCATCGATGTTGGCGGCGGCTCGACGGAGCTGACGGCCCTTGCGTCCGATGGCGACCATGCGGGGATCTCGATACCTTTCGGCTGCGTGCTCGCCTACGCGAACTACGTGCGCTGCGTCATTCCCACCCCGGCCGAATGCCGCACCATCGCCGACGCGTTCCGCAAAGAACTCCAGGCGCTACCGAATTTGGAGGGGTACCGAAGCGAGCGGCTCTACGGCATCGGCGGATCGGTGCGCGCCCTCGCGAAGATGGTCGCCGCCGTGTGGGGCGACGACACTCGGCCCAAGAGCATCAGCCGCAAGGACATGGAAGGGCTCGCCGATCTCCTTCAGGGCGACGTCTCCGTTTTCGCCCATCGCGCTGTGAAAGCCGCCCCCGACCGCGTTCACAGCCTCGTTCCCGGCATGATCATCGTGCGCACGCTCGCAGAGGAGCTGGGCGCCGCCGAAGTTATCCCCTGCAAATACGGCATCCGCGAGGGTTACCTCGTCACCCACATGCTTTAGGGCCCCGCCGATTTACCCCATGGAGCCGGTCAACCTCGCTTGCCCCACATCCCGTAGGGGCTGACCCTGGTCAGCCCTCTCAACCGGAATGATGCCCCCAGCTGCGAAGGGGCGACCAAGGTCGCCCCCTACGGATCGCACTTGCAGGGCTCTACAACAGCTCGGCCGCCAAACGCCGGGCCTTCTCCATCACTTCGCGCTCCAGATCGGCAATGGCCGGCGGCGTCCAGCTGACGGCGTCGGCCCCGGCCGCAATGGTGGCGCGGATGGCGTCGTCGGTCGGGCCGCCCGTGGCGATGATCGGCAGGTCGGGGTATTCCCAGCGCAAAGCCTCCACCACCTGGGGCGTGCGCGAGCCGGCGGCCACGTTCACGATGGAGGCGCCAGCCGCAATCTGGCGGCGCACCACGTCATCGGCGGCGCAGGCCGTCACGCACACGGGCACGGCCACCTTCTCCACGAGCGCCGAGATGGACTCCACGGGAATGGACGTGTTCACCACGACGGCGGCCACGCCGGACATCTCGGAGTGCAGGGCCGCCTCCACGCAGCGCTCGCCCTGGGTGATGGAGCCGCCGACCCCGTTGAACACCGGGCGCTGGGACGCGGCCACGAGCGCCTGGGTGATGGCCGGCTGGCAGGTGAAGGGGTACACCGCGAGCACCGCATCGGCGTCGCAGTGGCAGATGACGGCCAGATCCGTCGAGAACACGAGCGAGCGGATCTTGCGTCCCTGAATGGCGATGCCGGGGGCCGTACGCATGACCTCGGGCACGGCGAGTACGCTCTCGTGGGCCCGCGCCCGCTCCGCATGTTCTCTCTTGATGACCTTGGTCACAGCCGTACTCCTCGCTCTTGCCGCCTTCGGCGCCGCACCGACGCCTTCTTTTTGGAACGCCCAGTATAGCAAGAGGGGCGCCCGCGCTACCGCTGAAGTCGCCCCCTGCGCCATCTTTCCGCTTCCGAGGCGGCAAGGCGCCTTCAGTGGGGTACGCTTCTGCCGACGATACCCTGCGGCGCGCAGGCCTTAAGCCCCGGCGCCGCCCACGGAAGGAGTGCCCTATGAACGTCGTATGCCTCGATTTGGAAGGCGTGCTGGTTCCCGAAATCTGGATCGCCTTCGCCGAGGAAGCCGGCATCCCCGAGCTTAAGCGCACCACCCGCGACGAGCCCGACTACGACAAGCTCATGAAGTGGCGCCTCGACATTCTGGCCGAGCATGGGCTGGGCCTGCCCGACGTGCAGGCGGTCATCGCCAAGATCGACCCCATGCCCGGCGCCCGCGCGTTTTTGGACGAGCTGCGCAGCCTCACCCAGGTCATCATCATCTCCGACACTTTCGAACAGTTCGCCAAGCCCCTCATGGAGAAGCTCGGCTGGCCGACGCTGTTCTGCAACGAGCTGGTGGTAGCCGCAGATGGCGCCATCACCGACTTCACGATGCGCTGCCCCGAAAGTAAGCTCACCACGGTGCGCGCGCTGCACTCCTGCGGCGTCGAAACCATCGCCGCCGGCGACTCCCATAACGACCTGGGCATGATCCTGGATTCGAAGGCCGGCTTTTTGTTCCGCACCACCGATGCCATCAAGACCGAGTACCCGGAGCTGCCGGCCCTGGAAACCTACGACGAGCTGCTGGCCGCCATCAAGGACGCGCTGTAGTTGGAAGAGGCTATTCTCGACATACTGGCCGCGCTGCGCGACGGCGAGGCGGTGGACGCCGCGTGGCTCGACCGTCTGGTGCGGCGGCACAACCGGCTCGCCCGCGACGGCACGCGCCAGGTGGCCAAGCGGCGACTCCTCCCCTTCTACCTGCGCGTGAAGGCCGAGGAGCCCGAGCGGTGGGCGGCGTGGAACGTGAGCGAGGCGACCGACGCAGCCCTCGTGCGCCTTCTGCAGGCCAAACCGCGGCGCACCGCCTCGGGCGTGGCCACCATCACCGTGCTCACGAAGCCCTGGCCGTGCTCGGGCGCCTGCGTGTTCTGCCCGAACGATATCCGTATGCCGAAGAGCTATCTTTCCGACGAGCCGGCCTGCCAGCGGGCCGAGCGCTGCTGGTTCGACCCCTTCCTGCAGGTGGCCGCCCGTCTGCGCGCGCTCACGGCCATGGGGCACGTCACCGACAAAGTGGAGCTCATCGTGCTGGGCGGCACCTGGAGCGACTACCCCGAAAGCTACCAGCGCTGGTTCACAGGCGAGCTTTTCCGCGCCTTGAACCTTTCCGACGAGGAGCGCGTCCGCGAGGCGACTGAGCGCCGGACATGGTACGAGAGGCGCGGCCTCCCCCGCGACCGCGATGCCCTGGCCGCCGCGGCAGCCCCGCTTCAACAGCGCATCGACGCCGGAGAGCTCACCTACAACGAGGCGTGGCGGGAGGCCTACGGCGAGAAAGATCCGCGCGGGCATGAGGCCAGAACATTGCCGCATCCCGGCATGTTGACAGAGGATCAGAGGGCAGACCAAGGTCTGCCCTTACGGGAAGATGTCGAAAGCGGGGTGCCGCAAAGCTGTTCCTGGGACGATCTTTTCGCCCTGCATCGCGCCAACGAAACGGCACCGAAGCGCGTCGTCGGGCTGGTGGTGGAAACGCGCCCCGACCTCGTCACCGCCGATGCCTGCCGCACCCTGCGCGCACTCGGCTGCACCAAGGTGCAGATCGGCATCCAGAGCCTCTCCGACGACCTTCTCGCCGCCAACGGCCGCGCCATCACGTCCGCGCGTATCGCCGACGCCATGACCCTGCTGCGGCAGTTCGGCTTCAAAAGCCACGTGCACTTCATGGTGAACCTGCTCGACGCCGACCCCGTCTCCGACATTACCGACTACCGTCGTCTCGTCACCGACCCGGCGTTTCTGCCCGACGAGGTGAAGCTCTATCCCTGCTGCCTTGTGGAAAGCGCCCAACTCACCGACTGCTACGAGGCCGGCTGCTGGCGCCCCTACACCGAGGAAGAGCTCGTGGAAGTCCTCGTCCAGGACGTGCTGGCCACCCCGCCCTGGACCCGCATCTCCCGCATGATCCGCGACATCTCCGCCACCGACATCCTCGCCGGCAACAAGAAGACCAACCTGCGCCAAGTGGTAGAAGCCGCCGTTGATGCCACAGACGAGGAGGTTGCCGAGATTCGCTCCCGCGAAATCTCCGTGGAAGGCGCTGCGGTGGAGGACCTCGCGCTGGAGACCATCGCCTACCAGACCGCCACCACCGAAGAGCGCTTCCTTGAATGGATCACCCCCGAAAACAAGATCGCCGGCTTCTGCCGCCTGTCGCTACCGACGCCACTTCCCCGCGACACCGCCAACGAACCCTCTCCCCCGCTCATCCAGAGCGAGCAAAGCGAGGCGAGGGGTTCCTCGCTTGCTTCCCCCTCCGCACCGCAGGAGGCCATGATCCGCGAGGTGCATGTGTACGGGAAGGTGGCCGCCCTGCACCGCACCGGCGAGGGCACCCAGCATCTGGGCCTCGGGCAGGCGCTCGTGGAAGAAGCCTGCGCCCAAGCGGCGGCCGCCGGGTACACCGCGATTAACGTCATCAGCGCCGTGGGCACCCGCGTCTACTACCGCAACCTCGGCTTTAAGGACGCCGGGCTCTACCAGAAACGGCCGCTGCCATGAGCATCGCCGACGAGCAGCGTGTTTCCGCATCCGGAGCAACGACCGCGCAGAGCGCCTCGCAGCCCGACGCCTACTCCCCCCAGGTCATCCGCAAGCTGAATGACCTCACGAGCGACTTCTACGCCCGCGAAGCCGCCTCGTTCTCGGCCACGAGACAAGCCCCTTGGCATGGCTGGGAGAAGGCTTGGGAGCTCATCACGGCCCACGATGCCGTGCAAGGCCCCTTCCCCAGCCACGCCGCCCGCGTCCCCGATGACAGTGCCGGCGATTCCGGGGCGCCCCTCACCATCCTCGACTTTGGCTGCGGCAACCTCCGCTTCGAGCGCTTCCTCGCCGAACACACGAACGCCCCCCTGCACATCACCGCCCTCGACAACTGCCCCGATCTGGCATCTCCCGCAATCGGCGCCCTATCTGCCGCCTTTCCGCACAGCCCTAGCAGCTCCTCTGCTGCTTCCAAAACGAAAGGAGGGGATGCTTCAGGACAGGGCACAAACCTCCTCGAAAAGACCACCGTAGATCTCCGCGCCCTCGACATCGTGGAATCCCTCCTCGACGGCACCTTCGCCGACCGCCTCCCCCGCAACTCGCACGACCTCGCCGTCGCCTTCGGGCTCATGCACCACCTGCCGACGTTCGCCCTGCGCGCCCGGGTTCTCGAGGGGCTCCTCGGCTCCCTGCGGCCCGGCGGCTTTGCCGTCGTGTCGTTCTGGCAGTTCCTGAACGATGCGCGCTTGGCTGCCAAAGCCGCCACGGTCACCGCCGAGGGCCGCGCCACCCATCGCCTCCCCACCTTCCAAGAAAACGACTTTCTCCTCTGCTGGCAGCACGCCGAGGGTGTCTACCGCTTCTGCCACCACACGCCCGAGGACGAAATCGACGCCCTCCTCGCCGCCATCCGCGAACCCAGCGCGCCTTCTGCCAGCAGCTGCACGTCTGCCGCTCCCCTCCCCTTCCGCGAGGTCGCCCGCTTCTCCGCTGACGGCAAGCAGGGCAACCTCAACCGTTATGTAGTTTTGCAGCGCTCCCAATGCTAGGCGCATCCTCTGCTAAAGTGCGCACCATGGCAAGAATACCTGACACCCCCAAAGTCGCTCGCCGCCGCGAGCGCGAGAAGCGCACCATCTCGAACATGGTGGCGATTTATTGCGCCGGCAACCACGAGGCGACCGCACGCACCGAGACCAGCCATGCCGGCGAGGCGCTCTGCCCCGCGTGCAAGGCCATCGACGACTACTGCGTCCTGCGCACCGAGCGCTGTCGGTCCATGGCCCACAAAACAAGCTGCGAGGAATGCGGCAACCACTGCTACGCCCCCGCCCAGCGCGAGCAGATCCGCGCCATCATGCGTTACGCCGGTCCGCGGATGATCACGCGCCACCCCGTCGCCGCCATCCGGCATCTGCTAAAGAAATAAGGCCGACGCCCTCTCGCCCCTCGGCGAGGCTACATCCCCAAATACGCCAGCAGCCCCTCGCAGCCATCGCACACGTCGGCATAGGTGGTTTCGAAATCGCCCGTGTACCAGGGGTCGTCAACGCTGCGGTTGGTGCCGGCGAATTCCAAGAGTTTGAGCACCTTGCCGTCCGGGTCGCCGCCGAGGATCCAGTTCATGTTGCGAATATTGGCCGTGTCCATGCCAATGATGAAGTCGAAGGCGTCGTAATCGGCGCGGCGCAGCTGGCGGGCGCGCTTGCCTTCGAAGCCGCCGATACCATGCTCGCGCAGCACCGCCGCCGTGCCCGGATGCACCGGGTTGCCGATCTCCTCGGTGCTCGTCGCCGCCGACTCGATGTGGAACTGCTCGGTAAGCCCCCGCCGCGCCACCATGTCCTTCAACACGAACTCGGCCATAGTCGATCGGCAGATGTTGCCGTGGCAGACGAAAAGGACGCGAATGGGAGACTGGGTCATGGGGAAATCCTTTGCAAGGAGACCGATTGTTTAAAAGATACGGCGCATATTATCTCACAGCAACCCCCATCGCCCTAAGCCACAAGTCGCGGTTTTCTTCCAGTATCGCGAAGGCGCCATAGCACCCGTCGGTTACTTCTGGGAAAATACCGCCCAAGCATTGGACGGCTCGCTCGGCGAGGCGGCCTTCCCGTACGCGCCTCGCGCTGCGAACCGAGGAACCGAGCAGAGGGAACAGGAGCATCATGGCAGAGTTCATCTACCAAATGTACAAGGCCCGCAAGGCGGTGGGCGACAAGGTTATTCTGGACGACGTTACGCTGTCGTTCTACCCCGGCGCGAAGATCGGCGTCGTGGGGCCCAACGGCATGGGAAAGTCCACCCTGCTGAAGGTCATGGCCGGCCTGGAGGAAGTCTCCAACGGCGAGGCGCGCCTGACGCCCGGCTACACCGTGGGCATTCTTCTGCAAGAGCCGCCGCTTGAGGAGGACAAGACCGTCCTCGAGAACATTCAGATGGCCTTCGCCGATGTGCTGGCCAAAGTGGAGCGCTTCAACCAGATCGGCGAGGAGATGGCCGCGCCCGACGCCGACTTCGACGCGCTCATGGACGAGATGGGCAAACTGCAGGACGAGATCGACGCCGCCAATGGGTGGGACCTCGACTCCCAGCTCTCCCAGGCCATGGACGCGCTGCAGTGCCCCGACCCGGACGCGCCCGTGAGCATCCTTTCCGGCGGCGAGCGCCGTCGCGTGGCGCTGTGCCGTTTGCTTCTGGAACAGCCCGACCTGCTGCTGCTCGACGAGCCCACCAACCACCTGGATGCCGAATCGGTGCTCTGGCTCGAGCAACACCTGAAGACCTACCCCGGCGCCGTGCTCGCCGTCACCCACGACCGCTACTTCCTCGACCACGCCGCCGAGTGGATCTGCGAGGTGGACCGCGGGCAGCTCTTCCCCTACAAGGGCAACTACTCCACCTACCTGGAGACGAAGGCCGCCCGCATCGAGGCGCAGGGCCAGAGCCAGGAGAAGCTGGCGAAGAAGCTGAAGAAGGAGCTGGAGTGGGTGCGCTCGAGCCCCAAGGCGCGCCAGGCCAAGAACAAGGCGCGTCTTGCCCGCTATGAGGAGATGGAGGCCGAGGCCCGCGCAAGCCAGAAGCTCGACTGGACGGACATCCGCATTCCCGTGGGGCCGCGCTTGGGCGCGAAGGTGCTCGAGGTCGAGCACCTGCACAAGGAGTTCGACGGCCGCGTGCTCATCGACGACCTCTCCTTCAGCCTGCCGCGCAACGGCATCGTGGGCGTGATCGGCCCCAACGGCGTCGGCAAGACCACCCTCTTCAAGACCATCGTGGGCCTAGAGCCGCTCGACGGCGGCGAACTGGAAATCGGCGAGACGGTGAAGATCGCCTACGTCGACCAGAACCGCGCGGGCATCGATCCGGACAAGAAGCTGTGGGAAGTCGTCTCCGGCGGCACCGACTATATGATGGTCGGCGAGACGGAAGTGCCCTCCCGCGCCTACGTGGCCGCCTTCGGTTTCAAGGGAGCCGACCAGCAGAAGCCCGCAGGCGTGCTCTCCGGCGGCGAGCGCAACCGGCTGAACCTGGCGCTCACCCTGAAGGAGGGCGGCAACCTGCTCCTTCTGGACGAGCCCACCAACGACCTGGACGTGGAGACCCTCTCCAGCTTGGAGGCGGCGCTGCTCGACTTCCCCGGCTGCTCGGTCGTGGTCAGCCACGACCGCATGTTCCTCGACCGCATCGCCACCCATATTCTGGCCTGGGAAGGCGACGACGAGAATCCGGGCCGCTGGCACTTCTTCGAGGGCAACTTCGAGGCCTACCAGGCCGACCGCGAGGCACGCCTCGGCAAGGAAGCCGCCAAGCCCCACCGCCTCCACCGCAAACTAACCCGCGACTAGGCACCGCCAAAAAAGCTCTATTGACAATCTCCAGAGAGCCCTCTTCGATCTCTTGCCGAAGAGGGCTCTCTCGTTAGATGCTCCACTGCCTCCAAAATTTGGACATTATGCCGTGACATTCCACTCGGTTCGTTCGTATTAAGGACAAGGAGGTAAGCATGCGAACACCCTTGCAGGACAATCAAGAAATCAGTGTGGCGGAACGGGCGCTGACGCTATGGGGCGATACGGTATACCGCGTGGCTCTCGGCCAAACCGGATCCCGAGCGGAGGCCGAAGACATCTACCAAGATGTCTTTTTGAAGATAGCCGACAGCCCTCGACAGAGGTCGACAGCTTCCTGGAACAATATGCATCGACTGTCCGCTTCCAGCGGCCCCCTGCCGACACCTGCGCTCAGCTACAAAAGGTGTTTGCGACGCAAAGGACGGCGAATGCCACGCAAAGCCGCTGCGCCAAAACGGGCTCCGCAACCATTGGTACGCCGAGAACCTTCAGTGCATTGCGGCGTCCTCGTCGCACGGCCCGATACGCTATGGCTGCTGCCAGTACCGCTATTCTCATCCTAGCGGGTGCTTCCGCCATCACCTTGGGGAACAATAGCTCGCAAAGCAGCAGCCCCCTCGCAACCCCTATCGAACAGCAGGAAGACAACTCTGCCAGCGACACCACCGCTTTTCCGGAGGGAAACTTTTTCGTGCTCAAAGCATGGGCCGACGAAACCGCGCAAGCGAATGTTCCCGTAACGTCAACCGATCCTCTGGGTATTAACTGGCTGCACCCCGCCTTCGTCAGCAGCTGGCAGACTTGGCAGGACGATCCTGTATTCGGCGAACTGCTGGAACCCGGAGAGGCGCTAACTTATTTCAACTTCGACGCCCAATGCGAGGGGACAAATCTCGCCTCTGTCACTTACCGCATTGATAACGAAAACGCTTTCTTTGAATACTTCGACTGGAAAGAGGTCGACAAGCTCAAAGAGACCGGAGGGGATCCCCAGCAGAGCGTCGAATACGGCCCTTCGTTTACTCTCACCTACGGAAAGGGGGGAACCGCCGCAACAGCCCATACGCGGCTCTATGTCATCTCGTCATGCCCCGAGGAATACGACGATGACCCTCACGCCATAGAGGGCTACGCCGAAGCCGCACGGATCCTCGACGGGTCAGTCATTACGCTCTCGGCTACCTTCGACGACGGCAGCACGCAGGAGCAGGCCTACCGTATCGCCATGGTCGATGACTTCAATGAAAAATGTCGAGAATTTCTTGACCAGTATTTTACGGCCTGGGACATTGCGGGTCCGCAGGGAGAAGAGGCCGTCCTCGACGAGGCATCGGGCGCACCTAAGTTGTTTACCTTGGAGCGCATCAGCGAATAGCGCTTGCGCCTTTCTCGCGATGGGCCGCATGGGTCATGCGGCCCATGCGGTCTTTTATAGAGCAGCTGCTTTCTTTTGAGGGCGACCAGGCTTCGGGGCTTCGGCCATACGCGCCAGGATCGATTCCACCAGAATCATGCGCCGCCCGTTCTCCTTCCATGAGATAAGCTGGCCCTTCGCGCACATTTGGGCGACGCGGGCCGCGCTCACCCCGAGAAGCGATGCCGCTTGCGCCGAACAGACCGCCTCGAACTGGGACAAATCGCAGTTGACGGAGACGGCAATTACCTTCCCACCCTGTCGAGGCTCATTTCCAAAACCTCCGCAACGAGGACGCACGCCGTGAATAAGATCGTACTTCACCGTCTCGTAAAGCCAGTCGGCCGCCATATAGACAGCTTCCTCTAAACTAGCGCCGCAGGTTCCCCCCTCAAGGTCAAAGGGAACCGCGCACACCATTCCCTCGCTCTCAAAAAACTCGAATTCGTTGATGTAGATCATGGCCATCCTTCCGCAGCTAGCGCAGCTTCGCCTGACGTAAAATGCTGGCAGCCGTCGCATCGGGAATCTCTCGATGACGCGGTACTAACACCCGCAGGGAGCCCTTAACAAAATGCTCGTGATTCGTCCCTCCGGTGGAGACAAACCCTGCGCCCAATAGCACGCGAACAAGGTCTCTTCGCTTTGTCATGTCGCTCCCTTCAGATAATATTAACATAGATTAATATTTAATTCCACCAACCTAATTAGACGCATCGCAATAGGTAAGAATCTATCTTTTGATAGATTCATCTACCTTCTATTCATGTTAAATATAACATATTTCTAACCTCAATACCTCATAAGAGTGATAAAATGGAATCACATTAGCAATCTATAGATTGGAATATCATGAGAGAACACGACATGTCCCAGCAAATTAAGGAGATCCGGAAGCACTACGGGCTCTCCCAACAGGCCTTTGCGCGGCTACTCGGCATCGGCGAGGCCAGCATCACTCGCTACGAGAAGGGTATCGCCCCCACCAAGGCCAACGCCAACCTCATTCGCGCCGCCATGATTCCCGAGTTCATGGCCGGCTGCCTCGAGCGCGACGGCGACGCGCTTACCCCCAAGCAGCGCGCATCGGTCGAGAAGATCGTCTACGCGGAAGTGACCTTTGACGAGGGAGGAGACATCATGACCATGACGGAAATCTACGAGATAACGTTGCAGCAGGAGGTGTTGAACGAATCCGCCTGGGATATTATGGCGCAAATCTCCCGAGCGCGCGCCGACGCGAAGCTCAAAGGCAACGACGAGCTGACGATAATCTATGACGACATCGAGCAACAGATCGCTCGGCTCGTACCCGAAATTCTCTCGGAGTCGGCGGCCAATCAGCATACTATCGACGAGATACGAGGGCAGCTGAAAGGCTTTCAGCAATTCCTCTCGACCCAGCTCGCAAAGGCGGCCTAACTATGAGTGACGAAGAGAAGTACACGGAGAGGGAGTTCAGCGAAAAGTTCGAAGAGCTGCGCTGGAATCTCCTGAACGCCTATCGCCCTACCCTTGAATCGCCACCTCAGGCTTTTTTGCTCGGGGGCCAGAGCGGGGCAGGGAAAACCACGCTCCACAAGATCATCCATCGCCGACTGGACGGCAATGGCATCAGCATCAACGGGGACGACTATCGAAAGTTCCACCCCCGTTTCTTGGAGCTTCAGCGCATCTACGGAGACGAGGCCGTTAACTATACTGCGCCATGGGCAGGACGCATGACCGAGGCGCTTATCGACTCGCTTTCGCGCATCGGGTACAACCTCGTCATCGAGAGCACGTTGCGCACGGCAGAGGTGCCCCTGAAAACGGCGGAGCTGCTGCGCCAGCGCGGTTACGGGGTGTCCCTCGCGCTCATGGCCGTAAAGCCGAAGATATCGCTCGTCAGCTGCCAGATACGCTACGAGGAGATGCGCGTGGCCGGCACCACGCCCCGAGCCACCGATCCGGCGCACCACAACAAGATCATCGACCAGATCGTCTCCAACCTCGGCGTCCTGGAAGCAAGCGGAATGTTCGACGAGATCGCCCTCTACGACCGAAGTCAAACGTGCTTGTTCCCTCGCGAAGGGGCCGGCGATAGCGCCGAGGAAGCTTTGCGCACCATCCTCTTCGGCCCCTGGACCTCTGAGGAGCGGCGCCACTACAACGAACTCAAGGCCAAGCTAGAACAGCTGCGCAGGAAGTAGGATACCACGGGATAGTCGCGCCCTGTCCCTCGATGCGAGAGCCAGGGCCCGGGTCAATCCCGTACAAGCACACACCTCCGAGCCATGGGAAGGAGGTGAAACCGATGAGGGAGTTTTTCACCTCAGTGCTTGCGGGCGTCGCGTCCGCAGTCGTCTGGGAAACGATCAGGTGGGTTTTCGCGTCCATAAGGGCGCAAAAAAAGCCCGCCGATCCTGACCAGGCCAAGCGGGCTTGACACCCTGCGGGGGACGGTTCGGTTCCGTCCCTCGTAGTTTCGCATTGTAGCATAGAGCGTATATCTTTTCAGTCTAAAGATGCACGATTCGTCATGAACGCTCTGTAGCCGACTCTTCTTCCCCAGTGTCGTCAACTGGCTCAGAATCATCAATCGCCTCGAGCCCATCGGCCGGCTCGGGATCACCGGGCTCTTCGGCATCATCAGTCTCCCCGGCCTCCTCGGCGAGGGCGGCGTCTTCGGCCAGAAGGCGGTTGAACTCCTCCACGTCGTACAGCTCGCCGGTGTCGCTCAACTCGTCCACCACGGGAATCTCGACGGCGTCGTCCGCATCGCCGGCAAAGTCCTCGCCCCAGCCGTCCGCAACGCCGTAGTCCTTCATGCCGAAGCGCGCACGACCGCAGCTCACCAGGCGCGGCTCGAAGCCTTCCGCCTCATCGTCGCCCACAGCATCGGCATTGTACCAGTGGCACTCCTCCACCGGCACGGCGGCCACTGCAGCAGCTGCGGCGGCGGCCGGTGTGGCGCCCTTCTTGGAACGCAGGGCGTTGCGGCGGCGCAGAGCGGCCTGAAGAGCGGTCTCTTCCACGACCTCGCGCGCATCGCCATCGGTACCCTCCCCGCCTTCGATATTCTCCTCGTCGAGCAGCGGATTGAAGGTGCCCGCTGAAGCGGCGGCCGCCTCGACCTCGGCAGCGCGCTGGCGCGAGGACTCGACCGCCAACCCCGCCACGGCGCCCGCAGCGGCAAGGCCGAGGACGCCCACGGACACAGGACCGGCCATCTTTACGGCATCGAGCCATTCCACCTCGCCGGTAGACGCCAGCGCCTCGTGCATGGAGCCGCCCACGCCGTACTTCATCACCTGCACCACGTGGTGTCCGCCCTGCTCGCTCACGCCGAGCACCGAGGCCGAGGCCCAGCCGCGCTCGCGCAGCGCCGCCGCGCGCTCATTGGCCCGGGACACAATGGCATCGCGCTCGTCGAAGGCCAGAGCATCCAGCGGGCAGGCGGCCACGCAAGCGGGCACGCCCCCCTCGGACACCTCGGCCGCGCATCCGTCGCACAAAAGCACCTCACCGCGCTCGCCCCGATGACGCGGGGCCGCGGCCGGACACACCATGGAACACAAGTGGCAGCTCACGCAACGCGCCGCGTCCAGCGCGACGAAGCCCGTTTCCCCGTTGAACGCCACAGCCCCCGTGGGGCACACCTCCGCGCAAGGCGCCTGGGCGCAGTGCACGCAGCCAGCACGGGCCGCTTCCCAAACCACGCCTCCATCGGCCAGCGTGCGCTCGAAGCGCGCCACGGCCAGGGGCGCCTCCTCGTCCAGCACAACCGCTCGCCCGAACGCGCGCGCCGTCTCGTTCTCTGAAGACGAATCGGACGCGGAGGGCGCCAAGCCGAAGCGGCCTTTGCAGGCAGCGACGCACGCCTGGCAGGCAGAGCACCGACTGCTATCGAAAAGAATTGCCTTGTCAGCCATGATGCCCCCTACGCCTTCTCGATATCGACCAGGAAACCCTTGACGTCGCGGGCCGCCCCCACGGGGCTTTCCGCCGCAGGGGCCAAAACGCCCCACACGGCTGCCGCAGCGCCCTCGTCGCCGAGGGTCATGCCGTTCAAGCACACATAGTGGCCCTCGTTGTCCTCGCATTGGAAGGGGCGGATGCGGTCGGTGACGAGCACCGGCGCCTCCACGGATCCGCGCTCGTTGAACACGCGGACCCACTTCCCCGTGGCCAGGCCGCGAATGCGAGCCAAGCTCGCCGACATCTCCACGAAGCAGCCGGGCTCCGCGGCAGCCAGCGTCTCGCTCAGGGCGCGCCGAGCGCCGTCGCGGCCGTCCGAGCCGTTGATGACCGCCGCAATGGGATAGGCCGCGCGATCCGCCTGCATAGAGGAGTAGTCCGGCGCCAGCGCATCGGCCACGGCGGCATCCACCGCCCCGTCATCGCCTGCGGCACCGGGCATCTTCGCGGCGGCCGCCAGCAGCACCGGCGAGGCGTAAGCACCGTTCAGACGGTTGTTCAGCGGAGACTCCAGCGGTTCGTAATGCTCGGGCACAGGCCCGTCACCCAGCCGGTCGGACACCAAAAGGCCCACCTGCTCCCACGTACCGGGGAAGGCCTGGTTGTCCGGCTCGAGCCATCGTCCGTCGCGCAGAATCGGGAAGTCGGGCGCGTCGATGCAGGCCCAGCTCTCCCCCTCCCAAGTAAGGAGATTGCGCTCGCGCACCCACGGCTGGCCCGCCAAATTCGCGCTCGCCCGGTTGCCGCGCACCCGCACGTTGCCGGGCCATGTGAAGCCCCAGCCGGGGAAGAGCCCCAGACCGCTCTCGTCGGCGCCGTCGCGACGTCCCACGGGTTGCTCGGCCGCATCGGCCGCACTGGCGCCGTTCGACCACAGCCCCGCCAGGAAAGCCGCGCCGCAAGCCGTCGAGCCGTCGGCGCGCAGCCCGTCGGCGCCTTCCAAAAGCACCAGCTCGCCGCCGCCCCAGTCGCTGTCCTCGACGACATAGCCGTTCATCGCCCAGGCCACCTTCACCAGATCGATGCTGTCGGACGTCACGTAGTCCCACCGGGCCTTAAGGATCGGATCCGTCGCCGTACCGCCCTTGGTGTCGTACAGGTTGAACACGCGCTCCCACATATCGCCGATGATGGCAGCGTCCGTGCGGCTCTCGCCCGCCGGCTCAACCGCCGCCTCAGCATGCTGCAGAAGGCGGCCGCCGCTCGCCCGGATGCCGGCCTTCTCGAAGCCGAGGACGCTTGGCAGCTGGAACACCGTCGTCTGCTGCTGGGAAGGATCCTCCACCCGTTCCCAAAACGTAGCCGTGAGGTTCGGCGAGCCGTCGGTCACGACGAGCCACGCTAGGCGCCCCACGTCGTCGGCCGTAACGCCCGAAGACGCGCTCCCCACCAGATCGGCGCCCCACAGGAAACACCCCTGCAGCAAGCCTGTGCACAGCGCCTCGCTGAACGACGCACCGCCAGCCGGTGCCTTGGGCAGCCAATCGTAGCCGTAGTCGTTGTCGAAGGCCGCCTCCTCGCCCCACCACTCACGCAGGGCCGACACCAGGGCACGGGGCCGCAGTGAACCCGCGCCGGCCGGCTCGGTGTGGGCCTCGAGCCACGCCTGGAGCGTCGTCTCGCTTTCAGTGGGCCAGGGAAGATCGCCGCAGAACATGTCCGGCGAAAGCCCCATGGCGTCGGCCAGCCCCTCGTTCGCGGTGCCCCCCAGGTAGGAGATACCGCCCCCGGGCACGCCGATGTTGCCGAGCAGCAGCTGCACCACGGCGGCCGCGCGCGCCGCCTGGGCCCCCGTGCCGTGCTGCACGAGACCGGGCCCGGCCAGCACCTTGCCCGCCCCCTCCACCGCGCCCGTGGCCGCGAAGGCCCCATAGGCGCGCTCGAGCAGCGACCGCTCCACGCCGCACACGGTGGCCACCGTGTCCAAGTCGTAACGGGCGAGAAACTCCTGCAGGCGCACCCAGGCGCAAGCCGGGTCCTGCAGCGTGATATTGCGCTCGCAGCGCGGCTGGGACGGCACGGCCCAGGCAGGGACGCCCTCGCCGCGCACCCAGGAGAACTCGCCGTCGAAGCGCATGTTCCACGTGTCGAAGCCGTCGGTCTGGTAGCCCCAGCTGGTTTTGTCGTAGGTGCCGGTCATGGGATCCCAGCCGAAGAAGGCGCCGGAGGACGCATCGAAGGAGAAGGCGGGGTCCATGAGGTAGGAGGCGTTGGTGAAGTTCAGCACGTACTCGGGCTGCCACAGGGAATTGTCCATAGCGTACTTGGCCAGCCCCCCGAGAAACGCGATGTCGGTGCCGGGCCGGATGGGCACGTGGATGTCGGCCATCTCGGCCGATGCCGAGCGCAGCGGGTCCACGACGATCCACAGCGCCCCCGCGTCCCGGGCGCGCTCGATCCAGCGCAGGGACAGCGGCTGGCTTGTGGCAACGTCGGCACCCAAGGTGAGCAGACAGTCCGTGTTCGCGATGTCGCTCCACAGCCCATCGGGCTCGGCGATGCCGAGGGTGGCCGCCACGCCCGCGGCGAAGGCGCGCCGCCCGAAGGCCGCCTCGGAATCGATGTTCACCACGCCCCAGGATCGCAGCGCCTTGGCGAGCAGGAACTGCTCCTCAGCCACAAGGCGCGCGCCGCCGAAGCTGCCGATGGCCCGAGTGCGCATGACCGGCACGCCGCGGGGACGCTTCCGGGCGCTGTAGTCGTTGTCGCCGTAGCCATCGTCGCCGTAGCCGCCGCGATCGCTCCAGTCCCATTCGTCGAAGCCCGTCTCGCCCTGCGTCTCATCGTCGGCCTCCGTGCCTTCGATGCTCTCTTCGAAGGTGGCGTCGCGAGTATCCTTCACCAGGTTGGCGATCTCGTCCAGCGCGCGATCCCAGGAGATGTCCTCCCACGCATCCGACCCGGCGCGCCGCACCCGGGGCGAGGTCAAGCGCCCGGGACTGGTCGTCGTCGCGCCTTCGCTCGCGGCGTCGTTGCCGCCCGCGCCATTGCCACTATCGTCATCCGCGTCGTCCTCGGTCGTCCCCTCGGGCGCCTTCCACAAGTCGGTCAGCGCCTGAGCGCGCAGGCAGAGCCGCCCTTCAGAGAACGGATTCGCGCCGTCGCCGTGCACGGCCGCCACCCGCCCGTCCTCCACATCGAGCACCAGCGTGCAGGCGCCCGGACACTCCTCGCAGACGACGACCGGCCCCGCAGGAGCCGCAGGCTCTTCGGCCGGCGCCTCGTCGGTGCCGGCGGCCTCTTCGGCGGCCTCTTCGTCGGCCCAGGCTCGATTCGGATCCAAACCCCATGCCGCGCTTCCAACCGCCACCGCGCCGGCGCCGGCCAGAAAGCCTCTCCGCGTCAATTTCATGGACGAACGTCTCCTTCGCACAGGCCCGCGTCCTGCTAGCGCAAGCCTATTCACACCCTGTCTCTTAGAGCCTTCATTTTCACACAAGAGACCGTCGTGCGTGCGCTCAAAAACCCCGAGCGCGCGCCGTAGGCGAGATGCCCACAAATTGTCCACGATTACGGCGCTGATCTGCCCATTGATGAGGTTTATCCTTGTCTTTTCCCATTGGAAACATTCGCCCCCTAACCTAAGCGCATCAGAAAACCGCACCATGAAGGAGGCCCCATGGCCCGCATCAATCGCAACTACGAGAAGCTGCCCGGCAGCTACCTGTTCTCGGAAATCGGCCGCCGCACCGCCGCCTACCAGGAGGCGAACCCCGACGCGCGCCTCATCAAGATGGGCATCGGCGACGTCACCCGCCCGCTCGCCCCGGCCGTCGTCGCCGCCATGCATGCCGCCGTAAACGACCTCGCCGCTGCCGAAACCTTCCACGGCTACGGCCCCGAGCAGGGCTACGCCTTTTTGCGCGACGCCATCGCCAAGCACGATTTCGCCGCGCGGAACATCGCCATCGCCCCTGACGAGATCTTCGTCTCCGACGGCGCCAAGAGCGACTGCGGCAACATCGGCGATATCTTCGCCGAGGACAACATCGTGGCCGTGTGCGATCCGGTCTATCCTGTCTACGTGGACACCAACGCCATGGCCGGCCGCGCCGGCGACTACGATGCGGATACCGAGCGCTGGACGAGCATCGTCTACATGCCCACCACCGCCGAGAACGACTTCACGCCGGCCCTGCCCGACGTGCCCGTCGACCTCATCTACCTCTGCTCGCCGAACAATCCCACGGGCACGGTGCTTTCCCGCGAGGCCCTGCAAAGATGGGTCGACTTCGCCAACGCCACCGACGCCGTCATCCTCTTCGATGCCGCCTACGAGCGCTTCATCGCCGATGCCGCCATTCCCCACTCCATCTACGAGATCCCCGGTGCGAAGACGTGCGCCATCGAGTTCCGCAGCTTCTCGAAGACCGCCGGTTTCACGGGAGCCCGCTGCGGCTACACCGTGGTGCCTCACGATCTGGTGCGCGAGGGCCAGAGCTTAAACGCGATGTGGAACCGCCGTCAAACAACGAAGTTCAACGGCGCCTCCTATGTCATCCAGCGCGGCGCGGCGGCCATCTACACCCCCGAAGGCGCGGCCCAGGTGGACGAGACCATCGACTTCTACCGCACCAACGCCCGCACGATCAAGGAGGGCCTGGCCGCGGCCGGCCTTGAGGTGTACGGCGCCGACAACAGCCCGTATGTGTGGTGCCGCACCCCTAACGGCGCCAGCTCCTGGGACTTCTTCAACCGCCTTCTGGAAGAGGCCAACGTCATCACCACCCCCGGCGCCGGCTTCGGGCCGGCCGGCGAGGGCTATATCCGGCTCACCGCCTTCGGCGACGCCGAGGACACCAAGGAGGCGGTCGAGCGCATCAAGCGGATGCTCGATGCCGAGAGTCGCGACTAGCCGAAGTGCACCACGGAATCGGCGCTCAGTCGAGCCCGCGCGCCGATTGCTGACGCTTGTCAACAATCGCTCCACAATTGATCGTCGACCGCGCAACTCAACAATACACCGCTATACTGGTCGCATTGCATCGTCCCCGATCCAAGGAGATCACCATGAACACCAACCATGCTAAGGCCATCAAGGGCATGAGCATCGCCAATATCGTGCTCGCTGCCCTCGGCATTCTCGGCATGCTCATCGCCTGGGCAGGCCTCGGCGTCGGCGGCGCCGCCATTTCCGGCTCCGGCTACGACTACTTCTACACCGAAGACGGCCTCTATTTCACCACCGATGACGTGTCGGCGCTGCTCGGCATGCTGGGCTTCCTCGTCTTTCTCGTGATCGTCTGCGCCGTGCTCATCCTCGTCGCTGGCATCCTCGGCGTGCGCGGCGCGGCCAAGCCCGAGAAGCTGCGCGGCATCATGATCTGGAACATCGTCGCCGCCGTGGTGAGCCTCCTTTCCTGCTGCTGGGTGTCGCTCGTGCTCTGCATCATCGTGGCCGTGTTCGCCAACAAGGACCGCGCCCTGTACGCCGCCCCCGCTCCGGCCGCTCCCTACGGCTACGCCCCGGCCGCTGCGCCTGTCGCACCGGTAGCCCCGCAGCAGCCCGTGCAGCCCGCAGCCGCTGCGCCCCAGCAGCCTGCCG
>OLQE01000846.1_pt1 | contig 20579 bp, 17 predicted proteins | sample 1643161 | NCBI WGS metagenome assembly OLQE01 (sample SAMEA3136650, study PRJEB25190) | human gut metagenome | reverse complement strand
AGCACGCAAAATTTGCTCGCAAATCGCTCTTGTTCAATTATGCGGTATTGCCTTAAATATTTGTGAAGGAGCAGAGGACGCACAGTCTGTGTCAATTTACTCCGGCTCATCTTCATCGAGCAGCGTGAGTACATCAATCGGCGCGTCATTCTGCGTCACCTGCACATGCACATGGGTGCCGAGTGCGGATTCTGCGGGAATGCTGTCCGCGCACACGCCGAGCGCCTCACCGGCGGAGACAACCTGCCCTTCCTGCACGCGTACATCGTCCATGCCGCAGTACGACGAGGTCAGGCCGTTATTGTGCGTCAGTGTCACGCAGGTGCCGTACAGACCGTCCTCGGCAATCTGCTGTACAGTGCCGTCGGTCAGTGCGAGCACGGTTTCGCCGGCTTCGGCAGAGAAGTCTGTGCCGGCATGAACACGCCAGTCACCCATGGTCGGCTGGAACAGCAGCGTGTCACCCGAAAATGGAGTCAGCACGGCTCCGGACACCGGCCGCACATACACGGGTGCGCTGACCGTCACCGCCGGTTCCGGCTCTGCCGCCGCGACCGGCTGTTCCTCGATCACTGACTCGGGTTCCTGCTCCTGCTGCGGAACGGTGGCCGGTTCGGTCGGTGCTTCGGCGGTCGAGTCGGCCGGTGCGATGATAGGCATGCCGGTGTCCGGCTCGACCGCGTTCTGCCGGTGTGCATTGCCCCAGATCACCCATGCGGATGCGGCGATGATGAGCGCACACAGCGAAAGAATGGTGTAGAATCCGCGGGTAGAGAGCGCCGCGGTGTGTTTGGATTGATATTGCTTCATGTCCCTTTACCTCCGTTGCTGACAGTATGGTCGGCTGCTGCGGAAAATATACGCGCCGCCGAAAATTTGCCGCACAGCGGACACTTCATCGGCAGATGCCGGATAGCCCACAAAAGGGGGGACGTCTGCGGATTGTACCCAATCGCCGAATGTGGTATAATAACCGCAGAAGAGAGTGACCCAAGGAGGGAAAAACTATGGAACTGGCTGACTTTTTCGCGATTGACCGGCTGTCGCAGCACGACGAGGAACTGCTGATCGAATCCGCGATGCAAATGCAGCAGATGATGATGCTGTACGAATCCGGCATCCGCGAGATCAAAACCAAGCTGGATATTCTGAGCGACGAGTCGCGTATTTCGGGCAAGCCAAGCCCGATCGATGCCATCAAGAGCCGCATCAAAAGTCCGCGCAGCATTATCGGCAAGCTCAAGCGGCGCGGATTTCCGATCACGCTGCAGTCCATGATAGACAATCTGAATGATATTGGCGGTATCCGCGTGATCTGTCCGTTTATCGAGGATATTTACACGGTAGCGGACATGCTCATGCGGCAGGACGACTTGACGCTGATCGAGAAGAAAGACTACATTGCCAATCCCAAGCCGAACGGCTACCGCAGCCTGCATCTGATCCTCGAGGTGCCGATTTTCCTCGCGGAACGCACGCAGCCGGTACGCATCGAGCTGCAGATTCGCACGATGGCGATGGATTTCTGGGCCAGCCTGGAGCACCAGCTGCGCTATAAATCCGATGTGGAGATTCCGGAGCATATGTCCGATGATTTGAAGAAGTGTGCGGATGTTATTGCGGAGACCGATCAGGAGATGCAGCGCATCGCAAAAGAACTGAAAGTGCTGTAAAAGGAGAAATTATGCAATACATACCCATTATAACCCTGGTTCTGGTGGTAATCCTGCTGGGACTGGTCATCGTTCTGCTGACCCGCAAGCCGGAAAAGCCGGAGCTTCCGCAGCAGATTGACCCAACCGCATCCATTACTGCGCTCGGCACGCTCGTGACGCAAAACCTGCGCGAAGGCCGGGAAGCGCAGAGCAATCAGCTTTCCGCGATGGACAAGAGCCTTGGAGACAAAATGAGCGGTCTGACCGATCAGCTCGGCCGGTTTGAGACGCGTCTGCAGGGTTTTACGGCGGAAACAACGCAGAATCTGACTAATATCCGCGAAACCGTGGATAAAAACCTGCACACCTTCACGGGTGAGACAAAACAGAATCTGGAAACTATCCGCAGCACGATGGACAAGAATCTGCACACGTTCACCGGCGAAACCAAACAGGATTTGGAAACTATCCGCGAAACGGTAGATAAAAATCTGCACACCTTCACGGGTGAGACCAAGCAGGATTTGGAGAATATCCGCGTTACGGTGGATAAAAATCTGCGTGCCATGCAGGAGGACAACAACAAAAAGCTGGACGATATGCGCCAGATTGTAGACGAAAAGCTGCAGAAAACGCTGTCTGAGCGCATGAACGAGTCGTTTAAGCTGGTCAACGAGCGCTTGGAGCAGGTTTACAAGGGCCTCGGTGAGATGCAGACGCTGGCACAGGGTGTCGGTGATTTGAAGAAGGTGCTCACCAATGTCAAGACCCGCGGCATTGTGGGCGAGATTCAGCTGGGTGCGATCCTCGAGGATATTCTCGCGCCCGAGCAGTACGAGACCAACGTGGCGACCGTGCCGAACAGCCGCAATGTAGTCGAGTACGCGGTCAAGCTGCCCGTTGAGGACGGCAGCTTTGTCTGGCTGCCGATTGACTCCAAGTTCCCGGGAGACACCTACGGGGCGCTCCGTGACGCATATGAGGAAGGCTCGCGCGAGCAGATTGACGCATGCGTCAAGCAACTGATCGCCACCCTCAAATCCGAGGCGAAGGACATTCATGATAAGTACCTTGCGCCGCCGCATACGACCGAGTTCGGCATCATGTTCCTGCCGTTCGAGGGACTGTATGCCGAAGCCGTCAGCCGCGGCATGGTGGAGATTCTGCAGCGGGACTATCATGTTAATCTGGCAGGTCCGAGCACGATGGCGGCGCTGCTGAACAGTCTGCAGATGTCGTTCCGCACGATTGCGATTCAGAAGCGCTCGGGTGAGGTCTGGAGCGTGCTCGGCGCAGTCAAGACCGAGTTTGATAAGTTTGAAGCCTGCCTGACGCAGACGCAGAACCGACTTGATCAGGCGAGCCGTGAACTGGATAAGCTGGTCGGTACGCGCACGCGCGCTATCCGCCGCAAGCTGAAGGGCGTTACCGAGCTCAGCGAGAGCGAAACGCAGAAGGTTCTGGATATCGGCACCGATTCGGAAGAAGAGTGAAGAGATTTTTAACCGCTTTCTCGGAAAAAGAAAACACCGCAGAGCTTTGCTCTGCGGTGTTTTTCGACGATAAATTTATAATTTTGTGATTTCAACCAATTAGCGCGATAGCGCGTGTCAAATAGCATTTGCATTGCAAATGCCAAAAAAGCGGGAGCATGTATCACGCTTTTTTGACTTCTGGAGGGAGAAAGTTTCTATATAGGAATTTTCGGACGACTTTGGAACGGCCTACGGTCCGTTCCTGCTTGTTGGCGGAACTGTAGTTCCGCGACAGCCTCGCCGCAGAGCAAGACTCTGCGGTGTTTTCTTGTTTGCAATTAGCCGAGCTTCGGGAACAAATCCTGCTCAATAACAGCGTCGAGCGTCATGCCTGCGTAGGCAATCTGCGCCAGACCGTCGATGAAGCGGGAGACTGCCGCGATGAGCACGGAAATGTTGTCCGCCACAAACGGAATGATTTTCTCGAGCTCGAGAGAGCCGTCTACCAATGTGTTGTGCTTGAGGTAAATCTGACCGGCCTCCTCAAAGAAGCCGAACGAGCCGAGCGCACAGAAGTTGTTGCAGTAGTCGCACGCATGGCGGAGCTGCACCTTGTTGTTTTCCGGTGCACCCTGAAACAGAGTGACGAAGAACTGCAGCAGACCCATGTCCTCTGCGGGCAGCTGCATCGGGATGAAGCAGGCTTCGATCACAACGTCCTTGGCAACCTTGCCCTGACGCATCGCCTCGCAGCGCAGAATGGTCGGTGCGCCGTCCTTCTGCATGATCTCCGCACGGAAGCCGTTCTGGTTGAGAACATCGTTCATGCAGCCCAAAATCTGATTTTGCTGTTCGATTTTCATTCTTTTTTCCTTTCTTCCATTAACGCAGAATGTAGGGCGGGGTGACCCCGCACCGCCGTTTTCGTCAACTGCTGACGCGAACGACGGCGGGCTGGGGTCAGCCCGCCCTACAATAAACGTAAAATATTACTTTACGCCGATATCGGTGCGGTAATGCGCCTTATCGAAGTGAATTTTCTTCACATCGGCATAAGCCTTCTGGATGGCTTCGTCAAGGGTCGGTGCGGTAGCCGTTACGCCGAGCACGCGGCCGCCGTTCGTTACCAGCTTGCCGTCCTTGACGGCGGTGCCGGCGTGGAATACGAACGAGTCGGTCACATCGTCCAGACCGGTGATCTCCTTGCCCTTTTCGTAGGCCTTCGGATAGCCGCCGGACGCCATGCAGACGCAGCAGGCGGCATTGTCCGCCCACTTGATGTCGATATCCTCGAGCTTTTCGTCGATAACGGCATTGAAGATGTCGAACAGGTCGGTGTCCAGTCGGGACAGGACAGCCTGCGTCTCCGGGTCGCCGAAACGAGCGTTGTACTCGATAACGCGCGGGCCCTTCGGGGTCAGCATCAGGCCGAAATACAGCACGCCCTTGAACGGACGGCCTTCCTTCTCCATGGCCGCGACGGTCGGCTTGAAGATGGTCTCCATGCACTCGGCGGCAATGTCGTCGGTATAGAAGCGGGACGGCGAGAATGCGCCCATACCGCCGGTGTTCGGGCCTTCGTCATGGTCGTAGGCACGCTTGTGATCCTGTGCGGACGGCATGGTCTTGAGGTGCTTGCCGTCTACGAAGGCGAGCACGGAAACCTCCGGACCGGTCAGGAACTCCTCGATAACGACACGCGCACCGGCACCGCCGAATGCACCGCCGTCGATCGCGTCCTTGACTGCCTCGATGGCTTCTTCCTCGGTCATAGCAACGGTAACGCCCTTGCCGAGTGCAAGACCGTCCGCCTTGACAACAATCGGCGCACCGTTCTTCTTGATGTACTCGATCGCGTCTGCGGAGTTCTCAAAAACAGCGTAGCCCGCGGTCGGGATGTTGTATTTCTGCATTAAATCCTTCGCAAAGGACTTGCTGCCCTCGATGATGGCAGCGTTCTTGCGCGGACCGAAGGCACGGATGCCTGCGGTCTCGAGTGCGTCTACCATGCCGAGTGCAAGCGGGTCGTCCGGTGCTACCATAACGAGATCCGGCTTGTGCTCCTTGGCGAAAGCAACCATGCCGTCGATGTCGGTTGCCTTGATGGCAACGCACTCTGCCTCAGCGGCAATGCCGCCGTTGCCCGGCGCACACCAGATGTGGTCCACCTTGGGGCTCTTCTTCAATGTATGGACGATGGCGTGCTCACGGCCGCCGCCGCCGATAACCAAAACTTTCATTTATTGTTCCTCCGTTTGTAAATACACACGCTGTGCGCGGAACATTTCTACAATAAGTGCAACATAGCCGACCGGCAGGAGCGTGTTTGCCGCCTTTGCCGCCAGCGGCGCCAGATAGTCATTCAGCCAGCCGGGCGCGATGAGCAGTGTAAGGATGCAGCCTGTGCTCCAGACCACCAGCAAAACCCATTCGGGCAGGGTGCTGCGGTCGATCTTGTGCATCTGGTCTTTGACACCCATCAGCAGCATGCAGCCGGTGAGCAGCAGCGGCACGAGTGCCGCATACTGCAGCACAATCCGCAGCAGGCCGGGCGGGATGACTGCTGGACCGAGGATGAGCTTGAACGCCATCGTCACGTCCGCGGCAATGCTTGCGCGCATGTACCAGCGGGACACATTCTGCACGGACAGCGCACCGGCAGACACCAGCGCGAACGCCAGCATCTGCAGTGCCCAGTTGTTCTGCGCGGCCAGACCGAGCAGCAGTCCGCCGGATACGGCTAAGTAGGCATAATAGCCTTTCAGCAGTTTCATTAGTGATGGAACAGACGCATGCCGGTGAACGCCATCGTGATGCCGTACTTGTTCGCGGTCTCGATAACATTGTCATCGCGGATGGAGCCGCCCGGCTGTACGATGTACTCCACGCCGGACTTGCGTGCGCGTTCTACATTGTCGCCAAACGGGAAGAATGCGTCCGAACCAACGGTTACGCCGGTGTTCTTGGCGATCCACTCCTTCTTTTCCTCGGCGGTGAGCACCTCCGGCTTTACCTTGAAGGTCTTCTGCCATACGCCTTCAGCCAGTACGTCCTCATACTCGTCCGAGGTGTAAACGTCGATTGCGTTGTCGCGGTCCGGGCGGCGGATGCCGTCAACGAACTGCAGACCGAGAACCTTCGGATGCTGACGAACGAACCAGTTGTCGGCCTTGTTGCCAGCCAGACGGGTGCAGTGGATGCGGCTCTGCTGACCTGCGCCGACACCGATGGTCATGCCGTCCTTGACGTAGCAGACCGAGTTGGACTGCGTGTACTTGAGCGTGATGAGCGCAAGGATCATGTCGTGCTTTGCGCTCTCCGGCAGATTCTTGTTCTCGGTAACGATGTTGGTGAGCAGGCTCTCGTTGATTTCGTAGTTGTTGTAGCCCTGCTCAAAGCGGATGCCGAAAATATCGCGCTGCTCGATCGGCTTCGGCTCATAGTTCGGGTCGATCTTGACAACGTTGTAGCCGCCCTTGCGCTTGGTCTTGAGGATCTCGAGGGCCTCAGCGGTGAAGTCCGGCGCGATGATGCCGTCGGAAACCTCGTGTGCAAGGTAGGAAGCGGTGTCTGCGTCGCAAGTGTCGGACAGAGCCGCCCAGTCGCCGTAGGAGCACAGACGGTCAGCGCCGCGTGCGCGGATGTACGCACATGCGATGGGAGACAGCTCCTTGTCGGTGTCAACAAAGTACATCTGCTTCTCAATATCGGTCAGCGGCTTGCCGAGAGCGGCACCGGCCGGAGAAACGTGCTTGAAGGACGCAGCTGCGGGCAGGCCGGTCGCCTTTTTCAGCGCACGGACGAGCTGCCAAGAGTTGAATGCGTCACAGAAGTTGATATAACCCGGCTTGCCGTTGAGTACCTCGATCGGAAGCTCGCCCTCGGTCATAAAAATGCGGGCCGGCTTCTGGTTCGGATTGCAGCCGTACTTTAAGGCTAATTCTTTCATAAATAGTCCTTTCTGCTCATCAGGTCGCAGTTATTCTGCGTTCTTGTTGCGGATTTCCTGCTCAACTTCGCCGGTCTCCAGATCGACGTAGCGCACGAACAGCGAAACCTTGTTCTGCTCGTTCAGGCTGTTCCAGAGCAGGTTGGTGAACTCGCGGATGGGCAGCTCGATGCGGATGCACTTGGGCTCGCCGCGGAACGGCGGCAGCGGATCGCCGTCGCACTGATAGGTATGGATGAAGTGTCCCAGACCGGCAACCGGCTTATCGTACTCATAGAAGAAACGCTTGTTGGCGGTGCGGTCCGAGGTGAAGTTCTTGAGGATGGACAGGCTGTAGGAGCCGTCCGGATTGACAACGCCCGAAATGCGGGAGGTGTAGTTGGGCGCGTCCGGCTCAAAATCGCGGGTACGGAGCGCTTCGAAGTAGCTCTTGCCCTGCTTGAGATAGTCCACGATGGTATCAGTCTGGTCGCCGTTGGTAACGACCAGCGTGCCGTTGTACAGGCGCACCGGATGATAGATGATCAGCGAGGGATCGACCATCTTGGACGGGTCAAATGCCTCGGTGCGGATACCGTCCTCGGTTTCGGTGAACACGCGGTTGCGGCTGTTCTCCGAGCGGCCCATGATGAAGTAGGCGATAACATTCTTTTTATTATCCGGGGTGCGGCCGAGAATGATGCCGCGGCCGGGATATGCGTTGCTCATCAGCTCCTGGCTGATGTCAAAAACATTCTTGCTCATAATGCTGTTACTCCTGTTCAGTTTTTATGGACGATAGCACCGTCCACGCGCAGTCTGCCTGCGCAGAAGTCGGATACTGCCTGCGGCAGAAGAATCCACTCTGCGTTCTGCATGACGCGCTTCTGCAAGGTCTCCGGTGTGTCGCCATCCTCTACTTCAACGGCCTTCTGCGCGATGATTGCGCCGCCGTCTACCACTTCGGATACAAAATGTACGGTCGCACCGGTAACCTTTACCCCTTTTGCCAGCGCGGCTTCATGCACGCGCAGACCGTAGAAGCCCTCTCCACAGAAGGAGGGGATGAGCGAGGGATGTACGTTGATAATGCGGTTTTCAAAATGGCGGCAGAAGCTGTCCGGCAGGACGGTCATGAAGCCTGCGAGCACGATCAGACCGATGTCTGCGTTCTCCAGCAGAGCGGTAAGCGCCTTGCCGTACTCTTCCGCGTCGGAAAAGTCCTTGCGGCGCAGCACCTTGGAGGGAATAGCCGCTTTTGCGGCACGCTCGAGTGCATACGCCTTCGGGTTGGACGAAATAACGAGCGAAATCTGTCCGTTTTCGATCTTGCCCGCCTGCTGTGCGTCAATGAGCGCCTGCAGGTTCGTGCCGCCGCCCGAAACCAAAACTGCAATTTTTGTCATTTATTTTTCTCCGAAAATCGAAGTATGCTGAAAACAGCATCTTCTTCTCCGTAGGGCGGGGTGCCCTCCCCCCGCCGTTATAAATTATCTGCTTATCGTTAGAAGCAGCGGGGTGAGGGCACCCCGCCCTACAAAACGGGATAGATTATACCAGCTCTACGCCCTTTTCAGCGCCGTTTACGCACTCGCCGATCACATAAGCCTGCTCGCCTGCAGCGGAAATTGCTGCAACCGCGCGGGAAGCGTCCTCAGCGGCAACGGCCAGAACCAGACCGGCGCCCATGTTGAAGGTGTTGTACATGTCGCGCTCCGGAATCTTGCCGGTCTTTGCGATCAGGTCGAATACCGGCGGAACCGGCATAGCAGCCTTCTCAATCTTGGCAACGATGCCTGCCGGCAGCATGCGCGGTACGTTTTCATAGAAGCCGCCGCCGGTGATGTGGCTGATGCCCTTGACCTCAACCTTGCCCATCAGGGACTGGATCGCCTTAACGTAGATCTTGGTCGGGGTCAGCAGCTCTTCGCCGAGGGTCTTGCCGAATTCGTCGATGTAGCGGCGGACAGACTTCTCGTTGATGCCGAGCGTCTTGCGAACCAGAGAATAGCCGTTGGAGTGTACGCCGGAGGAGGCAACACCGATCAGCGCGTCGCCGGCCTTGATGCCGGTGCCGTCGATCATCTTTTCCTTATCGACCATGCCGACAGAGAAGCCGGCCATATCGTACTCGTTTTCCGGATAGAAGCCCGGCATTTCAGCGGTCTCGCCGCCAATCAGCGCGCAGCCTGCCTGACGGCAGCCCTCTGCGATACCGGAAACCATCTGTGCGATCTTCTCCGGGTGGTTCTTGCCGACTGCAACATAGTCGAGGAAGAACAGCGGCTGTGCACCGCAGCAGGCGATATCGTTTACGCACATGGCAACGCAGTCGATGCCAACGGTGTCGTGCTTGTCCATCAGGAACGCCAGCTTGAGCTTGGTGCCGACGCCATCCGTACCGGAAACGAGGATCGGATCCTTCATGCCATTGAAATCCGGACGGAACAGGCCGCCGAAGCCGCCGAGCGTACCCATAACGCCCTTGGTAAAGGTGCTTTCTACCATCGGCTTCATCAGCTTGACCGCTTCATAGCCTGCGGTAACGTCAACGCCGGCAGCCTTGTAGCTTTCAGAACGGCTTACACTCATGTTTTACATCTCACTTTCATTTATCGTATGAACGAGAAAAATGGAAAATTGATAATGGAGAATTGAGAATTGTGGTTCGGCGCAGAGCGCCGGATTAAATTGACGCGCTATGCGCGTAACCGTCATTCTCCATTCTCCATTTTCCATTCTCAATTCAAAAGTTAGTCTTTGTTAGAGGGGAGCGGAATCTCGATCTCGAACATGTTCTTATCCACCTGCTCGGGTACCGGGATCGGGTACTCGCCGGAGAAGCATGCATCGCAGAAGCCCAGCTTGCAGCCGACTGCAATCTTGCGGCAGGCCTCGAGCGACAGGAAGCCGAGCGAATCCACGCCTATGATCTCGCGCATTTCCTCAACCGTGCGGTTGTGTGCGAGCAGCTGGTTGCGCTCCGGAATATCCGTGCCGAAGAAGCAGGGATGACGGAACGGAGGTGCCGAAATTCTCATGTGAACCTCAGCCGCGCCTGCGTCGCGCAGCAGCTTTACCAGACGGCCGCAGGTCGTACCGCGGACGATGGAGTCATCGACCATGATGACGCGCTTGCCCTCAATAGCGGTGCGCAGGGCATTCAGCTTGAGACGCACGGAGCGCTCGCGCTTGTCCTGACCCGGCTGGATAAAGGTGCGGGCGATATAGCGGTTCTTGATGAGACCGACGCCGTACGGAATGCCGGAGAACTTCGCGTAGCCGATGGCTGCCGGGATACCGGAATCCGGTACGCCGATAACCACGTCAGCGCCGACCGGATGCTCGATGGACAGATACTTGCCGGCCTCCTGACGGGCCAGCTCAACCGATGCACCGTCGATGATGGAGTCCGGACGGGCAAAGTAAATGTACTCGAATACGCACGCGGAGGACTTGCACTCGATACCGCAGTGCATGGAGCGCAGCTCACCGTTTTCGACAACGCAGACCTCACCGGGTTCTACATCGCGGATGAACTTTGCACCGAGCGCGTCCAGAGCACAGGTCTCGGAAGCGAAAATGTAGCAGTCGTTGTCCAGCAGGCCGATACACAGCGGACGGAAGCCGTGCGGGTCGCGTGCCGCAATCAGCTTGCGCGGGGACATGACGACCAGCGAGTAGGCACCCTCGATGCGGTGCATGGTGTTCATAACGGCTTCTTCAATAGAGCCGCACTTGAGGCGTTCCTTAACAATGGTGTAGACCAGCACCTCGGTGTCGTTCGAGGAACGGAAAATGCCGCCGTCCAGCTCAATCTCGCGGCGCAGCTCGCCTGCGTTTACGAGGTTACCGTTGTGCGCAACCGCGAGATTGCCCTTTACATGGGTGATGGAGATCGGCTGCGCATTCTCGCGACGGGTATCGCCGGTGGTGGAGTAGCGCACATGACCGATAGCCATCGAGCCGGGCATGTTGTCCAGAATCTCCTGATTGAACACGGCGCTGACCAGACCGGTGTCCTTATGGCAGTGGATCACGCCGTTTTTGTTCACGGCGATACCGGCAGCCTCCTGACCGCGGTGCTGGAGAGCAAACAGTGCAGTATACGCGTCGTGCGCGGCGGAAATCTCCTTGCCTTCCGGCGCTGCGATACCGAATACACCGCACTCCTCATGCACCTTGTCAAACGGAGTGCTGCTTTTTCTTAAAATACGATATTTCATTCTTCAGCCTTTTCTTGTCCGAATCTTGCCTTGCGGATGGGCTTACTTGCCCATAACGCGCTTCATGATCTCCTGATATGCCTCCTCGACACCGCCCATGTCACGACGGAAGCGGTCCTTGTCCAGCTTCTCCTTGGTGGTCTTGTCCCACAGGCGGCAGGTATCCGGAGAGATTTCGTCTGCGAGAACGATCTTGCCGTCCGCAGTCTTGCCGAACTCGAGCTTAAAGTCAACGAGGATGACGTTCAGGGTATCGAAGTACTGCTTCATAACTTCGTTTACCTTGAAGGCCATTGCCTTGATGGTCTCGATCTCCTCACGGGTAGCAGCCTTCAGTGCGATAGCGTGGTAAGCGTTCATGAGCGGGTCGCCAAGCTCATCGTTTTTGTAGGAGAACTCGATGGTCGGCTCGTCGAATACGATGCCCTCTTCCACGCCGAAACGCTTTGCAAAGGAACCGGCGGAAATGTTGCGGATGATGACCTCCAGCGGTACAATAGAGACCTTCTTTACCAGGGTTTCGCGCTCGGAGAGCTGCTCGACAAAGTGGGTCGGCACGCCCTGCTGCTCGAGCAGCTGGAACATGTGATTGCTCATTACGTTGTTGATCACGCCCTTGCCGGTGATGGTGCCCTTCTTCTCACCGTTGAATGCGGTTGCATCGTCCTTGTAGTCAACGATTACGAGATTTGCGTCGTCGGTAGCAAATACCTTCTTAGCCTTGCCTTCGTACAGCTGTTCTTTCTTTTCCATGTCCAATTCCTCCATTTGTATAAGTAGTGTTAATTTGAAACGACTTTTCGATTGAAAGCACGCTTTCAATCGAGGGGACATACCGAACAGTGTTCGGATATGCCCTAAGCTACCAAAAGTTCCGCCCGGTGGTTGAAACTTTTGCACGCACTTGTGTAAAAACCGTGATACATGCTCCCGGTTTTTACGAACCTGTGGTTGGATTTAATGCGCGCTGCGGCGCGGGAGTTTTAGTGCTGCTAAGTGTTTGCAGGTTGTACATTTTAGCTGCCAATGGGAGCGGCACCAATGCCTTTACCTTGCGGGGATGCGGTATCAGAGATACCTATATAGATTACGCGAACTGAGCGCGAACCTTTTCGTCCTTTGCGGTAACTTCCGCTGCCATATCGGCCTTGAACTGCGCGAGCTTCTGTGCCAGCGCGTCATCCGACAGGGCGATCATCTGTGCTGCGAGGATAGCGGCGTTGTCTGCGCCGTCAATCGCAACGGTTGCCACCGGAATGCCCTTGGGCATCTGCACGATGGAGAGCAGGCTGTCCATGCCGCCCATGACGCTGGTGGCCATCGGCACGCCGATTACCGGAAGCGTGGTGTAAGCCGCCAGTACACCGCCGAGATGTGCGGCCTTGCCTGCTGCCGCGATGATAACGCCGAAGCCTTCGGCTGCCGCGTTCTTCGCCAGCTGCTCGGCAGCGGCCGGGGTGCGGTGCGCGGAGCAGATGCGGACCTCAGTCGGAATATCGAACGATTTCAGACGGTCAACACACTTTTCCATTACCTTGAGATCACTGTCGGATCCCATGACAACGAGAACTTTTTTCATTTGTTATTCCTCCTACAAAAACAAATGAGGGCACGGGTATACCCGTGCCCTATAATCGCTCATTTATGTGCACCGATGCCCGAGAGAATGCACGAATGCCCGAGAACAAAAAACTGTTCAGCTGCAGTCTGGTTCAAAAATACGCTGCCGGTCATGAGTACACCTCTTTCTTAAAACCAACGGTGACGATACATATTTATTTTAGCCAATTTAACTTGTTAATGCAAGTATTTTACCCGCTTTTTTCGGGATTCGTGTAAATGCCCAAAGATAAATTTTACTCCTCTGCACTTTCGTGCAGAACGCCCTTTTTGTAAAGCACCTCTTCCATCTGGTGCACGCGCTCGGTCCACGAGCACTGCGCGCCGTAGGCAAGGCGTTTTTCCGTCCATGCCGGACGGTTTTCCTTGGCAGCGGCATCGCACAGCGGCAGAAACATCTCGGGATTGCGGGCAATGTAGACCACATCCTTGAAATCCTCGACCTGCAGCGGCTCGCGCGTGGAAACGATCGGCTTGCCGGTTGCCAGATATTCGTAGAACTTGAGCGGTGAAACGTCCTTGGAGAGCGCACCGGCACGGAATACGTTCAGGCAGACGTCCATCTGCGCCAGATATGCGGGCAGCTCGGGCTGCGGCACCAGACCGTGGAATACGATGTTCGGGTACTGCTTGAGATTTGTCAGGTCAACACCCGGCAGCGTGCGTCCGATCAGGAAAATCGTCGCGTTCGGACGGCTCTTCGCCAGCTTTTCGATCAGTGCATAGTCGATGCACTCCTGCAGCATGCCGACAAAGCCGTAGATCGGATGCGGCAGATCCTTCATGTCCTCCGGGCAGGGAAGGGTGTCCTTCTCGGTCTGTACGCGCGAGAAGATCTCGTAAGCCGCGCCGTTCGGGATCATTTGGGTGGTCGGGTTGATCTTTTCCAGTGTCTCTGCCAGACCGACCGCGGTTGCGAATACCTGATCGGCAGGCTTGGCCAGATCGTGCTCCATCTTGTCCACAACCTTGGGATTGATGTGACCCTTGTACGCGGAATGACGGTCTACACAGTCGTATACCAGCTTGGCGTGCGGCAGGTGCTCCACAATGTCGCACGAGGACGGCGAGTAGCACCACAGTACGGTCTCGTCGCCGAAGCCGTGCTCGCGCATCTTTTCGCGGATGAACGCCGCCTGCCGCTTCTGGTTAATTTTGTTGATCCAGCGGAATTTGTTGAAAAACGGCAGTACCGGCGGCAGTGCGTACACGGTGATATTTTCGTGTCCCTCGACTTTTTCGCCGGGCTGCTTGTACTTTTCGATATATGCGGAGGCTTTTTTGTCCTTGAGCGGTGCGATCATGGACACCGGAGGATCAAAATACAGGATTTCGCTGTTGCGCAGACGGCTCATCACGTTCTGCTTGCGCGTCGGCAGAGGATGGTAGTTCGTTGTCGAAAGACAGACGATGTGGTTCTTCATATCTATATAACCCCTTTAGTGGATTGTTTTATCATGTATCGTAGGGCACCCCGCCCTACGGTTTAGTTTTCGGAAATGTTCAGCAGCTTCGCTGCACCCTTCACATTCTCGGATTCTCTTTCTCGCAGCATTTCCGCAGTGCGGTGCACCTCGTTATCGAGCGCACCGGAGACGCACTCGTCAATGAGGCGGCACAGCGGCTCCGCCTTGACGGACGAAAGCTGCAGGCAGGTGCGGCTGCCGATATATTTCAGGAAGCCGTCCACCTTGATATCGTAGCTCATGCCGATGACCGGAACGCCCTGACCGGCGGAGAACATCAGCGAATGCAGTCGGATGCCAACCACGGTTTTCATGCGGGAGAGGATGCCGATGGTGACTTCGATGGGCTGTCGGGTACGCACGGCGTGCCACGGACAGTGCAGCAGTGCGCCGACACGTTCTGCGGGCATGAGGTCGCTCGGGAACTCGATGGGTACGAAAACCGGCGTCAGGCCGTGCTTTTCGTAGGCGTAGTTGGCTGCAGCCGCGATTTCGGGCAGAGCCGTGTCCAGACCCTTCCAGTTGCGCAGACCGAAGCCGATATACTTTCCGTTCGGGTCAATGCCGCTCTGCTCGAGGGCGATATTGACGATTTCACGCGGCGCCGGCGTCAGAATGATGGTCGGGTCGGCGGAAACACGGATATCCGGCCGGGTAACGCCCATTTCGGCAAGCAGTGCGCGGGAATTGTCATCGCGCAGCGTGATGCGGTCAACCGATGTGTCAATGGTCCTGGCGGCCATCCGGCGGTTGCCCGGACGGTTGATCGGACCGATGCCGCAGCCGTACATCATTACCTTGCAGCCGCGCTTTTTGGCGGCGTACAGCGTGTAGCAGTAGTACCAGATCGAGCGGGTGGACGTGACATCCTGCATCAGCGAGCCGCCGCCGTTGATATAGAGCGCCGCGTGCCGGAATTTACGCAGCACGGAGAACACGTTGAACGTATAGATGGCGTTCGTGCGGTAAACGAGGCGCGTTTCCTTGGGACGGCGCGACATCACGCAGATGGTGCGTTCGGGATCGAGCTGGCGCATCTCCTGCACAATGGCCTCGAGGATGGCATCGTCACCGGCGTTGCCGCGTCCGTACGCGCCGCAGATGACAATGCTCTCACGCTCGTTTTTCGGACGATGGAACCGTGCCAGCAGATGACGGTAGTTTTCCATCTGGCGTTCGCACATCTTGTCGCGCGAGAAATCGCGGGAGGCTTTTTCGTACAGCGCATCCGCGAATTTCTGCCGCAGCGCGGCATCGTTGCCCAGACGGATCAGATATTCCGCCAGCCGCTTATCGTCCCCGACCGGGAAGATATAGCCGTTTTCACCGGTGTCGATGAGTTCGGGCATGCCGCCGACATCCGAGCAGATGGTCGCACAGCCGGCACAAACGCCCTCCAGAATGGAATACGGGAAGGTTTCGGACACCGAGGACAGCAGGTTGATATCCATCGCGCGGAAGAACGGCATGACCGGCGATACCCAGCCGCAGAATGTCACGCGCTCGTGCATGCCGAGCTGGTCGCACAGCTTTTTGAGCATGTCCTCGTCCTCGCCGTCGCCGGCGATGAACAGGCGCAGCTGCGGCGCGGATTTTAGCGCCTCGGCAAAGCCGCGGATGGTGGTCGCAATATCCTTGACGGCGGTCAGACGCGCGGCAATGCCGCACAGCACGTCGCCGTCCTCGATCTTAGCACCGTAGGTGTCCCGCAGATAGGCCACACGGTCAAATTCACCCTCCGGACGATCAAAATCCATACCGTTGTAGATTTTTACAATGCGCTCCGGGTCAAAGCCGCGCTCGATGAGCGTGCGCGCCATACGGTCTGCGACCGGCTGATAGAAGTCGAGAAAGCGCAGCGCGATGGCATTCGCCGTGCCGAGCGTGTACTGCTTGAGCGGACTGCCGAGGTAGTCCAGCCGGTAATCTGAGTGCACGGTCGTGACGATCGGCACCTGACGGCTGCGGCGCACCATGGCTCCCATCAGGTTGGCACGGCCGCCGTGGCAGTGAATAATGTCGGGCTTGAACGCATCTACCAGGTCGCGCATGGTCCGTGCCGCGCGGAACGGATTGTGCCGCTCGATCACGCGCACATCAATGCCGCGCTCGCGCGCTTCATCTGCAAACGGACCTGCGCGGAACGAGATGAGCATTACATCGTTATTGCGGTTGAGTCCGGTTACAGTATTCATAATCTGGGTCTTGGCGCCGCCTACATCGCCGCCGCCCATTACATGCATGATTCGCAAAGTCAAATACCTCCACTTGACAAGTATAATCAGTATACCATGAAAACAGGGGGATTGCAAAACCGTGAGACAGGAAAATGCGGCTTTTGCGGCGATTTTTCGGCAAACGAAGTTTGTGTTTCCGCCGCTTTCATGGTATACTTAAGGCAACACCGCACAATTGAAGCTGCGGCTCCTTGCGCAGGCTCCGGTCGCGCTGCCGCGGCGCTTTACGAAAATTTTGCGCTTTTGTTCAATTATGCGGTCTTACCTATCTATCTGACGGAAAGCGAGGGTTTTTCTTTTGTCCTCTAAAAATACCATGACGCGCGATGCGATGCTGTTCCTGCCGGCCAAGATGGTCGAGGGACTGCTCGTCATCGGGTGTTCCTCGTTGTATTCCCACATCTTTGTGGAGGGTGCGGTCAGTGCATTCAACCTGACCAACACCACGATACAGCTGCTGTACCTCATCCTTGCGGGCTGGATGGCGAATTCCGCCACCCGCTATGTCGGTGAGGAGTACCGCGCCGATGAAGGACGCGGCCTGTTCTCCACGGTTTCTACCATCTATGTGGGATTGTGCGTGCTCGTTGCCATCGGCTGCTGCATTACGGCAGCTGTGACGCAAAGTCCGGTTTATCTGGGCGGTGCGCTGATGTTCTGCACCTACACGGCGTTTCAGGTGCTCAATGCGGCGCTGATTCAGCTCGGTCGCGTCAAAGCATCCATCCTGTGGTCGCTGACCTCGGCGGTGCTCAAGCTCGCGGTTGCATTCGCGCTTGTCGGCGGCAAGTCGAATTATCCGTCGCCGTTCCCGGCTATCTTTGCCAACACTATTGCGGACGGCGTTGCGACCATCGGTGCGGTGTTTGCGCTCAGCCTGCCGGTTGTTGTGCGGCTGAAGTATTTCTCCAAGCCGCTGCTGAACAGGTTCCTCAAATACGGCGTACCGCTGATGGGCGTTTCCATCTCGGTGGCGCTGCTCAACCAGATCGACAAATACCTCGTTGTCGGCTTTTACGGCAACATTCTGTACGCATACTACTCGAATAACAACTCGATCGCAAGCGGTCTGTTCACGATGATCTCGGTCGGTATTATGCGCGGCGTGTATCCTGCCGTGCTGCGCGGCTGGCGTGAGGGCGGCAAAGCCGCGGCAAAGCCGCTGCTCGATCAGGGCGTGCGGCTGTATCTGCTGATCGCTGTGCCCGCTGTTGCGGGTTTGACTGCGGTGGCGCTGCCGCTCAGCCGGTTTCTGTTCCCCGCGAAGTATGCCGCCGGTGCGCCGGTCATCGCGTATACCGCGCTTGCCATGCTGTTCATGGGTCTGACCGAGTACGCCAACAAGGCGTATGAGCTGGAGCAGTCCACCGTACACGTTCTGCAGAACAGCGCGATCGCAGCAGTTATCAAGGTGGTTTCGAGTGTCATTCTGCTCAAAACCCTCGGATTTACGGGCGGTGCGCTCGGCTCGGTGGTCGCATTTGCGTCCTACTTTATCATTACCTGTGTGCGCGTGCGCAGCCGATTCCTGTTCCGTGTGGCACCGATCAGTCTGGTGCGCATCATCGTTTCGGCGCTGCTGTGCGGCGCGGCGGCCTTTGCGTGCACGCTGCTGCCGGTCGGCAATCTCATTCGCCTTGGCGCGGCTGCCGTGGTCGGTGCAGGCGTTTATGCGGTGTGCATTATCGTCAGCGGTGAGGGCCGCGAGGAAGTACAGGCGGTGCTCCGCAGGCTGAAACGATAAGAAAAATTGTCAAAACAGCGTGGATTTCACTGGTAAAACCTTGTCACGGCAGTAAATCCATGCTACAATAACTCTATCTGAAAATTGTAAACAGAGAGGCGTAATATTATGGAAATGATTCATGAAGCGGGTCAGTACGTTGACACCGTAAAGCGCGTCTGCGAAGCAGTCGGCAGCGAGGTCACGTTCCGCGGCACGGTTCACCGTGTACGCGATATGTCTGACTTTTCTTTTGTTGTAATGCGCGTTGAGCGCGGTTTGATCCAGTGCACCTTCCAGGGTGACGAGATCGGCGGCATCAAGCGTTCGGACGTCAAGGACGCAATGGTACTCGAGGTTACCGGTACCGTTCGTGAGGAGCCGCGTGCAGAGCACGGCGTTGAGGTCGTTCTGAGCGCACTGTCCATCCTCGGCAAGCCGTACGACCAGCTGCCGGTACCGCTCGGCAAGAAGTATATGGGTCTGTCCCTCGATGTTGATCTGCCGCTGCGTCCGATCACGCTGCGTCATCCGCGCAAGCAGGCGATCTTCCGCGTACAGGGTGCGATCGCTGACGGCTTTGCACAGTACATGCAGTCGCAGGGCTTCACCCACATCCACACCCCGAAGATCGTAGTTGCAGGCGCTGAGGGCGGCGCAAACCTGTTCAAGCTGGATTACTTCGGCACTCCGGCTTATCTGGCACAGTCCCCGCAGTTCCACAAGCAGTACCTCGCCGGTGCATTCGGCCGTGTATACGAGATTGGCTCGGTTTACCGTGCAGAGCGTCACAATACCTCCCGTCATCTGAACGAGTATATGGGTCTGGACTTCGAGATGGCCTACATTGATTCCATGTACGATGTAATGGCAATGGAGACCGGCATGCTGAAGTCCGTTATGGCTTACGTTAAGGAGCACTGCGCTGAGGAACTCGCTATGCTGAACGCCGAGGTTCCGGAGATCAAGGAGATCCCGACCATCCGCTTCCACGAGGCCAAGCAGATCATGGAGGAGAAGTTCGGTCATAAGTCCAAGAACCGTTACGACCTCAACCCGGACGAAGAAGTGCTGCTGTGCCAGTGGGCAAAGGAGGAGCACGACTCTGATTTCGTATTCGTAACCCACTTCCCGTCCGCAAAGCGTCCGTTCTATGCAAAGGACGACCCGGAGGACCCGAAGCTGGCGCTGTCGTTCGACCTGCTGTTCCGCGGCCTGGAGATTACCACCGGCGGTCAGCGTATCCACGATTATCAGGAGCAGATGGACAAGCTGGCGGCCCGCAAGATGAACGCCGAGCTGTTTGAGTCCTTCACCATGCTGCACAAGTACGGTATGCCGCCGCACGGCGGTCTGGGCATCGGTCTGGAGCGCCTGACCATGCAGCTGCTGGGGCTGAACAACATCCGCGAGGCATCCATGTTCCCGCGTGATATGAACCGACTCGAGCCGTAAAAGGCTCTCGCGTCGTACCAAAGGCCGCTCTGCGGCCTTTGGTACGAGGGACGGTGTCGCCGCGCGCGCCCGCTTTGTGGGCAGGGCGGGAACACCTATTGCACGAAAACACCCCGAAAACTTTCCGGTTTTCGGGGTGTTTTCGTGTTTGTTAAAAAAGTCAGGCGCATGTCCTGACTTTTTTGTCGCGCCGGAGGCGCTCCATTTTACGCGCTCCGCGGCGTGACGGGTTTTCTGGGTGCAGAAATCCCTGCGGGATTTTGGGGTTGGCGTGAACATGGGCGCCCGCGGAAGGCTCGGCGGTGCGCACCGCCTGCCTTGTGGGTGCGATTATGCAAGCAAATCGCGTATTTTATGCCGCGAACTGCGTTCGCGGGGCGGGACACGGCGGCAGAGCCGCCTGTGTCCCTTGGTATGCGCCCGGAGAAGAAAATCTTTACTCCTCACTCTCTTTTCAGCTCTTTACGAGGATTTAACATTTTTTCCTCGGTTGGCTCTTGACGTTCGCGGAAATTTTCCGCATAATAAGAATGGACAAAAAGATTTCCGGCCATGCTGTTTGAGTACGGGTCGTTACCGAAAGGAGATCAGCACAATGAACGAAGAATTAGAGCTGCTTCGCGACAAGAAGGGCTTCATTTGCGATATGGACGGTGTTATCTATCACGGCAACCGTCTGCTGCCCGGCGTAACCGAATTTGTGGACTGGTTACAGCGCGAGGACAAGAGCTTCCTCTTTCTGACCAACTCCTCCGAGCGTTCGCCGCTTGAGCTGCAGCAGAAGCTGGCACGCA
>OLQE01000845.1_pt1 | contig 20610 bp, 18 predicted proteins | sample 1643161 | NCBI WGS metagenome assembly OLQE01 (sample SAMEA3136650, study PRJEB25190) | human gut metagenome | reverse complement strand
TAATCTGGTCTATGATCTGTTCATAAATAGGTACCATGGATGAATTATTGATTATTATATGCATATGTTTCTCCTCCATCTACAAACAGTATATAACAGTGCATAACTGTTGTCAACTGTTTTATACTGTTATACATGATATTTATTTGCTTATAATCAAAAATGGATATTCAACCTTATTTCCGGCAATCTTTCACAATCGCCTTCTCATAAAATTGAATATCCATATAACCTTAATCTAACTCTGTTTTTTCGAATTAACTTTTAGTGGAAGTCTTATGGTTACAACTGTGCCTTCTTCCAGCTGTGAGCTTATGGTAACCCCATATTTCTCTCCATAAATCATACGAATCCTTTTATTTGTATTTCTGACGCCTATACTCTTTCGCTCTTTATTCAGAACCTCTTTCAAATCTTCCTCACAGATTCCACATCCATTATCCTCTACATAAAAAAGAATATCATTTTCTTCTTCCTCTGCTGAAATCCAGATCTTCCCGGAATCCTGATAATTTTTAAATCCATGCACAATGGCATTCTCTACAAACGGCTGCAGAAATAACTTTGGAACTTCCAGACTTCTTAAATACTCCGGTATATCCATACTCACTTCAAATTGATCCTGATATCTTTTCTGCATAATTCCAATATACCGTTTAAGCCAGTCCAGATCCTCCCACAGCGGAACCAGAACATCACCATTCTGGCTGGTATACTGAAGCATTCTCGACAGATCCAAAAGCATTTTGCTGGCATTTTCCTGTTCTCCTTTAAGGCATACCCAGTTAATGATATTCAGCGAATTATAGAGAAAATGGGGATTCATCTGTATATTTAACGACATGATCTCCGTGTCTCGTTTCTGGATCATCATCTCATATTTCTCATGAACCAACATCTGCAGGTTCTGATTCATTTCATTCAGTTTTTTATAAAAAAACGCAAACTCATCCCTGTTGTCATATACAATTCTTGCAGTAAAATTACCCTCTCCTGTTTTCTCTATCATGTGCAGCGGTTTATAAACTTTTTTCCCAATCTTTCTGGAAATAAGAACAGCCGTAGTAACAGATAAAATAATTTCTATAGTTACCAGAATCAATATTGCCCTGGTAAGATCTGTAGCAATATTCTTGCTGAAAACATTAACTGGAATCATGGCAAGTGTATACCATCCCGTCACCATACTTTTGGAATAGGTTACGATATATTCCTGATTATTTGCACCGTAGTATTTTACAGTTCCTTTATTCTCCGTAATTCCCATATCAGCTGCAGTTACATTTCGAAACAGCTTTGATTCATTCTCACCGTAAGGACCAACAACACTGCCATCTTCACTCATGATATAATAAAGAATCTGAGAATTTGCCTTTGTATACTTTTTCAGCATATTATTCAGATTATCCTCTGTAAAATTAACCACCAGATACATTTGATCAGTCTTATTTTCCAGATGTTCAATATGTCCTGATTCTACTCTGCTTAACTGCAGCTTTCTGACAGCCGTAAATACATGCTCATATTCCAGAAAATCTCTCGGCATATCTTCAATTGAAAACATGTCCATATAATTATATGCCGGAATCCACACAAGTTTTCCATTTGCCTCATCTGCTGCTTTCTGTATTTTAGAACCCATAAAGCTATAATTTGGATAATAGTTCTTTTCCTTTTCGCCAAACTGATAATACGGAGTCACAATATGCGTAGAATAAACCGTGTTATTCCACGGCAGATAGTCCAACAAAATTTTTGAAATTTCCTGACTGGCACTTTCAAGCTGCATACTGTCAGACGTATCCAGATTCTGAAATATTTTATAAATTCTCGTATCTACATTTATTTTTAATGAAAATTCCTCAATATAATCCAACTTTTCATCCAGAATATCACTGACATTCTCAGCATTTTGCCACATTTGTTTTTCTGACTGCCTGATCAGTTCCTGTTTTGACAAATGGAAGATAAATAAACCCAAAAGCACAACAGGAATAATGGAAATACAAATAAATGAACTAATCAGCAGAGTTTTAAATTTTGTATATTTTAATTTTTCCATCATCACCCAACTCTTTTGCGAAATTCTTCAGGTGTCATATTATGACGTTTCTTAAATGCCCTGTTAAAATAATTGGGATCCTTATACCCTACTTCCAATGCAATCTTCCTTACCTTATCAGAAGATGTTTTCAAAAGATTCTCTGCTTTCTCCATACGAATATCTGACAGGTATTCAGAAAAGGAAATTCCGAATCTCTGCTTAAATAAAGTACTGAAATACGAAGCATTAAAATGATACAATGCAGCAATCTGCTCCAGGCTGATCTCGTCCTGGTAATGTTCCTCTATATACCGCCTGCTTTCATCCAAAGGATCTGTCTCCTGTGAATCTGCTATTTCCCGGAAAGCGATTATATTTTTTATTAATTCCGCTGACCTTTTTTTCAATTCAGAATACCACTGACTTTCGATCAGACGATTATCCAATGCATTTAATTCTGACAAGTGTTCAGCTTTCAGATAGGGCTCCATATAACGTAAGATTCTGAAAAAAAAGAATACGATTTTTCTTTTAAAAATATCCGGCTGAACACTTTTATGCTCTGACAGAACCTCTGTTATTTTTTCAAAAATTGCTTCGCTTTTTTCCAGATTTCCTTCTTTTATAGAATTCAGAATTGCTTCACTGCCTACAGAATCCTCCTGCTTTTCATCAGACAGATATTTCTCTGCCTGCAAATATCTTTCTTCTTCATAAAAAGAATACTTCATCGCGGCCATAGCCTCTTCATATGCCTTGTTTCCGCAGCTTTCCATATCCGAATACAGAGAGCTGACTGCAAAATAAATTCTGTTTTTCTCAAGTACCAGGATATTTTGAATAAACTCCTCTATCTGAGTGATCTGTTCCTGTTCAATTCTTGATCCTGACAAGGCCAACACAGCCAGCAGATTTTCTGTTCCGTTGACCTGAAATGTAATTGACGATGTATCTATCAGATGTTTTTTTATAAAATACCCTATCTCCCGTTTCATCTCTTCATTAAGAATCAGATGCTGCTTATTGATCCGGATCAACATCAGATAGCCTTCCTGTCTCAGAGGAAACATCTCACTTAAGGGCTCCCATACCTTACGTCGTGTATGGTGGATATACTGATTCAGAAGCCACTCCATATATCCATATGCAGATTCCTTCAATCGTCGTTCCATCTGATCTACTTTTTGTTTTTGAACCTGATCCTGATTTTTTGATTTCTTTATTTTCTTAATGGCACGCTTTAACTCTTCTGCATCTACAGGCTTTAGCAGATAATCACTTGCATGAAACTGTAACGCCTCTCTTGCATAGGAAAAATCTGCATATCCGCTTACAATCACAAATGCAGTTTCTGGATAATCTGTTTTTACTTTTTTTTGCAGCTGTAAGCCGTCCATTTCTGCCATACGTATATCGCTGATCACAATCTCACAGGAAATATTATTCATGATCTCCATTGCCTCCTGACCATTTGATGCTTCCCACAGCATATCGTCCGGGCATATTTTTTCAAGAAGCATAATAAGTCCTTCTCTGTGAATTCGCTCATCATCTACTACTAATATATTGTACATTTTATCTCCTGTTCTGTCTGATATATACGTTTTGATTATAGCACAACAGGTGTGCATGAACAATTGCACACCTGTCTTTACAAATTCTATTTTTTTGTTCCGTGATACATCTTATCCAATGCATCGGCATAGTCTTCCTTGGAAAGAATCAGTACCGGTATTTCTGAAACCTTACACTGTTTTCCATCCGTCTCAAGACTTGCACTGATCACTCCTGCTGCCTGTGTTTTCTGTCCCTCCACATACAGGGTTACCTGTTTCATTTTATGCTGTGTATCCTGAGGGAAAGGATGCTCTGACAGCATCACGCTCTTCTCGCCTCCTGCCAGTTCATCTGGCAAACTGATGTAAAAACCAGCTACCTTATGGGTATTCTGTGGTACTTCTCCCACCATGCATACTGCCTTATTGTCTGAAAATACAGGTTGATAATCCCAGTGATAGAATTGTTTATACTGTACTTTCCATCCATCAGGAACTTCTATCTTCACTTCTGCATTTTTCCATTCTGTGTCTGTTGACTGGCTGATCAGATAACGGAATAAAAAGATTCCACAGTCTGAATTATAAAGTTTAGGCATGATAATTCCATATGGACTAAACAAAATTCCATCCTCTGTCATTGTGCTGCACTCAGCTCCTGCAATATCCGTTTCCTGCACAGCCATTGTCTCTGTAACAAACTCTTTCTCAACAAGAGCTCCTGCCAATACTAATTCCTCTACTTTTCTACATTCTCCCTGTGCACCTGCACCGTACTTACGTACTTCAAAAATAACCTTTATTGCTTCCTCATTATAGTTTTTAATATTAATAACAGTTTTTCCTTTTTCTTCTCTATATTCAATATCAAAAACATAAGCTCCAAGATGTGTTTTCTGAAGTTTATAACCGGAAAGCAATCCCTGTGGCTTGATGACCAGCGTTTTCTGTGTTCCATCCATCCTGAGACCAAACCACTGCTCAATACTCTGCTGAATCCATGCCCCCTGTCCCTGGCTGCATCTAGTCAGGCATCTTTTCTTATTTGTTGCTCTTGGCCACCAGAAAAGTGAGCCTGTTTCATCCAGACGTTCGTAAAGGAGATTCAGGTTATCAAGCATTTCCTGTCTGGTAAGACTTCCGCCAAGTTTTAAAGTACAGCCTGTTGCAGATGGATTCATGCCAAAATGTAATTCACGCATTGTCTGGAATTCCGGATCATAGTTTGTGATATACATAGAACGTGCATATCTATGAAGATTTACATATGGCTCATAATCGAACTCATATAGCCCATACAAAGGTGCCATAACTGTAGCAGTATCCTCACCACCATAATAATTCAGATCATCCTGGATATAGAAGCGTTCCTCATTCTCACCTAAGTTGTTTCCGCCTGTAATCTGTCTGCCGAATGGTCCGCTACCTTCCATCAGTTCTTTCATGTCTGCTTTCATCTGTTCCATAAATCTGTCCACATCTGTCGCATCCCGTTCCAGAAGTTTCAGAATTCTTCTGTAAGATTTCAACGCATAATAACACTGTACATTTGCACCGTAATCATACTTGCGGAATACAATAAGATCGCTGGCGTATCTGCTAGAAATCAGTGCTTTTTCTTTATGTTTATGCTTCATCATTCCATCGTAGATCTCATCAATAGCAGCAACCAGTTCCGGATGATCTCTGAAGAATTTCTCATCTCCTGTCAGCTCCAGATATTTTCCTGCTATTACAAGCAGAGAAATATAGTAAAACATACTATGATCCGAATACAGGCTATAACGTGGCCGGTTTCTTTCTGCCAGATAAAACATTGCACTTTTTCCTACCTCAGGTACTGCATACATAACACTTACCACATCAGGAGTAATATCAATTCCCCAGAGCCTCGAAAGACTATGGGACGGTGCCCCCTGCCAGTTGGTCAGAAAACTTCCATCTTCTCTGAAAGAAAGGCAGTTAAAATTATCAAGAATAAACCGTACCTGCATATCACGGTATTTCTCACCAGCCTCCTGGTTTTCCCGAATATCTGTAGTGATTTTTCCAAATCTTTCTTTCCAGAAATCATCAGTAACATTCAACCATTCCAGCGGTGTATGTTGATACAGTGTTCCAAGGGCAGAATAAATCTCTTCTCTCTTTGGAGTAAGAGCAATTACTGTTGTAAATGTTCTGCTTTCATTTGCTTTTAATTCAAATGGTACATAAATTCTAGGATTATCTCCCTGGCCTTCACATACGGAATCCAGAAGCTGAATTGCTGCACAGGCTTCCGGGTGCCATAATACCAGCAATTTCTGATCCCATTCTGATTTATATGGTGTTACTGTATAATCATCGAAATATTTCCCATAATGCTCAAACTGATTTACAAACTTCTGGTCAAATGACAGACGAAGTTTTCCTTTCATTTTGCATCCGGAAATATTTTTTACTTCTATACAGTAGAATGCTCCTGCAGGTCCCGGAACCGGATGGATTGATGATGCCGGAACTGCTTCTTTCTCCAGAATCGGCGCAAAAGAGAATATTCTGGTTTCCAGTTCCGGATGCTCTGTAGCAGTAACCGGAAGAAAATCATCATAATAAGTTGTCCATGACTGCTTATTTGCACCTGAGATCATCAGACCATTGTCCAGCTCCAGATCATATTTCATTTTTCCAAGAAGTAATGCTGTATCATTCTGATAATACTGACCTATGTATCCTTTAAACTGTCCTCCCAGATCTGTTCCTCCGGATGGTACTGCATAAATTTTATCATGAGGAGTGCACAAAAAGTGCAGTCTGCCCATGGTATCCTGGCCCAAAAGTGTTCTTCCATTTGACTGTGTAAATAGCTGTCTCTCACTTAATGACCAGTCTGTGCGCTCCGAAGTTTCATCATACTGTGCTCTGAAATAAGAAGACTTATATGCCTTTTTCCAGAAATTTTCCCATGTATTATAAATCACATTTCCTCTTAAATGCATTGTTTTTCCTCCTATTCTTAGCCTTTCACACCAGACATTGTTACACCCTCAACAAGATACTTCTGACCAATGGCAAATACAACCACAACAGGTGCAAGCACCAGGCAGGCTGCTGCCATCATTAAATTCCATTCACCTCTGTAAGAACCAGTAAACAACTGAAGTCCCAGTGCAACTGTATATTTTTTCTCAGAATTTAAATATACAAGCGGACTCAGGAAATCATTCCAGGAATTTAAAAACGCAAACATACCTACAACAGCCAGGGCCGGTTTTGTAATTGGCAGGATAATTTTTGTAAAAATCTGAATATGGGAAGCACCGTCCAGATATGCTGCCTCATCAAAATCCTTCGGGATTCCCAGATAAAACTGACGAAGCAGGAATATGTAAAATGCACCGCCTCCAAACCATGCCGGAACAATCAGTGGAATAAAGCTGTCTGTTATTCCAATAGTTCTCCACATCAGAAATGTAGGAATCAAAGTAACCGCAACTGGAAGCATCATACTGCTGATGATGCAGGCAAATACCACATTTCTGCCTCTCCATTTAATTCTTGCCAATCCATATGCACAGATGGAACTGGTAAGCATTGTTCCCACTACACATCCTCCGGTTACAATAAATGAATTCAGGAAATATTTTCCAAAGGGAAGTGTATCAAAAACTTCCTGATAGTTTTCCCACATAAATTTGGAAGGAATCCAGCGAGGCGGCATCATAAACACTTCCACTGTGTTCATCAGTGAACTTCTGATCATCCAGTACAAAGGAACCAGACAAAACAAAACACCTAAAATCAGCGCAAAGTATATTAGAATTTTTGAAATAATTTTCTTTGTATTCTTCATATTCATTCTCCTCCATAATAAACCCAACGGTTGGAAAACTTAAATATGACTGCAGTCAGTACCATAATGATCAGGAACAATACCCAGGCAACTGCACAGGCATTTCCCATTCTTCCAAACTCAAATGCTTCTCTGTACAGATAGTATACATAGAACAAACTGGAATTGTTTGGTCCACCCTGTGTCATAACATAAGACTGGGTAAATATCTGGAATCCATTGATGATTCCCATTACCACATTATAAAAAATTGTAGGAGTCATCATAGGAATCGTAACATGAAGCAGCTTTGCCCAGAATCCGCCTCCATCAATCTCAACTGCTTCCAGAAGCTGTCTTGGTACATCCTGCATTCCGGCAAGGAAAATTACCATTGTTGATCCGGTAGTCCACAGATTAATAAAAACCAGTGTGGGAATAACTGAACTTTCACCTGAAAGCCATGTACTTACCGGTAAATGCATTGCCTTTAAAATATTGTTTGCCAATCCCATGTCCGGATTGAAAATCCACATCCAAATCGCTGCCATTGCTACGATCGGAACTACAGTCGGAAGATAAAAGATTGTTCTGAAAAATCCTTTTCCTTTTACATTTGTATTTAACAGCATTGCTATAAAAAAAGAAAATATGATAGCTGTCGGTACAGAAAGCGCAACATAAATTACTGTTACAAGTAATGATTTATAAAAATACGGATCACTTCCACTGAACAGATTTTTATAGTTGCTGATTCCTATAAACTGTCCGCCTGTTGTAAAATTAAAATTTGTAAAACTCAATCCCAGACTGACTGCCATCGGAAGCAATGCAAAAATCAAAAATCCCAGAATACAGGGAAGACTGAATAAAATTCCCCAACGATTTTCTCTTTTCTCGCGATTTGTCATTTTATACTTTATTTTCGTCTGCATATTTATTCCTTTCTGGCATTATAGCTATTTCAATCAGGAAAGGCTGCCAAAAGCAGCCTTTCACTTGAATACTTTAAGAACGTTCTCCTGAATAGGTTCCTTCTACCAAAGAATCCGTCTGGCTTTTTACTTCTGTCATTGCTTCTTCTGCCGTTTTCTTTCCAGACCACACCTGTTCCAGTGCAGAGCCCACTAATGTATTAATCTCATTAAAATTCTTTACGTTAATTTCGGTTGCCACTACTGCATGATCATAAGTTGCCTTTACAATAGCGTCCTGAAAGCCCTCTGGTCTTGCAGGCAATTCTTCAGATGCCCAGAAATCAATCTTATCCGGATCAGTATAATATTCTGTCTGTACAGGCATCCATAAAGTTCTGTATAATTCTGTGATTCTTTCTGAACTTTCTGGATTTGTAAGCCACAGATAAAGTTTTTCGGAAGCCTCCAGATGCTTTGTACTCTTGAATATAATCAAAGAACCACCATCAAAGAAAGTAGTATAGTTTTCATCAATTGGGAGAACACCTACGCCCCAGTTGCATCCTGAATTCATAAGATCCAGATGGTTCCAGCTTCCGTCAATGTACATTGCTGTCTGTTTTGCAGCCAGTGCTGTTGCTGCACTTGGCATTGCATTCTTCTGTACTGCTGTAGGAGATACATGGTACACATTGATCAGATCTGCAAAATTCTGTAAAATCTGAGCTGACTTCTCATCATTTAATCCAAGTCCGTCCATACTCTCATTTAAGTAACCGCCGCCTGCTGATAGAATAAACGGCATATATACATTCCAGTCTGTTCCAAACATTACACCGTACTGTTTAATATTATTTGCATCAAAATCCGGATCAGCTGCATTTCTTCCTTCTGTATCCAGCGTCAGTTTTTGTGCCATCTCTACAAATTCATCCCATGACCAGGCTTCCTCTACCTTAGTCGGCGGCAGATCTACCCCTGCCTCTTCGAAGCAGTCTACATTGTACATCAGATTTGTTGTAACATTGGCCTGAACAGGTCCTGCTGATTCTGTAGGACTCCAGTTCCACCAACAGGTAGACAGATAATCATCTTTACTAAGTCCCATATCATCCAGAAGATCATAGAAGTTATAAATCAGGCCATCCTCACCCATCTGACATTTCCATGAAGCTGAATAACTTACATCCGGTGCTTCGCCGGCTGCAATCATAGCATTCAATTTTGTCAGGAAATCCTCAGATGGAATATGCATCAGATCCACTTCAATATTGGGGTTTGCTTCCATGAATTTATCTACAGATTCCTCAATAGCCTTTTTTTCGTCTCCACTTCCCCAGTAAGTGAATTTTATAGTTTCTTTCTCGTCACTGCCCTTGTTTTTTGCATTCGCAGTTGTGGTAAATAAAGCAGTACAGGTCATTAATGCCGCCAGACCTAAAGCCATTCCTCTTCTCTTCATAAAATTTCCTCCTGTTTTTTATCAGCGCGCTTGTTTTTGATGGTTTTATTATATAGCCTTTAATAGCATTTTCTCTATGGGACTTTTTTCGGATTATAGCATTTAGATTAGGAAAACACATTGATATATTTGCTGTTTACAGCAATAGAACAAAAGTATTATTTTGCGAAAAAAAAACAGCAACTGATAAATCAGTACTGTTTTAATTGGTTTATGTACCAGTTTTATACAATTTTTATTCCTGTCTGTTTTTACTGACTTCGTTGTATCTGACAGCTTTACTGATAACTTGCTGCTGTTCATAATTCCTCACCCAAAGTCAATTGCAATCAGATGGAAATCTATCACCGGATTCGCTACCTGCTGATAGACTAAACATTACTCTGCCAAATACGCCTTCAGTTTCTCCATATCAGCTTTCATCACTCTCCGTCCCACCTCATAAATCTCCTTTAAATGGGCCGGATCACGCTCAACCGGTTTTGCACTGATGTCTCTGTCCGGGCGGATAACATGGATCCTGCCCTCTTTTTCCAGATATGCGATTTTATCAAGCATACGATTATACTGAATATGACGTTCATCCAGAAGCTTTACAAGCTCCGGATACTCCCTGAACTTCAGTCTGAGCAGCGGCATCAGCTTATTATGTTCTTTTCTGTATCCCGGATGACGGGTACATACTACCACATTTTTCTCATAACCCTGTGAAAGCATCCAGTTTACAGGTATCGGATCTGAGATGCCTCCGTCCAGATACATTCTTCCATTCAGATTTACCGGTCTGGCAGCCAGTGGCAGGGAAGCTGATGCGCGCATCCATTCCACATCCAGCCTGTCTCCCATTCTGCATTCCTGATAGCAGGGTTTCCCTGTTTCAATATCTGTGCATACAACCGTAAACTTCATGGGTGATCTGGCAAATGTCTCTGTGTCAAAAACATCCAGCTTCCAGGGCACCTCCCCATATGCAAAATCTTTGCTGTAAAGATCGCCGGTAGTGATCCAGCTTTTCAATCCCATATATCGTTTATCCTTGCAGAATCTGGTATTATAACGAAGGGTTCGTCCAATCTGGCGGGACTTATAATTACATCCAAAAATTGCACCGGCGGAAACGCCAACTGTAGAATCTGCATAAATCCCCTGCTCCATCAGCTCATCCAGAACTCCGGCTGTATACAGTCCCCGCATACCTCCACCTTCCAGAACCATTCCGAGGCCTTTCTTTTTATTGTCTTCCATAGCTATTCTCACTTTTCACTTTCTTTCACATATTCATTTCGGATTGCAAATCCATGATCCATAGGGCCACTTCCCTTTCCCAGGTCAAGCATTGCCGCCAGTGCTCCTGAAATATACTGTTTGGAACGTTTTACAGCAGTCTGCAGGTCATATCCCTTTGCAAGATTGGAAGCAATGGCACTGCTCAACGTACAGCCTGTTCCATGTGTGTTTGGATTATCGATACGCTTTCCTTCAAACCAGCAATATTTTCCATCATAGTAAAGCAGATCATTTGCATCATTAATGCTGTGTCCGCCTTTGCAAAGTACTGCACAATGATATGTCTCAGAAATCTTTCCGGCAGCCTCTATCATTTCCTCTGCATTGGTCACTGACATTTCAACCAGAACCTCTGCCTCCGGAATATTCGGAGTAAGCACATCAGCCAGTGGAAACAGTTCCTGCTTCAATATCTCCACTGCATCATCACTGATCAGCTTGGCACCGCTTGTTGCAACCATAACAGGATCCACAACAATGTTTTCCGCTTTATATTGTTTCAGTTTCTCTGCTATTACATGAATCAGATCTTTATCTGATACCATTCCGATTTTTACCGCATCCGGATAAATATCCTGAAAAACAGAATCCAATTCCTGCCCCAGAAATTCCGGTGTTACATTTAATATTGCCTGTACACCGGTTGTATTCTGTGCAGTTAATGCGGTAATGGCACTCATTGCATATACACCATTTGTGATCATTGTCTTAATATCTGCCTGGATTCCGGCGCCTCCGCTGGAATCACTTCCTGCGATCGTCAGTGCAGTTCTCATAATTGTCTTCCTCTCATTTCTGCTATCATACAATCTTATCTACTGCCTCTTTCAGTTCTTCTGCTGCTTCTTTAATGTTATTTTGAGCATAAATGGCACTGATCACTGCCACACCGCAAATCCCTGTTCCCTTTAGCTGAGATATATTTTCTGCTGTGATCCCCCCGATTGCCACCACAGGGATAGATACCGCTTCACAGATTGCCTTCAGTGTTTCATGGGGAAGTTCTGCCGCATCTGCTTTTGAACCGGTTGCAAATACTGCACCCACCCCCAGATAATCTGCACCACGCTCCTGTGCAAGCAATGCCTGCTCTACCGTTCGTGCCGAAACTCCCAGGATTTTATCCGGTCCAAGTTTCTCACGCACAGCACCTGCTTCCATATCACTCTGCCCTACATGAACACCATCTGCATTCATCTTCAAAGCAATTTCCACATTGTCATTTATGATCAGAGGTACCTTATAATCTCTGCATAATTTCTGAAGTTCAGCTGCTTCCTGCAGGAAAGTTTCATCATCTGAATTTTTATCCCTGAGCTGCAGAAAGGTTACGCCTCCATCCAGACTCTCCTTTACCACTTCCCTAAGGCTCCGCCCATTAAGCCAGTGACGGTCCGTTATTGCGTATAAGCGCATTTTCTCTTTATCGAACTTCATGTTTCACTCCTCTTTTCTACTCTTATCTATAGCAATTTATCCCAAAAGTTCTGCTGCAACTTTCTCCAGCTCATCTCTGATCTTAATATGCTGCGGACATACTTCTTCGCACTTACCACATTTCACACATTCATTGGCAGATTTCCTGCCATGTTTGCCTGCCAGCCATTCTTCCTGGTGAACTGTGCAGTTGCTTCTTCTCTTGTCTTGCAGTTGATCCATGCTGCATTCTTTGTAAAAAGAGTCATATATTTTTTACATACTGATAATTCCCAAAACGTTTGCAATAGAACTCAGCAAAATAATGATCAGGCAAATCGGTGCAAAGTATTTGATAAATACCCTGTACAGTTTCTTTCTGCGGAATGGAGAAGACTGTTCAATTTCTTTTACCATTCCATCAATACCAACAACACGAAGAATCAGAATACAGGTTGCAAGTGCTGCCAACGGCATCATTACTGAGTTTGTCATAAAATCGAAGAAATCAAGGAAGTTCATTCCAAAGATACGAATGAAATCCAGAAGTCCATATCCCATGGAAGATGCGGTTCCAAGTACAATCATGATCACAACCATCAGACCGCAGCATTTCTTACGGCTCCAGTGAAGTTCGTCCATGAATGTGGAAACACTGGTTTCCATCAGGGAAACTGCACTTGTCAGAGCTGCAAGTAATACAAGTATGAAGAATACGATTCCTGTTGCAGTACCAAATCCCATACTTGCAAATACTTTTGGCAATGTGATAAACATCAGAGATGGTCCTGCCTGAAGTGTTTCAGGATTTCCACCGGAGAATGAAAATACCGCCGGGATGATCATCAGACCTGCAAGGATTGCGATACCTGTATCGAAAACCTCAACCTGTGTGGTAGATCTCTCGATATCCATATCTTTACGGACATAGGAACCGTAAGTATACAGGATTCCCATTGCAATGGACAAAGAATAAAACATCTGTCCCATCGCTGCTACTACTGTCATCCAGGAGAAATTTTTCACATTCGGGATCAGGAAATATTTCACACCTTCAACAGCACCCGGACGTGTGACAGAATAGATTGTAACCACGACTGCCAAAACTACCAGAACCGGCATCATGATCTTTGACATTCTCTCTACACCGTTCTGTACACCACCGAGAATGATGATGAATACAAGCGCCGCAAATACCAGAAACCAGAGTTCCGCCTGCCAGGAGTCGGAAATAAAGTTTCCAAAATATCCGTCTTCCGCTACTGCCTGGACATTTCCTTTGAAATATTCCACAAGGTACTTAATTACCCATCCGCCAATCGTACTGTAGTAAGGAACGATCAGCATTGGAATCACTGCATTTAACCATCCGCCGATTTTGAAGGATTTCGTTTTTCCAAAATGCTCAAATGCACCTACCGGACTCTTTCTGGTCATTCGTCCAAGAGCTGTTTCTGACATGATCAGCACATAACCAAATGACGCTGTCAGAAGAATATAGATCAGCAGGAAAATTCCGCCTCCATATTTCGCTGCAAGATATGGAAATCTCCAGATATTTCCCAGTCCTACTGCAGAACCTGCAACTGCCAGCACATAACCAATCCTTCCGGAAAAGCTTCCTCTGTTATGGTTATGTGCAGAATTGTTTTCTTTTTTCATTATACACCTCACCTCGTTACAAAAACCTCCCATAGGATTTCTCCCATGGGAGGTCTGCTAGTTTTTTACTGATTCTATAGTATCAAAAAGATGCGGGAATGTCAAAGATTAATAATAATTACAGACTTAATTGTAACATATTTGTTACTGTTCACACACCACTATCCCAGTATATATTAAAAGCCTCAGAGGTCGCAACTCTGGGGCTTTTGCTGTGTTATAAATGAATTTAACCTTATCATTTTGCCTACTGGCATTATATCATATGCATTTTTTGTTTGCAATATACTCAATATACTTTTTCGAATCAAGTCAAACTTTTGGTTACTGTTCACTTCCAATGTCATTAACTTAAGAGATTGTTGCTTGTTAAACGGGCAATAATCTCTCTGATACCTACTTAATATTTCCTAAATCTTTTAACTTCCAGTGTTGTTCCATAAGATTTCCTTTCTATTTTCCTTGCTGTAATTCAACAAGGTGTGCATATAGACCGCCCTTTTTCATCAGTGCAGCAGGTGTACCCATCTCACTGACTTTGCCGTCGTCCAGAACCACGATCTTATCAGCATTTGCCACTGTCCTCATGCGATGGGCAATCACCATGACCGTCTTATCCTTCAGCAGTACCGACAAGGCATCCTGTATCAGTGTTTCACTCTCGGCATCCATAGAAGCAGTTGCTTCATCAAGCAGGACAATGGGAGCATTTTTCAACAGGGCGCGGGCAATCGAAATGCGCTGACGCTCGCCACCGGACAGGGCGCTGCCGTTTTCCCCGATGTTCGTCTGATACCCTTGAGGGAGACGCTGGATAAATTCCTCGCATTGGGCAGCTCTGGCCGCAGCCATAACTTCCTCATCAGTGGCATCGCCCCGGCCCAGCCGGATATTCTCCATGACAGTCTCATCAAAGAGCATGACATTTTGGAATACAATGGCATAATTCTTGAACAGCGTTTCCGGTTCTACCGTTTTGACATCCACGCCGCCCAGGGTAATGGTTCCTGAGTCCGCATCCCAAAAGCGTGCCGCCAGTTTGGAGGCGGTAGACTTGCCGCTGCCGGATAGGCCTACCAGCGCCGTGACCTCGCCTTGCTTTGCCACAAAGGATACGCCCTTCAAAACCGGCTCCTCATTGTAAGAGAATACTACATTCTTAAACTCAATGTCGTAGCCCTTGTTATTGCAGACATTGGTGCCAGTCTGTTCCGGGGTCGCATCGATCTGCTTCATACGCTTGACGCTGACAAGGGCAGAGAACACTTCTGCCATCAACATGAAGCAACTGGTGAAGGGGTCATAAACGCGGCCTGCAAACAACAGAAACAGAATAAACATAGGAATGGACAACGAACCGGCTGTCACCAGAATGCCTCCCACCAACATGACCGCCACAAGACCAAACCGAAGGATAAATTGGGCCGTGGTCGTAGCAGCACCGGGAGCGATCTCGTGTTTGCACAAATCCTCGATAAAAAATATCATATCATCTTCAAGATCAGTAGAAACCGGTACAGCTATCTTCATCCAGGCAGAAAAAAATATATCACTGGACAGTACCTTGCACACAAAAACGTATATGCCGACTACCGTAAGAGCCGCAATAAGGATAAATTCTACGAAGAACACAGGGCAGAGCTTTCCCTTTACGATACAGCTCTCCGGACACTGAAAGAAAAATCTGATGGAAATAAGCTGCCTTCCATGACAGCCCTCTATGCTGAAAAAACCCAGCTTATTGAATTGCGAGATATGCAACGGGAAGATTTTTCTAACCACCGGGATTATGAACGGGAGCTTCGTACCGTGTCTGCCAATATTGATATGATCCTTGGGAAAAGTCATGAGCAGGAACAGCAGATCAAGAAAGAGCAGAATTTATAAATTTCCTGTTTTCATGCTTTCCAAAAAAAGGTATTATATAAAAAACGCAGGAGGTATATTCAAATGAAAGCACATAAATATTGGTCACTTGGTGCATTGGCAGCCATGATTGGAACCTTTTATACCGGCTATAAAAACATGAAAACGGCTCACAAATATTTTGCTTGCAGCTCTCTTCTCTGTATGATTATGGCTATCTACTCTGGTCATAAAATGATTTCTGGTAAATCCAGAAAAAAGAAAGATTCTGTTTCTGAAGAATCCGCAGAATAATCAACACTATAGAAATGTTTACATAAGATTGCCTGATAGAATAAATATTTTCTATCAGGCAATTTTGCTATTTTACATCTTTTTTCAATCTATCGTATAATATATGTTCTGATCCATCAATGAGATTTCTTTTTTTCTTATATAAGAGAGTCCATGAAGCTTGATTCTTTGTATAATCCATTTTCTCCTCTGGAAAAAAAGAACGACAAAAATAACTATCATCTCTTGCATTAGATAAAAACAAAAATAAATTTTTTCCTTCCATATAATTTTTCATTAAGTAATCTGCTTCTATCATAGAATAGACATTCGCCTTTTTATTATACTTAAAAACAGTATCATTACTATCAAGTATTTCCTCAAGTAGTGGCAGGAAATGTACTCTATCTTGTGTTTTATGATAAAAATCCGAAGACTCTATATTTTCTCTTTTTATAATACCGTTCTGAATTTCATCAAATATTTTTCCTCTATCACGTCTTAGCTCTGGTCTATCCGTAAGATATTGTACCCCCATCAAATGAAAGCAGTCTTTCTTAATCAAACGTTATTATAAGTTTAACCGCAACATTTTTTCTTCCCAGAACAATTTCATACTCTGTTGATAAGAGAGGAATAAATGATGCTACACAATCAACTACTGTTCTCATCTATGTTTTTTACAACTCCCTCTATTCATAACAAAATTAAGAAAGGCCCTGCACTTGGCAGAGCCCCCAGCATTTTCTTTTGAGAGCTTTTGCCCTCTAGCCAGATTGTGGTAAATGCTAAACCCTTATAAAGCTGATAAGGCACTGCCTTCTGGCACAACACCTTACTTCAACGCTTGACAGACACTCATGTTGCCTGTTGTTAATATTATATTAACTTGCCGCCACGAATATGTCAACTGAATTTCATCTGTATGATAACAGGCGAGAAGAACCGTGCCCATAACTGTCTTACTGTTTCCAACTTAAAATTAGATGATGTCTTTTCTGATATATTTGGTAAATCTTCCCGTTCTATTACAGAACAGATCTTGCAACACCCTGGGGAATACTTTGATGTGGCACCCTTTGTACATGGCCGCTGTAAAACTCCTATTGAAGAAATACAGGCGGCAGTAGATGGTGCTGTCTCTAACGAACAGGCAGTAAAACTCAGACAATGTCTCAGCCACATCGATGAATTAGAAATGCACAAAACAGAAATAGAACGGGAAATCCTTCGTCTCAGTGAAAAATACGAAGATGCTCTTTCTCTTATTCGAACCGTACCAGGATTCGATAAAAACCCTATGACTGCTATTCAGATGCTCTCTGAAATCGGAGGCGATATGTCTGTCTTCCCCACAGCTAAAAACCTCGTCTCATAAATCCGCTTTGCCTGTTTCTCTGGCAGCCTCATCACAGCAGCATAGACCTGCTCTTGGAACTGTTTCTCCTCCAGAACTATCTCCGGCGTTTGTGGCTTCAGCAACACTGCATTTTCAATGCCATTCTCACAATCCAGAGAATACTGGGCCTTGTAACGATACATCTTTCGCTCATACGCAGCCTCCGCACGTTCAGCTGCTCGAATAGTCTCCATTACTTCCTCTGTCACATCTACAAAAAAGTCTGTTGTATAAACATCAGGATAAAGTTCCCGAAGGTTAATTTTCTTCATTATGTACCTCCATTTCGATTCACGGGTGATTGACGGGTGAATCGAAAGGAGGCGGAGACCGACACCGGCAGACAACCGGAACATCTCCGAAAAAAAGGCAACAAAAAACGCCAGATTTCCGTAATGGAAAACTGGCGCACCAAGAACAGCCACGATTGTACTTAATTACACAGAACGATAATGCCGATGCAATGCAAAACTTACCCGGAGGAGGAGCAATGCTTTTTTTAACTGATGTAGATCATGTGAGCTTTGAAAAAGCAAACGGGACACGGCAAAATAACCTCCCATCGGCTACCGTGTCCCTGCAAGTCGTCATAGGATTGTGTAAACGCAAAGAAACGGCGGCTCTGAAATCAAAGCCGCCGTTTCAAATGGGCGTGTCAAATTGTCTGCTCTACGACGGCTTTTTTTCTTTTGCCGTCATCCGGCAGAATGTTATTCAATATTTAATTCAATGCTTCCTGTGAAACTCTCACATTCAATGCCAATATAATTTCCACCATCAGGAAGTGTAATTGTGTCACTATAAGTTCCGGTTGCTTCAATCAACGTGACTGCTTCATCAGATCCAGAAATCCAAAATACTTTTGCAGTACCTTCCGTAATCTCCAAGGTGCAATCAATGGACAGCTCCTTACCGGCTTCTCTCTTTATGGAAGTTCCTCCGAACAAATACTCTGTACCTGAAAAGTTCGCATAATCAGCCGTATAAGTCCCTGTATAATCATCAATTCCTTTTTCTTTTTCCCCTTGCAGTGACGATTTCCCTGTCAGTTCTATGGAGCCCGCAGACTGAACAATGTTATTGTAATGATTGAGAATTTCATCTTTTGAACAGCCAGCAAGCATAAAACTTCCCACAAGGACGAATGTTAATGCTAAAACTATTTTCTTCATAAAATCATCACCAACCTTTCTTTGGAGCTACCTTTTTGACCTTTTTCTTTGTTTGGGTTGCTTCTCGTTCTTTCATGCACAAAATCAAGATGGCAGAAATAACGACAGCAAGCGCAAGACTGCAAGAACAGGTTCCGATATTCCAGTTGACTGCGGTATCATAGCTACGGTAGCCTACCATTCCAAGACTTGCGGTAATCGGATAAATGTTTGCTAATGTCATATTTCCTGCGGCAAACATCCCTCCATATCCATAGACAAAAGCAATGATTACACCGACTAAAAAGCTACCTGCCCTCCGACAAGTAAGAGCGATAATCGGCAGAACCGCAAGATATAAAAAGAAATTAACCGCAGTAATCTGCAAGGCTGCTTTTAGAGCTAAGGAAATCTCAAAGCCGGGAAATCCCACAATCATTTCTGCTATGATTGTAAACAGACTGCATATCAGCCCGAAAATAATAGACAATACGCCGCACACAATCAATTTTCCGGTCAGCAGTTTCTTAAAAGAGATCGGCACAGTCAGAATATTTTTCAATGTATCATCCGTCTGCTCACGAGAAATCATATATCCAGCAATTAGGCTGATACACATCGGAAAAATCATGGACATATTGTTTTTGATGACCTGTTCTGTAAGATAGGCAAAATCCCAAACGGAACCATCATTCGCCATAGAGGTAAACAAGGTCAGCAGGACGGATAGGAGCATGAGTGCAACGCCCGCCCAAAGGATATGATACCTTTTCAATTTATAAAATTCTGTTTTTACAATGCGAACCATGTTTATTCCCCCCTCTGCTTATATAATCTGTCAATCAGTAAGAACGAAACGAATGCCATAATCTCAAGAATGAATACAACTTGAAATGTTGAGGGAATTAGCCCTGTCATTTGCTCCAAGTCCATTTTTATTCCATGAGCCGCCATATCTCCTGCACTCCAAAATGTAGTCAGTGGCGTGGGCAGAAGCCATAACATGGTTTTAGGCAGCGTGTCAAACAATGCCGTAGCACTCATGTTCAGAACACTGTAAAAGACACACAGCAAAATGGAAAAAACATAGGTCTTACTGAAAAAGACAACAAGAACAATCAACGGGAGTGTTCCTGCCGTAATGAAAATTCCTGTTTCAACCGCTAAAAACAATTTATAGCCTATTCCATAAACTTCTAATGTTCCAAATCCGCAAAGAATTGTTGCAATGGTAGAAGCCACACAAAAAACAATTCCAAAGAGAAACAGGACAATAATTTTTGCAAGCACCATTTGCGTGCTGGTTACGGGAATTGTACGCAGATTTTTGAATGTGTCGTTGTCGCGTTCCATAAAAAACAGGATAGCGGCAATCACACCGATAATGCAGGGCAGTAAAAACTGGATACCATATCCCAACACCATGTTAAATAGTCCGTCGAAAGCATCTGCCCGATCCGTATATCGCTCCATCATAGAGGGTGTTGTCATCAGAGAGGTCAGCGGGATTGGAAACAGGAAAGCAGCCAAAATAATCAGCGGAATAAATTTCTTCCGTTTCAATTTCAAAAATTCACATTTGATCAGTTTAAGCAATTCCTTCGCCCCCTGTCACACGCTTGAAGTAATCTTCAAGACTTTCTTCACAAGTATGCGCCTCCGATACCTCCAATCCGCTTTCTACAAAGGCAGTTACAATTTTTCCCACAGACAGATCAAGGTTGTGCAGGCGCAGATTGTGGTCGTCCTGTATGGAGAAATGGTTT
>OLQE01000844.1_pt1 | contig 20615 bp, 19 predicted proteins | sample 1643161 | NCBI WGS metagenome assembly OLQE01 (sample SAMEA3136650, study PRJEB25190) | human gut metagenome | reverse complement strand
CAGCAGCAGAGCGCGTAGGCGAGCTGATCTCCGTACACGTAATCCCGAGACCGCATGAGGAAGTAGAGTACATTCTTCCGAAGATTAACGTTCAGGAATAATCAATCATAAGAATAACAGGCGCACAGCGCAGAAATGAGGTTTAATATGGCTATCACACAGGCACTTGGAATGATCGAGACAAAGGGACTGGTTGCTTCCATCGAGGCAGCAGATGCAATGGTAAAGGCAGCAAACGTTACTCTGATCGGTAAAGAGCACGTAGGCGGCGGACTGGTTACCGTTATGGTACGCGGCGACGTAGGAGCAGTAAAGGCAGCAACGGATGCAGGAGCGGCAGCAGCAGAGCGCGTAGGCGAGCTGATCTCCGTACACGTAATCCCGAGACCGCACGAAGAGGTAGAGTACATCCTTCCGTCTGTAAACAAATAATGAGTCGCTGACTTGTCAATGACCTACGGGAGGAGGGATAATACGTGAGAGCAATCACGGAAGATTTCCTTCGCAATGAACTTCGAAGCAGCCAGCCGGAGGTGTATGTGATCCCCCAGGGAAAGATTCTCACACCGGCAGCCCGGGAATACCTTCAGCAGCGTAAGATCCGCGTCGAAAAGGAAGGCGGATATACCTATACGCACCAGCTGAAGGCGCCGGTACAGAAGGCTGAGGAACCGGCGCCGGAAGAGAAAAAGGAGGCGCCAAAGAAGCCGGAGCCGACAGGCCGTCCGCATGTTGTGGCGACTGAGGTTCCGCCGCCGGAGGAAGTAGAGATCCCGGTGCAGGTAACTGTACCGAAACCCAAATATGTGGATTATGAGACAAATGCATATTATTATGAAAAGCCGGAGCACATGACTCAGCTCTTTGGAAACAAGCTGGTATGCAAGGATCATCCTCGTATCCTGTTCCGCGGCAAGCTGGATGCACTTCAGGCTGACGTGGTACTGGCGCAGGCGATGATCCAGGCAGCCGGCGGCAGCGCAACACTCCTGAATGATCTCGGAGATATTCTGAAGGATTTGCGGGAGATGATGAAATGTGAGGTGCTGGACGAAGAGATGAAGGTGGATGCGGTCATCGGCCTGACCCACGAAGAGCTTCGTGCACAGTCTCATAACCCAATGAAGTATTACAATATCAAGCAGATGGTTCTGCCGGATTATACAATGGGTACCGAGTATGCAATGCTGAACAAGCTGCGTACCTCAATCCGTGAGACGGAGGTGGCTGCATGCCAGGCCTTCCATGACGGGAAGAAGTATATCCGGACAGATATCATAGAAGAGCTGAATCGCTTATCCAGTGCACTGCACATCATGATGTGCCGTCATCTGGCAGGCTGGTACAGCGAAGACGGAGGAAATGAATGAGAGATCTGACAGCAGCTGTTGTGGATGCCGTCCATATGGCTGGATTTGTGGAAATTGAGGTATCGGCCAAACACGTACACCTTACACAGGAAGATGTGGAGGTACTGTTTGGAAAAGGTGCAAAGCTCGAGCCGAAGCGCCCGTTATCTCAGCCTGGCCAGTTCCTCTCCGAGCAGCGCGTGACGCTGATCGGGCCAAAGAAGAGCATGGAGCGGGTAGCGGTATTAGGGCCGGTTCGCAGTGCCACACAGGTAGAACTCTCAAAGAGCGATTGTGTGGCCCTTGGAGTCACAGCACCGGTAAGGGAATCCGGCGACATCGCCGGTTCCGGCTCGATCACGATTCAGGGTCCATGCGGGACACTGGAAGTGAAGGAAGGAGTGATCATCGCCCATAACCACATTCATGTCACAGAAGCAGATTCTGTGAAAATGAACCTGAAGGATAAGGAGCGTGTCGCGGTAGAAGTATTCAGCGACCGTCCGGTGATCTTCAATGATGTAATCATCCGCGTCAGCAAGAATTTTTCCTGCCGGATGCACATCGATTTCGATGAGGCAAATGCCGCTTCGGTAAGTGGTTTTACACTGGGACGGATCATCCGCAAGATTGAGACCGAAGGTGTAGGGCGAAGCAAATAAACAAAAGGAGTTAAGGATATATGATGGATTTGCAGCGTGTCAATGCGTATATGAGCAAGGTGGAGGAGTCCGAGAAGAAGGTACTTCCTCACGAAGGAAAACGCCTCAAGACCGGTCTGGATCTGGGAACTGCCTATATTGTACTTGTAGTACTGGATGAAAATGACCAGCCGGTGGCCTGTGAAAAGCAGGCGGCGAGTGTGCTTCGAGATGGTGTAGTTGTAGATTACAGCGGGGCATGCAGGATTGTCCGGGAACTGAAGGAAAAGCTGGAGGAGCGTCTGGGCGAGGAGCTCATTGATTGTGCCATTGCCATGCCTGCAGGAACGGAATCCAGCACGCGGACACACCAGTATGTAGCGGAGTCCGCCGGCTTTGAGGTAACAAATGTCGTTGATGAGCCGACCGCTGCAAATGCCATCTATCAGATTTCGGACGGAGTTGTCGTCGATATCGGCGGCGGTACGACCGGACTTGCGATCCTCCACGACGGGAAGGTCGTACAGATCGAGGATGAGCCGACCGGCGGTACGCACCTCTCACTGGTGCTGGCCGGGAACTATCATGTATCCTTTGCAGAAGCAGAAGCAATCAAGCAGGATTATGCCAGACATAAAGAGATCCTTCCGGTCGTGCGGCCGGTGATCGAGAAGATGGCAACGATCGTCCGCAAATATGTCGATCCGTCAAAGATCGATACGATTTATCTTTGCGGCGGTACGACCTGTCTGACCGGGATTGAGGGAATCTTTGAGAAGGTCACCGGTATCCATACGGTCAAGCCGGCGAACCCGTTTCTGGTAACACCGGCTGGAATTGCGAGAAATTGTATCCTTTCTGAAGGGTAATTCAGAAGAAAGGAGAAATGGTGGAAAGAAATGAAATGGTTGAGCAGATTCTTTCCCGTGTGATGGAAAAGCTGGCAGCGGCCGGTGAGACCGTCACCGAGACAGAACTGATGCAGTCGCTTGCATCAGCTGCTGCACCGCTTCCTGGTCTGCTGGTTCTGACGCAGGAGCATGGCACAGACTGCCATAAGCTGCTGGAGAGTCCGCGGATTAAGGAAAAGTACCGTACCGGCTGTGCCCTTCTGAATGAAGGCGAGACGACCTTGGACGGGATAGAGGCAGTAGTTCTGTTTAATCTGACGACAGAAGCGATGTGCAAGCTGGCATCCGGTATTACCGATACGTCATATACAAAGCTTGCAGCGCAGGCACTTCTCATGGGGAAAAAGCTTTACGTGCCAAGAGAAGAGGTGGAGCTTTACAAGTATCCGGTAGGTGGGCTTGGCTCCTACCAGTGCATGCTGCAGGCACAGCTGACAAAGCTTGTATCCTTCGGACTGAAGATCTGCCCGCTGGCAGAGCTGGAGGACTGCATTTTAGGAGAGAACTCCTGCGAAGCAGCACCGGAGCAGCAAAAGGAAGAGGCAGGCGGCGCAGATACATGCGGCGAGAAGGTGACGGCGCAGGAGACGGCGCCTGAGGCACCGGAAGCAGCGCCGGCACCGGCGGAAGAACCGGAACCGGAAAAAGAAATCACATTTTCCAAAAAAGTGATTACCGAGCGTGATATCATTGAAGCTAATCGCGACGGTGTAAAAGTAATTCGTATAACAGAAAGAAATATTTTAACTGCACTTGCAAAAGATGCAGCATCAGCAAGAAATATTCGACTGGTTCGTGAGTAATGAGCGACAGGGCAGCTTGCGTATCACTCACAGCAGTCCGATGGAACCCGTCAGATGGTGAGTGATACAAGAGCAAAGGAGAATAAATATGCAGGTTGCAAAGGTGATAGGAAATATTTGGGCGACAAGAAAAGAGGAGAAGCTCTCAGGACTGAAGCTGCTCCTTGTAAAGCCACTCGATGTACTGGATGAAACAGTAGACAAATCACCCTTGGTTGCCGCTGATACGATCGGAGCCGGAGTCGGTGAGACCGTTATTATTGTAGGCGGAAGCTCTGCGAGAAATGCAGCCGGTGACGTATCCATTCCGGTGGATGCGACGGTAGTAGGAATCGTGGATGATCTGGAGATTGACCGGTCGGTTCTTTGACCTGAATCATGAGAGAAAAGAGGGTTGCCAATGAACCTGATAGAAATGGTAAAGGCTGCAGGAGTTGTGGGCGCCGGAGGCGCCGGCTTCCCGACCCATGTGAAGCTGAATACAAACGTAGAATATTTTATTGTGAATGCCGCTGAGTGTGAGCCGCTGATCGAGACAGACAAATACCTGTGCCGCACATTTGCAGACCGGATTATCCGCACGATTCCGCAGATCGCAGAGGCGATCGGCGCTTCGAAGAAGGTTATTGCCTTAAAGGGTGCATATGAAAAAGAAATTGCAGCACTTAAGGTGGCGATCCGTGAGCAGAACAGCGACGTGGAGATCTTTGAGCTTGGATATTTTTATCCGGCAGGCGATGAGCAGACACTGATTCAGCAGGTAACAGGCAGATGCGTACCGGAGCGGGGGCTTCCATCCGATGTTGGATGTGTAGTTGATAATGTGGGCACGGTACTGAACATTGCAGATGCTCTGGAAGGAAAGGCTGTCACAGAGAAATATCTTTCCGTAGTCGGAGAGGTAGAGCATCCCATCCAGCTGCGCGTACCGATCGGCACTCCGGTGCTGGAGTGTGTAAAGGCAGCGCACCCGACCGTTTCGGATTTCGCACTGATTATGGGCGGACCGATGATGGGAAAGCAGCTGACCGAACAGGCGGCGATGGAGCAGGCAGTGGTGACCAAGACGACCGGTAACATTCTGGTACTTCCGAAGGATCATTATCTGTTCCGGAAGGCATCCCTTCCGATGGAGACGGTTCGGAAACAGACCAAGAGTGCCTGTCTTCAGTGCAAAATGTGTACAGAGCTTTGTCCGAGATATCTGATCGGTCATCAGATCCATCCGAATTTGATGATGCGCGGGCTGTGGCTTGAACCGACGATCACGGACAATGAAGAGTATCTGCGCATGTACGGAGAGGCAGCGAACTGCTGCAGCTGCGGCGTGTGTGAGATGTTCGCCTGTCCCATGGGGCTTTCTCCGCGTAAGGTCAACGATTATTTCAAAGCGGAGTTTCGAAAGAGAGGCATTCAGGTGCCGAAGAACCCGGAGGCTCACGCAAGAGAGTTCGTGCAGGAGCGGAAGACCCCGACGAACCGTCTGGTGGCAAGGCTGAATTTAAGCCAGTATTATGGAAAACATCCGAAGACATGCGAGGAACTGACAGTGGATACCGTATTTATCCCGTTTTCACAGCACATCGGGCGACCGGCAGTCGCTGTGAAACAGGCAGGAGAGACCGTTGCAAAGGGTGAGCTCATCGCAGCCGCTGCAGAAGGGCTTTCTGCCAACATTCATTCCAGCGTAGATGGAGTGATCGAAGAGATTACGGATAAAGGTGCACGCATAACGTGCAGAAAGGAGTGAGGATATGGGCCTGGCAATTGGTATGGTGGAGCTGAACAGCATCGCCAGAGGCATTGAGACCTGTGATTATATGGTCAAGGCAGCACAGATTCAATTACTCCGTTCGTCCACAGTATGTCCCGGAAAGTATCTGATCCTGATCGGAGGAGAAACGGGAGATGTCCGTGCATCCATGAAAGAGGGAATGCTTCGGGGCGGAGAATGTGTCGTAGACACACTTATGCTTCCGAACGTACATCCGTCGCTGATTCCTGCTATGAGCGGGACTACACAGGTACCGGGGTACGGAGCAGTCGGTGTACTGGAGTTTTTCTCAGTGGCATCCGCGATCACAGCGGCAGACGTGGCAGCGAAGGCTGCAAATGTGACGCTGCTGGAGGTACATATTGGCTACGCCATCGGAGGAAAGGGTTATGTCACCCTGACAGGTGATGTGGGAGCGGTGAAGGCAGCAGTAGAAGCAGCTTCCCGCGGCAGCGAGCTGTTGGTAGGCACCACAGTGATCCCGCGTCCGTCCAAGACATTATTCAATTCGCTGCTTTAAAACTGAATAGAAAAAAACGTGACTGAGTAATCCTGCAAAATGAGGGACATAAGTGTGGGGTTCAGGGAAAGGAGCAACAATGAGCGTATTTACAAACAGCATTTCAGACTGGGTGCACAATATCTCAATTAACTCTGTCATTATGATGATCATGATGATCTTCATGCTGGTAGGAGCAATTGACAAGATTCGTGGAAACAAAAAGGGCTACGGTGAGAAGTTCGAAGAGGGCTTCAACGCGATTGGACCGCTGGCGATCTCCATGGCCGGAGTAGTAGCAGCAGCACCGGTACTCGCAACGATCTTAGGACCGGTTATTAAGCCGATCTACAATTTATTCGGTGCAGATTCTTCCATGTTCGCAACAACACTGCTTGCATGTGACATGGGCGGTTACCCGCTGGCAATGGAGCTGGCAGGCGACAATGTGGCAATCGGTAAATTCGCAGGACTGATTCTCGGAACCATGATGGGACCGACAATCGTATTTACAATTCCGGTAGCACTTGGAATTATCTCCAAGGACGACCGTTCATATCTGGGCGCAGGTGTTCTGGCTGGTCTGATTACCGTTCCGATCGGATGTATCGTTGGTGGTGTGGCAATGAGCGCAATGACCGAGTATAAGATTGGTGTAGGAACCATTCTTCAGAACCTGATTCCGGTTATCATTATCGCAGCTCTGATCGTTATCGGTCTGTGGTTCGCACCGGCAAAGATGATCAACGGCTTCAATGTATTTGGTACAGGCGTTACAGTTGTTATTACCGTTTTCACAGCAATCGCAGTATTCGAGCAGATCACAGGAATCATGTTCCCGCTGTTCGACGTAATGGCAATAAAGGATGAAGTGACAGGTCTTTCTCCTCTTGACAGCGGTCTTCTGACCTGCGGCCAGATCGGTATTGTTCTGATCGGTGCATTCCCGATGGTTGAGTGGATTACACGTACCTTCGGCGGCGTACTGAAGAAGCTCGGTGGAGCACTTGGAATCAACGAGCAGGCATCTGCCGGCATGGTAGCAAACCTTGCAAACAACATCGCTATGTTTAATATCCTGGGCGAGATGGACCCGAAGGGTAAGCTCCTCAACGTAGCATTTGCAGTATCTGCAGCATTCGTATTTGGTGACCACCTTGGATTCACCGCTGGTGTAGACCAGGCTATGGTTACTCCGGTTATCATCGGTAAGCTGGTAGCTGGTATCACAGCTCTGATCGTAGCAAATCTCCTTGCTCCGAAGCTTCTTAGCAAGATTAAATCCGCAAAATAAGAGCAGGCGAAGAAACTGACAGCCTGAGTAAGCTCAGGCAGGAAAAGAGAATGAATCTACAGCCCGGGAGGAGGCAGAACATGCTAAAATGCCGGGCTGTAAATAGAGTCAGGATCGGAAAGGAATACAGACATTATGAATATTAGTGAAGAACTGATTCGTGAGATTATTACAAAAGTAGTAGAGTCAGCCGCAAGTGAGAAGAAAGCATCTGACTGCGGATTTGAGAAACACATTGATCCGAGCGGAATCATCGGAATTAAGACTTCTACCGTAAAATGTGAGCCGTTTGAACAGGATGGCGTGGCATTAAAGGATGTCGTTACCTTGGAAGAGGCTCCGCGCATGGGCTGTGGCGTGATGGAACTGGATCACACCAGCTTTGAGTGGACGCTCACCTATGATGAGTACGACATCGTACTCGAGGGAACCCTTGAGATCGAGATCGATGGCAGAATCGTTTCCGGAGGCCCGGGCGATATCATCTACATCCCGAAGGGAAGCCATATTCACTTCCAGACAAAGGACAAATGCCGCTACGTTTACACCGTATATCCGGCTAACTGGGCAGAATAGTCAAGCGATTCCCTGAAGCGTAATGGCCGGCAGCCGGACAGGTCGGAGGCGGTCAGAACGGCTAAGGAGAGTCGTCATAGTGCCAGTAAGGAGAAAACTATGAATTTGCATCTGAAGCAGGGATATTATAAGGATATCCGGGCCTGCGAGGAAATTGCAAAAGACTCCGTCTTGTACGAGCGTTATTTTGCGAACGATTACCGGACAGAGGATTATGTCCGTGCTTATTTTCCGGATGACGGGAAGGGACGCCTCTATTTTGCAGAGACCTCAAAAGGGGAAAGGGCCGGACTCATGGTCATCAGCCGGAATGGCTTTACGAATGAGTACCATTATCTGGCGCTCCTGTGTGTAAAAAAGGAATTCAGAGGGCAGGGCGTAGGAGCATGGCTTCTGGAGCAGTTCGAGCAGATGGGCCGCGAGGATGGAAGAAGAAAAGCATCTCTGACGGTCAGCGATTTCAATGTAAAAGCGTTCGAATTTTATAAGGCGAACGGTTACTACGAGGTCGGAATCATTCCGAATGCGCTGACGGATGGAATCGGCGAGCACCTGATGCTGAAGGATCTTTGCTGATCTTACGATAAGCAGAAGGCTGCAGGATTTCTATATGAGAAAAAGGAAGGGCAGGGGTTGTTATGCAGTTGCGTGACGGCTCCTGTTTTACTTTATTTTTACCCGTTTTACAGGGAAAAAGGTTTGACATTTTTTTTGTCGGGTAGTATAACTGAACAGGGAAAATATTATCCCGATGCAAAATAGAAGCACGAAGCGGAGCGATCCGCGGACTTTACATGGAAAGGAGTGTCATTATGGACAGTTCAGACAGTCATGGTCGATTATGGAACGGCGGCACATGGATGATATGGAATGCAGTAGTTACACTCCGTAAGGAACTGTAGCTTTTTTGTGTACAATTTCTATATCGTTTCCATTTGCCATCGCCGAAAAGACCGGGTGATGGTATTTTTATACCCATTTTCTGAACGCAGATTGCAAAGCGACTGCGAATGTCCGCTTTAATGGTGGAGTATAAGATACCGAAACTAATGAGCACGGGACGGCAGCGTCTGAACTGCTGTGCTCATGATGTGAGAAAGAATGGAGGCAGAAGGACATGGAAACGAATGAAGTAAAAGAACTCACACCAACCGAAGAAATTCTGGAAATTATCTGCAGCGGGCAATCGGATCAGCAGATTCGGGACGCACTGGATGATTACCATGAAAATGATATTGCGGACGTACTGCCGCTGATAGATAAGGAGACGAGAGAGCGTCTTTACCGGATTCTTGGGGTAGAGCGGCTGTCGGAAGTCTTTACTTATATTGATGATGTATCCGAATATCTGGATGAGCTGCCGCTCGAGGAAGCAGCGGATGTCCTGGAAAACATGGACGCCGATGACGCGGTCGATGCACTGGAAGACATCGAGAATGAGGATCAGAGACAGCAGCTGATGTCCATGATGGACGATGAGTCATCCGAAGATATCCGACTGATCAAATCCTTTGATTCAGATGAGATCGGCAGTATCATGACGACGAACTACGTGTCAATTCCGGAGACCTATACGATCAAGGAAGCGATGCGCTCGGTCGTGCGTCAGGCACATGAGAATGATAATATCAACACAATTTATATTGAAGATTCACATGGAAAATATGCAGGAGCCATGGAGCTGAAGGATCTGATCATTGCACGCGACTATGTGCCGCTGGAGAGCATCGTCAGTAAGAGTTATCCGAGTGTCCGGGCTACCGCGAAGATCTCAGATAAGATCGAACAGCTGAAAGACTATGCGGAGGATTCCATCCCGGTGCTCAATGACGACGACGAGATCATCGGAGCGATCACAGCGGACGATCTGATCGAAGCAGTCGACGACGAGATGGGTGATGATTACGCAAAGCTGGCAGGTCTGACCGCGGAGGAGGATCTGCATGAAACGCTTCTTCAGAGTATGAAAAAGCGTATGCCATGGCTGGTTTTACTGCTTGGCCTCGGACTGGTTGTTTCCAGTGTGGTCGGCATTTTCGAGGCAATCGTCGCACAGGTGGCGATCGTCATGTGCTTCCAGTCGCTGATTCTGGATATGGCCGGCAATGTCGGCACACAGTCACTGGCCGTCACAATTCGTGTGCTGATGGATGAGAACATTTCCGGAAAGCAGAAGCTTCAGTTTGTATTAAAGGAAATGCGGGTAGGCGGAGCAAACGGATTTTTACTTGGCACACTGACGTTTGTATGTGTAGGCTTTTATCTGCACTTTGCAAAAGGACTGGATTACGGATATTCCTTTACGGTTGCCGGCTGTGTAGGTCTGGCGCTGTTTCTGGCGATGATCATTTCGAGCCTGATCGGTACGATCATCCCGATGTTTTTCCACAAGATCAAAGTCGATCCGGCGGTTGCTTCGGGTCCGCTGATCACGACGGTAAACGATCTCGTGGCGGTCGTGACATACTATGGGCTTGTCGGCGTGTTGCTGGTCGGGATGCATCTGGGTGGCTGAGAAGCTGCAAAGCAGTTATTTGGTATAAATAGCAATAGTGCGGAGTAGATCAATTCTGAGAGGGAGAAAGAGAGAAAAAGAAAGAAATGGAAAAAAGCTTGACCGAGGGGAATTCCCTCAAACAGATTTTATATTTTGCATTTCCGCTGCTGCTGGGCAATTTGTTCCAGCAGCTTTATAATCTGGCAGATTCTGTTATCGTAGGAAAGACGCTGGGGATTGATGCGTTGGCATCGGTGGGAGCGAGCAGCTCGCTGAATTTTCTGATCCTTGGTTTTTGCATGGGGCTGTGCGGCGGGTTTGCCATCCCGGTCGCGCAGACCTTTGGCGCAAAAGAATACTCTCTGATGCGCCGGTATGTCGTAAATGCATCGGTGCTTGCGGCCGGTATTTCTATCGCAATTGCGGTGGTGACGGCACTGTTTTGCAGACAGATCCTGATTCTGATCCGCACGCCGGAGAACATCTTAGACGGTGCGTATTTGTATCTGGTTATTATCTTTATCGGAATCCCATTTACCGTGCTTTACAATCTGGCGGCCGGCATCCTGCGCTCCCTCGGAGATAGCAAAAGTCCTTTTTTGTTCCTTGTCATCTCAACGGTCATTAATGTCATCGGTGATCTGGTATGTATTCTGGTCTTTGGAATGGGCGTAGAGGGCGCAGCTATCTCCACGATCGTTGCACAGGCCATTTCCGGCATCTGCTGTGTCCTTTATATGAAAAAACGCTTTGCGATCCTGAAGCTGGAGCGGCAGGAGGAGAAGCTTTCCTCTCACCGGATGAAGATTCTGCTCGGTATGGGTGTCCCGATGGGACTGCAGTTTTCCATCACAGCAATCGGAAGCGTCATCCTGCAGAGTGCGGTCAATACACTCGGCTCGACGGTCGTTGCGGCCTTTACGGCGGGTATGAAGGTCAAGCAGTTTACGATGTCGCCCTATGATGCGCTATCCAATACGAGTGCGACCTTCTGCGGCCAGAACCTCGGCGCACGCAAGATCGATCGGATCTATAAGGGCGTCTGGCAGATGATCGTGATCGGCGTGATCTACAGCCTTCTGGCAGGAGCAGCGATGATTATCTGGGGTGACTGGATGGTCGGCATCTTTGTAGATGCAGGCGAGGCAGAGGTTATTTCCTATGCATATAAGTATATCCGATGCCTTGCGTGGTTCTATTATCTGCTGGCAATCCTCGGCATTCTCCGCAGCGGCGTACAGGGACTGGGACACAGCGGCTCTGCGATGTTCGCCGGACTGACCGAGATGATTGCACGTACCGTCATGGGACTCTTCGTCATCCCGGTATACGGCTTCACCGCTGCCTGCTTCACCGATCAGGCAGCCTGGATTGCCGCAACGGTCTACATCACGGTGGACTTCTTTATTATCATGAAGAAGGAGCGGAAGAAGCGGGAAGATGTGATTACGGAGGCGTAGGAGCAGAAGAAATATTAAGGAAAGATTCCGGAGCAGCATCGGAAAGCAGAATATTATTAAAAGATCAGGGCGGTAAGCGAAGAACGCTTACCGCCCTGGCTCGTTATCCGATTGGATACGTTAGTTTTTCAATTTTACAGGTATGCTTTTTTGTCTTTCGATCGTAGTTGATACCGACAAGCAGAAGATTTCCGTGATAGTCTTTGAGAGACTGAATATATTGCTGACGCCTGATCTGCTCGATGGCACCTTCTGCAGACTGCTCCCACTTTAACTCTATGACAGCAGCGGGTTTGTCGATATGTGATTTACGTGGAAGAAAGCACAGATCCGCAAAACCTTTTCCAGAAGGAAGCTCCCGCACAATGGTGTAATATTCCCGGGCAAAATAAAATGCGAGGCTGATCGTACAGCTCAAAGAATTTTCATCGTTATATTGTAAAATAGAAATTTCCTGATGAGCCTGATCGATACCGGCGGCAACTGCGTCACTGTTCTGACGCCAAAGTGCATTTAGAAGTTCTCTTGACGCCTGAATGGAACGGATGACCTCAGGCCAATCCATTGTGCTGATTGCATTGACATATTCTTTGGAGACCTCACGGTTTGGAATGGCAACGGATTCTGTGGTGCTGTGGTAAGTCAGATAGCCGAGGTGGACAAGCAAAGTCAGTACATCATCTTTGGATGCAAAGGTAGTCATATCATTGCTAAATGTTTCCGTATTGACTGGTACATTGCTGCCTGCGAGCATTTCAATGATCGAGTCTTTCAGTCCATCCATATTCATCTGGATATAGACCTTTAAGGCTTCATAGGTTTCCGTCTGATTCCAATATGGCCCGAATTTGTGACGGAGCATGGATTCTACTACGGATTTTGGGCTGTACATAGAATAGGCATGGTCGCTGGCCTTGCTGTGTGAGATAAGTTGATATCCGTTGTACCAGGCTTTGGCTTCGTCAAAATTCATGCTATATTTCTGACATAATGTGGCAACCTCGCTTTCTGTAAAACCAAAAAATTCAGCCAGATCGCCGGGATCCGTCATAGAATATTCTGTAAACATATTTAGAGCAGAATGTGTACCATATTTCTTGATCGGAAGAATACCAGTCATATAGGCCAGGGCGATGTACGACTTGTCCTTCAGCCAGTTGCGCAGGAAATCCAGATATTGTCGTTGCGTTTCTTTATCCTCTCGGTATTCACGAAAAAGACAATCCCATTCATCGATTAAAATGATAAACGGACATTTAGTATAGGAAAAGACATCTTTCATAACCTGTACAAAATCTGTTTCATCCCTCAGCCGCACATGCGGATACTGTTCCTGCAGGTCAAAGATTAAATATTTTTGCAGTTTTTTCAGCATTTCATGAACACTGTGCGTGGAGCTTAAAAAATCCTGCATGTTGATTTTTATTACGTCATACTGATTCAGGTGTTCCTGAAAGGAAGGAATACCATGAATACGCAAATGGCGAAATAGATGCTCAGAGTTTACGCTTCGATCATAGTAGGCAGAGAGCATATTTGCGGCCATAGATTTTCCAAAACGACGGGGACGACTGATACACATAAACTTCTGCTGTGTCCGGAGAACGGCATTGGTTATTTCGATCAGTCCGCTTTTATCTATATAAATTTCAGAGTTTAAAGCCTCTTCAAATTCAATGGTTCCGGGATTAAGAAAACTGCCCATAGCTGTACCTCCTGTCAGATCAGTCTGTGGTTATATTATATATGCTGTGGTGTGAGGATGGCAAGGAGAGTTTGTACTTTTATGGGCAGATGAAAACGGGCTTGTCTCTTTTCTGGTAAAAGAAAAAAGAAAATGTTATACTATGAAAAGGAGCTATAAAAATGACTGAACAGAGCGAGAACCATACGAGGAGAAATGAATATGCTGAATGCAGAAGAACAAATTGAAGTGCTGGCGCTGGTGAGCAACACAAAGAATCTGATTCTTTCAGAGCAGGAGAAGGCAGAGGTCACCGTAAAGGGTGCAGCCGACTATGTGACAAATGTAGACGTGGCGGTGCAGGAGTTTCTGAAGCGGGAGCTGGCAGAGCGTTTCCCGGATGTGCGGATGCTGGCCGAGGAGCAGGTGAATACCGGATTTGTGAAGGAAGGAAAATACTGGATCCTTGACCCGATCGACGGGACAACGAATCTGATCCATGATATGAAGCTGAGCGCGGTGGCGCTTGGGTACTATGAAAATGGAGAGATCACGTTTGGAGCCGTATATAATCCGTTCATGGATGAGCTGTTCCATGCGTCGCTTGGCGGCGGGGCGTGGCTGAACGGGAAACGGATCACGGTCGCACATGACCGGGAGCTGAAAGATGCAGTGATCGCATTCGGTCCGTGTCCGTATGAGAAGGAGCAGTACACAGAGGAAAACTTTGCCGTATTTAAAAAACTGTTCCTGCATTCGGCGGACTTCCGCCGCACCGGATCAGCGGAGCTGGATCTGTGCTATATCGCCTGCGGGCGCGTCGAGGCGTATCTGGAGCGCAACCTGAAGCCATGGGACTATTCCGCCGGATCGATTATCCTGACCGAAGCGGGTGGTGAGATCTCAGACTGGGAGGGTGGTGCGCTTCCTTATCTGAAAAATGCAGATATTCTGGGCTGCGCACCGCAGCTGAAGGCAGAGCTGCTGGAGCTGATCCGGAAATAAGGAACCATGCTGTAGCAATTCACACAGGAAAGCAGAGCAGCCCGAATTGCAGAAGCGAGGACACAACAATTGCAGAAGCTGGATCTTGACATATAAAAAAGAAGTTATATAATACATCTGCGATAAATGAGGATGTATGATTATGACAAAAGAGAGAGATTATTTTTTTGATAATGTAAAGGCAGTGCTGATGTTTTTGGTCGTACTTGGGCATCTGTTACTGCCGATTCACGGAGAGAGCTTTCTGGTTGTAGTAAAGCGGCTGATTTATGTATTCCATATGCCCCTGTTTGTATTTGTGTCCGGGTATTTTGCAAAGACATTTTATAAGAACGGCCGGTACAATTACCGGAAGCTTCTGTATCTGGGAAAGGCATACTTGGTCTTTGTTGTGGCGATTCAGCTCGTATATGCCATCAGCGGATACCAGGCCTTCTCGCAGATAAACCTTTTTTCGCAAAGCGGAGCGCCCTGGTATCTGTTTGCAATGATCGCATGGTACCTTACGATTCCGGCAGTACACGGACGATGTCCGGCGCTTGTTTTGGGACTGTCGCTGGTGCTGTCGCTTGGAGCCGGATTCTTTCAGGAAATCGGGGATTTTTTGTGTCTGTCACGGATCATGGTATTCGGGCCGTTTTTCTATCTTGGATATTATATGGAGCGTGAGACAATGCAGCGGCTGCTGCAGAACAGATATCGAAGAGCCGTTGTTCCGATGGCAGGACTTCTTGCAGTGGGGATTCTGGTATTCGGACAACGGCTGGAAGATCCGCTGAGCATGGTATATGAAAACTTCTCCTATTATGAGCTGGAAAATGTCAGAAGTGGATTGCTCGTGCGGCTGATACTTCTGCTGGCAGCCTGCATTCTTTCCTGGGCGCTGTTGTTTTTTGTGCCGCAGCGAAAGACGCGGATATCGGCAGTCGGGCAGAATACGATGCCGGTCTATATGCTGCATCGCATTTTCCGGGATATTCTGATGTTCTGCGGCATCTATGAGCATGTCGAGGACGGAGGGCTGAGTGTGCTCCTTCTGTTTGGACTTCTGAGTATCGGCATGATTTCCGTATTTAGCCGTCCGGCTGTTGTGCGGATGTGGAACCGGCTGCTGGCATTGTATACACCGCAATGGCTGTGCAGGATCCGCTCAGCAAATGTATAAGGTGTAAGGCAACAGAGATGGAAGAGAAACGGCCGGTGCGGAGTATCACTGCGGCGGATTCGGATCTTTCTCATACAGGAAATGAATATAATCATAGACCTCCTGAAAATCAATGACACAGTCCCCGTCCCATATGGCGACGGGGATTTTTGCGTCGAAGCCATAGATGACCGGATAGATCGCGGCAGAAAAATCATAGACGAGCACCCGGCACTGGTCAGGATCGATGATCCAGTATTCACGGACACCGGCAGCTATATATTTATTCAGCTTGATCGTGACATCCTTCCTGCGCGTGGAGGGAGAAAGAATCTCGATGACGAGATCCGGCGCGCCGTAGATACAGCGGCGGATGACCTTGCTGCGGTCGCAGACAACCACGACATCCGGCTGTACCATCGTCTTCTCATCGCAGTCGAGCTGCACATCGACCGGGGAGATCATGGGGAGACAGGTGCCCTTTCGGGAACTGACGTGTGCGAGAAGCCGTGCGTGAATGAGACCGGCAATGAGCTGGTGGTCGCAGCCCGGTGCGGACATATCATAGATCACGCCGTCGATCAGCTCGACCCGCCGCTCGTCTGGGATCTGATAATAGTCGGTCAGGGTATACTCACCCTGACGTTTAACCTGATAGGATGTGCCGCTCTCCCCGACCTGTCCGGCGTGGCTCAACTCTTCTTCCGAAAATGCAGCCGCATGCTCCTCATATGAGCCGGGATGGGATGCTGTATCAGCGGATGCAGATGCAGTCTGCGAAGGTGCCGGTACAAGCAGACTCTCCAGCGCCAGCATCGTGTCATAGCGCGGAGCTGTCGTCGCCCCGCCAAAGATTTTCTGGACGGTACTCAGAGGTACGCCGGACAGCTCCGAGAGCCTTGCGTATGTATACCCCAGTTCCTTTTTGCGTTGCTTCATTTCTTCCAGTGTCATACGAACTCCTTTCCGGACTTTGGCCCAAATCAGACAAGTCCCCGCTTCAACTGCGCAGAGCGATCATCAGTGGTTTGTATATCCATATTAGCATCCGAAATTGCAATTGTCAACTGGAAAATATCCATATATGGATATTAAAATAGAAGTAGTATCCATTTTTGGGTAAAAAATGGTACACGGATTGCTTCGCATTTTATGCATAATATTTTGACTACAACTGACGCCTGCGAATTGCTCCGCTGCGAAGCAGCTCTCGCAATTCTGCAAACATTCGAAATCCGCTGATTTACTACGTAAATCGCTACTTTCTCATGTTTGGCGGGTCCCAGGAGTGGTACAAGCCACTCTTGATAAGCTGCAAAGCAGCATTCGGTTATGACATATCATAAGGAGAGACCCGTTTGCGGGAGGATCCCTTATGATCCTGCAAGTAGCGAAGCGGATTGCGAATATCCGCTTAACCCTGGCATCATCAGATAAAGAATGTCTGAATTGTAATTGTATCACAGTGAAAATTCTGTTATACTAAAAACAACTTCGGGTTTTTTTGCAGAAAGCTCTGTTCCTGCTTGAATGCTTATCTGCGTTCAAGTGCGCGGAGCACTAAGCTGCAAATGCCCATGGAATAAGAAAAGACTGAGAGAAGAGAAATGGAAAACAAAGAAAAAAGAAGTACCTTTTCCGGGAAGCTCGGCTTCGTACTGTCGGCGGCAGGCGCGTCGGTCGGGCTCGGAAACATCTGGAGATTCCCCTATCTGGCGGCAAAGTACGGCGGAGGAATTTTCCTGCTGATCTATATCATTCTGGCATTGACCTTTGGCTACACAATGATCGTGGCAGAGACCGCGCTGGGACGTATGACGAAAAAAAGTCCGGTCGGGGCGTTTGCCTCGTTCGGAAAGTCCTCCTGGCTGTCGGCCGGTGGCTGGATCAATGCGATTATCCCGGTGCTGATCGTGCCGTATTATTCCGTCATTGGCGGCTGGGTTATCAAATATCTGGCGGAATACGTACTGGGACACGGCACGCAGCTGGCGGAAGAGGGCTATTTTAGTACGTTTATTGCAGACGGTATGTCCACAGAGCTGTGCTTTATCATTTTTTCCCTGTGCACGCTGGCGGTCATTTATGCAGGTGTCCGCAACGGAGTGGAGCGGGTGTCCAGGCTGATGATGCCGGTGCTCGTCGTGCTGTCGGTCATCATCGCTGTTTATTCTGTGACGAGACCGGGAGCACTTGAAGGAGTAAAGTATTTTCTCGTGCCGAATCCGGCGAATTTTTCGTGGATGACCGTTGTGGCCGCAATGGGGCAGATGTTCTACTCCTTATCGATTGCGATGGGAATTCTCGTGACCTTCGGTTCTTATATGAAGAAGGATATTTCGATTGAGGGTTCGACGAAAAATGTGGAGATTTTTGACACGGCGATTGCGATCATGGCAGGACTCATGATCATTCCGGCGGTCTTTGCATTTTCCGGCGGCGATCCGGATACCCTGCAGGCAGGGCCGGCATTGATGTTTATCACGATTCCGAAGGTGTTTGCGAGTATGGGACTTGGCACATTCGTCGGTATCCTGTTTTTCCTGCTTGTGTTCTGTGCGGCGGTGACGAGCTCCATTGCGCTGACGGAGAGCGCGGTCTCGACATTTCAGGATGAACTCAGATGGAGCCGGAAGAAGGCGACTGTGATCGTGGGTGTGATTATGCTCGCCCTCGGTACCTTATCGTCACTTGGCTATGGCGTGCTCGGCGGGGTGAAGCTCATCGGTATGCAGTTCCTCGATTTCTTTGATTTCCTGACGAATTCGGTCATGATGCCGATCGCAGCGATTGCGACCTGTCTGCTCATATCCCGCGTCATTGGTGTGAAAAAGATCGAGGAGGAGGTGCTGCATGGCGAAGGCACCTTTAAGCGAAAACAGATTTTCAATTTTATGATCCGCTGGCTGTGCCCGATCTTTGCAGCGATTATTCTGCTGAGCTCTGTGGCAAATGCGTTCGGATGGATTTCAATGTAAGAAGGAAGACCTGAGTCTTATTTAACCGAATCAAGCAAGCCCCTGCTTCAATTGCGCAAAGCAATAAGCTGCGAAGCTAGGCCCTGTCAGCAGAGCTGCAGGGACGGATTGCGAATATCCGATTGGCAAGCAATTGCAGAAAGAGGGAGAATTATGAAAAAGAAAAAACGGAGCAGAGCCTTGTCTGTACTTTTGATGATGGTGGCAGCCATAGTCTTTCTGTCAGGCTGTGGCGGGAAGCGTGCGGAAAAGGAAGATGCAGACACACTCACCGTGTATTTGTGGAGCACGAACCTGTATGAAAAATATGCACCGTACATCCAGGAACAGCTTCCGGATATCAATATTGAGTTTGTAGTAGGCAACAATGATCTGGATTTCTACCGGTTTCTGAATGAAAACGGCGGATTGCCGGATATTATAACCTGCTGCCGGTTTTCGCTGCATGATGCAAGTCCGCTGAAGGACAGCCTGATGGATCTTTCCACAACCAATGCGGCAGGTGCTGTCTATGACACATACCTCAACAATTTTATGAATGAGGATGGAAGCGTTAACTGGCTTCCGGTATGTGCGGACGCGCATGGATTTATAGTGAACAAGGATCTTTTTGAAGAGTATGATATTCCTCTGCCAACCGATTACGAAAGCTTCGTTTCTGCCTGCCGGGCATTTGACGAGGTGGGGATCCGTGGATTTACTGCAGATTATCATTATGATTATACCTGTATGGAAACGCTGCAGGGGCTGTCTGCAACAGAGCTGTCATCTGCGGCCGGACGCAAGTGGCGTACCGCCTACAGTGACCCGGATAATACAAAGAAAGAAGGTCTGGATGGCACCGTCTGGCCGGAGGCTTTTGAACGTATGGAGCAGTTCATTGAGGATACAGGGCTGAGCGAGGATGATCTGGATCTGAATTATGATGATGTGACTGAGATGTATAAAAGCGGTAAGCTTGCCATGTACTTCGGCAGCTCTTCCGGTGTAAAAATGTTTCAGGATCAGGGCATTAACACAGCTTTTCTGCCATTCTTCCAGGAAAACGGCGAAAAGTGGCTGATGACCACACCGTATTTCCAGGTGGCTTTGAACCGTGATCTGACGCAGGACGAGACACGTCGTCAGAAAGCAATGAAGGTGCTGAACGTAATGCTTTCCGATGATGCACAGAACAGGATCATTTATGATGGGCAGGATCTCTTAAGCTACAGCCAGGATGTGGATATTCGTCTTACGGAATATCTGAAGGATGTCAAGTCTGTGGTCGAAGAGAACCATATGTATATCCGCATTGCGTCAAATGACTTTTTCGCGGTATCAAAGGATGTGGTTTCTAAGATGATCTCAGGTGAATACGATGCAGAGCAGGCCTATCAGTCATTCAACGCCCAGCTTCTTGAGGAAGAATCCACCTCTGAGAATCCAGTTTTGGATTCTCAGAATGCCTATTCCAACCGCTTCCATAGCAGCGGGGGTAACGCTGCCTATTCTGTGATGGCAAACACTCTGCGTGGCATTTATGGGACGGATGTGCTGATCGCAACAGGGAACAGCTTTACGGGAAGCGTATTGAAGGCAGAGTATACAGAAAAGATGGCGGGCGACATGATTATGCCAAACGATCTTTCGGCTTACAGCTGCAAGATGAGCGGGGCTGAGCTGAAAGAGACGGTCAGAAACTTTGTAGAAGGTTACCAGGGAGGCTTCATTCCGTTTAACCGTGGTTCTCTGCCTGTGGTCAGTGGTATTTCTGTGGAGATCAGAGAAACGGATGATGGTTATACACTGAGTAAGGTTACAAAGGATGGAAAAAAAGTTCAGGATGATGATACTTTTACGGTAACCTGCCTTGCGATACCAAAACACATGGAAGCCTATCCCACAGATGAGAATATTGCGTTTGAGGGAGAAGACACCTTTGTGAAAGATACCTGGACAGGATATATTTCAGATGGTGATGCCATTCTTGCAGAGCCTGAAGACTACATGACTCTGAG
>OLQE01000841.1_pt1 | contig 20677 bp, 20 predicted proteins | sample 1643161 | NCBI WGS metagenome assembly OLQE01 (sample SAMEA3136650, study PRJEB25190) | human gut metagenome | reverse complement strand
GCAAAGCACCACCAATGGTGGCAAGGCTCTTGACAGGGCTTTTTCTTTTCTGTGGTTGGTAATCAAGAGGAAGAAAGAAAAAGTGTGTATTTTTCAAGACAGAAAAATGTCAAGGGGGGGTGTGCTGATTTTTGTTGTGGCGGATATATGGAACTGTTATAATATGGATATGTTTAAATTACGTTATAAGCAAGAATATTCTGCTGATTTGTCAAAAAACATCATTGCAACTGCCAGTTGACATATTTCCATATCTAAATGGTGGCTATGCAACTGATAATATTGCTAAAATTACACCATGAAAGAAAGGAGTGTTAGCTAATGAATATGGCAGACAGAATACAATATTTAAGGAAATCAAAAGGAATATCACAAGAGGAACTTGCGGATAAAGTTGGAGTTTCAAGGCAGGCTGTTTCTAAATGGGAAAGTGAACAAAGTACGCCTGACTTAGAAAAAATAATTATAATGAGTGATTTTTTTGGAGTAACAACTGACTATATCCTAAAGGGAATTGAACCAGTAGCAGACAAAGAACAAAAAAATAAAGAGCTTACGAGTAAGGTACTTTATATATCATCAACAGCTTTTGTTGCTATTGGGCTGTTTTGTGCATTTGGTAATTGGTATGCAGAACAAACAATGGAAGCAGTTTGGGGTTCAATGATTATTCAAGCTATAGGGATTGTTGGATATTTTATAGCGAGAATACTATCGGAAGAAAAATCCCCCTTTTATGTAAATTGGCTTAATATAATCGGAGTTGCTTTTATGCCTATTTCTATGATTACAGGATATATTTCAGGATTGGTTTTCAAACTAGAAGGGTGGATTGCACCTTATCCGATAGGAATATTTCATACTTTAGTTTTCGTGTTAGTATTCTTTGTAGTTGTGATTGCAAGCTATATTATTCTAAAGAAACAAACAAAATAGTGATTACCTTTATTTTGCAAAAGCAGTTAGTCTTAGGATTGACTGCTTATTAATAAAAGACACCACTTCAATGTGTCAATGGTGTCTTTTTAGTGCTATTTTATCGTCATATCAAGGCTCGTTCAATCGTGGTATATTCGTGGTAAAATGAGTGTTTTTCTATACTTCGAAATGCTTGAAAGTGTAATATTTATAGGGATAATCAAAAATCAGATATAAAGTTTAATGAAATTATTATATAAGTTTTTAAAGTTTGGAGGAAATATGTTTTGAACAACATTCTAATTATTGAGGATGACCCTGACATTCGAGAAGTAATCCGATTATTGCTCGAAAATGATGGCTATACAGTCACAGAAGCTGCAAATGGTGTAAATGGATTACAACTTCTCACCGAAGATACCGATCTTGTTATTTTAGATATCATGATGCCTGGTATGTCCGGCCTTAAGACCTGTGAAAAATTAAGACAACATTCCACTGTTCCTGTTCTGTTTCTGACCGCCAGAGTGCAAGAATCAGATAAATTACTTGGTCTAATGGCAGGAGGTGATGATTATCTTACAAAACCATTTTCATGTGCAGAACTATTAGGAAGAATAAAAGCGCTTATTCGCAGATACCGAAAATATAACCAATCCTGGAAATGCCCTTCAATTGAATCCCATATCATTCATTCAGGTAACATTCTGGTAAATGAGGAAAAAGGCACCGTATCCATCAATGGAAAGGAAATAAATCTGACAAGTATTGAATTTCAATTATTATTACTTTTTATCAAACACCCCGGGCGTATTTACCCCACACAGGTTTTATATGAACAAATATGGAATGAACCCTATTTCTATTCATGTAATGGTACAGTAATGGTTCATATACGCAAATTACGAAAGAAAATTGAAGAAACACCAAGCAATCCCTGCTTAATTCAGACAGTATGGGGGAAAGGATACAAATTTCATGAAGAAAATCAATAATTCTCTATATGGTCAACTTATAACTCATATCATTTTTTCTGCTGCATTTTCATTATTTCTGTTTTTCTTTCTGTCTAGCTTCTGTGATCATAGCCTTAACGCCTATCTGAAGAAAACAAACTATGATCACCTCTGGCGCTCTGTACAGATAGAACGTTTACAGAAATTTATCACTGATAAACACTTATCTACAGCTGATCTTACCTCTCTCACCCCATATCTAAACTCTTCTCAGATATCCCTTCTTCAACTTTACGATAATGGAAATCTCTTATATGAATGGGATAATTTCGGCGATAATGACATGGAAAAAGAAGAGTCCTATTTTTCTGTATGGCGCGACAACTTTTTTTTATCTTTTGCTGATATCAATGCTGAAGTATATATTGCCGGTGCAAACGTCTGGAAACTTTATGCCGGAATAAAATTTATTATTTTAGTTCTGTGTTTTCTGATTTTTATTTTTGCTCTCCTTATTTTTATCAAGTCAAAAATAAAATATATTCTTATTCTGAATCACGAAATTCAAATACTGGAAAGCGGAGATTTAGATTATTGCATTTCAGTAAAAGGTACAGATGAACTTTTTACACTGGCCAACAGCCTTGATAATATGCGAAAAGCATTAAAAGATCAGATTAAAAAAGAAACCCTTGCTGTCCAGGAAAATCAACGAATGATCCGCGAAATGTCTCATGACCTCCGTACACCTTTGACTTCCCTGCTCTTATATATAAAATTTCTTCACGATCTTTGCCCTGAATGTAATACAGAAGCTCAGCATTATATTGAAAAAATTGATATCAAGCTTCATCAATTAAAGCAACAGGCTGATCATATATTTGAATATTCTTTAATTAACCAAGAACCAATGGTCTCCTTAGAATTTTCTGAATTATTTAAAGAAACTATTTATGATTTTTTATCTTCTTTATCCGAGTATCTGTCACAAAATGGATTTAGGACAATTCTACGCTTTAAATGGGATGAATCAAAAGTTTGTATAAATTATGATTATCTTGTTCGCATATTCGATAACATTTCTTCAAATATTATCAAATACGCCTCTTCAAAGCAAAACATTTATGTTACAACCTCTTACAATGACACCTACGAAATATTATCTTTTACAAACACTAAAAAATTGCCTTCTGCATTTACTTCCAGTTCAAAAACCGGTCTTATCAGTGTAAAAAATATGATGATGAAAATGAATGGAAAAATCGACATTATAAATCAGGAGCACTCTTTTTCCCTTCGTCTCTTTTTTCCAAAAATCCCCATCCCCCAACCGGTGTGAATCTTCTTCGAACGCTCGGTTTCACCAGATATTTCTTTGTTAAGAACTGTTAAGAATTATATAGCAAAAATTTTAAGAATTTGCACTTATATTAAAATTAAAAATATAGATGAAAGGAGGGGCGACGCACTTTCAGTCATTGTCAAAGCAGAAAGCTGGTGAATAAAATGGTCAAAAAACCGATTCTTACTGTTTTTGCAGTTCTGGCTCTAATGGGCACAGCAACTTTTCCATCCTTCGCTGCCAAGGAAGCAGATTCTGTTGAAAACAGCAAAAAGGTAAATATCTTAGATAATCTAAATGTATATGATATTTACACATCTTCTATCTATCTCAACATGAAAGAAAAAGACATCATTTTAAATCTAAATTCTGATAATACTTTTGATGTTTTGCCACTTGGTGAATGGTTTCAGAAAAACAATCTGTATGCACTATCTAATTACAAAAATGCAGATGATCTTCTTCTCACCACCTGGGAACAAAAAGAAACCACTATTTTTTCTAAAGATCAATTAAAGTCTTGGTACTCAAATATTGAAATTGGAGATATTGTTCAAATTCATCCCTTAAATCCAGATGACCAAAGCGTTCTTTTCGACGTTGAAGAAGTCTTTGCGGTTAATGAAAATGGAAATTTTATTACTCAACGGATGCAGATCCAAAATCCGGATTTTTTTAACTAACCACTCAACAGGAGGATTCTACCATGAAAAACATTGTTAAACATCTCTGCTACCTACTCACAATTAACAAGCTTTTCTCCTTTAATTACTTCTATGGCAAAAGATGAATCTTCTGACATCATATGCGACAAAGCTTCTGTTACTTGCGACATCCCGGGCATTCGTGAACTAACTGCCGAAGAACAAGAAAAAATCAGTTCCGGAGATATTCAACCCATTGTTGTAAATGATCTTGATGAATACCTAAAAAATTTTGATGCCGGAACAACCGATCTAACTGATTGTATTGAAGATATTCCTACCCCATCCACCCGGGCAACGATGAGTTCAAAGAAAACGATAGGAGTAAATCCTATTCCTGTGCCTCCTGTTTATATTAACTGCGAATTTACATATACCAAAAACAAAGCACAAGTCGGTTATTACTTTTTCAAAAATGTTTCCAATATTAAATCTTGGCTAACCGGAATCCGCTTTCCTGTAAACTTTTCGTGGAAGCAGCGACGTGCAAACAAATCATTTACTTCAACAAGAAGACATCTAACGATTACATTAACGGGAGTTCTAGATACCTATATCATTGTAAATGGCATAGGCAAAATTTTATCGCAAAACAGAACTTATTCTTTTAATTTCTATCTTAAATCTTAAACTTGAAAATAAGACTGAGATTCTTCAAATACTCAGTCTTATTTTCTCATTCGAGAGTTATCTTATGTTGCAGGAGGGTTCATTTATGATATACGCGTTCAAAAAAATTTTTCTTGCATTCTCTGATACCTTAAAACTTTCATGGAAGGAATATGCTCTGGTATGTGTTTTCTTCTTCTGTCTTCTTTTAGGTCAGGAAGCCTCTGGAACAGCCAGTGGTATGCAATTATATGGGTATGATTATGGTTTCTTTATCCCTTGCATCCGAATTTACCTGAATACGAATCTGCTTCACCTGAATTTTATTGACTGCCTGTGTCAGCCTAATGTGGGGATTGACTGGTTGCCTCAATATTTCTTCCTTTTTACCTTTGTCTTTTATCTTGTTTTTAGTTTCATCCGTCGAAGTATCGTTTCTTTCTTTGCTGAATTCTCCCGGCATTATCATAAAAGTAAAAGTTAGATTCACAGTTAAATCTTGACAAATCATCCTGCAGACGATACAGTAGTTGAGAATAATTCTTATGAGAAAACAGGCGGGATTTACTTATGAAAAATGTTTTAAACTATCAGACCAGTGAATATGACTGCGGACCGGTTTCGTTTCTGAATGGCGTCCGCTATCTTTTTGACCGGGAGGAGATTTTCCCGGATATTGTAAAATTTATTATGCTCTACACGCTGGACACGTATAATACGAAGGGCGAGCTGTGTCGGCGCGGCACTTCGGCAGCGGCGATGCATTATCTCACGAACTGGATGAATCATTTCGCAGAGACGCGCTGCTTTCCGATCCACTGCGAATTTCTCTCCGGTGATGAGGTGACGCTCCTTCCGGGATCCCCGGTGTATGAGGCGCTCAAAAGAGGCGCGGCTGTTCAGGTTCGCCTGATTCTCGAATGCCCGCACTATGTCCTGCTGACCGGGCTGACCGATGACGGGCGGGTGCTGCTCTTTGACCCGTATTACGAAGAGGAGGACGACCCGGAATTCGACGAGGAATACCGCACCGATGAGATTCATTTTCTCTACGACATGCCGAAGCGCGCGAACCGCAGCGTTTCCATTGAGCGGCTGAACCGCACCGGTTCCGACTACTACGAGATGTCAGACCCGGCACTGCGCGAGGCCGTGATCATGGAGCGGACAATGGCAGAGCCGTGCTTTCTGATCGAGCCGCATGCGGATTAAACCCGATATTTGCAGACTTCGCCACGCCGCTACTTTCCTTTTTTATTGAAACCATACATTTACACAAAATAAAAGAAACAGAAACGCAGCCAGCACAAACACACCGCCGACTGCCAGAGAAGCCTTCAGGGCGAGCCAGACAAGAGAGCGACGTTCTTCCTTTGTCAGCTCGTCCTGTTTTTGTTCTGCGAGAAATGCGGAAAGTGCATCCTCGCCATCCTGTTGTGCATCATCCGGCTCTGCATATTGAAGACTTCTCTTTTTCCGACTCTCCCTTGCAGGGTCTCCCGGCAGAAGCTGCCACGGACGCTTTGAATTCCACGGCATGCCATCGACATCCATGTGCGCAACGGTATAATCAGGAAGCTCCTCCTGTCTGCGTTTTTTCTTTTTTTCCTTCATTTTTATCCGCTTCTCCTTTTCTTCCTCTCTGATTTCTCAGCGCTTACTTTTATATCTTCTGTCTGATTCTTCGTATCAGCCTGTATACAAGAACTGCCAGTCTTCCGTCAAAGAAAACTGGCAGCTATACTCAATCGTACAGATGGCACTTTACAACATGTCCGTTCCCCATGTCCTTTGCCTTTGGCTCTTCTGTCTTGCAGCACTCCATGCAGCGGCTGCAGCGGGTGTGGAACTTGCAGCCCTTCGGCGGATTGGCCGGGGACGGGATGCTTCCTTCCAGGATGATACGGTTCCGCTTCAGATCCGGATCCGGCATCGGAATCGCGGAGAAAAGCGCCTGTGTGTACGGATGCAGCGGATTTGCGAAAATGTCCTCGGTCGCTCCGGTCTCCACAAGGCCGCCAAGATACATGACACCGATCGAATCGGAGATGTGCTCTACGACGGAGAGGTCATGAGAGATGAAGAGATACGTCAGATTCCGCTCCTCCTGCAGGGTCTTCAGCAGGTTGATGATTTGTGCCTGCACGGATACGTCCAGCGCAGATACCGGCTCATCACAGACTACAAACTCCGGATTCAGGGCCAGTGCACGCGCGATGCAGATACGCTGACGCTGTCCGCCGGAGAACTCATGCGGGTAGCGATCCTTGTGATAGCTCTGCAGTCCGCAGTCATTCATAATCTTTGTAATATAATCCTGATACTCGTTTTTCGGTACCAGATTGTGCTCCTTTACTGCCTCGCCGATGATCTCACCGACCGGCAGACGCGGGGATAAGGAGGAGTACGGATCCTGGAAAATGATCTGCATCTTTGTACGCATATCCCGCATTTCTTTATTTGACAGTCCATAGACATCCTTACCGTTGAACAGTACCTGTCCGTCTGTCTTTTCGATCAGACGCAGGATCGTGCGTCCGGTCGTCGACTTACCACAGCCGCTCTCGCCGACCAGTCCCATCGTCGTACCTCGCTTTAAGGTAAAAGAAACGTCGTCGACTGCCTTGACCGCTCCGACCTGACGGCCAAACATGCCGCCCTTGATCGGAAAATATTTTTTCAGGTGGGACACCTCGAGGATGTTATCCGCTTCCTGCGTTGTTTTATTCTTCTTTTCTGTCATAGTCAATTCTACTCCCGAAATTTCCCACATATCACCGGTGTCTCCGGCTTATATGCGGACCTTTGCATTCCCGGCCGGCAGCTGTCATGCTGTCTCTGACCGGAACACCTTTTTTACCGTTCGGAAGCGCCCTCCTTTCCGAGATGTTCTCCCATCAGCCATCCTGCCTCCGGACGGTCTGCGTACCGGTAGCAGCTGACCTCATGTGTCGGGCTGAGCTTGATAACGCCCGGATAGCTGCCGGAGCATTTCTCGCAGCAGAGCTCGCAGCGATCCTTGAAGTAGCAGTAGTCCGGCATGTTGATCGGATTCGGTACCTTGCCCGGAATGCTGTAGAGCTTGTCGACCTGCTTGCCGACTACCGGCTTGGAACGCATCAGTCCGATCGTATATGGATGCGACGGATTCTTAAAGATCTCCCGCGCGGTTCCCTTTTCCACGACACGTCCTGCGTACATGACAACGACATAGTCTGCCATCTCTGCGATAACACCGAGGTCATGTGTGATCAGCATGATCGAGGAATTGATCTTGTCCTTCAGGTTGCGCATCAGATCCAGGATCTGTGCCTGAATCGTCACATCGAGTGCCGTTGTCGGCTCATCGGCGATGATCAGACGCGGGTTGCACGCCAGACCGATCGCGATACAGATACGCTGACGCATACCTCCAGAGAGCTCGTGCGGATACATCCGATAGACGCCGTCGCTGTTTGCGATACCAACCAGCTTGAGCATCTCAATCGTACGCGCCTTGACTTCCTCCTTGCTCATAGTCGGATTGTGCAGTGCGACGATCTCATCCACCTGTTCCCCGATCCGGAATACCGGATTTAAGGAGGTCATCGGCTCCTGGAAGATCATAGACATTGCGTTGCCGCGCAGCTTCTGCATCTCTGTGATCGGCGTGTTGACGATGTTGTAGACCTTATCTCCGTTGTTGAAACGGATCTCCCCTTCTACCGTCTGTCCCTGCGGGCGCTGTACGAGCTGCATCAGAGAAAGGCTCGTAACGGATTTTCCGCAGCCGCTCTCTCCTACGATTCCTACCGTCTTGCCCTGCGGCACCTCAAAGGAAACACCGTCCACTGCCTTGACGGTTCCGATATCGGTAAAGAAATATGTGTGGACATTGTCGAACTCCACGACGTTATCCGGATTCTTCATCTTAGTGATATATTCAGATTCCGGAATATTTTTCCGGTTCCGCTTTTTTTCAATCTCCCCGGTGATCCGGCGGTTCTCCTTTGAGATCCGCTTTGTCTCCTTTGAGGAAATGTAGTTCTCATTTTTCTTTCCAAACAGTCCCATATGCACACCTACCGTTTCATCTTCGGGTCAAAGGCATCTCTTAAGCCATCGCCCACGAAATTAAATCCAAGTACCGTAATCAGAATCAGGAAACCGGCCGGAATCCATACAAACCAGAAGTTCGTCAGTACATAGACATCATTTACCGCATTGACGATATTTCCCCAGGACGCATACGGGAATTTTACACCGATTCCCAAAAAGCTCAGGGTCGCCTCCATCAGGATGACATCGCCAAGTCCCATCGTCGCAATGACGATCAGCTGCGGGATGACATTCGGGATCAGATGGCGGAAAATTCTCCGGGATATACGCACTCCGGTCGCCTCTGTCGCGATCATGAACTCCTGCTCACGAAGGGAGAGGATCTGTCCGCGGACCATACGTGCAATGCCCGGCCAGCCGATCAGTCCGAGGATGATACACAGGGCATAGATTCGCAGACGCGGATCGACCTTGTAGTAATCCATGATGGAACCGATGATAATATACAGCGGCATTGCCGGGATACAGATTACGACATCCACGACACGCATCAGTAAGGTATCCACCCAGCCGCCGAAATAGCCGGAGCAGCCGCCGATGATAATACCAAGGACAATCTCGATCACGATAACGACAAAACCGATCATCAGGGAAATACGTCCGCCGTACATCAGACGGGTCAGCATATCCATACCGTTTCCGTCCGTTCCAAGCCAGTGCTTCACTGACGGCTTATGATAGGTATCATTCACTGTGGTCTGCTTCTGCACACGGATAATATACTGCTGATTCTTATTCTGAAGCTGATAGGTGATTTCTTCGCCGGACTCATCTGCTGCCGTAAAGGTTTTTTCCTTTGCCAGAATCGCCTGCTCCGCCGCTTCCTTAAACTCCAGTGACAGGAAGGTTCCGCTCGCCTGCGGAGATACAAGCAGATTTGAAATCGTCGCATAGATTTCTCCATCCTTTGAAATCTCTGTCGCACCGTTTTCCAGTATCTGCATATCATACGTCTCACCGTCACAGGTAAAGGTCGATGCATTTGCCTCACTTGCCAGCAAGGCTTCCTTCTCAAAAGCATAGTCACTTCCGGTATCTGCCTTCGCTGCGTTGAATACCTTTTTGGTCGCCAGCGCGATCTCGCCTCCTCCGGAAATCGTCTCCTCTCTTCCGGATTTGCTAATGAAGTACGTCTGACCATCCGCCTCAAAGGTCGTCTCTTCCTTTTCGGATGCCTCCTCGTAGGCTTTTTTGATTGCATCCGTCACCGTCGCATCTCCAATTTCCTTAAAGGAGGATTTTCCCTTTAATGTCAGTACGGTTGCAAGTGCCTGCTGTGAGGAAAGCGTATAAAAATCCTCCCCACATTTTTCCAGCATGTAGGTCACTCCGTCTGCATCAAAGCTCTCCTGTGACTTATTGACTGCCAGGATAAATTTCTGCTGCGCCGCAGCCGGAAGCTCCTGTCCGTCTACAGACCGGAAAATGAAATTGCTGTTGTAGCCCGCACCGGCATAATCCTTCCAGGTCGCCTCCGTTTTCCGGAACACCTCACTCTCACCGTACGGACTCACCATTCCTCCGATGAAGGAGAAAACAAACATCGTAACCAGAATAATCAGTCCGACCATTGCCAGACGGTTACGGAAAAAACGCTTTGCTACCAGCTGCCCCGGAGAGAGTACCTTTACCCGGCGTTCATCATCCAGCGCAGTCGCTGTATTTTTATTGTCGCTCATTTTCTCTCTCCCTTCTAGTTGATTCTGACACGCGGGTCAGCTACTGCATACAGAATATCTGCAAGCAGGTTGCCCAGCAGCGTCAGTACTGCAAGAAATGTCATGTAGAACATCGTAAACGGAATATCTCCCTGCACCAGACACTGGTAAGAGGTATAACCGATTCCCGGAATCTGGAACAGTGTCTCTGTGATCATGGCTCCTCCGAACAGACCCGGAAGTGAGCTTCCGAGAATCGTAATGATCGGGATCAGCGTATTGCGGAATGCATGGTGGTAGATGACCTTCTTCTCCGGCAGGCCCTTTGCCCGTGCAGTACGGATGTAATCTGCGTTGAGCACCTCCAGCATGTTGGTACGGGTATAACGCATCAGGGATCCGACACTGACAATCGTGAGTGTCACGATCGGAAGTACCATATGTTTTGCCATATCCAGTACCTTTCCGACGCTTCCGTACGTCTCATGCATACGCCCGACGATACCATACAGGTCGAACCATCCAAGATTGATGGAGAAAATCCATTTCAGGATCGTCGCAAAGAAAAACGTTGGCAGGGAAATGCCGATCAGCGCGAATACCGTCACCGCATAGTCCGCCTTGCTGTACTGCTTTGTCGCGGAAATAATTCCAAGCGGAATCGCTATCATGATTTCCAGAACAAACGCCACCGCACTTAGGGCAAAGGAATACCAGATAACATTGGCAAATTTCTGTGTTACCGGCTGTGTCCAAACCCAGGACTCTCCGAAGTCACCGCGAACGGCATCCTTCAGCCATACAAAATAACCCTCCAGTACCGGCTTATCCAGTCCGTAGGAGGCGTTCAGATCTGCCAGCAGCTCCTCATAAGGCTTGGCACCCTGTTTCTGCGACATCGCCATCGCTTTTCCTTTTACATAAGAAGTCGGCAGGCTGCGCTCAATCGAATAAATAATCAGTGATACAAAAAACAGAATCACTATGCCAAGCAATCCCCGCCGTATTACAAATTTTTTCATGCAATTGCTTCTCCTTTCCGGTTTTTTCTGATCTGTTTCAATGATCGGAATGCCTCAGAGTACCGTTTTCCCGGTTCTCTGAGGTATTCCGACCACAGACGCCTGTCCAGGAACCCTTTTGCTGTACGCTCTGTATTGCGTACAACAGCCCACCATCCGGTGGGCTGTCATCCCTTTTTCATTGACAGCCGGTACTGCGCAAAACCTCTTCGCAGTACTGCTGTCTGCTTCCGTTTCCGTCAGTTAGTTCATTTCCATATTCTCTACATCTGCATACCAGTTGTAGTAGGTCGTCACATCCGGAGTAAAGGTATCTGCATTGATACGCTCCGTACTGTAGATGACACAATTCTGTCTCTGGTATACCGGAATCTCTACGGCCCAGTCCATAATGATATCCAGGCACTGCTTGTATACAGACTTACGATATGCCTGATCAGCGGTTGATCTTGCATCCATGATGTCTGCATCCAGCGTCTCATCCGCGATGCGGTAATGGTTAGAGCTTCCCTTTGTGCTGTGGTAGATCTGAACCATATCCGGATCCAGGGTTGCCTGCCATGCTGCACACCACAGTTCGCTCGTACCTGCATTGTTTGCATCCCACATGATATTTGAATCTGTAATATCGTTGATCTCAAGATCAAAGCCGATAGTTGCAAGTGCTGCCTTTGCATCGGTCAGGATTGCGAAGGACGGATGATCACCGGTACCGGCTGCACCGATCATAACCTCGTAGGAAAGCTTTGCGCCGGCTGGAGCTGCAGTCATCTTTCCGTCATCACCGAAGGTGTAGCCTGCTGCTGCGAAGAAGCCCTTTGCCGCCTCAAGCGCTGCTGCGAACTTCTCATCATCGGTCATATCATCTGTATAAATCGGGTTGCCTTCAACGTCCTTGGAGAATGCCACCTCATAGTCTGCATCAGACTTCTGCGGTGCTGCCCAGGAGGTATTGGAGATCGGGTAGTTGATGACTGCTGCTGCGTCTCCGTAGTAGGAATCGATCGTTACGTCACGATATACAGCAAGAACCGTTGCAATTGCCTTACGAAGATTCTTGGAGGCATCGCTTCCCGGCTCGTCGCCTACACAGACATTATTTGCATTCATACCGATGTAGCCGTAGCCAAGGTTGTCTACCAGGCTGGTATTGATGCGGTCGCCATCCAGCTCACCGTTGGAGTTGATGCTCTTGATCTGCTCAAATGCAGACTTGCTTCCGCTCGGATCTGCCAGGTCGATCGTACCCTGCTCTACGCCCGGGATAAAGTCAGCATCTGCGGACTCACGAAGCTGCATGTTCTTGATCTTCGGCTCGCCCTTATAGTAATTCTCGTTTGCTTCCAGATAAACGGTCTTATTCTCATATTTTACAAACTTGTATGCGCCTGCGCCCATCGGCTTGGCGGTCTTCTCGCGTACTGCGGAAAGGTCGCCTCTGGTAAAGCCGAACTGATTGTTGTCATAATCATACAGCGCCGGATCACCATAGTAGCTAAGCGGAGAGACTATCAGTCCGAGCTGATAAATGGTAGTCGCATCAAAGCCATCGGTCGTTACTTCGATCTCATAATCGCCAAGCTTCTTGATACCTTCAATATTCGGTACCTCTTCGCCTTCACCTGCAGCGGTCTTCTCTGCTACCAGGTATTCCTTTGCAAGTTCCGCAACGGTCTCATCAAAGTAAGCCTCATCTCCGTATGCTGCTGCCAGCGCAGCATAATCGGTGCCATAATTCTCAAGAACGTCGTTCACGATCGTCTCGCGGTCTTTCCCCTCTACACTGTAGTCCTCCGGGCCGTAAAGCAGTGCAAAGAACTCTGCTCCGCTGTTTACACCGTAATCTGCGGAGTAATCCTCCCATGCAGCATCTGCCCAGTCATACTCAGAATCAAGCAGTTCCTTCATTGCCTCTTTTACAGAAGCAGCCAGGCCCTCCGGCATTTCCGTCAGTGCTGCCGCAACATCCTCATCTGTGATGGAATCCGCTACAGTGGAGTTCAGACGGTAATTCTGAAGTCCCTTAATCGGAGTTCCGCTGAAGGTTGCATATCCGTCATAATCCATATCAGAATATACGTACATGGAGAAAATGACATCATCTGCGGTCAGCGGTGTGCCGTCTGAAAATACGACATCATCACGCAGCTTCAGATTGTACACGGTGTTGTCCTCGTTCTCGGTAACGGTAACATTCGCCAGTGTATGGTACGTGTAATCCGTGCCATTGTACGCGATCGTCTCGCCCTCCGGATTTGCACCGTTGTAAATAATGCTGCCGGAACGGTCGTTTTCGATCAGATACAGATTTGTCAGATTGACAATCGTCTGATCCGGTACGGATTCTGCAAAAAATGCGCTGAATTTCTCTGAGAAATTCAGGCTGCCGACTACAAGCGGTGTAGTCCCCCCTGTCGTGTCTGCCGCAGCTGTGCTGCCGGCCTCTGTTGTCGCTTCACTGGCTGCCTCGGTCTCTTCTGCGAATGCGCTCATGCTCATCGTTCCAAGTACCATTGCGCCTGCCATGATCAGTGACAGAACCTTTTTCATCTTCATGCTATATCCTCCTTTTTTTTATTCACTTATTCGTTTGTCAGAAAAAAACAAGCTGGTCTTCCCCGTCCTCCCCGTCACAATAAGTACCTCTATACTATAACATTTTTTGAATATATTTCAATGGACAATCCTTGCAGAGCGTCAAGAAAACGGAATTTTTGTATATTTTTGCCTGCATTTTTTACGTTTTTTTAGCATTTTTGTCAGTTTTTAGGTACGTTTTCGTTGTAATGTCCTTCTGGCGCGGACACTTCATTTTCTGCGCGGACAGACGCATGCACCTTCCAGCTTTTCACCGCACAGACCAGATTCAGAACTGCCAGGACAGCCGCATTTCCTGCAAAAACAGCCTCGCCTGCCACCGAACCAAGCGCGGCATTACTGACCAGCACAAGAATATCCGCGAGAAAAACAGCGTTGGACAGCACTGCCCCGGCCACAAAGCTGCGCAGCAGACGACGGAACGACTGCTCGTATTCCGAGCGGCGCAGATGGCTCCGATGTGCCTTTGGAATCTGTACCTGCAAGGCGTCCGAAGCCGCCTGATTTGCACGGGCGTTTTCCAGACGTTTTCCAATTCCATACAGCTTTGCACTTCCCATCCATCCGTATAATAACGGAAGAAACAGCGCTACAAACGGCAACAGAATCCAAAGTATCCGGCTCCCTGCATTATTGAGTGAAAGACCGAGCACAAACTGTACTGACATCACGGCAAGGCAAATCCAGAAAAAACGTGCCTCTTTCTTTAAAGCATCTCCGGTCAGCGACGTTTTATACCAGCTTCCGATATACTCATAGCCGTCTGCAGCCCTCCGGTAATCTTTTCCATATTTCTTCAAGACATTTTCCTTTCCATCCGGCTGCGTCAGTTCTGGAACTGCTGCAGGTCCGCATCCTCTCCGACGACAATCAGTACCTCTTCTTTTAAAAGCGGAGCCTCCGGATCGATTTTTACACGCATTTCATCCCCGTTTTTAATACCAACTACGTTCAGATGATACTTTTCGCGAATTCCAAGCGTCCGGATACTTCTGCCGATCCAGGCTGACGGGATTGCCATTTCCACCAGGCTGTACTTCGGGGACAGCTCGATCCAGTCGGCAAAATTGTCCGCCACAATATATTTTGCCACCCTTCGTCCCATCTCAACCTCCGGGTACATCACACGGGTCGCGCCGACCTTTCGGAGAATTTTTTCATGCATCTCATTCCTTGCCTTCGCCATAATCCGCGGAATCCCCATTTCATGGCACATCATCGTCGTCACAATGCTGGCCTCCAGACTCTCCGTGATTGCCACAATCGCACCGTCCAGATTTTTCATGCCAAGATCGGCAAAAATATCCGGATCCTCGACGTTCGCACAGATGGCATAGCTGACTTCATCTGCGATGTCCTCGATCACCTCCGGATCCCGGTCCACGACAATCACCTCGCAGCCGCGGCTCTGTAAGGTCACCGCAATACTTCTTCCAAAACGGCCTGCGCCGAATACCACATACTGTTTTTTCATGTTACCTTCTTTCCCGCGAATACTCTGCTTCGCTGTTTGATTACCGGATGCCCGTGTCTCCTGCCGGCTATCCGACCATAATCCGTTCTTCCGGAAGCTTCCGGCCTTTCCCGTGCTTTTTATACCGGGATGCAAAGAGCAGTGCCAAAGTCACCGGGCTTAAGCGCCCCATATACATGAGCACAATAATTACAAGCTTTCCGGCCGTCGTGAGCACCGGCGTCAGGCCTGCGGTCAGGCCAACCGTCCCGACTGCCGATACGACCTCATAAAACGCCGGGATCAGTCCGGTGTGCTCAAGCACGAGAATCAGCATCGTCCCTGTGAGCACGGCAGTCCCAGCGACCGTGAGCACGGAAAATGCCGTCCGTACATTCGCTGCCGGCATCCTGCGCCGGAAGCACTCGGTGTCCTCCGTACCCTTGAGCACCGACCAGCAGGTCAGATACAGGATCGCGATCGTCGTCGTCTTGATGCCGCCTGCGGTTCCTCCCGGGCTACCGCCGATAAACATCAGAATACACGAGAGCAGCTGTGACTGCGGCAGGAAACGATCCTGTGGGATTGTAAAAAATCCCGCGGTCCGCGTCGTCACCGACTGGAACATTGCCGCCAGCCATTTTTCTCCGACCGGCATCCCGCCTAAGGTCCTCGGATTCGAATATTCCATGCAGAAAATTCCGACTGTACCGATCGCAACCAGCGAGACCGTCATCACAAGCGCCAGCTTCGTGTGCAGCTTCAGCTTCTGGATCACCCGGCAAAGCGGATATTCCCGATGGTACAAACGCGATGCAGCCAGCATCAGGTCCTTCCACACCAGAAATCCGAGTCCGCTCACAACAATAATCAGTATCGTTACCACGTTTATATATGGATCTGCGACATACTGCTGCAGGCTCGTCTCGCCGAGAATGTCAATTCCGGCATTGCAGAATGCGGAGATGGCATGAAATAGCGCATACCAGAGACCGCGCAGCAGACCATACTGCGGGATAAAGCGCACAGCATAAAGCACAGCTCCGCAGCCCTCTACGAAAAACGTGCCGCGGATCACATAGCGCAGCAGTATAACAATTCCGGTCATTGAATGCAGATCATAGCTGTCCTGAATCATCACGCGGCTGCGAATCGTGATCTGTTTCCTTAAAATAAGGAACGTTCCCATCGTACAGGCGATGATGCCAAGCCCGCCAAGCTGAATTAAAATCAGCAGGATCACCTTGCCGGTCAGTGTAAACTGCGTTGCCGGAACGATCGTTACGAGTCCGGTCACACATACGGCTGAGCACGCGGTAAACAGTGCATCGATAAAGCGCAGCCAGTGCCCATCTGCATTGCAAAAAGGCATCGACAGAAGGATTCCTCCTGCGAAGATTGCCAGTGCAAAGCCCGTCACCATAATCTGCGATGCTGTCATATGTGCTTCAATCCGTTGAAAAGCCTGTTTCATGCGTCCGGGGACGCGATCCATCCACCATGCATCCCGCTTCATATTCCCTCCATGTCAGAACAGGCGGCAGCCCACATCTCTGTCCGTGAGCCTGCCGCCCGATTTTTATTTTACAAATCCGCGCTGACGTACGATCTCAAATGCCAGTACGCCGGTCGCCACCGATGCATTTAAGGAATCAATATCCCCCTTCATCGGAATCGACGCAGTGAAATCACATTTTTCCTTTACAAGGCGACTCACGCCGTCCCCTTCGTTTCCGATCACCAGCCCGATCGGCCCGGTCAGGTTCTGCCTGTACATGATCTCGCCGTTCATATCTGCGCAGACAAACCAGATGCCTTCCTTTTTGAGCTGGTCAATTGTGGCACCAAGGTTCGTCACACGCGCTACCGGCGTGTAGTTCAGTGCGCCTGCCGATGTACGTGCAACTGTCGCGGTCAGCCCGACTGCCCGGCGCTTCGGAATGATAACGCCATGTGCGCCCGCAAGATTTGCGGTACGGATGATCGCGCCAAGATTGTGCGGATCCTCAATGTCATCCAGCAGGATAATGAACGGATCCTCGCCCTTTTCCTTTGCTTTTGCCAGAATATCCTCTACCTCTGCATATTCGTAGGCTGCCACATAAGCGACAACCCCCTGATGAACACCGGTCTGTGAAATCTGGTCGAGACGTTCCCGCGGTACAAAGTCCATGATGGTACCGCAGCGCTTTGCCTCACGCTTGATCGTCTGAATCGGTCCATCCTGACAGCCGTCCTGAATCAGCAGACGGTCAATCGTCTTGCCGGAACGGAACGCTTCGAGCACGGCATTGCGCCCCTCAATGATCCGTCCGTCTTCCTGCGCCGCTGCTCCGTCTGTATCTGCCGCTGCCAGATATTCTGCGCTTCTATCATACTTCTGTTTCCGGAACTCCCCTCCGGCTGCCTGCCCATGTCTTCCATGGATTTCCGTCCGGTCACTCCCGGTGCGTTCCTTTCTTGCACCGTAGCCTTCTGCTCTGCCTCTTCCGGTATTACCGTCACGCCGCTCCGGTCTGCGCCGACTCCGGTCCTGCTCTGTTTTTCTCATATCTTCTCTCTTTTCTACCGCCTTCTCCATGCGGCCTCCATTATAACTTTATTTTTCCTGCAATGCTTCGATCCCATGCGCGATCAGGGCGTTCATTCTCTCATATTCCTTTTGCAGATATAGATACCCGACCAGCGCCTCAAATCCGGTCGCCTTCAGATACTCCTCCATGCTCGCATTTTTCGCCTTTGTATACGGCTTGGAGTTGCGGCCCCTGCGGTAAATGCTCTCCTCTTCTTCGGTCAGCTCTCCTATCAGGGCGTCCATCATCTTCGCCTGTGCCTTCGCGCTGACGTAGCCTGTCACCTTCCGGTGCAGCTTCTGAGTCTGCATATTCGTACGCTTGACGCAGATCGTACGAATCACCATCTCATAGACTGCATCCCCCAGATATGCCAGCGTCAGCGGGGAATACAGCTTCCAGTCTTTAGAGGACAGCCCGAATACGCTATCCAGGCTGTCCTCCAGAGAAATTATGCTCTTTTCCATTTTACTCCTTCTCTCGTGTCGAGAAGTGTGATGCCCTTTTCCAGAAGCTCGTTGCGGATCTCATCGGCACGTGCAAAGTTCTTTGCCTTGCGCGCCGCCTGACGCTCCTCGATCAGCTTTTCAATGTCCGCATCCAGCAGCTCTTCCTTCGGCTCTGCGATCAGTCCCATGACATCCATCAGCTGCAGAATCTCATCTCGGAGCAGCTTCGCAAACGCACGGGAGCTGTTCTCGTTCACATTGCTGTTCGCAAATTTGACGAGCTCAAAGATCGCTGCAAGCGCATCGGCCGTATTGAAATCATCGTCCATCGCCTCTTCAAACTTTTTCCGATATTCTGAAATGCCTGCCGCCAGCTGCTGCTCTGCCTCACTCATGGTCTCTGCCTGCGCATGCTCCTCTGTGTACTTCAGATTCGCTGCCGCATTGCGGATACGCTCCAGTGCATTTTTGGAAGACTCCATGAGCTCTGCACTGAAGTTGAGCGGACTTCTGTAATGTGCATTGAGCATGAAGAACCGCAGCACCTGCAGATCATATTTCTCAGAAATCTCACGCACGGTAAAGAAATTGCCAAGCGATTTGGACATCTTGCGGTTGTCAATGTTCAGAAATGCGTTATGCATCCAATATTTGGAAAAAATCTTGCCATTGCAGCACTCACTCTGCGCAATCTCATTTTCATGATGTGGGAAGATCAGATCCTCTCCGCCTGCATGGATGTCGATCTGCTCGCCAAGGTACTTCTTCGACATAACGGAGCACTCGATATGCCAGCCCGGACGGCCATCACTCCACGGAGACTGCCAGGACGGCTCTCCTTCTTTTTTCGGCTTCCACAGTACGAAATCCAGCGGATCCTCCTTCTGGTCCTCACCGGTCACGAGAAGGGAACGGTTGCCTGCGCGCAGGTCATCCAGATTCTTATGAGAAAGCTTTCCGTAATCCTTGAATTTTCTGGTACGGAAATAGACGGTACCATTCACATTGTATGCGTAGCCTTTATCGATCAGCGTCTGAATCATGTCGATCATGCCGTCGATCTCCTGTGTGGCGAGCGGATGCGTCGTCGCCGGCTTCACATTCATGCCGGCCATATCCTTTTTACATTCTGCGATGTAACGCTCGGAAATCTCCTGGGCACTTACCCCCTCCTCATTGGCCTTTGCGATGATCTTATCGTCTACATCCGTAAAATTCGATACATAATTCACCTCATACCCACGATACTCCATATAGCGGCGCACAGTGTCAAATACGATCATCGGACGTGCATTTCCGATATGAATAAAATTGTAAACGGTCGGTCCGCACACATACATGCGCACTTTGCCCGGCTCGAGCGGAACGAACTCTTCTTTTCTCTTCGTCTCTGTATTAAAAATTCTCATTTTGCTGTCCCTTTCCCATGAACTCAGGATTCCCTTTTTACTGTTTATTAGAAATAAGTAAAACACCCTCTAGTCTAAGCAACTCACATGGCTTTGTCAATTCTTTTCTCAGTTTCGCAAACAGCCGCTACAGCCGGCGCATCCGGAAGGAGTCATGCGGGAATCCGCCACACCATCGAGCAGTGGCTGCAGCAGGCACACCGCCTGCGCGGAAATCCCCTCTCCGCTTCCGGTAAAACCAAGTCCCTCTTCGGTCGTCGCTTTGATATTGACCCGGTCCATTGTAAGCTCCAGCACACCGGCCACATTTTTCTTCATTTCTTCCATATAAGGAAGCAGCTTCGGGCGCTGCGCGATGATTGTCGCATCAATATTCTCGATCACAAAGCACTTCTCATCCAGCAGCCCTTTGACTGCCTTCAAAAGCTTCATACTGGAAGCCCCCTCATACTTTGGATCGGTGTCCGGGAAATGCTTCCCGATATCCCCGAGTGCCGCTGCCCCGAGCAGTGCATCCATGATCGCATGCAGTGCCACATCTGCATCGGAATGTCCGAGCAGTCCTTTTTCATACGGAATCTCTACCCCGCAGAGAATCAGTTTTCTTCCTTCTACCAGACGATGTACGTCATAGCCCATCCCAATCCGCATCATTCCACCTCAATTCTTCTTAGAATCGCTTCGCATCCTCGCAAAGCATTGTCCCAGCCGGAGTTCGGACTCTTTGCTGAGACAAAAAGCCCGCAATCGAAATTGCGGGCTTCTGCAGTAGCGGAAGGGAGATTCGAACTCTCGACACTACGGGTATGAACCGTATGCTCTAGCCAACTGAGCTATTCCGCCATATTTAATTGGTATGGGGCCTATAGGGCTCGAACCTATGACCCT
>OLQE01000840.1_pt1 | contig 20747 bp, 20 predicted proteins | sample 1643161 | NCBI WGS metagenome assembly OLQE01 (sample SAMEA3136650, study PRJEB25190) | human gut metagenome | reverse complement strand
AGCTCCGATATTGACGATCGCAACCTTCGGATTCTTGACTCCCATAATATGTTCCATATAGATAGAACCCATCTTGGCAAACTGCACCAGATGTGAAGGCCTTGCATCTACATTCGCCCCACAGTCGATCAGAATAGAAAATCCTTTCTCTGTCGGGATCAGCGGTGCAAGCGGAGGTCTTTCCACGCCTTTGATTCGGCCTACCAGAAGCTGTCCACCGGCAAGAACCGCACCGGAACTTCCTGCTGAAACAAAAGCGTCAGCTTCTTTATTCTTCACCATCTTGAGACCTACCACAATGGATGAGTCTTTTTTTCTGCGGATCGCCATAACCGGCGGTTCTGCTGTCTCAATTACTTCCGATGTATGAACAACCGAAATCTGTTCTTTATTATATGTGTACCCGGAAAGCTCCTGATTGATGACATCTTCTTTTCCGACCAGGATCACATGGATAGAATCTGACTTCCCGACCGCCTCGAACGCACCTTTGATGATCTCATGTGGTGCGTTGTCTCCGCCCATTGCATCGACAACAACTTTTGTTATTTCTTTCATACTGTTACCTCCCAGCATTACTAAACCAATTCTACTAGACATGACCGTAAAAATCAATAATATTTAGCAGATTTAGGAAAAATAGGCAAAAGAAAAGGAGTTAAGCAATACGCCTAACTCCTGTACTATAGCCTTTTTTAATTAGTTTTCTACAGTAACGATTTCTCTCTTGTTGTAAGATCCACAAGCTTTGCAAACTCTGTGTGGCATCATAAGTTCTCCACATTTGCTGCATTTCACCAGATTCGGTGCGCTCATTTTCCAGTTTGCTCTTCTCTTGTCTCTTCTTGCTTTGGAAGTTTTATTCTTCGGACAGATAGACATGATAACACCTCCTTAAAGCCGTAATTTATCATAATTCATTCAGAAGCTGCAGATATACTGCGCTCCCCGGCAGAAATCAGCCTTTGCCATTTCCTGCCTGACTGAATATATCAAGGATCTTTGCCATTCTGGGGTCAAGGTCTGTCGGTCTGCAACTGCAGGATCCATGATTCAGATTCTGTCCACAGGTGCTGCACAGACCTTTACAGTCCTTCCGGCAAAGTACTCTTTCCGGCCAGACAAGCAGTGCCTCATCATGAACTAGCTGATCCACATTCAGGCTATAGCCCTCAATATAATCTTCATCATTTACATCCAGCTCGTTTTCGAATTGAATGTCCAGTCCGGAAGCCGTCGGCTCCAGACAGCGCGCACACGGAATGCATACAGTAAGATGTACCTTCCCGTTCACAGAAAGCTTCCGCTCTCCGATATTCTCAATCGTAAGCTCTACCGGTGTCGCCTTCTGAATCTGAAAATCACCAAAACGATACTTCAGCGAAGTCAGCTCCAGCGTCAGCTCACGGTGAATGACCTTTCCATCGTTCAAGATTACTTCGGTAAGATCCAGCAAAATGTATTCCTCCTTAACGCACTTTATAGATTATACCCGCCCTTACAGGTTTTGTCAAGTATTTTTATTTTACCAGTTCTACAGTCTCGCGGCAGATTGCCAGCTCCTCGTTGGTCGGGATCACCGCTACCTTTACCGCAGAATCAGCTGTAGACAGCACAAAATTCTCACCGCGCTTCTCATTCATCTTCTCATCCATCTTGATGCCGAGATATCCAAGGTAGGAAAGTACCTTTCCACGAACCAGACCGGCATTCTCGCCGATACCACCGGTAAATGTGATCGCATCTACGCCGTTCATTGCCGCAACGTAAGAACCTACGTACTTTGCAACACGATAGCAGAATGCATCAATTGCCAGAGCTGCATCTTCATTGCCCTGCTCCATTGCTTCCTCAAGATCACGGAAGTCACTGGACAGACCGTTGGACAGTGCCATTACGCCGGACTCTTTGTTCAGGATGCGAAGCATCTCGGATACGTCGATGTTCTCCTTCTTGCAGACAAACTCTACAACAGCCGGATCCAGATCACCGGAACGGGTACCCATCACAAGGCCCTCCAACGGAGTCAGACCCATAGATGTATCTACACACTTTCCATTCTCTACTGCACTGATGGATGCGCCGTTGCCAAGGTGGCAGACGATAACTTTGGAATTGTCCTTGTCCAGGCCAAGGAACTTGATCGTCTCCTTGGAAACAAAGCTGTGAGAAGTGCCGTGGAAACCATACTTCCGTACTGCATACTTCTCATAGAATTTGGTCGGGATCGCATAACGATATGCCTTTGCCGGCATTGTCTGATGGAATGCGGTATCAAATACTGCTACGTTCGGCTTGCCCGGCATCAGCTCCATACATGCACGGATACCCATCAGGTTCGCCGGATTGTGCAGCGGTCCAAGGTCGCAGCACTCGTCGATAACGGAAATAACCTCATCGTCGATGACAACGGACTGTGTGATCTTAGAACCACCGTGCAGTACGCGGTGACCAATCGCCTCTACCTCATCCAGGCTCTTCAATACACCTGTCTTCGGATTTACCAGTGCATCCAATACCATCCGAATTGCCTCGGTATGTGTCGGCATCGGAGCCTCGGTGATCTCCTTTTCCCCGCCAGCCGGCTGATATACCAGTCTTCCATCCAGTCCGATACGCTCGCAAAGTCCTTTTGCAGCTACTGCCTCTGTGTCAGAGTTGATCAGCTGGAATTTCAGGGATGAGCTTCCGCAGTTGACAACTAATACGTTCATCTTTATATCCTCCTAAATCTTTTTAATAAAGCTTTTTCATTTTGTTAAGCGGATATTCGCAATCCGCTTCGCTACTTGCAGGATCACAAGGAATCTCCCCGCAAGCGGGCCCTTCCTTATGATATGTCACAACCGAATGCTGCTTTGTAGCTTATTAGGAGTGGCTTGCACCACTCCTGATACAAGCAAGTCCCAACCCACTGCTTATTGCTCTGCGCAATTGAAGCAGGGGACTTGCTTGATTCGGTTAAATCAATCCACCTATAAAAATTCTCATACCTGCAAAAAAGCCGCCGCAAATCCGGAAATCCCTTTCCAAAATTCACGACAGCCCAATCTTCTTTTTACCCGTGCGCCTCACTTCGAACGCATACCATGAACGCTTCTCTGACAGTTAACTCGACCCAGGCACCCTTACGGCACACAGGTGGTCCCGCTTAGTGCTGCTCCGTTCCCGACCTGACACGGTTCACGGGTTCCTGTTGCGCAAGACCCAGGTGTCAACATCACTTATCAGAGGCTGCTTCACAGCAATACGGCCTCGGCTCGGCATCACCCTCGCTGTAGCGGATTGCGAGTACAGGGCACCGCTATCTCCCCGGCTGCACGGATAAAATAAACTATACAGGTTCTTACCCATTTTGTCAAGCAAAACCACACTCCCTGATACCGTACCGACTTGCTATGCGTATCATACGTCATTCATTACTCATAAGAAAAACATTAGTTGAAATATACGACCTCGTCCTCAGGCTTCTCGGCCTCCTCAAAGCTGATTCCACGCAGAACCGGTCCTTCTTCGCCGTACTCACGCGCATATTCCTCATGAATCTCCGCCGTGATCCATACCCACTGACGGGACTTCAGCTGATCTGCAAAATCCGCGCGGCACACATATCCGACAAAACGGATATCATTCTCGCAGCAGGTCATGACATTCCGGCCCGGAATGAACGTATTCTCCGGGAACCGTCTGGACTTCATAATCTTTGCAAGGAAACGTACCTTCTTACCCTCGTAGCGCTGCGGATTGTCTGATACGTCGAGATACCAGAGTCCATAGTCCATATCGTCGAGCCGGATTACATCCGCATTCAGATCATATGGCGGCTCCTCCATACCCGGATCGACCGGATTGCCATCGGCATCCTCAAAGTAGACCATTGCCCGCGGATTTACCCCGCGCACCGCTCTGCGGAAGGAATGCAGCGGCATCACTTCGGTGGCCCGGTTGAAAATGACCATCTCAGTATTTGCAAACAAATTGCTCAGAATGCCCTTCATGTTGTTGACATAGACCTGAAAAGTGCTCGCATCGACAATCGTGATCACCTGTGCGATCTCAAGTCCTGCCGGAAGGCGCTGCTCAAACATCCAGGACGGATCCCACATGCCGTTCATTTCCACAAAGACACGCTTCGGACGGTATTTTTTCACGCAATCGTTCAGGAAGGATGCGCTGAACTGCTGCTCCTCATCTACCGTCAGCGATAACATATTTAAATTCGTCAGGGCAGACTGATTATACTCCACTTCTCCTTCCTCGCAGAGAATCAGAAGTGTTTTCTGCCCGTCAGCAAAATCTCCATTCAGCAGGACGTCTTCCAGAAACGTCGTCTTGCCTGCCTCCAGGAAGCCATTAATAAGATAAAGCGGTATTGATGCCATGTGCCCCTCCTTACAGTCCGAACAGCTCAGCAAGCTTGTCCTCTGCCAGCTTAGAACCGATGACGCACAGACGTCCGGTGTAGTCTGCACTGCCGTTACGAACCTCATACTCACCCGGTACGAGGTCAAAGTGCAGCCACGTACCGTCAACGGTCGGCAGCATACCCTTTGCACGCAGGACGATACCGTACTCCTCGGAATCGCTTAAAGTCTTCAGAATCTTCTCAAGCTCATCCTTCGTGTACTTCCGCGGTGTCTCGCGGCCCCAGGATGTAAATACTTCATCTGCGTGATGGTGATGATGATGGCCGTGCTCATCCTCTTCGTGATGATGTCCACAGCTGCATACACCATTTTCATCGTAGTGATGCTCGTGCTCATGATCGTGATGATGGTGCTCATGCTCCTCATGGTCATGATCGTGGCCACAGCAGCACTCGTCGTCATGGTCGTGATGATGGTGCTCATGCTCCTCATGGTCATGATCGTGGCCGCAGCAGCACTCGCCGTCATGGTCGTGATGATGGTGCTCATGCTCCTCGTGATCATGATCATGACCGCAGCAGCACTCGCCGTCATGGTCGTGATGATGATGGCCGTGCTTCTCCTCCTCGAGCAGCTCTCTCGCCAGAGAATCGCTTCCCTCGATCGCCTTGATGATCTGCTCACCGGTCAGCTCATCCCATGGAGTCGTGATGACGACCGCATTCGGATTCTTCTCCCGGATCAACTCTGCCGCCTGCAGCTGCTTCTCCTCGGAGAGCTTCTGCGTTCTGCTTAGGATAACGGCACCCGCATTTTCGATCTGATTGTTATAAAACTCACCGAAATTCTTCATATACATTTTGATCTTGGATGCATCCGCTACTGTTACCAGAGCGTTGACTACCAGATCTGCCTCGTCCGCTACATTCTCAACCGCAGCGCGCACATCGGAAAGCTTGCCGACACCTGACGGCTCAATGATAATGCGATCCGGATGGTACTCATCTGCGACCTTCTTCAGCGCCTTGCCAAAATCGCCGACCAGTGAGCAGCAGATGCAGCCGGAATTCATCTCTGTGATGTTGATACCTGCATCCTTTAAAAATCCTCCGTCGATACCGATCTCACCGAACTCATTTTCAATCAGGACAATCTTCTTGCCCGCAAATACTTCCTTGACCAGCTTCTTGATCAGAGTGGTCTTTCCGGCTCCGAGGAATCCGGAAAAAATGTCTACTTTTGTCATGTCAGTTCCCTCTTTCTGTTCTATGGTGATGCTGCACACCGGCGACATACTTCTGATAGCCATTCGTCTGCCAGCCTGGCTGATAATCAAATGCCCCACTGCAAGCAGCCTGTTTTGTCTTGATATACCGGTGTTTCGCAGCAGTTTTCTTACTGTGCCGTTGCTACTATAACACACATTTCCGATTCATGCAAACACAAGTATGAAATTATATTAGCTTCAGCTAACCAGAAAAGCATTTTATCGTATTCTCCCGTCCTTGTCATTTTCCAGCCTTGCTGATAATTATTTTCAGGCAAGTCCCAACCCACTGCTTATTGCTTTGCGCAATTGAAACAAGGGATTTGCTTGATTTGGTTAAAAAAATCTCTCCTGCCCGGCCATTCCGGCCAGACAGAAGAGAATCCTTCAGATTTTTCATATTACCGCTCTCTGATCCGTCCGAGGAACTCCCGGATTCTTGCATGATCGGCATCAAAAACCTCATCCGGCTTTCCTTCGAGCGCTACCACACCCTGGTCCATAAAAATGACCCGGTCGGAAATATCTCTCGCAAAGCTCATCTCATGCGTGACGATCACCATCGTAATCTGCAGGTCTGCCAGTGACCGGATGACCTTTAATACCTCGCCGGTCAGCTCCGGATCGAGTGCACTCGTCGGCTCATCGAAAAAGAGAATCTTCGGATTCAGTGCAAGTGCCCGCGCGATCGCCACTCGCTGGCACTGACCGCCGGAGAGCTGACACGGATACGCATTTTCTTTATCCGAAAGGCCCATCTTTGCGAGCAGCTCCCGTGCCTCTTTGAACACCTCATCCTTATTCCGCTTCTGAATTCGGATTGGTGCATCCGTGATATTTTTCATGACCGAGTAATGCGGGAACAGGTTAAAATTCTGGAATACCAGTCCAAAATAAGAATGTATTTTCCTCGCCTGATCACCCTTCGGATACTTTCGGATCCCCTGGCCGTCAACGTAAGCGACCCGCTCTCCCATATAGCAGATCTCTCCGCCATCGATCTGCTCCAGCATGGTCGCACAGCGCAGCAGCGTCGATTTGCCGGAGCCGGACGGCCCGATAATCGAGAGAATCTCACCCTCTTCTACCGCAAGCGAGATATCCTTCAGTACGCCAAGCCCGTCAAATTCTTTTTTAATATGCTTCATTTCCAGCAGCTTCATGTTCTTCCTCCTGCCATTTTATGATGTTGGGGTCAAAAGGCTTTTTGACCTTTTGACCCTGGCATCATCATTTTATTGATAATAGCTGAGCTTTTTCTCCAGCCGCTCCATCGCAACTGCAACAACCAGGTTAAAGATATAGTAGAATATCGCAGCTACAACAAACGGAATAAATGTCGTCTGTGCCGCAGCGATCTGCTTTGCGATCGTGAACATTTCCGCATAAGCCAGCGAAAAGCTCAAGGAAGTGTCTTTTACAAGTGTGATAACCTCATTCGTGATCGACGGGAGAATCCGTTTTACGACCTGAGGAAAAATGATACAGCAGAAGCACTGTGTTTTACTGTATCCAAGCACCCGCGCCGCCTCGTATTGCCCGACCGGCATCGACTCGATTCCCGACCGGTAAATCTCTGCAAAATACGCCGCATAGTTCAGGGCAAATCCAAGAATGATCGCCGTGAACCGATATGTCCCGCCGATCTGCATCCCAAACAGGTAATATGGGCCAAAGTATACGACTAGCAGCTGCAGCATCAGCGGCGTTCCGCGCATGACGGAAATATAGACCTTTATAATGGTTCGCAGAATTTTATTTTTTGACATTCTGCCAAATGAGATCAGCAATCCGAGCGGCAATGAAAAAATCAATGTCAGAAAAAAGATTTCCATTGACCGCAACATTCCACTGCTAAGCTGCTCAAGCATAACTGAAAGCTTCATTTCATCCTCCTGCCATCAGACAAAAGGAGCTGCCGCAAAGCATTTTCGTCTGCGGCAGTCCCTGTCATCCTTTATGTTTCGTTGTCAGACGGATCGTTCCACCCGCCTCTTACCTGCTCATAACAAAGCCCCGCTGTAAACGTTGCCTGTAAAAAACGCCATCCTGCACCATTTCTGAGCAAGTCGCTATGGTTTTCTGTGCTTACTCCGTCACAGCCTCCGTCGCTGCTTCGGTCTGTACGCCTTCTGTCTCAGTCTCGGTCTCCCCCTCGTCCGTTCCGAGGCAGACCATATCGGTCAGCTCATACTTCTCGGCAAGCTTGGCAAAGGTACCATCTGCTACAAGCTGATCCATTGCGTCATCTACCGTATCACGCAGCTCTTCATTGCCGAGCTTGAATCCGATCGCATATTTCTCACTGTTCAGCTTCTCATCGAGAATTTTGTAGCCTTCCTTCTGCTTCAGCTGGTACTGCGCGACTCCGATATCCATCGCTACTGCATCAATGCTGCCAGCCTGCAGCTCTACAAATGCATTATTGTAGTCCGGGAACTGCTGCAAAGATCCGAAGGTCGCTGCCAGATCTGCCTGATCGCCTCCTTCACTCAAAAGCTCCAGCGCTGCGGATGCAGCCTGTACGCCAACAATCTTGCCCGCCAGTCCGGAAAGGTCTGTCACATCCGAACTCTCAGGAACGACGATGACCTGGCTGTTGTCCACATACGGCTTGGACCAAGTGTAGTCCTCCTCACGTCCGTTCATAGTAAAGCCATTCCAGATGCAGTCGATAGAACCGGAATTCAGCTCCATATCCTTGGAATCCCAGTCAATCGGCGTCTTTACGAGCTCCCAGCCCTCCAGATCGCAGACTGCCTGTGCCAGCTCCAGGTCAAATCCGGTATATTCCCCATTCTCATCCATATATCCATACGGCGGATACTCTGCATCAAATCCTACGGTAAAGGTCTTCTGTTCCTCTGCAAAGCATGCGGTACTTCCAATCATTGATACTGCCAGCGCTGCGCCGGTCAGAACACATACAACTGTCTTTCTCATAATCGATCCTCTCTTTCTTATGGTAGCGCTCTACCACGTTAAACCAAATCACCTGTTCATACTAACAGATTCTCCGGTCACTGTCAACCACAGAAAGTAATTTCCTGTAAAACAAAAAATCTCCTGCCGGTCTGAATTTACAGACACGGCAGGAGAATCCTTCATTTCCTATCCTAGTACAGTTATTTACAGTATGATATACTAGTCTTCAATCTCACCAAGCGTACTGCGGTAGCCGAAGATCCAGAATGCCATCAGAAGCATCCAGCCGATCCGTCCGGCTGATCCGACAATACCTGAGATCTCACCATTTACGATACCGGAAAGCAGTCCGATGATGCCGAACAGCCCCATAAGTATATAGACAACTGCCACATATCCGGATGCGGCGCCATAGCTCTCACCCTTCTGTGTGTTGGTGCGGAAGGTACGCAGCATCGCAAGATAGCTGAAATAGTACATCACAACGAGCATCGTGAGCACAATCATAATAACAAGCGTCACAACTGCTGCGACGATCATGGTCTGTACACCCGACACCCATGCAGACACGACCAGCGCTACCGAAATGATAAGTCCGGCAAGCATGAGCACGCAGCTCTTGATCAGTCCGATGATCACAACAATCTTCAGAAAAGTAAAGCCGACTCCCGGCATCTCTGTCTTTTTTGAACGGGCTGCAAAGACGATCATCCACAGGCCAAGACACATCAGAATATCCGGAATCCGGATCGCCAGATTTGCCAGAACCGCGCCGGTATCGAGCTTCGCCATCAGCTTCAGGAGCTGATCCATGTATCCGGTAATCTGCGTCGGCATCGAAATCCCTGTGATAAGCCGCATTACCTGTGAAAAGTTCAACTGCTTCATGAAAATCGCAGCGATCGAGCCCGCCAGATAAACGGTCTGCAGCAACGCAACCAGAAGGAATATCGGCGACTGGAATGACTTCTTGGACATTTCCCGAATCTTGGTATTCCGAAATCCCATGGATGGCATATCATACTGTGGCGCACTCATCGGACGATTCTGCAGCATCGGCTGTCCCTGGCTGTTCATCGGGCGGCCCTGCATCGGCTGTCCCTGGCTGTTCATCGGGCGGCCCTGCATCGGCTGCCCCTGGCCGTTCATCGGGCGGCCCTGACTCGGCTGTCCCTGACCGTTCATCGGGCGGCCCTGACTCGCTATTGGACGTCTAACTCCGGCAGTCGGATGATGATTTGCCGGACGGTCATTGCCATTCATTGTCCGGCGGAGCATACCATCCGGCTGCATCTGATCCGTTGCACCCTGACCTGCCATCTGCCCGTAAATCTGCGGACCACTCTTCATCCGATGGCCATTATTGCCAGCCGTTCTCGGTCTGGCTGTCTGCACCGTCTGCTTCGCCTTCAAAGCCGGCACAGTTCCCTGCTCCGGTTCTTCTTCCGGTGCCATCGCCTGCTGCTCCGGCTCTTCCTCCGGTGCCATCGTCTGCTGCTCCGGCTCTTCCTTTGGTGCTATCGCCTGCTGCTCCGGCTCTTCTTCTATCTCTTCCGCTTCAGATATCTCATCCTGCGCTTCCACTTCTTCCGCCACCGGCGCTTCCTGCTCCGGCTCCCAGTCCTCCGAAATATCCGGCTCCGGCTCTGTCACAGGATCGTCTCCTGCCTCCATACGATCTGGTGCGTCATCATCGAGATCCATGTAAGGATTTCCACACACTTCGCAGACTGTACTATTATCGTCGCCAAGATTGCCACAAATAATACACCGCTTCATCTCACTGCTCCTCCTATCTTCCTGTCGGCCCTACACAAACCGCAGGAACCCGGTCTCTCATTTTCCGGTCTGAGCACACAATCACTTAAGCGGATACCTGCAATCCATCCTAGCGGATCTGCTGACAGAATTCGCTTTGCTGCCTGCCCATACCTATATCATAAATACATAGCCTGTCCATACTCACGAAAAGGCAGGGTGTGACATCACACCCTGCCTCATTATACCGTATAATCCTATCACAGGGCAAGCAAAAAATACAGCTTTCTCCTGTTTTCTCCTGATTCTGTCAGAAACCCTTAGCAGGCTTTACTGTTCGAGAAGCTTCTCTGCAGATACCAATCTTACGCAAACCACAAACAGCTCTGCTGCCATCTTCAGCTCTTCCAGCGTCGGGAACGACGGTGCGATACGGATATTCTTATCGTCCGGATCCTTTCCATACGGATAGGTCGCACCAGCTCCGGTGAGCACGAGGCCCGCCTCCTTCGCCATCGCTACAATCTTCTTTGCACAGCCATCCATTGCGTCGAAGGAAATGAAGTAGCCTCCCTTTGGATTCGTCCAGCTTCCGATTCCCAGCTCACCAAGTCCCTGTTCAAGAGCATGCTCAACTGCCTCAAACTTCGGGCGGAGGATTGCCGCATGCTTTTTCATATGCTCATGCATGCCATCCATATCCTTAAAGAAGCGTACGTGACGCAGCTGATTCAGCTTGTCATGTCCAATCGTCTGATAATTCATCCACCGTCTCGCATCTGCAAGGTTCGCCTCAGAGGCTGCCATTGCCGCGATACCGGAACCCGGGAAGCTGACCTTGGATGTGGAGATGAATTTATAAACCATATCCTCCGTACCTTCCTTCTCACACTCAGTCAAAAGCTCCAGAATCACATCCTGATCATCCTCATACAGGTGATGAATCGAGTATGCATTATCCCAGAAAATTCGAAAATCTGGTGCTGCCGGCTTTAACTTTGCAAAACGACGGACAGTCTCATCTGAATAGGAAACACCAGTCGGGTTCGAATACTTCGGCACGCACCAGATACCTTTGATCGCCGGATCCTCAGATACAAGACGCTCGACCATGTCCATATCCGGACCCGTCGGAAGCAGAGGTACATTAATCATCTCAATGCCGAAAAATTCTGTGATTCCGAAGTGGCGGTCATAGCCCGGTACCGGACAGAGGAATTTTACCTTGTCCAGCCTGCCCCACGGCGTGTGTCCGCAAATACCCATTGTCATTGCCCGTGCAACGGTATCAAACATAACATTCAAACTGGAGTTGCCATAGATCAGAATATTTTTCTCCGGAACCTCAGACATGTCTGCGAGCAGATGTCTTGCCTCCGGAATACCATCCATAATGCCATAGTTTCTGCAGTCGACGCCTGCCGCACACATCATATCCGAGCTGCTGTTCAGCACATCCATCATGCCGTTTGACAGATCCAGCTGTGCCTTTGACGGCTTTCCTCTGGACATATCGAGCTTCATTCCCTTATCCTGAAACTCTTTATATCTTGCTTCCAGCGCTGCCTTTTCCTGCATCAGTTCTTCTCTGGTCATTTCCTTATATGGCTTCATAATCCGTCCTCCAGTGCTTATTTTTTCATTCTCCTCAGTGTCTTTATATGGCGTACAATTGTACGCGCAATAAAACTCACTTTTCCTATTCTATCGCCTGATTAAGATTTCGTCAAGTCTTTTTGGATTCTGCCTTCCTCGCCCGGTACTGTGTCAGCTCTGCCGCATCCTCGAGTTCCAGATCCCGCTCTCCTGCAAGCGACTCCAGATGATGACGGAACTCGTGCAGCAGCACCTTGCGGATCTGTACCCTCAGCTCCTCATCGGAACAGGTAAAGCAGTTCACAAAGGATCCGTAGTAAAGTACGATAAACCGGCCCAGATAGCGGTCATGGTGGTACTCTCCCAAAACAAAAAGGTCATGATCCAGGGCCGCCGGATGCAGCCGGCTGTATTCCCTGACCATGACACCACCATTCAGTTCCCGGAAGAACACTTCCGGGAACGTATCTGTAATCTCATATGTCACATCTTCAAATACTTCAAAAGAAATCATTGTATCTGCCCCATCAGCAGGCAGGTCCTGCTGTGCTCACATTTACCCCATGCGCAGTCTGAGGAGAGTATCTCCTTCGTCCCGTCATTTCGGGTGCGCACCTCACAGATCACCATGCGTGACTGGTTCTGCATTTTGCAAAAACCACTGACGAACATTTCGTCGACATCGCCTTCATCGGTCGAATCCTGTCCCGACTGTGTCTTCTCCTCTTCCATATCCGTTCACTTCCTGTCATACTTTTCTTTCAGCTCTTCCTTTACCTCTTCGAGCTTTTCGCGGCGCTCCTCGCGCTTCTCTTCCTTTTTCTCCCTGCGCTCGGTGCGATACTCACCCAGCTTCTCACCTGCACCGCTCATCAGTGCACTGAAACGCTCGTTTACTTTTGCCACTACATCTTCAAGGCGGACATTTTTCAAGCGCTTCAGTTCTGCAAGTGTTTCACTGTAGGTCGGAGATACTGCTGTCGGATTACGCCTGAGCAGCCCGCGTACAGATTTCATAGAACCGGAATACAGTCCCAGCATGCTCTCCTTTTTTGCACCGGCACTCATATACAGCTCGCGCAGCTCTCTGCGGATCTGCTCCTTTGCCTTCTCGCCAGCTCCTCCAAGAGCCGCTTCCAGCTCTGCCTTCTTTTTGACAAGCTTCCGCATTTCCTCTGCAACGCGCTCTTTTTGCTCCAGTAAATCCCGAAGATGAATCGCTGCAATGAAGGATGTCACAAAGTCAGCTGTGATAAACGGAGTCATGACCATTACGATCGCATCGACATAACGGGTATTGATCGCCAGAACCAGCTTCTCTACCTGAACATGGATCACATCGACGACAAGCACCGTCATCACACCCCAGCATAAGGTCGACATCAGACAGATATATCCGTGTACATTCAAAAATTTCCCCGTATAGTCCCAGTAGCGTACCTTAAACAGCCGCTCCATCACATAGCCGGTGATATATTCCAGCACAGTCGCAGAGACCATACCGACAATACACATCGCAGGAATATTGCCGCGCACCGGAATCGTCACAATCAGAATACAGATCGCGCCGCTGCCGTAAATCGGCAGGAACGGTCCCTTCAGAAAGCCTCTGTTCACCGGCTTTCTCTCACAGACTGACACATACGCACTTTCCCATACCCAGCCGCAAAAGCAGTAGATATAGAAAAACAAAATCCACTGCGATACCGTATATGCCGTCATTCGTCATCCTCTTCTTCCGCGATCACTCCGCTCACCGATGAAATCGTAGCGGCTACCACAACAACTGCAACAATTACGACGAACAGAATCAGTGCTGCAAGTAAAATTCCTATCTCCATATTCATTACCTCTTTTTCTTTGTGGCATCTGTGCCCATATCATGCACGCCCATAGTTATTTATATTATACCATACCCGGCCGTTCCTGTCATTGAAAATCTGGCTGACGGACATATACACTTTCTTAACACGATCTCATTTCTCATCCTGTCGGAAATGTAGTATAATGCCTGTAAATGCATTCTTGATAAAAAGGAGGGATTCTATGGTTCGGCCATTATCCCGTATATTACGCCGTCCAGTCATCCATGACACCTGCGTCACCGTGCTTTTTCTCGTGCTCGGTACGCTGCTCGCACAGCTTTTAAACGCCGCACTGGTCAATATCACCAATATTTCTTTCTTATATGTTCTAGTTGTCGTCTTTATCGCACGCTATACGACCAGCTACCTCTACGGTATCATCGGCTCCTTGCTGAGCATCGTGTGCATCAATTTTTTCTTCACCTATCCGTACATGCACCTGAACTTCACAATGGATGGTTATCCGTTTGCCTTTCTGGTCATGCTCATTGTCTCCTTTATCACCAGCGCTACGACCACAAACCTGAAAAAGCAGGCACGCATCCTCGCCGAGCGGGAAAAGGAGCTCGCTGCGGCAGAAAATGAAAAAATGCGTGCAAATCTGCTGCGAGCCATCTCTCATGACCTGCGCACGCCTCTGACGAGTATCATCGGCTCTGCCAATCTCTATCTGGAAAACGGCGCCATGATGCAGGAGACGGAAAAATTCACGCTGATCCACAACATTCATGAGGACGCCAACTGGCTTTTAAACATGGTAGAAAATATTCTGTCCGTCACACGCATCAATACCGCCGATGCAAAGGTGACCAAGACCGCAGAGCCGGTCGAGGAGGTTGTCTCCGAAGCCGTTATCCGACTGAAAAAGCGGATAACGGATGCAGATATCCATGTAAAGGTACCGGATGACTTTCTCATGATTCCAATGGATGCCATGCTCATCGAGCAGGTCATCATCAACCTGCTTGAAAATGCAATCATACACTCTCGAAGTGAAAAACCGATCGACTGCTTTGTCACCTGTGACGAGCGATATGTCACCTTTCACGTGCGTGACTACGGCATCGGAATCCCGGAGGACAAGCTTGCGACCATCTTTGATGGCACTGGCTCTTCCTCCAACTCGGACAGCAGCCGCGGCATGGGAATCGGCCTGTCCATCTGTAAGACAATCGTCGCCGCACATGACGGCACGATCACAGCCTGCAACATTCCGGGCGAAGTCCCGACAGGGCATCATTTTCGCCACCCCATCCCATCCCCCTGCGGCGCAGAATTCTCTTTCACGCTCCCACGCGGGGATTACTCTCATACAGTCTCGGAGGAACCATTATGAGTGCAAAATTATCGATCTTAATCATTGAAGATGAAAAAAATATCTGTGACTTTATCGCAGCGGCTCTGATGAATCAGGACTACCGCGTATTCAAAAGCTATTCCGGGATGGATGGCCTGTCGCAGATCACCTCGCGCTGCCCGGATATTTTACTGCTTGATCTGGGTCTGCCGGATATGGATGGTACAGATATCATCCGCAAAGTGCGCAAGTGGTCTGCCATGCCGGTCATCGTCATCTCTGCCAGGACCTTAGAAAATGAAAAGGTACTTGCTCTAGATCTCGGTGCAGATGACTACATCACAAAGCCCTTCGGCACATCCGAACTGCTCGCCCGCATCCGCACCGCCGTCCGCCATCTGACACGTATCAATGCAACAAACAGCACCTCCCACATTTTCCGGGCAAGCGGACTGGTCATCGACTTTGACCGCCGCCGCATCACCGTACATGAACAGGAGGTGCATCTTACACAGGTAGAATATAAAATTGTATCCATGCTCGCAAACAATTCCGGCAAGGTCATCACCTATGACGCCCTGATCTCTCACGTGTGGGGGCCTTATGCGGATGACAATAACCGCATCCTGCGGGTCAACATGGCAAACATCCGCCGGAAGCTCGAGCGCAATCCGGCCCAGCCGGAATATATTTTTACGGAAATCGGTATCGGATACCGTATGATTGATGCGGAGACATGATATTATCCACGGATTTCCAGCAGTTTATTCTTAAGCTCCAGCTCCATACGGGCCAGCTCTCCTTCTGCCTCACGACGCTTTGCACGACCATCCTCCTGGATCTTCATCACTTCATCAAAGGTCGATATCAGAGCCTGATTCGTCGTCTTTAACGTATCCAGATCGACAATTCCGCGCTCGGACTCCTTCGCCGCCTCGACGGTAGCTGTCTTGAGTGCCGCCGCATTTTTGCGCAGCAGTTCATTCGTCATATCCGTCACTTCACGTTGCGCGCGAGCGGCCTGGTTCGCATGCTCGACACCGAGCGCAATCACCATCTGGCTTTTCCAGAGTGGAATTGTATTCACTACGGTCGACTGGATCTTTTCAATCATTACGGTATTGCTCGACTGGACAAGACGGATCTGCGGTGCTGTCTGAATCGCAATCATACGGGTCAGCTCCAGATCATGGATTTTCTTTTCAAAACGGTTGCACATCTCCTCCAGATCCTTTGCCGCCTGCGCATCCTCCGGCAGATCACTTGCTTTTGCCTTTGCGCTCGCCTGTGCAAGCTCCGTCGCACGTACTTCGGCAAGCCGCTTCTTCCCGGCGAGAATGTACATGGAAAGCTCCTTAAAGTAGGACAGGTTGATCTCATACATCTTATCGAGCATCGCTACATCCTTCATCAGCTGCCGCTGGTGTCCCTCAAGCACATCGCATATCTTCTCCACATTGACCTCTGCCTTGTCATACTTTGCCTTAAGTGCGGTCATCTTATTGCCGGACTTTTTAAAGAAGCCGAGAAATCCTTTTTCCTCCTCGACATCAAAGCTCTTCAGCTCTGTCACAAGGCCGGAAATCATATCCCCGACTTCACCGAGATCCTTCGTCTTTACATTTTTCAAAGCAGTCTCGGAAAAGTCCGCCATCTTTTTCTGTGTCCCAACACCATACTGCAGGATACCGTTCGTATTATGAATGTCAATCTGCTTGCTGAACTCATCCACCAGACGACGCTCTTCGTCGCTGAGCATGCTCTCATCGAGCTGTGGCTGTACCGGTTCCTCCTTCACCGCAACCGGTTCCGGCTTTTCCTCCACCGGTGCTCCAAAGCTCAGCGTCGGTGTCGGTACATCTGTAAATTCTCTGAATTGATCGTCCATGATTATCCTCCCTGCTTCCTTGTCTTTTCTTTCTCTTTATTTGCATGACTTATTGACCCGCAAAACACCGAAAAGTAGCCATTTTTCATAGGAAAATGAGCGAATTTGAGGTGTTTTAGGATTGCGAGAGCATGAAATGCGAAGCAATCCGTGTATCCAACATCTTTGCGTTCATTTTTTGTCAAATGCACCTTCCGTGAGTCCCTCCTGCGCGAGCATCGTATTGAGCACGCTAATATCAGAAGAAATATCCCACGCCTTTTCCTCAAACAGATCGTCGAGCAGCTTCGCAAATGCATTATTCAAGGTATCTAAGGTCGCTGCGATCTCCTGCTTCGTTGTCTCGATATTCTCCCCAGGTACTGGCTGTTCATCAAGCTCACAGTACGCATCCAACAGTTTTTTCGTCGTTGGCAGGTAATAGCTCATCATCTTTTTCAGATCGTCCGCTATGTCCGGATTCCGTCCGGCCTCAGTAAAGATTCGCGTCACGATCATCTCCATCCGGTCTAATTTTTCAGAGATCACCGGATCCTCGATCTTATCGTTACATGTATGGATATGCCGGATATAGCTCTGGCCCTCGGCAAGCAGCTCCTGATATTCGCTCCCATGCGGTGCAGCGGTGGAAGCAGACGCCTGCTGCGCCCCGGCCTTTCGACCATCCGCCTGCGCTTCCTGTGCCCGCACCTCGTATGCCTTTTCCGTCTGCAGATACTGCTGATACGTCTGCTGGTCTGTAATCAGGCAGGTCTCCTTTTTGTCCAGATACCCCTGTGGAAAAAATCCGTCACGGATCATCTTCCGCAGATCCTTCTGTACGAATTTCGGCTTCTTGCCGATGGCCGCTGAGAGCTCCTCAATCAGGCAGAATGTCCGTTCCCCGATCACCTGCTGATATCTCCGGAACCGCTTTGCCAGTCCCTCCTGTCTGCTTCCCTTAATGCCAAGTGCGACCGATGCGACAAGGAAAACATCGATGATCCCCATCGGGAGCACCAGCTCAGCCCCTGTCGCACCGCTGACAATGGCCAGAATCCCGGCTGTCACAGCAAACATGCCGCCCAGAGAATAGCCCGTCCACTTCATCGCCTTTCCCGCAATCAGTCCCGGCGTCTTTGTGCGCGGCACCGGATGATATTCCTTCCCCTGCATGGACTTGCGTATCCGTTCAGCCGCCTCCTGTCTGCGCCTTACCGTATCGTGAGACTGGGCATACCGGTCAGACTTCCGCTCAGCTCCTGCCAAATCCTCCGGTCTTTTCGACCATCCGCCACATGCCTGCTGTCTCCCTAAATCCGACAGCGAATTCTTCAATACATCCTGCACGCCATCTACTGCGCTGTTCACAACATCCGTAATGGTATTGCTCAGCTCCGAATAATTTCCGCTGTCTATGGCATTCTGTACGAGATCCCGGATCTGATCACCGGCCTCCTGCCAGTCCTTCTTTGTCATAAATTATGTTCACCAACTATACCTTTCTGTTTCTGCCATACAGCCCCAACTGATGCCTGCAAAATCCGTCTTACTGTCTGTCCGGAACGGACCACATGTCCGCCCGTTGCTTTCGAGTATAACACCTTGTGAAAAGGATGGCAAGCAGCAGGCACCCGATCAGAACAAAAAGCAGGCGCCAGCTTTTAAATTCTGGCGCCTGCGTATCATCTTTGATTTTCCAGAAGCTTCCTACCAGTATCTTCTCGCGGAAACCGGTGTACGGTAACCATAATCGGAGATAATGATTCCGGTGTTGGAATTACTTGCATGTACGACCTGACCGTTGCCCATGTAGATGGTAACATGTCCGATGCCGCTTCCATTGCTGTAGAAGAGAAGGTCTCCTGCCTGAATATCACTTAAGGATACCGGTGTACCGCTGGAAGCCTGTGCTGCGGCGGTACGCGGAATACTGATTCCGAAGTTTGCAAATACAGACTGGGTAAATCCGGAGCAGTCTGCTCCGTTTGTCAGGCTCGTGCCGCCCCATACGTACGGATTGCCAACAAACTGTGTCGCAAAGTTTACGACCTGACTGCCTGTAGAAGAATAGCTCGGAGCCTCAGTCTCCGGTGCCGTCTCCTGTGGGGCTTCCGTCTGCTGAGCCTCTGTCTGAGGTGCCTCTGTCTGAGGGGCTTCCGTCTGCGCCTGCTGTGTCTGCTGTGCTGCTGCTTCCGCATTCGCTGCCGCCTGCGCTGCCTGTGCTGCTGCATCTGCTTCCGCCTGTGCCTGCGCATCTGCCGCTGCCTGTGCATTCAGATATGCCTGATATGCCTGCTGTGCTGCTGCCGCGGTATCATAAACATTCTGCTCATCGCCCTGCTGTGTGGCTGCATCCGCTGCTGCCTGCGCATCCAGATATGCCTGATATGCCTGATCCACCTGAGTCTGGGCATCGCTCGTCTGCTGGGAGGCTGCATCTGCTGCCGCCTGCGCATCTGCTGCTGCCTGCTCTGCCGCAAGCTGCTCCTGATAAGCCTGATCCGCTGCTGCCTGATCCTGATAGGACTGGTCTGCCGCTGCCTGTTCAGCCGCCTGCTGATCCAGATAATCCTGCCACTGCTGATTCAGCCGCTCTTCTTCCGCTTCAGACTCTGCAAGGTAATCCAGCCACTCCTGATCCAGTCTTGCCTGCTCCTCGTCCAAAGTCTCAGCCGTAGCATAATACGTATCGTATCCTACATAATAAGCGCTCACATAGCCATATACATCATTGCCAAGCGCTACCTTCATCCAGTCACCGTCATACTGCACGACTTCCAGTTCGTCCGTGCTGTATACCGTACCGATCGGCTCGGAATCCTCGCTCGGCTCAGAACGTACCGTCAGCGCTTCCGGATATACCGTAGCAACATTATATGCCACTTCATCTGCGATCGCCTGTGCCGCTTCGCCTGTTGCAAAGTATGCTGCATTTACATATCCTGTAGCATTTCCGGACTGTACCTGATACCAGTCACCGATCTGTCCAAGAATTGTCACGGAACCATTATTATAAACCTTTCCGACTACCTCGCTGTCTGCGCTGGCCTCACTTCTTACATTAATATATTCGTCACACTGCGCAAATGCCAGCTGACCGTTCATGCTCGTATCCAGCGATGCCTCGGTCTCGGTAATGGTCTCTTCCTGCGTCTCTTCCACAGTCTGTGCCACTGTCTCAGTCGCAACTTCCGTCTCAGCCTCTGTCTGCTGTGCTGTCTCTTCCTGCGTCTCACTCTCTGCTGCCTGTCCATCTACCGACTGTACTGCTGTCTCAGTCTGCAGCTCTGTCTCCTCATTCCGCTCAGCTCCGAGTCCTGCCAGTGAACTGCCCTTTGCCGCAAATGCAACACTGTCTGCAGCAGATACCGTCATACCTGCTGCCAGAAGACACGCGGTAAGTTTCATTGCCCTTCTCTTCATTTTCTATCCAACCTCCAAAACGTTTCCGTTCAAATATTACGAATTTATTACATTTATTACACGGTAATCCTACCACATCTCCCTTTTAGTGTCAAGTTTATTCCATACTTTTTTAATATTTTATTAAATCTCTGCAATGATTTCATAAAGTTTTTCCTTTACAGAACGCAATTTCCTATAAAAAAGCAGGAAGGAAGAGTCTTACAAAGCACTCTTTCTTCCTGCTGTCGTTTCTGACATAAAGCGAATTATCGTGAAGCTTGCGCTCCATTTTTATTTTGACCCCAACTGACGCCTACGAATTACTCCGCTGCAAAGCAGCTCCCGCAATTCTACAAACATTCGAAATCCGCTGATTTACTACGTAAATCGCTACTTT
>OLQE01000839.1_pt1 | contig 20759 bp, 13 predicted proteins | sample 1643161 | NCBI WGS metagenome assembly OLQE01 (sample SAMEA3136650, study PRJEB25190) | human gut metagenome | reverse complement strand
CCCGAGCGGAAGGATGATTTTGAGCGAGATAGCGAACAAGCTCTTGGAGGGAACGTCGAAGCCCGCGCCCCGGCCGGCGGCGCTCGTGCTGGAGGACGGCGCGGCGTTCCGCGGCACGGCGTGCGGCGCGCCCGGCGAGGTGTACGGCGAGATCTGCTTCAACACGTCGCTCGAGGGCTACCTCGAGGTGATAACCGACCCGTCCTACGCCGGCCAGATAATCGCCATGACGTATCCGCAGATCGGCAACTACGGCGTGAACCCCGATGACGCCCAGGCGGGAGAGCCCGCGTTGCGCGGCCTCGTGGTGCGCGACATGTGCGCGGCGCCGTCGAACTGGCGCAGCGCGCAGAGCCTGCCCGACTACCTGCGCGAGCACGACGTCGTGGCCGTGGAGGGCGTGGACACCCGCGCGCTCGTGCGCCACGTGCGCGACTGCGGCGCGCAGCGCGCGGTGCTCTCCACCGTCGACGTGGACGAGGCCAGCCTTCTGGCGAAAGTGCGTGCGAGCGCATCCATCGTCGGGCAGAACCTGGCCTCCACGGTGTCGTGCGCGCGTCCGCGCCGCTTCTCGGCCGACGACCTGCCGGCTTCGCGGGCGTTCTCGCTCGCCGCGCCTCCCGAGCCGCGCTTCAAAGTGGTCGCCTACGACTGCGGAGCGAAGCGCTCCATCCTCGAAAACCTCGTGCGCGCCGGCTGCGACGTGACCTGCGTGCCGTGGGACACCCCGGCGCCCGAGGTGCTGGCCATGGCTCCCGACGGCGTGTTCCTGTCGAACGGCCCGGGCGACCCCGAAGCCGTCGAGGGCACGTACGCCCAGGTGGAGCAGCTGCTGGGGAAGGTGCCCGTGTTCGGCATCTGCCTGGGGCACCAGATGATCGCCAAGGCGGCGGGCGCGGATATCGAGAAGCTCAAGTTCGGCCACCGCGGCGGCAACCATCCCGTCATGAACCTGCGCACGCTCCGCGTGGAGATCACCGCGCAGAACCACGGCTTCGGCCTCGTGTTCCCCAGTTTGGGCGCGCTCGTGCCGGAGCTGTCGGCCGGCGTCTGCACGCACGAGGACGACCTGCGCTGCTGGGCGCGCCGCGGCGTCGCGCCGGTGGTGCAAAACGAGCGCTTCGGACGCATCCAGCTCACGCACGTGAACCTCAACGACGGCACGGCCGAGGGCGTCGCCTTCCTCGACATCCCCGCGTTCAGCGTGCAGTACCATCCCGAGGCCTCGCCCGGGCCCACCGACGCACACTACCTGTTCACCGCCTTCGGCCGCCTGATGGACGGCCGCGAGGACTACCTGGACATCGATATCGCCGCCGACCGCCTGGCCGGCTGGACGTTCGGCGAGCAGGCTGCCACCGTAGCCGGCGCCCCGGCAACGGGGCAGGGAAGCCGTCAGGCAGGAGGGGAGGACTAATGCCTAAGCGCACCGACATCGACACCATCCTCGTCATCGGCAGCGGCCCCATCGTCATCGGGCAGGCGTGCGAGTTCGACTACTCGGGCGCGCAGGCCTGCAAGGTGTTGAAGGCCGACGGCTATCGCGTGGTGCTCGTGAACAGCAACCCCGCGACCATCATGACCGACCCGGGCCTGGCCGACCGCACCTACGTCGAACCCATTACCGTGGAGTTCGTCGAGCAGGTCATCGCGAAGGAGCGCCCCGACGCCCTCTTGCCCACGCTGGGCGGCCAGACCGGGCTCAACACGGCCGTCGAGCTCGCGCGCGCCGGCATCCTGGCCAAGTACGGCGTGGAGATGATCGGCTGCGACCTCGAGGCCATCGAGCGCGGCGAGGACCGCAAGCTCTTCAACGAGTGCATGGCCGACCTCGGCATCGAGGTCTCGCGGGCCGGCTACGCCTACTCCGTGGAAGACGCGCTCGCCATCGCCGAGGAGCTCGGGTACCCCGTGGTGCTGCGCCCGTCGTTCACCATGGGCGGCGCCGGCGGCGGCATCGCGCGCGATGTGGACGAGCTCGTGCGCATCGTCTCCCAGGGCCTGGAGCTCTCGCCGGCCAGCGAGGTGCTGGTGGAGGAGTCCATCGAGGGCTGGAAGGAATACGAGATGGAGGTCATGCGCGACGCGGCCGGCAACGGCATCATCGTCTGCTCCATCGAGAATTTGGACCCCATGGGCGTGCACACCGGCGACTCCATCACCGTGGCCCCGGCCCAGACCTTGACCGACCTGGAATACCAGCGCATGCGCGCCGCGTCGCTCGCAGTACTCGAGCGCGTGGGCGTTGCCACGGGCGGCTCCAACGTGCAGTTCGCCGTGCACCCTGAGACGGGCCGCATGGTAATCATCGAGATGAATCCCCGCGTGTCGCGCTCCTCGGCCCTGGCCAGCAAGGCCACGGGATTTCCCATCGCGAAGGCGGCGGCGCGCCTGGCCGTGGGCTACACCTTGGACGAGATCGTGAACGACATGACCGGCACCACGCCGGCCTGCTTCGAGCCGACCATCGACTACTGCGTCGTGAAGGCCCCGCGCTTCGCCTTCGAGAAGTTCCAAGGCGCCGACGACACGCTCACGACCCGTATGAAGGCCGTGGGCGAGGTCATGGCCGTCGGCCGCACTTTCGAGGAGTCCCTCGGCAAGGCCCTGCGTTCCCTGGAGACGGGCCGCGCCGGCTTCGGGGCCGACGGGAAGGGGGAGGAGACGGCGTTGACCGACGAGGAACTCTTCGCCGCGCTCTCGCGCCCCACGGCCGAGCGCATCTTCTTGGCGGCCGAGGCCCTGCGCCGCGGCATGAGCGCGGAAGAGCTGCACGAGCGCACGGCTATCGACATGTTCTTCTGCAATCGCATGGCCGACATGGTCGCCGTGCAGGAGGCCCTGCGCGGGTGCGCCCTGGAGGATATGGACGCCGAGGCCTTCCAAATAGCGAAGCGCTACGGGCTCTCCGACGCCGAGATCGCCGTGCTCACCGGCTCCGACGAGCGCACGGTGCGCGCCTGCCGCAAGATTCTTGGCGTGCGCCCGGCCTTCAAGACCGTGGACACCTGCGCGGCGGAGTTCCCCACGAAGACCGCCTACCATTACAAGATCTACGACGCTGACGAGTCGGAGGTGGCGGAGAAGACGCGTCCGCGGGCGCTCATCCTGGGCGCCGGCCCCAACCGCATCGGCCAGGGCATTGAGTTCGACTACTGCTGCGTGCACGCCAGCTACGCGCTGGCCGACGCCGGGTACGAGACCATCATGGTGAACTGCAACCCGGAAACGGTTTCTACGGACTTTGACACGGCCAACAAGCTGTACTTTGAACCCGTGACCGTGGAAGACGTGCTGGCTATTTACGAGAAAGAAAAGCCGGAAGGCGTCATCGTCCAGTTCGGAGGCCAGACCCCGCTTAACATCGCCCAGGCCCTCAAAGACGCCGGCGTAAAAATCATGGGAACCCAACCGGAAGGCATCCGTCTGGCGGAAGACCGCGAATATTTCCGTGAACGCATGATCGCCCTGAATATCCGCCAGCCGGAAAGCGGCACGGCCCGTTCCCTGGAGGAGGCCGTGGAACTGGGGCGCCGCATCGGCTACCCGGTCATGGTGCGCCCCTCCTTTGTGCTGGGCGGCCGCGGCATGGAAGTCATTTACGATGAAGAAAACCTGAAGCGCTACGGCGTGGAGGCCATCCAGGTCAGCCCGGAATATCCCATGCTGATCGATCGTTTTCTGGACAATGCCATTGAGGCGGAAGTGGATGCTCTGGCCGACGGCACGGATACTTTTGTAGCCACGGTCATGGAACACATTGAGCTGGCCGGCATCCATTCCGGCGACTCCGCCTGCGCCATCCCCCCCGTGACAATCGCTCCCAAGCACATCCGCACCATTGAGGAACATGCCGCCAAAATTGCCCAGGACTTCCAGGTAAAGGGCATTCTGAACGTGCAGTTCGCCATCTGCAACGATGAGGTTTACATCATTGAGGCCAATCCCCGCGCCTCCCGCACGGTGCCGATCGTCTCCAAGGTAACGGGCATCTCCCTGGCGCGCTACGCCACGGAAATCATGCTGGGCAAGAAACTCAAGGAGCTGGGCCTGAAGTCGCGCGCCTGCCGTTTCATCGGCGTGAAGGAAGCTGTCTTCCCCTTCAACATGTTCCCGGAAGTGGACCCCGTACTGGGGCCGGAAATGCGCGCCACGGGTGAAGTCATGGGCATTGCGGACAACTTCGGCATGGCCTACTACAAGGCCCAGGAAGCTGCGGGCTGCATTCTGCCTACCGCCGGCAAGGTGCTCGTCACGGTTTCCGACCGGGATAAGAAGTTCATCGAACCCATCGCCCGGGACCTGATTTCCCTGGGCTTTACGATTGTCTCCACCGGCGGCACCGCAGAATACCTGCGCGGCCAGGGCGTGGAAACGGAAGTAGTCAACAAGCTGCATGAAGGCCGCCCGAACCTGGGCGACATGATCACCAACAAGCAGATCGACCTGATTATCAACACTCCGGTGGACCGCACCAGTATGATTGACGACTCCTTCATCCGCATGCAGTCCATCCAGAAGAAAATTCCGTACATGACTACCATCGCAGCCGCCAGGGCCACGGTGGAGGGCATCCGCTCCGCCCAGCACGTGAAGGTATCACCCCGTTCCCTCCAGGAATACCATTCCTGAACGGGAAATACTCCGGCTATTTCAATAAAACCCCGCATGCCTGAAACGCATGCGGGGGTTTATTCATCGTCCGGCAGACGGAGGATGTGAATCTCAAAAATCGCCCGTCCGTAGATTACCTCCTTGCCGCACTAATGCAGATCAAGCCCTTGCTATCTCTGCGCAAATCAATGTGGCATTATCCTGGTTGGGCGCGCCGTCGCGGTTAATGCCGTCCAGCACGGAACGCACCAGTTCCTCCGCGGAAAGCATGGACAAATACCGCATCCCTGCCGGCCCCAGGGAATCCAGATAAGGCCCCACTCCGTCACTGGCGACCAAAACACGGTCCCCCGGAAATAAGGGAAAGCATTCCTCCCGCAAATCCACCAAAGGAACTTCCTTCCCCATCAGGGCAGAAGTCAAGGAATGGCGGGCAGGATGGCTCAAAGCCTCCTCCCGGCTGATGATCCCTTCATCCGCCATGCGCTCCAATTCCGCGGAATACTGGTGCAGCTCATTAAGCAGAAACATTTTCTCTTCCCGGATAAGCAGCAGAAGGGAGTCCCCCACGCTGACCCACCTCAGCCCATCCGCCCCTATCCAGGCTGCTACCAGCGTCGTCCCCATCTCGTCATCCTCCCCTCTTTTCTTCCGGGCGGACCATACCTGTTCATTTGCGGCGGTCACTGCAGCTTTCATTCTCTCTCCGGGCAAACCGGATTTCCGCTCAAAAGCCCGCGAACAGCCTTCCACCGCCGCGCGGCTGGCCAACTCTCCGCCGGTATACCCACCCATGCCGTCCGCCAGCACCAGTACCAATGCGTCCTCTCCAGCCAGAATGGAGAAAGAATCCTGTTGGTTACTGCGGGCGCCCAGAATCTGGTCCCCATGCAATCCGGAAACCAGAAAAGGCTCTTGGGAAAAAGTCTGATGCATCATGGCAGTAAATAATCGTAACATGGATGGCCTGCCTTAATAAAGCAAGAATAGCGAGAGAAAATAGCCATGCCTGAAGCCGCGGAATGATTATTTCCAGAGGAATGGAAACGTCAGCCTGCATGGCTGGAAAAACACGAAGGGAACGCCCCGGCAGAAAGAACCCATGCAAAACCGGAATGATAAGCGGAAAAACAGCCATTGAATGCCCCAACCCTCAAGCGCTCCCAGCGCTCTCCGGAGTGTTGCGCCAGGGAACACTTTCCGCCCAGGAAGAAGAAAGGAAAGTTTTTACTGGCGGCAGGAAAAATAATTCTCTACTATATTTTCTGATTTTTTATTCCATGAGCCTTCATTCCGCCCCCTCCATCGTTTGGGAACTTTCCGGAGAGCCCTGTGAAACGCGGGATCAAGCCCTGTCCGGCATTAAAAATAACACGGAAGCTTTCATTATCTGCAGCCGCGGTGACGAATTCCTCCAGGCCACCTGCAATAGTCCGGAAAATTACCATTGCGAAATTTCGTTTGCCAGCGGAAAGGACAGTGAGCTTTACATGACGCCCAAAGACCTGGACTACTCTCGGCTCCATGACCTTTTTTCACGCTATGCGGCAGGGGAGGATCTTTCCCATCTCAAAAAGGAGTGGACTCTTGATGCCCACAAACCCGGCTATATTACCGCCATCGTTGTCGTTCTGGCAATCATTGCCGTCCTTGCCGTCATCATCTTCAGTTCCTGAACCGAAAAGAGGCCTTTCCTTTTCCGGAGGCCATGCATGAACGCCGCATCCTCAGCACTTCCCTAGATACACCACAGTTTCATTCGGAACCGTAACGCGTCCTTCCGTTTCAAACCGGTCAAACAGCTTTTCCAGGGCGTCCAGCCAGGAGGACCGCTCTTCTCCGCCCTCCGTCAAGGCATAGGAGGTGGACATCATGCGGCGGAGATACTGCTCCCGCGTGTAGGACAAATCATTTGGAAAGCGGAATATCTGGAAACGGTGGTTGAAAAACGCTCCAATGCTGTCCGTCAACTTCGCCAGCCCTCCGCTGAATCCATAAAAACACGGACAGTAAAGACGGTGGATATTTCCTTCCTCCCGGGCAATGGGACTGTCTTCCACCCTGGAGTTCCAAATCAGGGCAACCTTGCCTCCTCCGGACAGAATACGGCGGCATTCCCTCTTGAACGCGGCGGCGTCAAACCAGTGGAATGACTGCGCCGCCGTCACCAGATCCACCGAAGCTCCGGGAAGCCCGGTCCGCTCCGCCGTTCCCGCCACGGAATGAAAACGGGGAAAAGCGGACAGCCGTTTCTCCGCTTCCTTCCGCATGTCATCATTGGGCTCCACGCCATACACGGTCCAGCCGCGCTCCAGCATGGCGCGGGAAAGAATGCCCGTTCCGGAACCCATATCCGCCAGACGGGGATTCTCCCGGCGGCTCTCCCGCGTCAGAAGCCCAACAACGGAGGCGGGATAATCGGGTCTGCCCTGGGCATAAGCCCGGGCTTTTCCAGTAAATCGGTCAGTATTATTCATTAGTTTTCAGGGTATGGTTTACTCCTTTTCTCCCGCTGTTCCAGCCTCAATGCCGTACCCGGCTCAAGAAAAGCCGCCATGCTGCGGGAGCCCGGGAAAAAACGGATTTGCCCGGTGACCGTCATGCAGAAAGGCATACGGGAAAGATTGCGTTCCTTGCCCATTCCCCGGCAACATGGACGGAGCAGTCCCTACAGATGGCTTTACAAGTCCTTCATGAACTTTTAGTATCCGGCTCAGGCCCGCCTTTCCCGGATTGTGTCCTGACTACGGGAAAAACGAACATCTGCGGGTTCCATTTTTCAGACTGCGCCGCCCATGTTCGGATATTACAGACTTGCCTCCGCCGTCCCCCAGCTCCGCGTGGCTGAAGTGGGCTACAATGTCGACCAACTTACGGAGGGATTCCGGAAAGCCGCAGAACAGCAGGCGGCGGCCGTCGTTTTCCCGGAACTGTGCATTACGGGCTATTCCTGCGGAGACCTTTTCTTCCAGCCGAACCTGAGGAAAGCAGCCCTGAACGGCCTGCTCCGCTTTACAGAAGCCACGGAAGGCTCCGGCACGATTGCCGTGGTGGGCCTGCCCTTCCTTCATGAAGACGCTCTGTATAATACGGCGGCGGTAGTGCAGTCCGGCCGCATTCTGGCTCTGGTGCCCAAAACCGTGCTCCCCAACTACCGGGAATTCTACGAAAAGCGGCAATTCACCTCCGGCAGGGAATTGGGTACAGGGGTGAAGAACGTCACAGTCAATGGGGTGCATATCCCGTTCGGGGCGGAAATCGTTTTTCATGAAGAATCTTCCCCCTTCAGTTTTGGCGTGGAAATATGCGAAGACCTGTGGAGCGTCATTCCCCCCAGTTCCAAACTGGCTCTTCTGGGAGCCAGAGCCATTCTCAACCCTTCCGCAGGAACGGAACTCACCGGTAAGGCCGCATACAGGAGGGAACTGGTCAGACAGCAGAGCGGCAGATGCCTCTGCGCCTATGTCCTTTCCTCCGCAGGTGTGCATGAATCCACCACAGACACCGTATTCGGCGGCCATTCCCTCATTGCGGACAACGGCAGGCCAGCAGCGGAGGGGGAACGGTTCTGCAGGGAAAGCACCCTCATCTTTGCGGACGTGGATTTTGAACGGCTGGAGGCGGCGCGCCTCTCTGAAAGCTCCTTCAATGATAGCAAATTCTTTTTCCCTGCCGGGAATGCCCTGCATCTGGCCCTGCCGGAACAGGTTCCCGGAGCGCCCGGCCTGGAATACGCATTCAACCCGGCACGGCCCTTTCTGCCTTCTCCGTCCCGCCGCCGGGAACGGTGTGAGGAAATCATCTCCATCCAAACGGCAGGTCTGGCCAAAAGAATGGAACATACCCGCGCGCAACGGCTCGTCATCGGCATCTCCGGCGGGCTGGACTCCACGCTGGCTCTGCTCATCTGCTCCCGCGCCTGCCGTGCGCTGAAGCGCCCTGCCTCGGACATTCTGGCCGTGACAATGCCCGGTTTCGGCACCACGGATAGAACCCATGACAATGCCGTAACCATGTGCCGCCTTCTGGGCGTGGAACTTCGTGAAATCCCCATCTCGGAATGCTGCCTCCAGCACTTCGCCGACATCGGGCACGATCCTGCCGAACGAACCACCACTTATGAAAACGTCCAGGCCCGCGAACGCACGCAAATTCTGATGGATTTGGCCAATAAAACCGGGGGGCTGGTCGTGGGAACAGGGGACTTGTCGGAAATTGCCCTGGGATGGAGCACCTACAATGGGGACCACATGTCCATGTACGCGGTCAACTGCTCCATTCCAAAAACGCTGATACGCTGCCTCATTGAACACATCGCGGAAGAATCATCCCCGGAACTGGCAGCCACCCTCACGGACATCAACAACACTCCCGTCAGCCCGGAACTCCTGCCGCCGTCGGACGACGGCACCATTGAACAGAAAACGGAAGATGTGCTTGGGCCTTACGACCTGCACGACTTTTTCCTCTTCCACTTCATTAAATACGGTGCGGAACCGGATAAAATCCTGCACCTGGCGGAACATGCCTTCCGCGGCGAATTTCAGCCGGACTTCATCCGCCGCTGCCTCGGCATCTTCATCCGCCGTTTCTTCCGTCAGCAATTCAAGCGCAGCTGCATGCCGGACGGCCCCAAAGTGGGCACCATTTCTCTTTCCCCGCGCGGGGACTGGCGCATGCCTTCCGACGCCTGCGGGACCGTGTGGGAAAAAGCCGTCCTCCACTACTGAGACCTCCTATCCGGAAAGTTACGGAGACGGCTTTTCCCGGAACCCGGCAAGGATGCCGAAGACCGCATCAATGCCCAGGGGCCAACTTCAGCCCGATAATGCCTATCAGCAGGAAGGATGCCGCCAGCATGCGCCAGATATTGGAAGAATCCCCGAACCACAGAATACCAACCAGGAACGTGCCCAACGCGCCAATGCCGGTCCATACCGCATAAGCGGTGCCGATGGGGATGTTCCGCTGGGCAAGCCACAAAAGAAAACCGCTCAGAACCATGCTGAAAACGGAGCAGGCGATACAGGCGGCGAATTTGCCGGGCCCAGTGCCGGGCGTTTGAGAAAGTTTGAAACCCAGAGGCCATCCGATCTCGCAGAGACCGGCCAACACCAGATAAATCCAGGACATATATTGAAACGGGGAATCACCTTCCGCTCACCGGCCTTCCCAAATGGGAAAAGCTCCAAGGGCAACGGATGCCCTGCAGAATATCTGCCCGGCGTTTCCGATCAAGGCAATAATTTTTTATGAACCCGTATAAAATGGGATACACACTGTTTCACCGGCTTCGGAAAAATGGTTCTTTCAAACATGAAATCTACACAAAACATATTTACCATAAGTCACATACCTGTTCTTTTTAATTAAAAAACGGTCTTATTTCAAGCCTTCTCGAATATCCTTGAGCCGGAAGCCACCGCCCTGTGATATTGGTTCCGTTATGGCTATTCATTATTCACTTACCGCCATCATTCTGACCGGAAGCATGGCTTCCACGGGAATCGCGGCTACTACATGGACAAGCGCCACCCCCGATCTCTCCCCCACATCCCAGTACCTGTGCACCGGATGGTCTTTCTGCCTGGGAGAAGCAGGGTCAAGGCTTATCACGACCAGCACGCCGCATTCCCAGCCAATGGATGCAGAAGTACGTCTAACGTCCATTGATTTCAATTTGAGAGAGGCCAGAAAGAACGGAACAGGCCTGCTCATCGTGCAACATTCAGGCGGTATCCAAACCATTATCGGCAAATCGGACAATACCATTTCTACTGGAAACTATGCTTCCGGAACATGGACTTTTACTAACGGGCCAATTTTAAACACAGGCACTACTTATTACGCCATGTTTACTGAAACGGATCTGTCCGCCATCAGCATAGGAGACTGCTGGGACAACGATTTCTTCTCCATCAACGGTTCCCGGCGTATCGACAATTCCATGGATAATGCAGCCGGAACGGGGCCGTCTGTCAACCAGCTCGCTTTAGTCGGCTCCAATTGGCAAAAGGACTTTATCGCCCGGAACGATAACATGGTTCCCACAGGTCTTCAAATCCATACACAAGCCGTACCGGAACCGGCAAGCGCATTGCTGCTTGCGTTTGGCATGGCGCTTCTGCCCTTCAGACGCCGCAAATCTCCCACACTTTAATTACAACATCCATTTCCCATGAATCTGCACCTGTTATCCCTGGCAGCGTTGCTCCTGGCATCATACCTTCCGGAGCAGGCCACCGTACCGGACCATTCCCCTTCCACAGCGTTCATCCGGAGCGGCCTCCCGATCGTTGATCTGGATCAATGGACAGAAGCCCAGGTAGTCGTCGACAAGGAAAAAGGAAAATACCTGGGACATCCAACGACGCTATTGCTGAAAGACGGAAAAACCATTCTGTGCGTTTATCCTAAAGGGCACGGCTCCGGGGAAATCATCCTGAAAAAATCCACGGACGGAGGCAAAACATGGAGCGAAAGGCTGCCGGTTCCAGAATCATGGAAAACCAGCAGGGAAGTACCCACACTATATGAAACGGAAGACTCCCGGGGCAAGTGCCGCATTCTGCTTTTCAGCGGCATTCAGGGGGGAAACAGAAACACAGCCCCCAGAAACCGGATGGCGGTCAGTGAAGACAACGGAACAACATGGTCCGAGCTGACCCCCATTTCCAACCAGGCCGGAGGCATTGTTGTCATGAGTGACCTGATTCCTCTAAAAACGGGAAAAGGGCATTATATGGCCTCCTACCATGCCAATGCCCGGGGCAAAGACGGACATGGAGAGTTTCACACCATTGAACAATATGTCACCTTTACGGAAGACGGTGGGCTGACCTGGACCTCCCCCCAGGTCATTTTCCCAGGGACAAGGGACATGCACCTGTGTGAGGGAGGTTTTGTCCGCAGCCCGGACGGAAAAACAATCGCGCTGCTGTTACGGGAAAACAGCAGGCACCATAACTCCCAGATCATGTTTTCCGAAGATGAAGGTAAAACATGGACTCCCCCCAAAGAACTGCCGGCAGCCCTGTGCGGAGACCGCCACCAGATTCTTCCCCTGCCTGACGGAAGGCTGCTGGTTCAATTCAGGGATGCTCCCCCGACCAGGAAGAAAGGGCAGGCCGCCAGCCCGACGGAAGGAGACTGGGTAGCATGGATAGGCCGGTGGGAAGACCTGAAAAACGGCACGGAAGGCTCATATAAAATCCGTTTTAAGGACAACCGCAACGGTTGGGACTGCGCCTACCCGGCCGCCGAACTATTGCCGGACCATACCCTGGTATGCACTACCTACGGACACTTTGACAAAGGGGAATTGCCATACATCCTCTCCGTCAGATTCAAAATCAGCGATACGGACAAGATGGTCAAACAATATGCGGGGAACAATCACCCCAAGATCAAAAATGACACAGGAGCGGGAGAAACCGTTTTTGACCCCAATGATCCGGACTCCGTTAATCGCCTTCTGAAACGTTCCTGAACATCATATTCCTCCATGCTCCCGAAAAACGCGGAACGGAAAAAACACAACCGGCAAGACCGCTTGCCATCAGAAGTAACCAGAAAGTATGATTCCCCCATGGATACACAGCCTGGGGAAACGGCCCAGTCAAGAACCGTTGCCAAATTAAAGCACCGCCTCCGGTCCGGGCAATTCATAAACGCCATGCCCGGAGAACGGGAACTAAGCAAAGCGCTCGCCGCCGGCAGGGGAACCATCCGGAAAGCCCTCGCGCAGCTGCAGGAAGAGGGCTTCATAGCGGCTCCGGATAAAAACAGGGCCAGGAAAATCATCAGGACTTCTACAAGCCCTGTGCAGCCTCTGCCCCTGCTGGAAAAACGCGTTTGCTTCCTCTCCTCCGTTCCTATCCGGGACATCCCCCAAAGCATTTGGGTGGAACTTTACCAACTGGAAAAAGCGTTGCGAATCGAAGGTATGGTGCTTCAGCTGGTTGAAGCCACATGGGCAGAAAAAAACAATCCGGACATGCGGCTGGAAAAACTGGAAACAGAACATCCCGGCTCCTGCTGGATACTCTACCGTACCACGGAAGAAGTACAACTGTGGTTTAAGCGGAAAAGCATCCCCTGCCTGGTCCGGGGAGTTTCCTACCCTTCCTCCAATCTGCCGTATCTGGATACGCATTGGGAAGTGCTGGCCGGTCACGCGGCCGGCTACCTGTACCAGAAAGGACACCGTCGGCTCGCGCTCTGCATACCGGATTCCAAGCTGAGAGGCAACAGGCTCATGGAACAGGGGTTCCTCTCCTTCCAGGGGGAACATTATACCCCCTATGTCATCCGCATGCCGTCGGATGCCATTAAGGCAGCCCAGGAACTCAACCGAATTGACCTGGCGGATACGGGTATCACCGCCTTAATTTCTACCCGGAGCAGAATGCTGATATCCATCATCTCCTGGGCGGCCACCATGGCTAAAAGCATCCCGGAGGAAATAAGCCTGCTCAGCCTGGTTCATGAACCTTACCTGAACCATGTCACTCCCCCCATTACCTCCTACCGCTCCCCTGCAGAAAAAACGACGCGCAGGCTTATCCGGATGATTGAAGCCCTGCTGGAACATCGCCGTATCTCCAATAGCCTCATCCTCCCGGAGTTATGCCCCGGCCAATCCATCAGTACGTTGAATTCCCCCCCCTCCTGCCTTTGAATCCATCAAGTAATAAGGCCTGATCTGCCTTCTTCCATAACGCTCCGCTACGGAGGAAAGCATTCAATCTCCCCCTCCCGGAGACACCTCCGGAAGGGAAAAACGTATTAGCCAGCTTTCCTCTACTTGAGAACAGGAGCTTTTTTGCCGGGAGCCAGCCCTGTGTCCTCTCCGTCCGTCAACCATTCCATGGTAATGGGAACAAACTTCAGCTTTTTAATATGCTCCTGGTTTTCCTCATAAAGCACCCCAACGATGCCGGGTTCCACCATGGCAAGGCTGGAATAGGCAAAACCGCCCTCGCCCAGCAATTTCTTCACCGGCCAGGTCTTGCCGTTGTCATAGCTCATGGCCACCTGTCCCTTAATGCGCCGGCCCGCGCTGGGCCCGGAAAACAGAATGCGGCTTTTGCCGCCGTAGGCAGGCTGGTCGCTCAGGGAATACGTCATCAGGGAATTCTGGGTACTGTCGCAAAACAGCTCCGGAGCGTCCTCCACCTGTCCCCAGGTCTCCCCGCCATCCTGGGACCACGCAATACGGCGGCAATTGCCTGCGCCCCAATGGCGCGCAACCATCACCACGCCGCCGTTATCCGTTTCCGCAATGGACGTCTCGTTCACCATGCCCTTCATATTGGCAGTCGGCTGGCCCAGCTTCCAGCTCTTGCCGCCGTCATCGCTGTAAATGCAGGAAATCACCCATTTGCCGAACGGCCCTTCATTCATCGGAATCACCAGGCGGCCCTTGTGGGCGCCGCTCTTCAGCTGGGTTCCCGCATTCGGGCCGGACGCCATAATATCCACTCCTGAAGGACGCTTGGTCGTCTTCGTGATCTCCTGCGGCTTCGTCCAGGAAGAACCTCCGTTCCTGCTCTGAATCATAAAATTGCGGATGCACTTTTCATCATCCCATCCGTCCGGGATATTGGGCTGCCGCTCCTTGACCCCGGCAGGGTAACGCTGGAATACGACAGTCACGGTCCTGGTTTTGGCGTCATAAACGGGGCACGGATTATTAAACGTGGCGCCATGGGCCTTGGCAATCGCCCGGGGACGGGACCAGGTCTTCCCGCCATTCTTGCTGACGCTCATGATAATATCGTTCTCCCCCTGGTCGGTATTTTTGTACCGTCCTTCAGCGAATGCCAGGAGCTGGCCCTTGCCGATACTGAGCAGGGCGGGAATACGGATGGACGCATAGGGATTACCCTCCCCGGCGCTGAATACGGTCACAGCCCTGTCCGTAGGGAAACCGGTTTTCTCTTCCTGCCCGAACGCCGGCAATGCCACGGCGCATACGGCACTCATCAAACACTTAAATACGGAATTCATCATCCTCTCCACCTTATTCCATTTTCCCCTGCCGCACAACAACCATGTCATGCATGTGCGCCAAGACCAGAGAAAAAGGAACACTAAAGAGGAACGCGCGGCAGGAACGCGATACCGCCGCCGGGCAGCCCGGAAGGCTTCGGCCCAAAATTCAAACCAGCAAGAAACGTGCCCATCCGAATACGGATCCCCGGAAAAGCGCCCGCCGGAACCGGGGAAAATATCCGGAAACGCGAAATCGTCTGAAAAATCCCTGCCGCACCGCCAAAGCCATTCCACACATCAACCGCCCGGCCTCTCTTCTGACGAACTACCTGCCTATTTATTAATCAAGAGAAAAATAGTGAAAGAAGAAGAAAACGGAACCTGTATCTTGTAACATCACAGAATCACCTGCTTCCCGTACTGTCATGAACCGAATCCTTCCATTACTATCCCTTCCCCTGCTGTCGCTCGCAGCGGTATTTGCCGCTAATACGCCGGAACACATCGGCAACGACCTCAAACTGTTCAAAGACTCCTCCTGCACCTCCCTGAAGCCGGATGTGAAAGACACCTCCGCCTTCCAGTCTGACACGATGAAGGAACTCGCGACCAAAATCCTGGCAGGCCATTACAAGCCGGACTACCTGTATGCCGAATACCGGGCCCTCCCCTCACCGCGCCAGACGGGGAAAAATCTCAGAATCGGCGACGGATTCAGCAAATACGACAACATGACGGGCGTCTATCTGGAAAAGGGGAGGCATGTCGTCCTGGTCGGCAAGACGGAGGGGCAGGAAATCAGCCTCCTTCTGCCGAACCTGATGCGCAAGCCGGCCGAAGGAGTGCAGCCCACAAAAGACCCCAACGGCTGGGGATTGCATAAAAAGCAGATTCCGCTCAAGGAAGGAATCAACATCATTGACGTGGAAACGCCCGCCAACGCCTATATCAGCTATTTCACCGAAGACGCCGGCAAGGCGCCGAAAATTCCCGTCCACTTCGTAACCGGCAAAGCCAACGGCTACTTTGACACCACCCGGGGCGACACCAACAAGGACTGGATTCGCCTGCTTGACCAGGCCGTCTCTCCGATCATGGATGCCCGGGGAAAATACATCCAGGTTGCCTACCCCGTAGAATTCCTGAAAAAATTCACCAAAGACCGCGGAACCGAACTCATCAACGCCTACGACAAGCTCATCGGCATCCAATACCAGCTGATGGGCCTGGATAAATACGGCAAAATCCCGAAAAACCGTGTCCTGGCCCGCGTGAACTTCAACTACTACATGTTCCGCGACGGAGACGGAGTCGCCTACCTCGGAAACGACGGGACAATGCGCATGGTGACCGACCCTGAAAACGTTCTTATGGGCGATGCCTGCTGGGGATTCTCCCACGAAGTAGGACACGTCATGCAAATGCGCCCGATGACCTGGGGCGGCATGACGGAAGTCAGCAACAACATCTTTTCCCTGCAGGCCGCAGCCAAAACAGGCAATGAAAGCCGCCTGAAGCGCCAGGGCAGCTACGACAAGGCGCGCAAGGAAATCATCGAAGGGGAAATCGCCTACCTGCAATCTAAGGATGTCTTCAACAAGCTGGTTCCCCTGTGGCAGCTCCATCTTTACTTTACCAAAAACGGACACCCCGACTTCTATCCTGACGTCATGGAATACCTGCGTAACAACGCGGGAAACTACGGAGGAAACGACACCGTCAAATACCAGTTCGAATTCGTCAAGGCATGCTGTGATGTCACAAAAACCGACCTGACAGACTTCTTTGAGAAATGGGGATTCTTCAAACCCGGAACATTCCACATCGGCGACTATGCCCAGTACGACTTTAACGTCACCCCCGAAATGGTGGCGGAAACGAAAAAATGGATTGCCGGCAAAGGCTACCCGAAACCTGAAACCGACATCACCGAACTAAGCGAGTAACGAGATTCGGCAATTCCGACGGTTCCTTTCCATCATCAAATATGCTGCGAACGGATAAGAAAAACAGGGGCTCAAGTTCAATTCTTTTGAAAGTATTTTTGATGATGGAAGATTATTAAGAAGTTAAACTCCCTCTCCAAAGGGTGGAATCAGCAATGGTTCCATCTTTTTCATTTTTACACCTATATACTATTTTGAGCCATACAGGGCACGGTAAACGATATGGTACCACTTCCAAATCAAACGCAATCCCTCAATTGACAATTTCTCCCTATTTTTTCTTAACATATACAGAGAAATTTTCAGATGAAAGAGTTTCTTTCCCAAACGTTTCGGAAATGTTTTTCGAAAAAATGAAAAAAATTTCTCCATTAGGAAATATATCAGGTGAAAAAAGAGAAAAATTCATTTAGATTTTTGCAAAGGAAAATTATTTTTCGGTAATTTTTCATATTTTTATATGTAATACCAATCATTCCTTTGAAATCTTTACAAATGCTCTTGGAGCCATTCTGAATAAATTACCCTTCATTAATAAAAATAGCACGTACCATTAACCAAAAACACAGCACCATTTTCCTATGAGGATTTTGTCCGAAGCTGTTTTTAATTAAACATTTCCTTGTACTCACTCAAACTATCCTCATCACTTGGAATCAAAGGAATACGGGATAATTAATTCTAAATTGCTTTCTACGGAAATTATTCAGGAAGGAAGGTAATTGGTAAGGGAAGGCGTTGGAAAATCTGTGCAATCAATTCTGGAGATATTCAGAATAAAATAACCTGCGTATAGATGATTCTACATATACAGTAATCTGCATTTTCTCAAACACGGATTCTCCAAATGATCATGTACAATGGAGTAATGAAGGATAAAAAGGCTTATGAAAACTTGTTTAAAATTTACGAATATATGTAATAAGCAAGTTATAGAAAACATGGTCTCATACAATGTATATTAAAAGTAAAGAGAGAGTTTTCAAATGTATACCGCTGTACACCTAGTATTGCTCCCGGGGGAATTTACCAAAATTCATAAGCGTAAATAAAAAAATAAGTTATAAGAAAACAATCTTACTCAATGAATGAATATAATAAATAGAGGAATTACCAAATGCATGATTATGTATGACCAGATTCCAGGATTTTCAAGGGCAATCAGCTTTGTACGAAGGCATTTTTAATTAAAACCATCCCCAAAAATTAATCCTAAAATGATTCCTATGAAAATTGTTCAGGATATAGTGGAATGACTACAGAGATCACGGAGAGACTCCTAGAGGAATTGAGAGCAAGAACAGTCAGCTATGGACAATAATTCAAAAGAAGAGAATCCTGATTCGAACAGATTTTGGAGCTACAATCCTGATCCAGACGAAGCGCATCAGTTTGGAGAATGATAGGAGATTTGAGAGAAGTGGCTTTAGTGATAATATGAAGTCACATGAATAGCCTATAATCGAAACTTCTTTTTTCATCAATTGGAATAAGTTGTCCTATTTTAGCTATTCTCTTTGCGGTCAATACAGTACAAGGTAATGGCGTGTATACATCAAGAGAATTGTAATCCATTTTTGATAGTCCTAGTATTTCCTGAGCAAGAATGTCAATATTAGTGCTACCATAATGTCTCTTAATCACCATAGGAGAGGGAACTCGTCTCTTTCCTTGATAATAAGGACCAAATGGCATCAGCATACTACCGTGAACCCATAGATATGCTTTTGAAGGAGAATCTATTAATAAAGAACCTCTTTCCATTGGGTAATTACTAACTTCAATTTTAGTGTTTTTCCTTGATGAAGCAATAAATTTTAAGTTATTATCAATATTAATTTCAATAAGATCTATATTCTTAATATTTTGTAAACCAAGAGTTAATCCTTCTATTTCATCTTTTCTAAAAGGTGTTAACTTGTGTATAACAACACGTGCAGGAAGAACTTTATTCTGTTCAAAAAATAGTTGGATAATTCCCTCACCCATACGTCTAGCATCATCCTTAGACATATATGGATTCTTTTTCCTATCAAAGAAAGGGTTTTCTAACTGGCGCAATCGAAATGTTAGCCCCTCGCCTCTTCTGTTGTAAATATGACTACATCCAATAGTTATATTATTCTTATGAAAAAATTTATTAATAGAATATCCTATGCCTATATAAGCAACGGAATCATCTAAATTATCTAAAACCCAAGGAACATAACCAGCTTTAGTGTATAAAGCCAACGATAACCACCACCAAATACGGCTTTTTTGTAATTCATCATTAATAGATTTTCCTGCGATAAATTGGGATGAAATTCCTTTTTGGGCACAAAATGCCTTCACGTAATCATGTAAATCAAAATAATCATCAGGGCTATCAATTCTTATAGGATATCCCCAGATAGATGGTATATAAATTAATAAAACATCAAAAGAAGATTTTATTTTAATTCGTTCTGCTGCACGACAGATATTTTCTCCTAATTGTTTAGGATTTCCATTATTTTCAATATGTTCAATTAGATACGATCCTTTTTCTGGAATACATAAAGGTATTTTATAAGTGGATTCAAATCCTTTAAATTTTATCACATAATCTTTTTCTCCTGGATGTTCTAAATTTGCAGAATTCAAAAAATTCAATAATTCATCTTCATCACTTCCTTCTGGCGTAAGAATAGCAATTTTGATTGAAGAAGAAACAACATTTGTAAATTGTAAAGAGTAAGGAGAAAATCGGGATAACCCCATTATTGGAGATATATCTAATTTATATCTATCAACAGGAGAAAATAATAAACTGGGCTCTTCTAAAACTATCCCATTACTTACTGTTTTATATTCCATCGGTCCGTATGTTGTTCGTAAAGACGATTTGTAAATACCACATCCAATCGGTTTTGCATTATTCAAGACTCGAAATTGTTGATTTTCCTCTCCTGTTAAAAAGAAATTACACTCCCCGTTTTTAAATATAATTCCCTCCCATTCTTTCAGATCATCATTAAATTTAGCATTATGTTGCCATCCCAAAATTTTATTTATTTCAACGGATTTTGTATGCCTTCCAACACCTTCTTGAATTTTTATCGTAGGAGTAATTATAACAACATTTTTATTGAATCTATTTGAGAAACAAATTTCCACAGCCTTGTGAAAATTATATCTACTTGTTTTTCTGCCCCACTTGTTTTCTGGGCAAAACGACTCTTTTTTCCAAATAAACCTTCTTGTGTCTGTTCTGAGTTCCTTGTTTCTTTTCAAGGCAACAGACTTTAAAAAAGCACTAGTTACCAGATTTTGCAGAACACCTGCATTTACGTCTGAAAAAGATACATCTAATGGGACGGTATTGATTGATAATATATTTGCACTTTTTAATGATAACCTAATTTCCTCTATGTTTCCTAAAGCAAATATTGCATCATTAAAAGGCACCATTGCTATAGCTTTATGAAGGCACAATTCTTTACATTTTTTCCAAGAAATAAATTCTTTATTAGAAACTTCCAATTTCCAACATGTTCTAGGCAACTCTATAGGATAAGAATTAGATTTTATCCATAAATTGGGCTGATAATTTTTTAATTGAAAATCAACATGTTCTGGCTTCTTTATTTCTTCTCCTACTATATCTTCTATTTTATTTTTAACTTCTTCTGGAAGGCACTGTTGTGATATCTGATACATTAAATCATCAAACCCATTCGTTTTGATATAAAAAGCATCTCCTCCAGATTCAGATACTTCTGTCAAAAAAGACTCTACTTCATTTTCTGGATTTCCATACCCACACCAATAAATTCTATTGTTTTTTTGATTCTTATAAGATTCTCTTAATGATTGCATTATTCATCTCGACCGCTATATCCGCAAATAATTATAGAGTAACCTTTGGCATATTGCGTAAATTTGCGCAATAATACATTTTCTGAATTTTGTAATTCTAAATCTGTGTTTTTTAATAGATCATATCTATAATCTCCATGAAGAGATACACACTTCAACTCTCTTTCATCGTACGGAACATTCAAACGATCAACACAATCATGTCCGATTTCTATACTTCTAATTTCAGTTGATGATGCGACAGACTTTGCAGCCAATCCATCAAAATTAGTTGTCCATACAGAATCAATTAACTTATTGTCAGCCAGCAATGGTATTAATTTATAACCATATGATGGAGATTTCCCATGAGTCAATTCCTTG
>OLQE01000836.1_pt1 | contig 20804 bp, 20 predicted proteins | sample 1643161 | NCBI WGS metagenome assembly OLQE01 (sample SAMEA3136650, study PRJEB25190) | human gut metagenome | reverse complement strand
GAGCACACGGTTCATACCCGTGGCGTCACTGGTTCGAATCCAGTCACCGCTACCAAATTTTCCGCTTACGCACGGTAAGCTTTTACTTTTATCGTTTAGCGTTCAAAAGAACGCGCCTTCCAACAAACTAGGAGGAATAATGGCTAAGGAAAAGTTCGAGCGTACTAAGCCACATGTTAACATTGGTACTATTGGCCACGTTGACCACGGCAAGACTACGCTGACCGCTGCGATCTCCAAGACCCTGTCTTCTAACGACGGTTCTCACGGTACTGCTACCGCAGACTTCACCGCATTTGAAGACATCGATAAGGCTCCTGAAGAGCGCGAACGCGGTATTACCATCTCCATTGCTCACATTGAGTATGAAACTGACACCCGTCACTATGCACACGTTGACTGCCCAGGCCACGCTGACTATGTAAAGAACATGATCACCGGTGCTGCTCAGATGGACGGTGCTATCCTCGTAATCGCTGCTACCGACGGCCCTATGGCTCAGACCCGCGAGCACATCCTGCTTGCTCGTCAGGTAGGCGTACCTTACATCGTTGTTTTCCTGAACAAGTGCGACATGGTTGACGACGAAGAGCTCCTCGAGCTCGTTGAGATGGAAGTTCGCGAACTTCTCAACAGCTATGAATTCCCAGGAGACGACACCCCAATCATCCGTGGTTCTGCTTTGAAGGCTCTCGAGGGCGACGCAGAATGGCAGGAAAAGATTTGGGAGCTCATGGACGCTGTAGACTCCTACATTCCTACCCCAGAGCGTGACGTAGACAAGCCATTCTTGATGGCTGTTGAAGACACCATGACCATTACTGGCCGTGGTACCGTAGCTACTGGTCGTGTAGAGCGCGGTGTTCTCCATGTAAACGACGAACTCGAAATCGTTGGTATCAAGGAAACCGAAAAGACGGTTTGCACCGGTATCGAAATGTTCCGTAAGCTGCTCGACGAAGCTCAGGCTGGCGACAACATCGGCTGCTTGCTCCGTGGCGTTAAGCGCGAAGACATCGTTCGCGGCCAGGTACTTGCAAAGCCAGGTTCTGTTACCCCTCACTCTGAGTTCGTTGGTCAGGTTTACATCCTTACCAAGGAAGAAGGTGGACGTCACACCCCATTCTTCGATGGCTATCGTCCACAGTTCTACTTCCGCACCACCGACGTTACTGGTGTTGCACATCTTCCAGAGGGCACCGAAATGGTTATGCCTGGCGACAACGTTGAGCTCCGCGGCGAACTCATTCATCCAATCGCTATGGAAGAAGGCCTTCGCTTCGCTATCCGTGAAGGTGGCCGCACCGTTGGTTCCGGTCGTGTAACCAAGATCATCAAATAACAACGATTGATCTACCTTTTGAATTCTTTAGGGAGTTCGTCTTCGGACGGACTCCCTCTTGATTGATCATGATGCAATGGCAAGAATGCTACTAGGTAAGTTAAGGAGTATTGATGCGTACTTTGGTCACTCTTGCATGCACTGAATGCAAGCGTCGAAATTATACGACCAAGAAGAACAAGCAGAACAATCCCGATCGTATTGAGTTCAAGAAATATTGCAAATGGTGTGGACATCACACATTGCATAAAGAAACTCGCTAAGATTAGGCAATATATAGGCCAGTAGCTCCAATTGGTAGAGCGGCGGTCTCCAAAACCGCATGTTGGGGGTTCGAGTCCCTCCTGGCCTGCCAGCTTGTTAATGAGCAGCTCATGGGCTGCTTATTTGGCGTATAGAGTAGTAATTTCCAGAGCAGGAAAGTTGTATGGCAAAGAAGTCTAAAACACAGAGAGCGAAAGCGTCTGCCAATCGTGCAGCTAAAAAAGAGCGCGCAAAGCAGGCTGAGGCTACTCCGGTAGTTGTTGAGGAGCAACCAAAAAAGCGTTTTGGTTTTAAGAAGTCTCCCGCAAAGGCCACGCAAGCATCTTCTACACCCGCATCGAAGCCAAAGAAGGCAGAGAAGCCCAAGAAGAAGCGTTTTGCTTTCCTTTCTGAAGTTCGTTCTGAAATGCGTCGTGTTACATGGCCTACCAAGCAAGAAGTTTTGCAGTGGACGGGCGTTGTAATTGTGGCGTTGCTGTTCTTCGGTGTATTTGTTGTCGTTTTGGACGACTGGGTAGTTACCCCGATTCTTATGGCTATTTCTGGTTTGGGGGCTTAATCCATGACGAAGAAATGGTATGTACTTCACACCTATTCAGGTTACGAGAATAAGGTGAAGAAAAACTTAGAGACACGTATTGAAACTATGGGTCTCGAAAACAATGTGTTCGCTATCGAAATTCCAACTGAAACGGTTACGGAAATTAAAGAAGGCGGACGTCGTGTGGAAAGCGATAAGAAGGTATTTCCTGGTTATGTGCTTGTCCGCATGGAACTTGATGATCGCAGCTGGGCTGCGGTTCGTAACACTCCTGGTGTTACAGGATTTGTGGGTAGTCAGGGAAATCCAGCTCCTCTTACTCGCGAAGAATATAACAAGATCATGAAGCGCACGTCTCGTGAGGCACCTAAGAAGACTTCCACCAACCTTGAGGTTGGTCAGTCGGTTAAGGTTGTTTCAGGTCCTCTTGCTGAGTTTGATGGCGTGGTTTCTGAGGTTTCTCCTGAAGCTGGTAAGGTGAAAGTTCTTGTTTCTATCTTTGGTCGTGAAACACCAGTAGAGCTTTCCTTTGATCAGGTAGCAAACATTTAATTTTGACAACAATGCGATTTCGTGCCCGTATGTGGACGGGGCTTCTCATGAAAATCGCTTGTCATAGAACGGTAAGCAAATTATTTCAGTCGAAAGGAAGCAACTGAAATGGCTGATAAAAACGTAAGCGGTTTCGTTAAGCTCCAGATTCCAGCTGGTGCTGCAAATCCCGCACCTCCTGTAGGTCCTGCATTGGGCGCTCAGGGTGTAAACATTATGCAGTTCTGCCAAGCATTCAATGCTGCAACGCAGGACAAAGCAGGCACTATCATTCCTGTAGAGATTACCGTATACGAAGACAAGACTTTTGACTTCGTATTGAAGACCCCTCCAGCTGCATTCCTCATTAAGGAAAAGCTTGGTATCAAGGGTGGTTCTGGTATTCCTCAGCTCAAGAAGGTTGGTCAGCTCACTGAAGATCAGCTTCGTGAAATTGCTGAGATCAAGATGCCAGACCTGAATGCAAACACCATCGAAGCAGCTATGGAAATCGTTGCTGGTACTGCACGTTCCATGGGTGTTACCATCGAAGGCCGCGCTCCTAAGAAGGAGTACAAGGTTACTCGTCGCTTGGCTGCTTTGCTTCAGGGCGAATCTGCTGAATAAATTAGCGGATTATTTTGTTATTAAAAATCAGCTGTTGCAGAGAGCTACAGCTGAAGGTGGAAGAGTAGAACATACTCGCCATACCACGAAAGGAATTATTAATGTCTAAGAAATATGATGAGGCTAAGGCCAAAATCGAAGCAGGCAAGAACTATGCTCCACTTTCTGCTCTTGCTTTAGTTAAGGAAATTCATCCTGCTAACTTTGATGAAACTGTAGAGGCTCATTTCCGTCTGGGTATTGACACCCGTCAGGCAGATCAGCAGCTTCGTGGTACAGTAAGCCTTCCTAACGGCTCCGGTAAGACTGTACGTGTTGCAGTTTTTGCTGAAGGCGATGCTGCTCGTGCTGCAGAAGAAGCTGGCGCTGACATTGTAGGCTCTGACGACTTGGTAGCTGACATTCAGGCTGGCAAGCTCGACTTTGACGCTACGGTTGCTACTCCAGACCAGATGGCTAAGGTTGGTCGTCTTGGTAAAGTTCTTGGTCCTCGTGGCTTGATGCCTAATCCTAAGCTTGGCACCGTTACTCCAGATGTTGCTAAGGCAATTAAAGAGCTCAAGGGTGGCCGCGTTGAGTATCGTGCAGATCGTTATGGTATCTGCCATGTAATTATCGGTAAGTGCTCCTTCACTGCTGAGCAGCTTGCTGAAAACTACGGTGCTGTATATGATGAAATTCTTCGTATGAAGCCAGCAGCTGCTAAGGGTAAGTATGTAAAGTCCGTTACGGTTACTTCTACTATGGGCCCTGGCGTTCCTGTTGATAGCTCTGTAAATCGCGAATACACCACTGCTGAGTAACGTATTTCGTTTACCGTTATGACGTTAAGGCGTCTCCGTAAAGGAGGCGCCTTTTTTTGTTGTTGTAAACAAACCTTTCAAAGAGGCATGGCTGAACATGAAACAGGCATCTTTTGTAGACTTAAAACGCACATTCTTAATGATTCCTAGTGAGAAAGGGTTTCTGAGCTTTAAGAGTTCTCCTTTATTGATTGATGCATAAGGTATATGCAAAACCTGAAATATATACCTCAAATGTAATAAAGAGATACTTAAACTATATAATCTGCTAATCAATTTAACGATAATATACGAATTGTTGATAGGTAAGTATCTTAGTCAAAGGTTTTGGTTCCAGGAGGAAATATGGTTCAGGCACTTGATATTAAAGGGGTCAAACTTGGTGAAGGTCGTCCAAAGACAATCATTTCTCTTATGGGCGCTCAGGTTGACGAAAACATTGAATTAATCGCAAAGGGTATCGAGTCTGGTGTTGAATGCTTTGAATGGCGTGGTGATTTTGCAGCAGATGTACATGATCCACAAAAGATGGCAGAGCATTCTAAAGAAATTGGTAAAGCACTACCTAACAATCCTTATTTATTCACGTTCCGTTCAACGAGCCAAGGTGGTCAGCTTACGATTCCTGTAGAGGAATATGTAGCTCTTAACAAAGCAATCATTGAAGCTGAAGCAGTTGACTTGGTTGATATTGAAACCTGGATTGGCGATGCTGCCGTTCTCGAGCTGGTTGAATGCGCAAAGAAGCATAACGTAAAGACTGTAATTTCGTATCACAACTTTGCGGGAACTCCTTCGGTTGAATGGATGGTAAACCTCCTTACCCATATGGCAGATTTGGGCGCTGATATTCCTAAGATTGCAACTATGGCAAACAGTGCTCAGGATGCGTTGAAGCTTTTGGCAGCAACCGAAGAAATGTCTCATATCCATAGCGATAAACCTCTGTTGACTATGGCAATGGGTCGTGAAGGAAGCATTACCCGCTTGGCAGGAGAGCTGTTCGGTTCTGCTATTACATTCTGCTCATTGGAGAAAGCTTCTGCCCCTGGTCAGGTCCAGGTAAAGCAAGCTATTCGCATCATGGATGACTTGCACGAAGTATTTGCATAAATGAAGTTAGTTTCTAGGTTTTAGACTAAAAAATAAGGTACACAAGGAGAAAGAGGGAATAATTATGCCAGAGAAAATTCAAATCAGTGGTCACACCCACCTTATCAGCTTGCTGGGTAGCCCAATTCGTCATTCGATGTCACCAGCTACTCACAATCTTTCCTTTGAAAAGTTGGGCGTAGACTCTATCTACATCGTATTTGATGTTAAGCAAGATGACCTGCCCGACATCATTGCTGCTATGAAGCGTATGGATGGTTGGGATGGTAGCAACGTAACCATGCCATGCAAGCAGGCTATTATTCCTTTGCTTGACGGTCTTTCAGACAGTGCAGAGCTCATGGGTGCGGTAAACGTCTTGAAGAAGGAAGAAGACGGCAGGATCACCGGTCATAACACCGATGGTACTGGCATGATGCAGAACATCCGTAATCATGGCGAAGAAATTGAAGGCAAAACCATTACGGTAGTTGGCCCTGGTGGTGCAGGTTCTGCAATTTTGGTTCAGGCTGCTCTTGATGGTGCCAAGAAGGTGCATGTATTTGCACGTGAAGGTGGTCCTTCTTACACTCGTGCAACTGATCTTCTTCCTCGCGTTCAGGAAAAGACAGGCGCAGAAATGATTCTTCATGCTTTTGAAAATAAGGATGAAATGAAGGAAGCTATTGCTGAGTCTGATATTCTTATCAATGCTACTCCTGTTGGTATGGGCGACAGCGCTGGTCAAACTCCAGTACCTGCTGAACTTATCAAAGAAGGTATGGTTGTAGCTGACGCTGTTTATCATCCTCGCATGACCCAGATCCTCAAAGATGCTGAGGCAAAGGGCTGCAAGATTATCGGCGGTATTGGCATGATGATCGAGCAAGCTGCTACCGGTGAAGAAATTTGGTACGGCGTTAAGATGCCAACTCAGGAAATCTTGGATGAATTGTTCCCAGAGGAATAGTCACTAGCCAAATTAAGGCCCTGCAGACTGCGGTCTGCAGGGCCTCTGTATTACACCTACAAACGAAAAGAGGGGGACAAATGGACTTTCATCAGTTGTATTACTTTAAAGCAATTGCTGAATCTAAAACCATGAGTGAAGCAGCAGATAAGCTTCATATTTCACAGCCCTCTCTTTCTCGTGCGTTGCGTCAGATTGAAGAGGAAACAGGTGTTCAACTTTTTGATAGAAAGGGAAGAACGCTTGTTTTGAATGACGCGGGTAAAATTGCCCTTCGCTGCGCCAATACGGCGCTCAATGCGCTCGATAGAGTTTCTCTTGAGGTCGAGCTGTATCAAAAGAAAAAAGAGCATGTTATTACGTTGTACGCTCCTGTTCCTATGGGAAACAACGAAACGATCCTTATGCGTTTTAAAGAAATGCATCCGCGAGTACTTTTGCGTGTAAGCGATTCGAAAAAGACCGAATATACCGAAGAAATACCGCATCTCATTTTTTTTGCGTCTCCGAAATATCATCAAGGCGGCGAATACACGTTATTGGGAAGAGAAAAAATTTCCCTTCTTGTATCAAAAGATTCGCCTTATGCGACTAAAAAGTCGGTAGCGCTGGCAGATTTGGTAAATGAGCCTTTCATTGTTAATTGTGTCGGTTCGCTGCGAAACATTGTGGACAGTATGTTTCAGGAAGCGGGCTTTAGTCCAAATCTGTATATGGAAAACCAATCCTATATACAAATTCAAGAATTGGTAGCACGTGGAGTTGGTATTACGGTTGCGCCTGAAGTAACCTGGGCAAACGATAGTAGAGACGATTTAGTCTATGTTCCTTTGAGCGATGTTAAACGAACGCGCTACCTCTATTTGCGTGTGCCAGAAAACGCGCCTTCTTCGCCTAAGGTTGATGCGCTTAAGAAATTTCTTATAGATTATTTTGCGGAAGCCTGCAAAGAATAGGGTTCTGTCCTTTGTCGATTTGACGTTTTCGCCTACCGATACTCCTCGAAGTTTTTGCATTGCGACTATAATAAAATGTGATAATTAACTTTTATAAACATTGATGCTTTCAGGCTGCATGCACCGTATTTACAGAGGATTGCATACGTAACAGGTGCCTTGGCACCGATCGGAGGAACTTCATGAGCGAAAAAACGCAGAGCGCAAAAGATCTTGCAGTACAACTTCTTCAGTCCGAGGATTTGATCAAAGAAGTTGTTCTTGCTTTATCGGGGTCAACGCGTCGTGATCGCCAAAATGCTGCTTCTGTGCTTGCTCAGGTAGCAAAAATCAATCCTGAAGCCCTTGTTTCTTATGCTAACGATTTTATTGATGCGCTCAATCGCCCAGAAGCACAAACTCGATGGGAATCTCTTGATGTATTAACTGAATTAGTTCCTTTTGAGTCGCGTGCTTGTGATAAGGGTATCGCAGGAGCAGAAACCGCACTCTTTGATGAAGATAACGGTTTCGTTCGTCTTGCTGCTCTACGTTTTTTGTGCGCTTTAGGGGCAACTACTGAAAACCGCTCTCAAAAAGTATGGCCGCTCTTAGATGAAGCTATTCAGTGCTATCACGGCGACTATGAATATCAGGATATGCTCGTAGCAATTATTGCTTTTTCTACGGGCAAGCTTGCTCCTGAAGTGAAAGAAGGCCTTAAAGAGCGTGTTTCCTTTGATGCTCAACATGGCAAAGGTGCTCTGAAGCGTCGCAGCCAACAAATTATCGACAATCTTTCCTAGGGCAGTGCGCTAACGTTTGAACCGAATAGGTTACGTGCTAGATTGCAGGCGAACAGGTATTTGTTCGCCTTTTTGTTGCACAGTTATCCTGTGTATGTGTCCGTGTAGAGAAATCTACGTTACATTTCTTCATACTCCACTATGATAGAGCGCTACAAAGCTACACTATCAAAGAGCATCTCAAAGGGCATGGGATAGGTATGTTGAATGCGCATGCTACGTGCGCTGAATTCGCGGGTACCAACGTGCAAGCAAAGAGATGTATTTTCACAAAGCTTTTTCTACGATTACTAAGGAGTGATTCGATGGCAAAGCATACCGTTACGTTGATTCCTGGAGACGGTATTGGTCCAGAAACAACTTCCGCTATGCAGCGTGTGGTGCGAGCAGCTGGAGCTGATATTGAATGGGAGATTGCTGAAGCTGGCGCTCATATGATGGATTCCTGTGGAACTCCCTTACCAGAGAGCACCATTGAAGCAGTTCGCCGCAATAAAGTTGCCATCAAAGGTCCTATTACTACTCCTGTAGGAACGGGTTTTCGTAGCGTAAATGTTGCTTTGCGTAAAACTCTTGATTTGAATGTATGCCTTCGTCCAGTTATGTCTATTCCTGGAGCGGGCGGTCGTTATGATGGTGTCGACTTAGTAGTAGTTCGTGAAAACTCAGAAGACCTATATGCAGGTATCGAATTTGAAGAAGGCAGCTCAGAAGCGGCAGATCTTATTGCTTTTTGTAAAGATCATAATGCAGGAACTATTCGTCCTGATTCGGGCATCTCTATTAAGCCTATTTCTGTTACCGCAACACAAAACATTGTTCGCTTCGCTTTCGAATATGCCTTAAAGCATGGCCGCAAGAAGGTTACCGCAGCCCATAAGGCAAATATCATGAAGTATTCTGATGGTTTGTTTTTGAAGGTTGCGCGTGAGGTTGCAAAAGAATACGAAGGAAAAGTCGAATTTAATGACAACATCATCGATGCGTTTTGCATGAATATTGTTATGGATCCTTCCCAGTTTGATGTTATTGTTTTCCCTAATTTATATGGGGATATTGCAAGCGATCTCTGTGCTGGCCTTGTTGGCGGTTTGGGAATTGCTCCAGGAGCAAATATTGGCTCTGAATATGCCATTTTTGAAGCAGTGCATGGTTCTGCACCTGATATTGCAGGCAAGGATATGTGCAACCCTACCGCAGAAGTTCTTTCAGCTGCTATGATGCTCGATCATTTAGGTGAACTTGAAATTGCCGAACGAATAAGGGCTGCAGTTCGTAAGGTTTATGCAGAAGGTAGTGTTTTAACGGCTGATATTTGCAAAGCTCTTGGCTCGAATCAGCAGCCTGCAACATGCACCCAGTTTACTGATGCACTTATCGCTGCGCTAGAGCAGTAAAGATACATTTACAGAACCAAAGCGGGAGGCGTGCTGCTTCTCGGAAAGGAAGGATCTAATGAATAACCGATCAGCGATTCTGAATGTGGGAGATAAAACATATACGTATTATCCCGTTTCTGGCATTCAGGGACACGAGAAGCTGCCTTTTTCGCTTACGGTTCTTCTGGAAAATATTTTACGCTTAGCACCAAGCGATGAACGAGCTAAGGAACTATCGGAGCGTCTGATAGAGGCTGGTCTTGCAGGCGAGGTTGGAAATGAAATCGAATTCAGCCCTGCGCGCGTTTTGTTCCAGGATTTTACTGGCGTTCCTGTATTTGTTGACTTTGCGGTTATGCGTGAAGCCTGTATGGAATTAGGGGGAGATCCTAAAAACATCAATCCTCAGGTTCCTTGCGATTTGGTTATCGACCATTCAGTTATTGCCGATGTTGCAGGCTGCGCAGGGGCTCTTGAGCAAAACATGGCATTGGAATTTGACAGAAATAAAGAACGCTACGAATTTTTGAAGTGGGCACAGGAATCCTTCGAAAATGTACGCATCGTTCCTCCTGGAGCGGGCATTTGTCATCAGCTCAATATTGAGCGCTTTGCGTCGGTTGTTATGACTCGCGAAGACAAAGAAGGAACCGTTGCCTATTTCGACACTTTGGTGGGCACTGATTCTCATACACCCACAGCAAACGGCATTGGCGTTCTAGGATGGGGTGTTGGCGGTATTGAGGCAGAAGCAGCAGCACTTGGCCAGCCTATTACTACGTTGGTTCCTCGTGTTATTGGCGTAAAACTTACGGGTAAGCTTTCTCCTGAAGTAAGTGCAATGGACGTTTCTCTTACCTTTGCGCAAATGCTTCGTGCTGAAGGAGTTGTGGGTTGCTTTGTAGAATGCTTTGGTGAAGGCCTTGACAGCTTAAGCGCAACTCAGCGTGCTTGTATTTCTAATATGACCCCTGAATACGGCTCAACGTGTACGCTATTCCCCGTAGACGATAAAACGCTTGAATACCTTGAGCTAACGGGAAGAACCCCCGAACAGGTTGCGTTGGTTGAAGCGTATGCGAAAGCTCAGGGCTTCTGGAATGATCCGAGTGCACCTTCACGTGTGTACTCTAAGGTGCTTGAGCTTGATTTATCGAGCGTTACTCGAAGCGTCGCAGGTCCCTCTCGTCCTCATGATCGCATTGATGTGGCAAAAGCAAAACAATCTTTCGAAGCAATTTGTGCTCAAAGAAACCTTGATACTCAAAAAACGGTTGAAGTTGAACTGTTGGGCGAGAAATATGCGCTAACCCATGGCGCTCTTGCTATTGCTGCAGTAACGAGTTGCACCACGGCAACCGATGCAAGCATGATGTTGGCAGCTGGTGTTCTGGCGCGAAATGCGGCAGCGGCAGGCTTGCAGCCAAAGCCATGGGTAAAGACCATTCTTGCTCCTGGTTCTCGCGCTACTGAAGATATCTTAGACGCTGCAGGATTAATGCCTGCGCTGCGCGATTTGGGCTTCTATACCTGCGGTTTTGGTTGCATGAGCTGCATTGGTAATTCAGGTCCTGTATTGCCTGCCTTGCACGAAATTGCTTCCGAAATTGAGCTTGCAAGCATTCTTTCTGGTAATCGTAATTTTGAAGGACGTATTTCTCCTGATGTGTCGCAGAACTATCTGTGTGCGCCCGCGTTAGTAATTGCCTATTCACTGGTAGGCACCATGGATTTCGATTTCGAAACCCAGCCACTAGGGGTTAAAGGGGATGGAACCGAAGTATACTTGCGCGATATTTGGCCTGATAATGCTGAAGTTCAAGACCTTCTTGCGCGTTGCTGCACTAAGGAGGTATTTGATCGAGCGGGAGCTGGCTTATTTGTTGGCGATGAGGCTTGGCAATCTCTTAGTAGGGAAGCAAGCGATGTATTTGCATGGGATCCAGATTCGACCTATGTGCGTCGTGCTCCATACTTTGATGGCATGACCCGCGAAGCAAAGGCTCCAGCTGATATTAATAATGCTCGTGTGCTTTTGAACTTGGGCGACTTTATTACCACCGATCATATATCGCCAGCAGGTTCCATTGCTAATGATTCGCCTGCAGCTCGCTACTTAGAAGAGCATGGAGTAGCACCTGCTGAGTTCAATACCTATGGAGCACGTCGTGGTAACCATGAAGTTATGATGCGTGGTGCCTTTGCTAACGTGAAACTGACTAATAAGCTTGCCGAAGGCAAGAAGGGTGGCTGGACCAAAGACTTTCTTGATGGACAAATAAAAGCAGTCTATGATGCTGCGGCTCATTATCAAGAAGAAGGCATTCCCTTGGTAGTGCTTGCGGGCAAGATGTACGGCAGCGGTTCTTCGCGCGACTGGGCAGCTAAAGGTCCTATGCTTCAAGGAGTTCGTGCTGCATTCGCAGAAAGTTTCGAGCGTATTCATCGCTCTAATCTTATTGGTATGGGTATTTTGCCGCTGCAGTTTGAAGAGGGCCAAAATGCTGAGACGCTTGGTTTGGATGGCAGTGAAACTATCAGCGTAGATGCGATTGATTTCTCTCAAGGCTTGCCTAATCCATCTACCGTTGGTGTTACTGCAACAAAGACGGATGGTACAACGGTTGCCTTTAACGCAATAGTTCGCATCGATACTCCAACGGAGGGCGAATATTACTACAACGGAGGTATTTTGCAGTACGTATTGCGCTCTCTTGCGTAAGGCGGTCGGATAAGAGTAGCTCAGTTGTTTTGTGGGGTTGCCAAATTTGAGTAACTCTGTTGTTTTGTGACAAGGGTTTTGTAAAAGTTTTTTCGCAATGGAAGGCTTATAGACGTAAAGAAATCCTGGTAAAACTGACTTTACTTTAGGTAAGGCGCACAAGTTATTCTTGTGCGCCTTTTGTTTTACATGAACTGCATGTTTTCTGCGCGAATAATCAGATACAATAACTATTTACGTATACAAGAGGAAGGAGCCTTATGGCAGATCCGAATAATCAAGGACCAGTCAGTTGGGCAGACTTGCTAAAGCAATTTGGTGCCGCTCAGGGCGGTGCTGGATTTGGTGGCGCTGGAGCTAATGGTGGCGATTCGGATGGACCTACTGGTGGAGGTCCACGTCGTGGCGGCCATCGTCCTGGCGGCAATGAATTCAGCGCATTCCGCGATGCCTTGTCGCAGATGAGCAAAAAGGCGCTCATTATTATTGCTGTGCTAGTCGTATTGGTACTTGCATTTTGTTATTGGTGGTTCCATCCACCCATTAACATCCACAGTGTAGATTTGTGGTTTGCGCTAGCAATCTTTATTTTGCTGCCGTCGTTTTTGATCTTTTTCTCGTTTAAGCAGATCTATGCAAATGGTATGGGTAAACGAGAAAAGAGCGAAAAGAAGTCAAAGCGCTTTAAGATTCTTATGCTTATTCCGCTGGTTATTGCGGCAGTTGGCTTGGTTGGCGCACTGCTTTCGCTGAGCCTTTTCCCTGGCAATGCAGAAAAGTATGCAACCATTTTGCAAACTGAAGAAACGGACTTCGCAACGGATATTCAAGAAGTTGATTATTCTGAAATTCCGTTTATTGACCGTGATTCCGCAATGCTGTTGGGTAACCGTACTATGGGCGCAATGGCTGACTATGTAAGCCAGTATGTTATTGACGACATTTATACGCAGATCAACTATCAGGATTCACCTGTTCGTGTAAGTCCTTTGAATTATGCTGACCTGTTTAAGTGGTGGTCAAACAAAGACACGGGTATTCCTGGATATGTAATCGTAAATATGAGCACGCAGGACACGCAGATTGTTCGTCTTGACGAGCCAATTTACTATTCTGATTCCGACCCACTGTTCAACAACGTAGATCGTCATGTTCAGCTTTCTTATCCGTTCTATATTTTGGGCGATAAGTCTTTTGAAATTGACGACAACGGTAAGCCTTACTGGCTGTATCCCGTAATGGACTTCAAGGTTGGCCTGTTCGGTGGTCAAACGGTTTCACGCGTTATTATGTGTGATGCAAACACCGGCGAGTGTCAAGACCTCGCTATTGAGGATGTTCCTCAGTGGGTAGACCGTGCTTATCCTGCCGAATTGCTGATTGAGCAGTACAACTGGAGCGGTTCGCTTTCTGGTGGTTGGATTAACTCTTGGCTTGGTCAGAGCGGTGTTCGTCAGACCACTCCTGGAACTGATGGCAATCTTGGCTATAACTATGTTGTTAAAGACGACGACGTATGGGTATACAGCGGTGTAACTTCTGCAACCTCTGACAATTCAATTATCGGTTTTGTTTTGATCAATCAGCGTACGGCCGAATCTAAGTTCTATCCAGTTGCGGGTGCAACAGAAGATTCTGCTATGAGTTCTGCTGAAGGTCAGGTACAGCAAATGCGCTACACTGCAACCTTCCCATTGCTCATCAACGTTGGCGGACAGCCTACCTACTTCATTGCTCTTAAGGACAGTGCTGGTTTGGTAAAGATGTACGCCATGATTGACATTCAGCGTTATCAGAATGTAGCGGTTGGTAACACCATTGAGGAAACAGAAGATGCATACAAGCAGCTTTTGAGGAGCAATGGTATTGAGATTCAAGGCAGTGAAGAGGAATCTACTGTAACGGAAGGTTCGGCTACAGGTACGATTTCACTGATATCGCCAGTCGTTCTTGGTGGTGACACTCACTACTACGTAATGCTTGCGGGCAACGATACGCTCTATGATTGCTCTGTTGCAGATATCGTAGACATCGTTCGTTACAAGGAAGGCGACGACATTACGCTTAACTTCTCTAAGGGCGGTGGATCATTGGTGACGGTTGATTCTATTAGTCAGCCAGTTAACCAGAATCAGGATTCAAATGCTGCAGCAGGAGATTCTGCAACGGCAGATAATGCTGCCACAGGTGCAGAAAACGGCGTAGCGGCGTAAGTTCTAGCGTCGAGCACGAGCAAATAAAGTCGCAATAAAAGCTGGGAGGTAAAACTCCCAGCTTTTTCCGTGTTTCTAAGTGAAAAAGCCGAGGAGGTTAGATTCTATGCCGCTCGATACGCCAGTAAAATACGCTGACGCATCAAGTAAACCAGATCAGGTAAAGGCGCAGGTTCCAGCGCTTTCACGCATGCATAGGTGGGCTGCACTTATGGTGCTTTTGTTTGCGCAGTTTGTTCTGTCAATAGATTTAACAGTACTCAATGTAGCCCTTCCTAGTATGACGGCAGAATTACAACCAACTTCAGATGAGCAACTTTGGATCGTGGATGCTTATTCACTTGTGCTTGCGGGTTTGCTGGTGTCGGCCAGTTCGCTATCCGACCGTATAGGCAGAAAGAAAATGCTTCTTGGTGGTGCACTCGTATTCTGTATTGGCAGCGCACTTATTGTGGGGGCGAATACTCCTTGGCAGGTAGTTGCTATCCGTGCCTTTTTGGGGTTAGGCGCTGCAATGATAATGCCCACTACTATTTCGATGATTCGAAATATCTTTACCGATGCTAAAGAGCGAGCTTTTGCTCTGGCGGCGTGGTCGGTTTTGGGAGGACTGGGTATGGCGCTTGGTCCTATTATCGGTGGTTTTCTTTTAGAGCATTTAAGCTGGCATGCTGCATTTTTGGTAAATATTCCTTTGATGGCATTGGTGCTGCTTGTGGGAGTGTTTGTCTTGCCAGAGATTCATGTTGTAGGCAATGGCCCTTGGGATATTCCTGCTGCTTTAATATCTTTAGTTGGAATGGCAAGTTTAATGTGGGGTATTAAGCGCTTGGCAGCAGAAATGAGCCTGAGCGATATTACTGCGTTTGTCGCTATCATGGTGGGGGTACTGTGCATTGCGTTATTCGTAATTCGTGCTCTTCGTACTAATACACCCCTTATTGACGTTACGCTTTTTAAAAATCGCATGTTCACTGGAGGCGTACTCGTAGCGCTAGGATCGATGTTTGCTATGGCGGCATTATTGTTTTTGCTTGCGCAATGGTTGCAACTCGTTGATGGAAGCACGCCTTTGGAATCTGGCGTGAAGCTTTTGCCGCTCGCTATTGCTTCTCTTATTGCAGGCGCTTCTGCGCCTGCGCTGGCTATGCGTTTTCCTGCCCATAAAGTATTAGTAATTGGTCTACTTATTGCCGCATTCGCAATGCTTATGTTGTTGCCATTTAGGGGAAACCTTACCTATGTTCCCGTTGCAATTTCTAGTGCCTTAGTTGGTGTTGGTACGGGAGTGTTAGCAATTGGTTCTGCTGCAATTATGAATTCAACACCACCCACTAAAGCTTCAAGTGCTGCAGCTATTGAAGAAATTGCTTACGATTTGGGCAATGTATTAGGTGTGGCTATTATGGGCAGTGTTGCTTCAGTGGTGTATCGATTGGGGTTAAACGCGCAAACTCTTGTTGAATCAGGTCTTGATCAGTCTTTGGTAGATCAAGCTATGCAGTCTTATGCCGCAGCGGTAACTATCGCACAAGAAACTGGTGCTACGGAATTAATCGTGGCGGGTTCTCGCTCCTTTAGTGATTCTATTGTTATTACTTCGGTGGTCGGTGGGATAGTGATGCTTCTTGTGGCGTATCTGGCGTATCGTTTAATTCCAAAAGATTTGGATATCACTGAATCAGAACATTAATTATTGCTTTTCATAACGACGTGAAGAAATGACTTCTCATAAACGGCAAACAGTGATTAAACTTTGCGTCTTATCTGCAAGAAAAGGGCGAAGTGAACTCAGAAAGCATAGTTTATAAACAGCGCATTCAAAGAATGCGCGTGTAAATTAGGCATGATGCAGTGAAGCGCATGAAAAAGGCTTCGCAGGTGCGAAGCCTTTTGAACAGCGAAACGGTAAGCTGAGACCTTTTCTTGCAGATAAGACTACAAGCAGTAATTACTCCTCGTCAATCAAGATGACTCCTGCATGTACAGGACCATGAACTCCTACTACGCGAACCAATTCAATATCGGCAGTGTTAGATGGACCACTGATAAAGGTATAGTTTGAAGGCATAGCTTCGCCTGCGGCCACCTTTTCTTCCCAGTCGTCCATGAGCTGAGTCATGTAAGGGAAGATGTCTTTCTTTCGAAGTAGTGCGATATGCCCGATGGGAAGCAGGCATATAGAGCGACCCGATTGGGCGGTACATTTCTGAATGATAGTCGCTGTTTCAGCGATACCTGCACTAGCCACCGTAATACCTACATCGGCATTTTCTGCGCGACCCACACTTGCTTCTCGGCTGGAAGGATCCCAACGAATAGCTTCAAGTGATTCGTTGCTTAACGCTTCTGGGATCTGGTATTCGTCTATCTCCGACACATCGGCATAGATTACGTGTCCGCCTTCGCCAAACTGATTGACCAAATCAACAACGGCAGATGCTACGCTGCTAGGAGTTGCCTCTTTTACCATTGTGCCCATCTTTTGAGCTTCTTGGATAAACCACGAAGCAAGTTCTTCGGTGGTGTAGGCATGAAAATCACTTGCAAGAGGTGCTTTTGTTGCCTGGCAGACATCAACGCTTGAAGGAGGCTCAGTACGACCAAGTGCGTTTGAAATGGGCTTCAAGAATTCTTCAAGGCTTACCGTACTCATTTAGCCCTCCTTTCGTTCAGAAGTGGTAGACATGGTTACATCAGCTACCTTTTTGTCCATGGTCTTCTCGAGTGCTTTGTGGACGCGGGTTGCAGCAGCAGATATTTCCTGTGCGGTTTTAGAGCGTTTGGCATTCGCTTCCTGCTTTTTGTGCTGAGCAAACCAGCTACGGAATTTCTGTTTGCTCATAGGATCTAAGTTGCGCGAAGCAGTCCAACCATTTAATACGGGAATAAAGGTTGAGCTTCTATCGATCTGGTTGGTGTTGCCAGTAAGCGCTTTCATAACAGAAGGAGCAACGCTGGTTGCCATACCGTAAAGGGCGCGGCTAGAGAACGTTGCTGCAGCAGCAGTGAACGCTGCTTTTTCTGCAGGTGACACATATCCCAAAGAAACGATATTGCGACGGTGCTGTGCAATAAGAGCAGGAAGAGGAATTTTTACAGGGCATACATCTGCGCACGATCCACAAAGCGAACAAGCATAGGGCAGCTTCGCGGTTTCTTTGTATCCCACAAGAAGGGGAGTAAGTACAATGCCCATAGGACCCGGATAGATAGAGCCGTAGCCGTGACCAGTAATGTGGCGATATACAGGGCACGAATTCATGCAGGCACCACAGCGAATGCAACGCAGCATAGGCTTAAACTCACTGCCAAGTATATTGGTACGTCCATTGTTGACAATAACAATATGTACGTTTTTGGGCCCGTCTGCTTCGCCTTCGCGACGAGGTCCCGTATTGACGGAAAACGAACCAGAGATTTTTGCGCCAACAGCACTGCGAACGAGCAGTTTCATGAAAACATCAAGCGAGCGCAAGTCGGGAACAATACGTTCGGTGCCCATAACAACAATTTGGGTTTCTGGAATGCTTGAAGTCATGCGTGCATTACCTTCGTTGGAAACAAGGGTGCATGATCCTGTTTCAGCAACGCCGAAGTTGCATCCCGTAACACCAACAGAGGCACTCATGAATTCTGGGCGTAAGATTTTACGCAAGAAACGGGTAATTTCTTCGGGATCGTCACTTCCTGTATAACCTTTACGCTGCTGATACAGATCTCGAATGGAAGTACGATCGAAATGAAGTGCAGGAACAACAATATGAGAAGGTGCATTTCCTGCGGTTTGAATAATGTGTTCGGCGCAGTCAGTTTCTATGGCGGAGATACCGTGCTTTTCCAAGAATTTGTTTAGACCAATTTCTTCGGTCATCATGCTCTTGGATTTTACGCATGAGGTAGCACCAAGATCTTCAAAGATATCTAAGATACACTCAAGAGCATCGGTGTCGGTGGGAGCGAAGTAAACATGGGCTCCATTCTTTTCTGCATTGATAGCAAATTCACGTACATAGTAATCAAGATTAGCTAATACATGATCGCGAATCGCAGCAGCGTGATCACGGAAGTCTTCCCAGTTGTCAACTTCTGCTACAAGTGCATCGCGCTTTCCTGTAATAACATCCTGTGCTGTTTCGATAGCGCGATGCTTGAAGGTGTCAGATAGTGAGCGATGGATGCGCTCTTCTAGGGGAGCGTTGTCGTAGATGATGGAAGACATGTTTTACGCCTCCAATCGTGAATCGAGAATCTGAGCAATATGGAGCACTTTCATATTGCTGGAAACGATGCCCTGTTCGCGCATGCGATCAAGGGCACCTTTGATATTCATAAGGCAAGCCTGGTCGGCTCCGCACAAGTAATCAGCACCTGTAGCAAGAGTGAAAGCAACCTTTTCTTGCACCATGTGACCCGATACTTCAGGCTCTTTTACGCTAAACGTTCCTCCGAATCCGCAGCAACGATCCATTTCGGGCATTTCTATATAGGTAAGACCTTCAACGTTTTTAAGAAGGGTAAGCGGTGGCTCTTTAACTCCGAGCATGCGAGTAAGATGGCAGCTTGCGTGATAGGTAACCGTTCCTTCTAAGTGAGCGCCAACATCGGTTACTCCGAGTACTTTTACAATAAATTGAGTAAATTCATAGATGCGCGGTGCAAGATCTGCAATTTTTCGACTGTATTCCTCATCGTCTTCAAAAAAGTGAGGGTATTCAGCTTTAATGGCCCAAGCGCATGAACCAGTCAGTGAAACAATGGTGTCGTATTTGCTATAAGCATCAATGACTTTTTTCATCATTGGTTTTGCTTCTTCGATGTAGCCAGAATTAGAAAAAGGCTGACCGCAGCAAACTTGGTCATCGGGAAGTTCCACTTCGCAACCAAGGCGTTCGAGTACGTTAACGGCAGCAATTCCGACCTCGGGGTAAAACATATCAACCATGCAACCCGGGAAGAACGCAACTTTCATAAGGGGTCCTTTCTCGTCGACCTTTCTAGCTTCAAGGTTTCTAAAAGAAATAGCAAGGTAATGTTCGCAGGCGAGAAGGGTAATCAAGTAAATGGCAGGAAGAAGGAGAAAATGGGAAGAAAATGTGAAATTGTAGCGTGCTTGTTCTTACTATCGTGATTTCTTCTTGACTATCAAAACGTCTTTTGTAATTATAAGTCGGCTGCAAAAATTGCAGTGTTGACGGAAAACTGTTCCGCTGCCCAAGACAGCTGGTACCGAGTAGGTTTAATCACGAAAGTGGCCCGCCGAGGTGGTTAGTAAATGTTAAGTCTTTACCGACCCCCTGCTGTCGTGAGCACAGGGGGTCGTTCTTTTCAAGGCTCGACCCACCCAATGGTGCGGAACCGGATGCTTTGAAAAGGAGGTGTACAACACATATGCCAAGCGTACAGAACACTGAAAGGCTCGCAGAGATCAAGCAAGATCTTACCGACATTCAAGCAATGTGGGTTGTAGACTATCGCGGCCTTACGGTAAAGCAGTCCGAGCAGTTGCGTAACAGCATCCGCGAAGCTGGTGCAATCATGAAGGTTCATAAGAACAAGCTGGTTCGCCTTGCTCTCAAAGAGCTGGATATGCCTGAAATGGACGAGGTTCTTGCTGGTCCTTCCGCTTTCGTATTTGCAGAGGGCGATCCTGTTGCTTCTGCAAAGGCATTGAAGGACTTTGCTAAGGCTAACGAAAACCTGGTAATCAAGGGCGGCATCATGGACGGCGCGTTCGTTGATGCTGAAGCAGTTGAAAAGATTGCAGCTCTTCCTTCTCGCGAGGAGCTTATTGCCAAACTTCTCGGCAGCCTTCAGAATCCTATGGTCAAGACCGTACGCGTGCTCAATGGCCCAATGGAGGCTTTCGCACGTTGCGTACAGGCAATCGCAGACCAGAAGGATGCAGCATAAATTCGCTGCAACTGGTGCAAGTCACCAACCGTGCAGCGTAGAAGCTGCTAAGGTACCACCTGGTATCACCCCTGCAGCGCAAGCTGCTTAAAGTTGAAATTATCTGCGCCAACAACAAGAGGCGCACTTAAAAAAGAAAAGGAGTCATATCATGGCTGTAACTCGTGAAGAGATTGTAGAAGCACTTAAGGAAATGCCTGCACTCGAGCTTTCTGAGCTCGTAAAGGAACTCGAAGAAGTATTCGGCGTATCTGCTGCTGCTCCTGTAGCTGTTGTTGCTGGTGGAGAAGCTGCTGCAGATGCTGCTCCAGCTAACGTAACTGTAACATTAACTGATGTTGGTGCTACAAAAGTTGCTGTTATCAAAGCAGTAAGAGAAATTACTGGTTTAGGATTAGTTGATGCTAAAGGATTAGTTGACAAAGTTCCTGCTGAAATTAAGAAAGATATTCCAGCTGAAGAAGGAGCTAAGATTAAAGAACAATTAGAAGCTGCTGGTGCAACTGTAGAAGTTAAATAATTTCTAAAATTAAAAAGCCCTTATTGAAGGGCTTTTTTTTAACAAGGAGTGAGATGATGGCTCATTATTATACAAATAATACTGATTTAAAATCACAGAAAAAATATATTACATTTCAATATCGTAATCAAGATTTGACTTTTATC
>OLQE01000834.1_pt1 | contig 20817 bp, 15 predicted proteins | sample 1643161 | NCBI WGS metagenome assembly OLQE01 (sample SAMEA3136650, study PRJEB25190) | human gut metagenome | reverse complement strand
TCAGCGGTCGTATTTTGCCGATCCATTAGTAATACCCCTCCTGTACTCTCAAAAAAAGAAAGCACTACCAGTTTTGCATGTTGATGCAACGATGCTATTTAATCAAAATCCCATTGTTTGCGAGCGCCTAAAGCAATTTCATTACCGCATCGTTACAAAACAATCGCAAAAAATAGGCAGAAAATGTCTTTCTGCCTATAAGTCTCTTAGCTCTTTATATTTTTAGTATTCAATCCTATGCATAGAAGAGCATGTCATTGTAGGTAGGAACAGGCCAATAGCTTCGTTCAACAATGCATTCCAAGTCGTCAATTTCTTTGCGCAGAGCCTCCATTGCAGGAATAACCTTTTCGGCGTAAGAATTTGCCTGCTCTTGTGGATCTTCGATAGCCTCGGTAGCGTCATGAAGTTTAACAAGCTGACGTACACACTCTGCAGCGCGATTAAAGCCATTGAGAATCTTATTGAGCAATTTTTCGTGCTCGGTCATATCCGCACCACGAAGAGCTGCCTTTACCGTAGTAATATTGCTTGCCAAATCAGCCATGTAGTCGCTGATAGCAGGCAAATAAGCGCGACGAGCCATGCGAATCATTACGCGAGCCTCAATGTTAAGAAGCTTGTTGTACTTTTCCAGTTTTACCTCATAGCGGCTGCGAACTTCCGCTTCGTCAAGAATGCCAAATTCTGCAAACAGATCCAAAGACTTCTGAGAAACAAAGCAAGGAAGTGCTTCAGCGGTGTTGCGATAGTTTGCCAAACCGCGGCGCTCTGCTTCTTCTTCCCAATCCTGAGAGTAACCATTGCCGTTAAAGATAATGCGCTGATGATCGGTCAGCGTTTTCTTGATATATTTGATGGCTTTCTTTTCGAATTCAGCGCCCTCTACATCGCCCATAGCATCAGCAAAATCCTTTAAGCCCTTTGCCATAGCGGTATTGAGAATCATGTTGCAATCAGCCAGATTTACATCAGAACCGGGCATGCGGAATTCGAACTTGTTGCCCGTGAATGCAAAAGGACTGGTGCGATTGCGATCGGTATTGTCCTTTAAGAATTTGGGCAATACCGCAACACCCAAATCCATTGCTACTGCTTCTGCGGAATGATATTCTTCGCCCGAAATAAGCGCATCAACAATAGCGCCCAGTTCGTCACCCAAAAACATCGAGATAATAGCAGGTGGTGCTTCGTTTGCGCCCAAACGATGATCATTACCTGCCGAAGCAACCGACATGCGCAAAAGCTCTTGATATTCGTCTACCGCTTCAACAACACAGGTAAGGAACACCAAGAAACGTAGGTTATCCATGGGGTCGTCGCCTGGATCAAGCAAGTTGACCTTGCCATAAGAAAGCGACCAGTTGTTATGCTTACCTGAACCATTAATGCCTTCGAAAGGCTTTTCATGAGTAAGGCAAACCAAACCGTGATGAGATGCATCAAGACGCATCTTTTCCATAGTAAGCAGGTTTTCATCAATTGCGCGATTTGAATTGGTGAACAAGGGGGCCAATTCGTGCTGCGCAGGAGCTACTTCGTTGTGCTTTGTCTTCGCAGAAACACCCAGCGCCCACAAATCGTCGTCTACTTCTTTCATGAAGTTATTAACAGTAGGACGAATTGCGCCGAAATAATGTTCTTCAAGCTCTTGGCCCTTCGAAGGAGGAGCACCAAAAAGCGTACGACCCGTCATAATAAGGTCTTGGCGCTGCACGTAGTCCTTTTCTGAAATGAGGAAGTATTCCTGCTCAGCACCAACCGTCGTAATAACACGATGGCCATCTTCGCCAAAATACTTCAACACACGCTGTGCTTGCTTATCAACCGCATTCATAGAACGAAGCAGAGGAGTTTTTTTGTCCAGCGCTTCACCCGTATAGGAACAAAATGCAGTTGGAATGCAAAGTACTTCATCTTTAATAAAAGCAAATGAAGTTGGATCCCAGGTGGTATAGCCGCGGGCTTCAAACGTTGCACGCAAACCACCCGAAGGGAAGCTGGAAGCATCAGGTTCGCCCTGAACCAATTCCTTACCAGAAAACGTCATAATAGCGGTACCGTCGCCAACAGGATCCAGGAAGCTGTCATGCTTTTCTGAGGTGATGCCTGTTAGAGGCTGGAACCAGTGAGTATAGTGGGTTGCACCGCGCTCAATTGCCCATTCTTTCATGGCATGAGCAACTACATTTGCAACTTCAATATCAAGAGGTTTGCCCTCACGGACGGTTTTTACGAGACTTTTATACGTTTCTTTAGGAAGGCGTTCCTTCATAACGTGCTCGTTAAAGACCATAGATCCGTATATTTCTTGAACGTGGGCCATCTCTTCTCCTTTAAAGGTCACGCCGCCAAAGCGGCCTTACATGCGAGATCCAATACTTTATTGTGCCATAAGAATCGGTATTAGTTTTGCGTTTTACCGTAATCCAATAAACGAGGGAAGCGATACGTGCTCATGAAATCGATAAATTCCTGCACTACGCGAGGACGACGGCTTTCATCACGACACACCACATAGGTTTTATGGAAATCTACTGGCGCTTCACGAATAGGTAGACATACCACATCATCGAACGCATTAATCAAGAATGAATAGCAGAACAATGCTACCTGAGAATCGTCTGCAGCTACTATGGAAGAAAGCGTAATTTCGTCATCATAGGCATAATGAACATGCAAGCCATAATTATCCACTAAGCTGCGCAATCCCTCTGTCACTGGTGAATGAGGATTGTAGGTTAAAAGCTCCAAATCCTTCAATTCCGAGAGAGATATGCTATCGCGCTGCGCTAAGGGATTCTTGCGATTAACGCCTAACACGAGTGATTGCGACCAGCAAAGGCTGTATTGCAGGCCTTTCATATCTCCTACTCGACTGCAAATTGCCACGTCAAGCTGACCCGCACGCAATCTGCGCAACAACTCTCTTGAATACGCCTGCGTCACCGTAATTTGAGGATCAAACGAACTTTCCTGTCGAAAATCGAACAGTGCCTGAGACCAGAATTTACCCTGCATAGCATGAATGGTACCCAGATTAATGACCGCGTTTTCTGTTCCAAGCGATTCTTCTGCTAATGTCTGGGCTCTGTCAAGATCATAGAGCGCACTAGAAATACACTCGACGATATCGCAGCCAATATCAGTTAATTCAACCGTAGCGCGATTGCGCTCCAAAAGCTGAACTCCCCATTCATCTTCAAGACGCTTCACTGCAAGCGAGAGAGTAGGCTGAGAAATATGCAATTCTTTAGAAGCGCGTGTGAAGTTGAGTACTTTTGATAAATGCTCAAAATAGCGCAGATCTTCAACTCTCATAATGTTCTCTTTCGTAGCTCATAATGCCACCAGAATGAAGCGCCCACTGCACCAAAAGGGGTCATCTTGCCATCAGCGATTTCATCCAGGCTCTTTAGTTTCAATGCTCCATTATATGGAAAGCGCCCCCGCTCTATCGAACGCAGGCGCTTCATATCCAATCAAAATACGCAATAAACAAGCTGCTTGCCGTAGAGATATAATACCTTACAAGCAGTTGCTTTGACGAATCCTGCTATCTAACTCGTTGCCACCTTGCTAGATATCTTTCGCCAAAGCCATTTTTGTACTAGCTTGATGCTCTTTAGAGATCAACAACCTGCCTTGTTTCTGCCGATTTTTGAATACCTTTAATTACTCGTAAAGTATCCAATGCGTCTTCGCCGGTGCAGCGCGGTGTAGTTTCACGCCCTTGGCATAAATCAACAAAATGATCCAATTCAGCTGCCATGGGATCGTTAATTTCCAAATCAAAATGCTCTTTAAGAAGTGGTTCGTTCCAACCATAGTGGTCTTTGTCGTAGTAATACAAATCCATATGAGGAAATCCAAACGAAGCTTCAGTGCCAAAAATTCGCAGAGAATTTTCGTCATTGCACAAACCATAATTTAAGTTTTCTTCAGCAGCTAAATCGTAGCTCCAAGGACCAGGAGTTCCATCGCTAAGGAAATAGGTAGCGGTTGCGCCGCCTTCGTATTCAACTATTACCGAAACAGAATCTTCCACTTCATTATTGCGAATATTGTTACGTGCTGCCGCATATACTCGTACAGGCTTCATATCTGTTAAGTAGTTCAAATCGTCGAAGTCGTGCACCGCATTAATAAGCAGAGGTCCTCCACCTTTTTTGACACGCCATTCCACATCAAAATAGGCATAAGGCTTAGCAATAGCAAAGCTGCTTTGAAGACCAACAATTTTGCCTAAACGTCCCGACTTAATAAGTTCGCGCAAGAATAAATAACGAGGCGAATTGCGACGATGGTGTCCAATTAGAAGTGTTGCCCCCGCTTCCTTGCAAATGTCGATAATGTGCTGAGCTTCTTCAACGGTATTAGCAATAGGCTTTTCTAAAAGAATATTCTTAATGCCTACCGCAAGTGACTCTTCAACAGCTTCTACATGCAAACCATTTGGAAGCGCAATTGCTACTGCATTCAAATCTTCTTGGCGCAATAAAAGGCGGTAATCCTCGTAGCGCTTTAACCCCAACTCGCTTGCGAGAGATTCCGCCTGCTCTCCAAACCCGGCTACTGCAACAACTTCAACTTCGTCATGCTTAAGAGCATCACGCACTATCTTTGCCCCTTGATTTAGACCAAGGACGGCAAGTCTCACCGGTTTCATATGATCCCCTTTTTCTCCTTGTGAGTCCCTTATTAAAACCCCTATAGCCATCAAGATGCGAAACCCCTCATTCGCATCAAGCTAAACGCTTTGCAACAACATCCTCATTGTGTTGCAAAATTTAATAAGGGCTGCGCCTTTAGCCTCCGCAAGCAAAAGACGCACCATGGCTTTATAAATTTGATATTGATACTTTTGATAAGAAAAATCTAATTGATAAACTATCTATTATTACGTTCAGATTTGATTTCTTTATAACGCCTGATAGCTCTCGTTATACCGAGCGACATCAAAACACTTGTTGTACACAATGTACTTCTTTTCATTAAAAGTGTTTATAGCAATAAACTCATGTCTAATTCGACGGTTCACGACTATTTTGCATGTCGGCATCACCTGGATGCTTTGCCAGAATAAATACTGTAGCAATAATAAATATGAACCCGACAATATCGATCCATACAAAAGAGGTGCCAAGCCATACCACAGCAAAAACGGTCGCCGAAACCGTTTCTATACTTGCCATAAGCCCTGCCTTTGCAGCACCAATGTCGTTAATCGACTGAAAGAACAGCGTAAAACCCACCACGGTTCCAAAGAAAACCAAGCCTACAAACAAAACCACAAAGCCCGATGGTCCCATAGCGGGAATATTGAACCATGATTGCAGCAAAATACTAAACACAACACCACCTATAAGAAGCGCTGCTGCTACCACAGGAACACTCCCGAAGCGGAACATCAACCTTCGAGGTAAGAGCGAATACACCATATAAGCCAACGCTGATACTAAACCCCAGAACAACGCTTCAGGTGAGAGCACCATTACCGCAGGATTGCCATGGGTTGCTAACAAAAACACGCCTACTACCACACAAATTAGCGCCAACCATTCACGGAGCGTAGGCAATCTTCGTGCAAGAGCACAAAGGAAAAAGACCGTAAGTACTGGACCAATATACTGAATAATAGTAGCGGTACCTGCATTTGAATATTGAATTGCCAGCAGATAGGTCATCTGACAAAACGCCAAACCCGCTATAGCAAACACAACCATGCGCGCCAAAACGCTTGGCGTCTTCCAGATGGCTAAATATGGTTCGCGAAACGTTACCAATGCAACCACTGAAAGCAGAATGCCCGCCGAAAGCATGCGAACCGAAGAGACCCAAAGCGGGTCGAGGCCATAGTGGGAAAAAAGATACTGAGCACAGGCACCAGAAAAACCCCAACTGATGCCACTCAATAGAGCAAAAATAATGCCGCGTATATTCTTCGTATTCTGCATGAACACAAAGTAACAACTAACCGCGAAAATTGATAGAGGGGAAATTAATTACAAAATACAATTCATTTTGATTGAATAATTAAATAACGTAATTTAATAAATTTATAACACGTTCACGAGTTTTTTCTCTACACATTTTATCTATTTGTCCGTTAGTTTAATTTTTTTGAACGCATCTATAGATTCCGATGAATGGGTTCATAACATAGACATTAGTAATTCTTGTATAGCTAAAGATTATATTTACTAAAGCGGACTATCCAATTTGTTAGGTCGTTTGAAAAACCTTCGTTATTTTTTCTCAAGCGCTCATAAATTGGTTCCCGTCTAAATCACAAAACATAAGCGAAAAAACTCTCTGTGGAAGAGGCTTAGTTTTGTGCGCTCAAAATTGGAGGTTTTCGATTCAAGAAAGGAATTATTAAGAAGTTAATCCCCATTCGCTCTTGCGGAACTTGATTATCTAGAGGAGGGTCATATGGCTTTAAAGCGTGAATACGGTGGCATTCAGCCATGTATTCGACTGGGAATATTCCGCATTCGTATTCCCTTTATCCACTTTAATATTTCTGGTCCTGAAGTTATTACAGGCCTCATGAACGCATGTACTTCATACGGTGCATTGGCTGTTCTTATTTCTACGTTGGGCTTGGACCCCAACACTGCATACGCACTCGTAATTTTTGAGACCGCCTGTTATACCTTGAGCTGGTTCTTGGGCGAACCGGCAGTTTGCGGTTGGATTACGGCGGCGATGGCAGTAATTGTGCTCTATCTGGAAACCCTTCCAGAAGGCGTAATAAGATTCCAAGCACTTACTGTTATACAGTTAGAGCTCGGAATTCTATTCATTGTTTTAGGCGCTACAGGGTTATCCAAGAAACTCAACATGATTTTGCCTCCAGCCTTGAAAGGCGGCATTGTTTTAGGCGCAGGTATTAACTCCGTTGTTGCTCGTATGTCTGAAGGCGGCGCACTTGATACCGCAACTATTGCTTGCCTTGGCGGTCTGGTAGTAGTTTGCTTGTTTATGTTCAGTCAGCGTATTCGCGAAAAGATGTCCGAACATAAAATTTTGGCACTGCTTGGTAACTACAGCTTCTTATGGGGCGTTTTGTTCCTGTTCATCGTTGGTGGCGTTTCAGGCGACTTCCAATATGAATTCTCAGGCCAGTTCATCGTAATGCCTGACTTCGGTGCATTATTTGCAGCTGTTTCGCCCTTCTTTATTGGATTCTGCACTGATCCTACTATTTGGATCTCTGGTATCCCCTATGCACTTACTGCATGGATTATTGCTTATGGCGACTTCATCACCGTTCAGCAGCTTTGCATCAATTCTGCTCGTGATGACGAATACATTGAGTTCAACGTAAACCGCACCAACATCGTTTGCGGTATCCGTAACGTAGTTCTTTCTCTGTTCGCTCCTTATCCTGCATTGGCTGGTCCTTTCAGCCCTCCTTATGCAATCGCTACTTTTGCTCGTTATAAGGAATCTGGCCGCGAAGGCATGAACTCCATTTATGACGGCACTGGTACGAACCTTATCTTTACTGTAGTTGGCTTGTTCTTCTATCCACTCTACGAAGTTTCTTTGGCTGCATCTGGTGCATTGCTGGTTGTAATCATGGTTGTTCAGGGCTTCGTTTGCGCACAGATTGCTATCAACCTGCTTCGCGACGACATGGACCGTGGTATTGCTGGTATGTCCGCTGGCTTCATCGTTGCCCGTGGCGCTTCCATTGGTCTTCCTGCTTCTATCATTCTTTACCTGTTGCTTTGCAACAATCGCAAGATCCGCATCGACTATGCAACAAGCAAAGAAGAGCTTCGTCTTGAAGAAGAGGAAACTGCTAAACAGCTCAAAGCTTTGGAAGAACGTATGGCCAAAGCTAAGGCTGAACACGAAGAGAGTAAATAAGCCATTGCGGTTTAGAACGCATTACACGTGCCGCGTTTTATAGCACAAAACACGACACCAAAAACTAGATCCGCAGTGCATCTAACTTGCATAATTCCTTGCCTCCAGCCCCGCGATTTCCACAGGTCGCGGGGCTCATCTTTTGCTGGAACCTATTCAGTCCACAGTCTCAATACACAACTTCAATACACAACCGCAGCACACTACTCCTACACTTTAGTTCCATAAAAAAGCTCCCAGCATGATGCTGAGAGCTTTTGAAAGCATGTATGTTCCTAGCTTTTTCTACCAACCATTGAATAACGATGAATAGGAGCAATACCAAAAGTTAGCGAAAAACTTAGTGGTGAAGGTCAGCAAGTAATCAAACTAATACCTGTTACTCACGTACCGAACTACCTAGCGATCAATGATTAGTGACGGCTTGATACAGCTTCGTCATACTGCTGCATATAGAAATCACGAGGAGCCTGAACGCCAAGCTGAACCTTACGGCCTGCGTTTGCGCGAGCTACAGCAAGTTCCAAAGCCGCAGAGTTACCCTGACCAAGCTTAGAGAGCATAGCGATACCTGCTGCGAGGAATACTACACAAATTGCTGCTACGTACATCATTTGAATCTAACCTCCAAGATTCTTGTTCGGTTTCTTTACCGAAGCCTTTTACTTTTTCTCTCTCGAAGCAGTAACGAAAACCACTTTGTATTGCTCTGGTATGGTTCATTACTGCTTATTACCAATACATACGGAATACTGCGCATAAGGGGCACAGCATATGTGCGAATGCTGTGCTATGAAATAAGTTCTTCCTGTTCCAAAACCACAACCTTTCGCAAAACAAATAGGGACCTGAACACTTTCGTGCCACAGGTCCCTATCCCAAATATTTCCCATACGTAAGTCAGCAGATAGCAACCAATGCTTTTAAGCCCTAGGTTTCCGCCGAGTCTTACGTCTTCAAGACAGATCTTCTTGCCTAATACCCCTGTGCAATAAGATTGCCTCGAAGTGCTGCCCATTCTATAGAGCACAATTCTTTTTGCAACGTGTGAACATGTTTCAATGACGAAATTTCAGGATGAACGGGTTTTGAACCCGTTTTGAACTGGTTCAGCAAAAGTACGTGTGCTTCACCACTGGAATTACCACTATTCATCCAAAAACAGGCCCGCAAATAAACAAAATGCCCGTCTCCGCATAGCGGAAACGGGCATTGTAGTTTGAACGTTGTAATAGCTGTTTAGCGCTTTGAGAACTGAGGGCGCTTACGAGCCTTCTTCAGGCCGTACTTCTTACGTTCAACCATACGAGAGTCACGAGTCAGATAACCAGCACGCTTGAGCTCTGCACGATAATCGCCTGCTTCAAGAAGAGCGCGAGCAATACCGTGACGAAGAGCGCCAGCCTGACCAGATACACCGCCGCCATTGCAGCGAGCAATAACGTCGAAGTGACCCTTGGTGTCAGTAACTACGAATGGGGTGGTTGCATAGTCAACGAGTGCCTGGCGACCGAAGAATTCTACGCCATCGCGACCATTAACTGTAACCTTACCGGTACCAGGAACGATACGAACGCGAGCTACTGCGTTCTTCCTACGACCAGTGCCGTAATAGATTGCTTCGCCTGCCATTAGTTATCCTCCATCTTGATCTCACGAGGCTGCTGAGCCATGTGTGGATGCTCGCTACCAGCGTACACCTTCAACTTCTTAGCCATTGCGCGGCCAAGCGTGTTCTTTGGCAGCATGCCCTTAACTGCGTGCTCAATAACGCGCTCAGGATGCTTTTCCATTGCTTCCTGGAACGTTTCGCACTTCAGTCCTCCGGGATAACCGCTGTGACGATAGTATTCCTTGTCCGTAGCCTTTACACCAGTAACACGGATTTTGTCAGCGTTGATAACTACCACAAAGTCACCCGTGTCTACGTGTGGGGTGTACTGAGGCTTGTGCTTACCCTTCAAGATCTGAGCTGCCTTTGATGCAACGCGACCGAGAACCTGATCCTCTGCGTCGATCAGAAGCCATTCGCGCTCAACTTCGTTGGGCTTTGCGTAATAGGTCTTCACAGTGTTCCTCCAATAAAGTAACAAATGTCGTTTTTCAAAAGTTGCTGCCGATTCGAAGCGGCGGGATCCTACTCCACCATCTTCAAACATCCCCTGAAATGTTGCCAACTAGCTTGCTTCTGGACTAACAAGCTAGCGTCACAAAACAGTTTCCGTATTGAAGTTCGAATCTCAAGCTCGCACGGGGCTTTTGAAAGCGAACTTTTGCAGTGTATAACGCGCGCGCGAAGGAAGTCAATCATATATGGGATTTGAAGTTTCCAAGAGCACAAAAATTCACGTTTTCTACGGATTTAAACAACTTAGTTGAACAATTTAGCGTTTATTGACCCTGCTGCGTTTGGTTCGATTGATCGGCAGGTGCTGCCGGATCAACCAATACATATCCCTGGCTTGGTGCAAGAGTACTACGCTGACCCCAAAGAGCTGCAACTAATCTGGCAAGATCCTGGCGAGCATCATCGCCATCAGGTGTACCTGACATCACAGAAATAAGATAGGCTTTATCACCATCGTAAATTATGCCCGCATCACACAGACCATCATCCGTTTCGCCGTTAAGCCAGCCGGCTTTGTCATACACAATTAAGTTAGAACTTGAGTCTGCCATATCGGCAGCAGACAAACCTTGAGACTGATCGATTTGCCCGTCTGTTTGCTGCTCATTCTGATTATTTTGATCACCGGATTGATCGGCTTGCTGATCGCCGGATTGACCAGTCTGCTGATCGCCTGAATTCCCTTCGGTATTTTCTCCATTTTGATCTCCACCCTGATCGGATGATTGATCATTTTGAGTGGTCTGATGTATATACACTTCCCCACTATCCAAGACCAAAGGAAACGCAGGATCCACGCCAGCGCGAATCATAGAAACTTCCGTTTGAGAGAATAAATCTTGTGCCCATGAAACAATTTCAGGATCAGAGTCTGCCGAAGTAAAATACAAATATGCATTCATCCAAAGCTTCGCCGATTCACGTGTGGAGTAATGCGGGAAGGAAGAATCGGACTCCAAACTAGAATCAAGACCTAAATTAGCAAGCCAATTAACCAGACCAATTTCGCTATATTCTTCAAAAGTAGCACGCATGGTGTAGTACGAGCGATTATCCGAATAAATAATGGCATTAGATACCGAATCATTTACGCTATCGATAGACAAAATCCCTGGCTCAAGCGATTCTTGACACCCATAAATAAGCACAGGACCCTTAAATGACGAAGCGCCATAAACTTCCAAATCGGGGTTATATACGTACCCGCTTCCTGTTTGTAGATCCATCAAAAGAAAACCGATGTCGTATCCGTTATCCACAAAAGGTGCAAGTGCTGTCTGTATAGAATTTAAGCCTTCTTCGGAAAGCGCTGGAGTATAGTTTTGTCCTTCGTTCGCTAAGGTGAAGCCCGTAACAGTTGCCCCCGGATCCACGATGGCATCTATACCCGAAACCGAAGCCTGATAGCTTAAATTCATAGGTTGAACTTCTTGCACGTCAAGCTGATCATTTTGTCCCCCAGCAGCACAAGACTGAACCGAAGAAACAACAAATACAAGAAGCGCAATTATAAGAACAAGAATAACAACAGGCACAGCATATGCCACAGGAAGTGGCAGTGACGAAAGAATCGAAGCGCCTCCCCTGTTACCTCCATAATAGCCTCCCCTAAATCGAGAAGAAGAGCCTATTCCGAAAGGAAGCGAGAAGCCTCCATTGAAGATTCCTCGGTTATTACCAGAGCGTACATATATATCAGGAGAGGAATGCCTACCGCGTGATTCATGACGCTCATCATAACGGCTGCCATATTCACCGTAATCGTCGTGATATGCATGACGGCCACGGCGTTCTCCGCTCGAGTAGCTACCGCAATACCTATCTTCGCTGCGATACGCATGACTTCCCGGACGACCTGAACGATGATCCCTACGTGGATAATCATCATAACCAAACTCATAGCGTTCTTCGTTGTCTGCATGGCGCGCATAATCCAGAGCATGACCATAGCTCTCACGCATCGAAGAAGAGTTTCTGCGACGATACGAAGCGTCTGCTAAAGCAACATGACGCGGCTGACGATAACGCGAAGAAGTGGCAGGGTCATTATGTCGGACATAACCAGAAGATTTCTCATCTTCATAAGGACGGCGCATGCCTGCATGTTCGGAATATCCAAAACGATCAGATCGATGAGAACGACTTGTCCGATTTCCTTGCTCTTCGCGAGAAGCTCGCTCACCACGATCTGATCGATATTCCGATCGATATGACCGCTCTGAATTACGAGATCTGCCTGAACGAGGCTCCACGGCTTCGTCTTGATACTCGAAATTATCATGCTGAGAGCGACTCGCCGCTCGCCTAGCATGATTTCCACCCGCCGCAGAACCCGAGTCTCCAAAACCCACATAACGGGACGCGAGAGAAGTAAGCGAGCCAAAAGCAGATTGTGCAGCTTGTTTAAAATTAGATTGGTTGCTCGAATTCGCATGCGGATCACGCTCAGAACGCGAACTTTGACGGGAACGTGCACTGCGATCAGAATGTCTTTCTTGTTGGTCTTGGGCATCAAGAAAATCATCCTCTTCATAAGAGGATGAACGATTCGATCTGCGATTGTATGACGAATTTCGATCAAACATGTAGTAATGGTATCAGTTTGTTTTTATCATTTTCCTTTTTCGGACAAATTTCGGTTAACTATCCGCAATTTCTTTATACGTTTCTCTACATTTTATATGTTTTTGTTGAACTATTACGAAACGGTACCAAATTAGCACTCTCGACCCTAGAGTGCTAAAACCGCATTACTATAGCAATTGAACAAAGGATCGCGATGAGCAATGGTCCTTCGGGAAAGGTTTTCTGAGCCTCTATTGATTCCCTCTTTGGATGGGATACCAAAAGACCAAAAGGAACATTGATTCATCGCAAACACTAGAAAGAGGATGATAATCATGTTGGCACGTAGAAACTTCTTTAATGACTTTTTGAGCGATCCGTTTGACTTTGGCTTCTTTAACGACACTACGCCAAAGACCACTACCGCTTCACTCATGAAGACCGACATCAAAGAAACCCCTCAAGCTTACGAGCTTGATATCGATTTGCCTGGCTTCAAGAAAGAAAACGTAGAGATTGCTCTTGATGAAGGTTATCTGACCATCAATGCTCACACCGAGCAGAAGACCGAAGACAAAGACGAAAACGGATCATACTTGCGCAAGGAGCGTTTCGTAGGTTCTTGCCGTCGTAGCTTCTATGTCGGCGATGATATTTCCGAAGAGGATATTTCCGCTAAATTTGATAACGGCATTTTGAAAATTAATGTTCCCAAGAAGGAATTGCCAAAGCCTGAGGATCGCAAGCGTTTGATTTCTATCGACTAGAACATCGAATACCCTTTCTCATTTTATCCTCCTGCGCATATCGTATTGACTTTGCATTATTTTGCGCATCCTCTAGCAACAAGCCCGCCCCATGCGGGCTTGTTGTGTGTTTAATCATTTGCCGCTCATCTGCCCCTTTAATGAAGGTACTTTTCTCTTATACTCATACTTACTATTGATGCATGTATGCAGCCACGAGGGAGCGTCACTATGTCATACATCCAATTCAACAACGTAGTGAAATGTTACGGATCGGGAGCAACCGAAATCCGCGCACTCGATGGTGCATCATTTGCGGTCGAACAAGGCGAACTTGCCATTATCTTAGGTGCTTCAGGTGCTGGCAAAACAACAGCATTAAACATCTTGGGCGGAATGGATAGCGCTACCTCGGGAGAAGTTATAGTAGACGGCAAAGACATTGCCCAGTGCAGCGAATCTCAGCTTGTGGAATATCGCCGTTCAGCCGTTGGCTTTGTTTTTCAGTTTTATAACTTAGTTCCCACGTTAACCGCAAAAGAAAACGTAGAACTTGCTTCGCAAATTTGTCCCGATTCGCTTGATGCTACGGAAACCCTTATCCAAGTAGGTCTAGGTGAACGTTTAAATAATTTTCCCACGCAACTTTCAGGTGGCGAACAGCAACGTGTTGCTATCGCACGCGCGCTTGCGAAAAACCCTAAGTTGCTTTTATGTGACGAACCTACAGGCGCCCTAGACTACAAAACAGGTAAGCAAATTTTGCAGCTGTTACAAGACATGTGTCGCACAAGTGGCATGACCACACTCATCATCACCCACAATGCCGCGCTTGCCCCCATGGCAGATCGCGTTATTCGTGTAAACAGTGGACGCGTTACCTCGATCGAAACAAACGAACACCCTGTGCCTATTGCAGAAATCGAATGGTAAACCAAGAGAAACTGTTGTAGGTAGGCATATATGGCAAACGCGTTTAGAAAAGACATTTGGCGAACCATTACCCAAAGCCGTAAACGCTTTATTTCCATCTTGGTCATTTGCGTACTCGGCGTAACAATGGTTACGGGACTTCGTGCCTCTTGTTTTGATCTGCGCAATTCAGCCGACGCTTTCTTTGATACCCAAGGACTCTATGACATTTCCGTTCAGTCCACCCTTGGTTTAACTGCCGACGATGTTTCTGAAATTGCCCAAATCGAAGGAGTAGAAAAGGTTGAGGGCACTTGGGAAGAAAGCACCTACACCGATACTGGTTCTCAACGCTTAAGTGTTGGAGTAAAGGCTCTCAGCACTGACGGAATCAATGCTCCCTACCTTGTTTCGGGCGAATTGCCCCAAACGGAAACAGAGGTGGCTGTCACGCAAAATTACTTAAGTGATACAGGCGCCTCTATCGGTGAGACCGTAACACTTGAGAGCAATGGCGACGATGCTGTTTTCAAACGCTGTGAATACACTATTACGGGAGCGGTCATTGACCCAACGGAATTAACTAATCCAACAGGGCCTATCGCAATTCGCGCAAGCGCTTCACCTGATTGCTGCTTTTTCGTAACGCAAGATGCCGTTGATCCTGACGTGGCAGATACCTTTACCGCTCTCTATATCAAAGCTGCCAACGTAGAAAACCTTTCGTCTTATTCAGGTGATTATGACTCTGCCATTGAAGCGTTAACCGATCGTATTGAAGCCATACGATCAGAGCGCGAACAGGCGCGTACCAACGAAATAAAACAAGACGCTTATGACACCATTGATGAACAAGAAGCTGAAGCAGAAGAGGGCTTTGCCGATGCAGAAGAGAAATTAGCTGATGCCCAAGCACAAATTGATTCTGGATGGGCTGATATCAATTCCAACAAATGGCAACTTGCAGACGGCAAGCAGCAACTTGAAGATGGAGAAGCCGAACTCAAATCCCAGGCAAAACAGCTCGCTGACGGACGCGCACAAATCGAAGATGGTCTTGATCAGATAGCTGACGGAAAAGCACAACTGGAAACAAGCATTGAGCCAGGCCGCGCCCAAATTAATGCCGAAGTCGATGCAAAAATCGCAGAAATAAACAACACCTTTGGCAATCCCACAGATCCCGAAACTCAGCTTAGTCCTGAACAGTATGCCAAATACACTGCCGCCTTAGAGCAAGCTGAACAGGGTCGCCAAGATGCGCTCGGTGCCTTCGAAACTGAGATTGCCAATCAGAAAGCCGACCTTGCCGCCACTGAAGAAGAGCTTACTGCTCAGCTTGACCAGATAAAGAAAGGCGAAGCCGCCCTCGAAGCTGGTCGCCAGCAATTAGAAGTCAGCAAGCAAGAAATTGCTTCAGGCGAACAACAAATTGAAGAAGGCGAAGCTGAGCTTCGTTCGGGACAAAAAGAACTTGTTTCTCAACGCCAAGAATATGAGACCACCAAAGCTGATGCTCTCCAAGAAATTGCTGATGCCCGAGCTGAGGTAGACGACATTGAAGCAGCTCAGTGGTACGTACAAACGCGCGATTCTAACGCAGGATACACCAGCGTAGAAAGCGATGCTTCTTCTATTGAAGCAATTGGCCTGGTATTTCCCGTAGTATTCATCATTGTTGCGGTATTAATTGCTCTGACCACCATCACTCGTATGGTCGAAGAAGAACGTAGTCTTATTGGCACTTACAAATCCCTTGGGTATAGCCGCCATACCATCTTGATGAAATACCTTGTATACGCTCTTGGCGCATCTCTCATCGGCGGCATACTTGGCGGAATTTGTGGGTTCATTATATTCCCCACCTTCTTATTCTCGGTAGTCTTTGAGGCGATGTATCAAATTCCTCATTACCTGTATTCCTTTGATGCACTCTATGGAATTGGTAGTGTCTTATTCTTTATTGTGGGCATTGCAGGGGCCGCAATTCTTGCCTGTCGATCCGAGCTCAAGCAAACACCTGCGGCACTCATGCGTCCAAAAGCACCTAAAGCAGGTTCCCGTATTTTCTTAGAACGTATTACTCCTCTTTGGAAGCGCATGTCCTTCCTGAACAAGGTTACCGCTCGCAACATATTCCGCTACAAAAAGCGTTTTCTTATGACCATTTTCGGCATCATGGGCTGCATGGCACTTCTGGTATGTGGATTCGCCATTCGAGATTCAGTGCACGCTCTTTCCGATATGCAATACAACGACATTAATCGCTACGACGTATTGGCAGTAGTTAATCAAGACGATTTCGATTCGTCGCTTGACACGCTTGAGGCTGATTCCCGCATTTCCGCTATACAACCCCTTGGCGTTGATAGCGTTACGGTAAGTGCCGAAAACGAAGCAAAAGAAAGCCTCCAGCTTTTCATAGTACCTGACGGCGCTCATCTTTCTGACTTTATTAACACCCGTACCGCAATTGATAGTCCTTGCGAACTTAGCAACGAAGGAATACTTCTTACGCGCAATGCCTCTGAACTGCTCAACGTCAGCGATGGCGGCGAAGTTCATATTGAAACAAGTAACCTGAAGCAGGCAGATGTTCCCGTGCAGTACGTTATTGACAACTATTTAGGTAATGCCGCCTATATTTCTGAAAGTACCTACGAACAGTACTTTGGAACCTCTGCTGAAATGAATGGCTTTTTCATTAACCTGACAAGTTCTGATGCCACCGAACAAGAGTCTTTTGCTGATGATCTTGCCAATAACGAAACATTTATGACTGTTACAAGTACGCAGAAAATGAATGAGGATTTCTCTCAGTCCTTTGCGCTCATCAATACCGTGGTGTACGTCATCATCGTATTGGCTGCAGCGTTGGCTTTTGTAGTACTGTTTACTCTTTCTACGACTAATATCTCTGAACGCATACGTGAACTTGCCACTATTAAGGTGCTCGGATTCCGCAAGCGCGAAGTAAATCACTACGTGAATAAGGAAACCATTCTGCTCACAGCGCTCGGTATGATTTGCGGCATTCCCCTAGGATATGCATTTAGCCAATCGCTTACCTATGTACTGAAGATGCCTTCGATCTATTTCGCCGTCACCATTGAGCCAATAAGCTACGTATTCGCCTGCGCCTTAACCCTCTTCTTCGCCTGGTTAGTAGCGTTACTTTCTAATCGTGCACTTGCAAAAATCGACATGATCGAAGCGCTAAAGAGCGTCGAATAATCATGTTTGCGAGCGTTCATATAGCGTTCATATAAGTAAACTCCACACACGTACAAGCCAGCAAAATTATGTAAATAAGCAGTGCGAAAATCGCGCGAATAAGCCCAGATATGGAGGCTGTTTGTACACACATTCCCTCCATATCTTGCCCCTGCTCTTTGTATAGAATTCTTTCTGAACTTATGTTTTGTAACGATTTAGCTACTTTTTTGCAAAATTCTAGATTTGCAAATTGCTAAGACCATGCAATCCGTAAGCTTCGCAACACAACACTATTGAGATACGGGGAGAACCAGTTCGTTGTCGCGCACTCCATCAATAAGCATTATTATTCCAGTTTTCAACGAGAAAGCCTTATTGGGTCGTGCCGTTTCCTCTGTTCTGAATCAAACGTTTAGAAGCTTTGAACTTCTTTTGGTTGACGATGGAAGCACCGATGGAAGCAAAGAGCTTTGTGATCGTTTCGCAGATGACGATATGCGTATTCGCGTTATCCATCAAGACCATCAAGGTAAAGCGCACGCCCGAAACGCCGCTCTTACGGTTGCACGTGGCACCTATCTTTACTTCATGGATGGCGATGATTGGTGCGATAGGAATATGCTGGGCGCTATGTTCGAAACCGCTTCGCGCAACGATTTAGATTTGCTTGTAACAGGCTTCACTATTGATACCCATTACGACAATGAAGGACATTATTATCGCGAACTTCGAAAAGCTCCTAACAAGGTTTTTTCTTCTCGCGATGAATTCCGAAACGAAGCATATAAGCTTTTCGACGCGCAGCTTCTTTACGCGCCCTGGAACAAACTATATCGCCACAGCTATATAACCAAACATAACTTGCGTTTCCCCGATACTTCTCGCGATGACCTACCTTTCAACTTGGCGGTAATGCGCGAAGTAGAACGCGTCGGCTGTATGGATGGATCCTTCTATCATTTCTTGCGCAAAAAAGGCGCAGAACAGCTTGAATACTGCACGGATCTCTACGCAAGACGCGAAGAAGAGCATCAACAAATGAAGGAGCTTTTCGAATACTGGGGAATTTCCACTCCCGTAGTGCAAGAGTTCTTGGCGCGACGCTATGCCGAACGTTTAGTGGGATGCATTGAAAACATCACAAGCCGCAATTGCACACTTTCATCCGAAGAGAAAAAAGCTGCAATTCGTAAAATGATTTCCACCCCTCAAGCCCGCGAAGCGCTTAAACTCGCGAAACCTCGTACTAAGATGATGGGCGTAGTACTTTGTCCTTTACGCATGGGCAATGTGCAACTGACTATGATGCAAAGCTCAATTATTTCGTGGGTACGTCAAAACAACACCAACCTGTTCGCGCGACTAAAAGCAAACCGCTAGCAAAAAAGTTCTACTTCAACAATAACACTATTGCCACCACAATAAGCAGAATATAGCTTGCTTTAATGAACTGCTCTTGACTGAAACGTTTCTGAATGCGTCCGCCTAACCAGGTAGCAAGAATAAGTAGAGGAATGCATACCAACAAAACCAGCCAGCCATCACCCGACAAATCCCCCTGAATGATGCCATACGCACCATATGTTCCATTCAAAATAGTCCATACCGTTGTGGTGGTAGCACGAAACTCTTCTTTTGTCTTAAGTTTCTGTAAGGCATAAATCGCCAAGAATGATCCGCCCGAAACAAACATGCCCTGAATAATGCCTGCGATAGCAACAATGATGATTAACATCCATTCAGGCAGCAGTTTATTTTCTTTATTGAAAAACAGACCACGAGCCGCAATGACCAAAATGGCAACGCCATAGACTTTTTGGAGGAAATCAAGCGACGCAATTGTGTTGATCCATGCACCGACACACATAAACACCAGCATAATTGAGCACATTTTCAGCACTTCACGCCAAACAATATGCTTAAAACTCGTAGCCGCAATCATAATGCTTGCCAACAAGCCCGTGCAGTTCAAAACAGCAATAGAGGTTTCATGACCAATGGTTGACATGCCCACAGGCATCGCGAAAATATTGCCCGCAAACCCAGTAATGCCATTAATGAGATAGGCAAAGAAGAAAGCTCCCCAAAATAGATATTTCTCCATACTGCCCCTCTACTTTCCCCAAATCGACTACTGCGTATGCATGTCATGTTTTTGCCACATGTTTTAACAACGCTTGTGTATGCTACTCCATTTTTTGCTAAGAAAAAGAGAAAAAAAAAATTTCCTGTTAACACAAGTGGTTCTCCTTGCGATTTCTGCCCTTCTTTGCAAGCTTTGTCTTCACCTGCGATTTCACCTTTATTCGTGAATTTTGGCTTCGCGCATCACTCTTCTAAAAGTTTAGAAATTAACGTTCTATTGCCTTTGGATAAACATCCCGTTAACGCTAGATTCCTTTCGCGCATGTTTTTCAGCGGTACGCTACACTTACAAGAAAAGTTTTCGTAGCAAAACAACGCGCGTGCGATGGAACAATTTTTACACAAAGCGCTTACCGCTACCTACGTATATAGAAGGATTATCCATGAACACCGATATTCTTTTTCAGTCGCTAAAAAATACCTTTGGATCTCATGCAATCCTTTGCGACGAACCTATGGCAAACCACACCACTTTTCGCGTAGGGGGACCTGCAGATTATTTCGTTCGTCCCAAAAACGCTCAAGAAATTCATGCCGCCATAGCAGCAGCGCAAAAAGCAGAAATGCCTTGGTGGATTATTGGTTGCGGAAGTGACCTGCTGATATCGGATGACGGATTACGCGGTGTCGTAATTGAAATTGGCGAAGCTATGGCAGACATTCGCATTGAAGGTACCTGTATTTATGCACAGGCAGGTGCCACCAACGAAGCAGTTGCCGAGGCTGCTTGCAAAGCAGGTCTTTCGGGGTATGAATTTGCCAGCGGAATTCCTGGTTCTATTGGTGGAGCAGCCATCATGAATGCCGGTGCTTACGATGGAGAGTTCAAGGATGTCGCCCGTAAAGTAACGTGTCTCTATCCTGATGGATCAATCAAAGAACTGAATGCCGAACAAGCCGATTGGGGTTATCGCCACAGCATGATGGGAGATGAAGGCCTAATCGTACTGGAGGTTATGCTTGAGCTTCAGCCCGATACCACTGAAGCAATTCAGGCACGTATGGACGATTTGGCTCAGCGTCGCTCCTCAAAGCAACCCCTCGAAATGGCAAGTGCTGGCTCTACGTTCAAGCGCCCTACCGGCTATTTTGCAGGTAAGCTCATTCAGGATTCTGGTATGCAAGGTCACACGGTTGGTGGTGCCCAAGTGTCTACTAAGCACGCAGGATTCGTAGTCAACACAGGCAATGCAACCGCTACAGAAGTATGCCAGGTTATCCATG
>OLQE01000833.1_pt1 | contig 20817 bp, 18 predicted proteins | sample 1643161 | NCBI WGS metagenome assembly OLQE01 (sample SAMEA3136650, study PRJEB25190) | human gut metagenome | reverse complement strand
CACAGGACTTAAAATCCTGCGGGACTTATACTCCCGTACCGGTTCGATTCCGGTCTGCGGCAGTATTGAAAAAAGTGGAAGAAACTTTTGATTGAGTTTCTTCCACTTTTTTTTGTGCTGCTTTTTGGGTATGCGGAATCGGATTTGTGTCGGTAGAGTTAATCGCGATATATCTGGAGAAACTGTTCCCGGACACTCTGGATGTAAGAACGGCTTACAGGAATCTGTCTTCCATCTTTCAGGCAGAGATATCCCGGCAGGAAAGCAGATAATTGTTCGAGGTTGATCAGATAGCTCCGATGGCATAAGGTGAAGGAAGGGGAAAGCTGAGCTAAAAGAGAGGAAAGCTTTTCTGCCGTGTAAAAAGTATCATGGAGGGTGTAGACAGCCGTTTTCCGGAGTAACCGTTCCATATAGCAGATATCTTTCTGGAGAATTTCTGTTTTCTTTTTGTTCCAGGAAAGAGTCAGAATCAGATGGCTGTGCTCCTCAATCTTTTGCAGTGCTTTTTGAACGGCAGGTTTTAGATAAAGTTCTAATTCCGGTTTATAGATGAAGTAGGTATGTGCAGTCTCGTAAACCGGGCTGACGTATTTTAGATATTGACTGACAAAGATGATCTGTATGTCCGGGCAGTATTCAGATAGTCGTGATGAGAGAGTGATTCCCGATGCATCACCGAGCTCGATATCCATAATCGCCAGATCATAGATGATATGGGAATTCTGGATATCTGACAGCATTTCCTTACCGGATGTATAGTGTGTCAGAGTTATATTCTTTGGAAGGACAGCTGTCAGCAGTTCTTTCATCTTGTTCGCATGTGTTTCAATGTCTTCGCAAATTGCAATATGTATCATTTGAAATTGGATACCTCCTGTTTTCCTGGTAATTGAGAATGATGGAGGAATCAAAAGAATCTCCCTGATCTGTAAAGTGACAGATCCCTCCATATTTTTCAACGATTGTCTCTATAATTCCAAGACCAAATCCATGACGGATTGCAGCAGATTTTGTAGTTGTTTTTTGAAATACCCGGTCCGGTGTTTTTGTATTTTGCATATGAATGCAGAGCATGGTTCCATCTGTATGAATTTGCAGATGGATTTCAGGTGTAGCTTTTTCAGATTGGATACATGCTTCGATACCATTGTCCAATAGATTAAATAGAATGCAGGATAGTTCGGATGCAGAGAAATTTTCCAAAAGCTGGAGATCCGGGAGAAGGATCTGATAATTGACAGAAATTCCATACCGATGAGCTTCTTCTTTTTTAAATTGCAGGACAGCGTTTATGTAAGAATCTGCACAACAGGAAGCAGGATTGCTTCTGGAAGGACGAAGTGAGAGTGTCTCCAGAGAAGAAAGTGCTTCTGTATATTGCCCGGAGTGGATTGCTTTTTGTATTGTTTCCAGATGATGATAGAAGGATTTTTTGTTGTGGATAGTATCTTTCTGCAGGTTGGATAATTGTTGCTCCTGAATGGAGGATACTTCCTGCTGTTGCTTTAACAGAGCAAGTTCGCTTTTTGTGTTCTGTTCTTTTACCATCTGAAAAAAACCGATTCCAAAGAATAAGATAGCGGAAAGTGATGCCGTTGCACTGAATAGTTCAGTGATGCAAAATAACAGAGAAGTAGTGGGGAGAGATAGAAAAGCAAGGAAAAGACCACCTGCGGACAGAGGCATCAACAGTAGGCTTAAAAAGAAAAAGATTCTATATTTCATAAGCTAATCCGCCTCCTTTTGTTTCATAAGTTCTTCGAGATAAGCAGATACTTCATCCCAGTGACCATCCTTTGCCAGATATGTCATTGTGGTCAGGTGATTAGAACTGTCATGTTCCCAGCGCCGGATAGCACGGTATTTTTGCTCAAGTGTCCGTGTATATTCCGATTGACTTTTTGACTTCTGTCTTTGCAGAAGAAGAGATTGTTTTCTCTGTTCTGCTTCTTCAAAGATCCTGCAGGTTTTTGAAATATAAAAGAAAAAAAACAGAAGCAGGATAAGGCTGATGCCTACATGGATCAACAGGGTGGAGGGTTTGTCGCTGTCTATCTGGGCAAATAAAATATTTGACAGATTGTACATACAAATAATAGGAAGGATTAGTTTTAAAACAGAAGATTCCGGGACAAATCCATAATAATATCTGAGCTTTGGAAGCAATTTCTTATAGAAGAAATATAAACAGAACACATACACAGAGGTATATAGAGACAATGTTTTGAAGTCGTAGTTTAAAAACAGCATTGTACTCTCAAGTGTATTATCTGGAAATAGAATATCAGCGACACTGATGATCAACATAAAAAAGGATTCAATTGCTATCAACATCAGATAAAAGAGAAAAATCAAGTTTACTTTTGTCAAAAGCCGTCCCTCGAAAAAGGGAAAACAGGTGATCAGCTGAAAAAAGATCATTGCAAAGCAGATATAAGGGAAAGATTCATCAGGAATCAAAGAAACCAGTATAGCAAACACACAGCACAGAAAAATCAGGCAGAGTGTAGAGTGTCTGCGAAAGTATTTTTTCAGAGGAAAGAAGAAACGGCAGGTGAGAAATGAAAAAATCAGGACAACCAGCTGTATCAGTATGAGAAAAAATTTACTCGATAAGATCATAATAGATGCTTCCTCCTCTTTTTCTAAAAGTTTAAATCCGAATCTATTATATCACAGAGGAAAGCAGTGAGAAAAGACAAGGTAAGGTTATATATTACATATATCTTGAAATCCATGACGTGATCATACAAAACGATATAGGGAAATAGTATAATCATGAAAAAAACAGAAGAAAAAATAGGAGGAATGTATATGAAAGGAAAGAAACAGGAGAGGCGAACCAGAGGGGTCATACTGACGATTGTTCTTCTGCTCATCCTATTTATTTTTGTAGTGGCAGGTTTGCTGGATAAACGTGCGGAAAAGAAGAGAGAGGAAGCGTATGAACAGAAGACACTGGAGGAGGCGCAGGGAGTCTGTGAGGAGTTTCTGAATGCATATCGAGATAAAGATGGCGAAATGCTGACAAGACTTCTCTGGAATCAGGGGTATGGAGAACCTGTGGAATTTAGTGAATATATGAAGATTGCGGCAGATCATCTGTCTTATGAGATTGGAAAAGCAAAGAAACATAAAGATGGAAGCTGTTGGGTTTCAGTAGAAATTACAAATCTGGATCTTCCTACCATTACAGAGTTGGAGATTGAGAAGAAGACATATTTAAAATTAGATTCGGGGACTGCGCTAAATGACTTTTTACATCTCCTTTCAGATTGGGATACAAAAAATCTGGGAGAAATGCCAATGAAGACGTATAAAGCAGACATGCTTCTTAAGGAAGAAAACCTTCAGTGGAGAATAGAGATGACCGATGAATTGTCAGATGCACTGCTTGGAGGGTATGTGGAACTTTACAGTGAAGTCGTGAAAGAGTTGGAGGGAGCACAATGAGAAGAAAACGGATATGGGGAATGATACTTGCTGTCTGTATGCTTGTGCAGCCGATTAGTGTACTTGCAGAAGAAAAGGAGCAGAACGGTTATTTGAATATACGTGAGTATGCGACCGGAGAAAAGACACAGATTTATGTAAAGGCAGAAGACAAGGTCATTTATTCACAGCCGCAAGAAATTGCACAGGTCTGTGGGGCAGTTGTAGAAGAAAAAGCATACGGAGTCGACCTAAACCGGAATGGCTATATGGTGAGGATCAATGTAGAAGAAGGGACGGCAACATTAGAAAATGAGATTGGACCGATTTCAAGACAGACCTTTCCGCTGGAATGTAAGGTGAAAGATGATGAAATTTATCTTCCATTGGAGAAGACAATGTACCTGCTGAATGCAGGATGGCAGATGGACGGGGAAACGGTTGTCGTAGACGCTCCGAAAGAGACTCTTTGGAATCTTTTGAATGATTTCCCAAAACTGGCAAAAATGCGCCCGCTTGCCGAAGATCTTTATGGCAATCATGTATATGAGAAGAGTTTTAAATATGTGCTGCTGGCGCTGGGAGATGAGATTGATTACCGGATTATTTTATCAGTCATCGGCGAAAGAATGATTGAGAAACAGCAGTGCGAGAAAGTATTATATGATCTTGGAAAAGACGATTCAAAATATCTGGAAGGAAAAGACGATATTTTTGCAGATATGGAAACACTGTTGAAGATATTTAAAGATGGATATGGGATGTTAGAGGGACTTGGAAAGATGCCGGAAGACTTGTCCGGTATTCTGAAATATATGGAAAAAAGAAATGGGATTCCATTTACGAAGTGGGATGTGATTCCGGAAGAGTGGCTTACAAAATTAATTAAAAGTCAGGGGAGTGTGTCGCAGACAGCAACGGATCTGGATATTGCACTGCGCTTGTATACAGTGATTGAGGCGGTCCATCGCCTAGAAAACTGGCAAGAGATTTACTGTGATCAGCTGAAATCACTTGCAGACAGTGATATATCCTATGTAAAGAGAGCAGGAGAAAGAGCAGAAATGCTTCAGGACTCTGCAAAAAGGCTGTATGAGAATAGTTCTGATTCGGAGAAAGAATTATGGCATCAGATCATTCTCCAGGTAATGGATGTATTTGCCTCTGAGCTTTTTAAAAAGGTTCCGGTCGCCGGAAAAGCGTTGGAAGTCTATGGGATGATTGTTCCTGTGGCCTCTGCAATCCCAGAGATTTCTAAACAGTTTGATCTCGGAAGCGATGCGTATGATGCGGATGTACTGCTGGATATCGGTGCAATGTCACTGCACAATTGCAGTTATGTATTAAATCATGTTGTGGATCAGCAGGCAATCACAATCGAGCAGCTCAAGGAAGCAAGGGCAAACTATATGCTGATGATTCGGACTTATTTTCACACATGGGATCGCATCGGAAAAGTAAGAGAGGCAGAAGGGAACCCACCTTCTGAGGATGAGATTGATGTGACGAAGTGGGATACTGTGCAGTTAGAAATGATGAATCTTCAGGAACTGATCACGAAAAGTTATGAGCTGATCATAAGGATGAATGAGAGTGCAAGATATGACAGTGCGCTTCTGTTAAATACAGAATATACAAATCTATACAACGAAAAAACAGAGGATGGCATTGTTCGTCAGAAGATTCCGCTCTCTCTGATCACAGAGGAACGTATGCAGGCAGAAAATGAAGGTGTGGGAAACGTGATTCAAGGAGAGGATGGCTCCATCTATTACTGGAAATATCAGAAGAGTAGTTTTGAAGAGACTGGAACGCTGGCACAGTATCAGGCACTGCCGGGAATGAAAAATGCTTTGATAAAAAGAGAACTATCTGGAGAAGAAAAGACTGTTTTTGAAGCGGAGGGAGCCGGGGAGATTGCAGTGACCGAGGAGAAGATTTTCTATGAAAAACCGATTGACAATATGGCAGGAACGAAAATATGCAGTTACGACCGAAGGAGTGGGGATATTACAGAAATCGAGAATGGAAAGCTGAAAACGGCAACGGAAGAGTATATTATCTGCTCGGATCTATATGAGGAAGAAGTATATAGTTTAGGTATTTCTGATGAAGAAAAGACTAAATTGGCAGATGGAAGATATCTGGCGATCAAGGATGGATTCATTTATTACCAGATGGCGGGAACTGATAGAGATAAAGTGACATTGGCAAGAATCAAACCAGATGGAAATGATGAAAAGGAATTATGCACAGTCGGACTGGACGAAGAGATGGGAGTTGGTGACCTTGTAGGAAGTGCAACAATCGCTTTCATGATCTTTCGGGGAAAGGATATTTACTTCTCTTATGGTACTTATGGAGGAACAGCTCTTATGTATCAAGGTGGAAAGATTGCGAGGTACATTGGGGAAGAGGAAAAAGTAGAAGACTTAACACCGGAAGAATGGGATGCACTAAAGGCGGCTGACTTTGTAGTCAATGCGGATGGAACCATCGACGAAGAATATATAGGAGAGGAGCTTTATGACACACCGCCGATGGCAGAATATTATACTGCCGACGGAAGTGTATTCTATTATGCGGAGAATGGAACTCCGGAAGAGATTATCACGCAGGAGGATTATGCTTCGGTCGGAGAAGGAATCTGTGGACAAGCGACTGATGATACTGCGCTTACATTAAAGTATGTGGAAAAATTCGGAGAAAAAGTATATTTCTTCATGGATTCCGGTGAAAAGCAAATCAGAGGTGGAGCAGGATGGCGCTATTCTTATAAGCTGCAAAGCGGAGCGATGCTGGAGAAAGATTTGTCGACCGGGGAAGTGACGACATTGTACACTTATTAAAGAGGGGGCGTATGAGAGTGAAAATAATACAAAAGACAGTATTGACCTTTTATCTTCTGGCACTGGTAGGGTTCTCGGCTCCTATGCTGGTCCATGGAGCGGAAGATAGACAGAGTACAGATTCCGATTTCCATATCGATGAGGAGGGATGCCTGACCAGTTATACCGGATCGGAGGAGCATGTGGTGATCCCAGAAGGAGTGAAGCGCATCGGAGGTGATCCGGATAACAGTATCTTTGAGGATACGGAGACAGAGATAAAAAGCATTGTGATACCAGATAGCGTAATCGAAATTGGCGAGAGGGCTTTTTACACTTGTCTGCAGCTGGAAGAAGTGACGATGGGAAATGGGGTTAAAAAAATCGGTCAAGAGGCTTTTGCGGGTTGCTTTAAAATGAAGACGATTCATTTGTCAGATAGTTTGCAAGAGATTGGTCTGAGAGCATTTAACTTTTGCGAATCTCTGGAAGCACTGGAACTGCCGTCTAGTTTGCGAAATATAGAAATGGAAGCTTTTGGAAATTGTGTTCGCCTGAAAAGTTTGAAGATTCCGGATGGAGTGCAGGCAATCCCGCCAGCTGTATTTGATCAGTGTCATAGTCTGGAAGAACTATATATTCCTTCCAGTGTAACTAAAATCGGAGCAGGAAGTAAACTGATGCCGCAGTATGTTGGGGAGAGAACCGGTTTGGAGGATTGTGATAATTTGACAATCTATGGCGCAGCAGGCAGTGCAGCGGAGAAGTATGCACAAGAAAAAGATATCACCTTTGTGGAGGATGCAAGCATGCAAAGCACTGTGATACCGGATTCCGAAGAGGAGGAACTGGAAACGCAAGAAGAGGTGGAAGAAGAGGAAGAAGCGATAGAAGAGGAAACAGATAAAGACGAGGAAGAGAAAAAAGAAAGTACGCAAAAAACACAAAGTAAAACTTCTGTGGACAGAGTGCAGATTGTTGGATTGACAGTGGGGGCAGTTGGTCTGGTGATCATTCTGATCGCAGTTGTGATTCAGATCATAAGAAACAGTAGAAGAAAATAATAGAAACTATAGAAAACAGGTACAGAGATCACAGGGAAGATGAGAAAATTTTCCCGTATAGTTGTGAGATGTACCTGTTTTTTGTTGGAAAGAAATAAAGAAGGTGCGATATTTCATTTATAATGAAATGCTATTTGTCTATCGCAAGCTTATGCCGGATTTCCCGCGGTGTACATCCGTAGATCTCTTTGAACATCTTATTGAACAGCTTGTAGTTTGTAAATCCATGCCGTTCCACAATTTCCATGATACCATCCTCCGTGTTGCAGATATCATGGTAAATATGAATCAGGCGGATCTGGTTGACGTACCGCGTGAACGTCACACCGAGGCTCTGTTTAAAGAAGCGGCAGAAATATTCCCGGCTTAGCCCCAGTTTCTGTGCAGCTTCCTCAAGGGAGATTGGTTCGCTGTAATGATCATCTACATAAGAAGTGATCGCACTCAATCGGTCAAGGCTCCCGATATTTTCAGGAATCAGTGATTCTTCGGCAGGGCGGGCAAAATGTGTCAGGATCAGATAGAGAACTTCCATTGCGATGGACTCACATTCGAGGCGGTAGCCAAGAGGCTGCTGGACATAGAGTGGTGGAAGCTTTTTCAGCAATTCGCAGATCTGGAGATAGATATCGAGCTTCTCTTTGACGAGGAGATCCCGGCTGAACTGTAGGTTCAGATGGTCAAGATCAGGGATATATTTTTGTAAATGCTGACGGGAATAGTGGATGCAGAGCCCCATTGTCATTGTGGCACATTTCGATTCGTGGATCTGATTGGAGTCAATTAAGACAAAATCTCCCGGAACAACGAGATGTCTGTGCCCATTGATGCTCATCTCGGCAGAACCGTTTAATACGAAGATCAGTTCCAGTGGAGAATGCCAGTGAGGCGGTGTATAGTAACCTCTCTCTGTATAATACTTGATAGCAATTCCAGTATCGTCCACGTTATATAATTGTTTATATTTAAATGCAATCATGTGATAATATCTCCTTATGTCAATTTTGACCTAAAAGTAGTCAATTTTATATCTAAAAAACAATATAGTAGTATGATAACATAATACACGTAGCAAGGAAAAGTTAATTATAAAAGTTAAAATAAAGGAGAGATTATTATGTCAACAATCGCATTAAACAATCAGAACGTATATGTAAACAATAAAGCTGAGAAAAAGGTAGAAAAGAAAATGTCTGTATGGGCAAAAATCGGAGCATTTATTATGGAAAATGCAGATGCATTAGAAGCATATGCTTGTACTTTAGACGGAAGAACTTATGTCCCAGATCACAAATAGGATGGGGCATAAGCAAATGGAAAAACAAAAAGATAAATGACAGCAGGAACAACTTTAACAAGTGTCCTGCTGTTTTTTTTGTGGAAAAATCATCAGAATCTTTTTTTTACTGGTTTTGAACTTTTAGTTCTTTTCGAAGTGCGCCGGGAGTGGTGTGAAAATGTTCGTGAAACATACGGCGAAATACTCTGTAATTTTTAAACCCATGGATTTCCAACAACTGATAGAGAGGGTAATCTGTGGAGGTGAGATCCTGGTAAATATGGGAAAGGCGAATTTCGTTAATATATTCCAAATAAGTGCACCCCATATGCTTTTTGAAAAAGCGGCAGAAATATTCGGGTTGCAGAGAGGCAATATTTGAAATCTCCGGAATAGAGATCTGCAAATGGTAATTCTGCTTAGTGTATTCGATCACCGGCTCTAGAAGAGAGAGACTTTTAAAACGACGGTCGGTAAAGCGAAGCGGCAGCTCCCGGCGAAAATCTCTGTAAAGATGATAGAGAAAATCAAACAGAAGGCTTTGAAAACGGAGTGTATTGGCAGAAGATAAGGATGCTTTGTCGGTAGCTGAGATCATATTTTGCAGGATTGTTTTGAGTGTATCTAGTTTCGCCTTCGTTTCGCGGTCTTGTGCAAAGACAGGTACATCGAAAAAAATCTTTGGCATATCCGGAATGTATTTTTTGAGAAGGGGATATGGAATTTGTATAAGAAGACTTTTGGTATTCTTCACGTATCTGGTGGCATGTATTACTTTGGAATTGATAATGATACAGTCTCCTGACTGCAGAAGGAAAGTCTGACCATCGGCAGTCACCTCAAAAGTGCCGTCCAGAACAAAATTAATCTCAAGTGCATTGTGCCAGTGAGGCATAATGTAGATATCTGATGCATGAAAAAGATCAAAGCGGATATCCAAATTGTGGGAAAGTTCAATGTGCTCATGTGCAGCGGAAATTTCTGTTGACATAGGAAGTTCCTCCTTTTTTATAAAAAATGAAAGAGTATTTACGATCAGCTTTTTTATTTTCATTTCTTTTCACATATTCTCTATAATATCACAGGAAACTGCCTGAAACAATCGAAAAACAATTCCCAAAAGATAAAATCGACCTATATAAAAGTAAGGATAAGGACTTACAAAAAAAGTGTATGCGGTAGTATAATAAAAAAACAGAGTGTATTCGATCAGATTGGAGGAAATCGTATGGACGTAAAAGAATTAGTTGCAAAAATGACACTGGAAGAAAAAGCGGGACTTTGTTCCGGACAGGATTTCTGGCATACAAAAGCAGTAGAACGGCTGCAAATTCCGGCAATGATGGTCAGTGACGGACCTCATGGGCTCCGGAAACAGGATGAGAGTGGAGATCATCTGGGAATCAATGAAAGTATCAAAGCAGTCTGCTTTCCGGCAGGATGTGCGACCGCCGCTTCTTTTGACAGAGAGCTTCTCTACAAAGTAGGAGAGACACTGGGAAAGGAATGTCAGGCAGAGGGAGTCGGGGTTATTTTAGGACCTGCGGTCAATATTAAGCGTTCTCCGCTCTGTGGAAGGAACTTTGAGTATTTCTCAGAAGATCCTTATCTTGCGTCAGAGATTGCGGCAAGTCAGATCAAAGGGGTACAGAGTAAGAATGTCGGAACAAGCATCAAGCATTTTCTTGCAAATAATCAGGAGCACAGAAGAATGACTTCGAGCTCGGAAATAGATGAGAGAACGCTGAGAGAGATTTATCTTGGTGCATTTGAGGGAGCAGTGACACAGGCAAAACCGTGGACAGTCATGTGTTCTTATAACAAGATCAATGGAACTTATGCGGCAGAAAACAAAACCTATCTGACAGAAGTACTTAGAAATGAATGGGGATTTGACGGATTTGTTGTCAGTGACTGGGGTGCAGTCAATGACAGAGTGCCGGATCTGGAAGCAGGACTTGACCTTGAAATGCCGACTTCCTTTGGATTAAATGACAAAAAGATTGTAGAAGCAGTCAAAACCGGAACACTTGCAGAGGAGGTGCTTGATCAGGCAGTCGAACGAATCCTGAACATCGTATATCGCTTTGAGGAGAACCGGGATGCAACAGCAGTGTTTGACCGTGAGGCAGACCATGCCCTTGCGAGAAAAGTAGCTTCTGAGTGTATAGTACTTCTGAAAAATGACGGAATCCTTCCGCTCGCAGAAGAGAGAAAGGCAGCATTTATCGGAGCATTTGCGGAGAAACCTCGCTACCAGGGTGGTGGAAGTTCACATATCAATGCCTCTCAGACAGAATCTGCGCTGGAGATGGCAGCAGGATATCCGGTTGTATATGCGAAAGGATATGACACGAAGGAAGATCAGGTTGATGAAGAACTCGTGGCAGAGGCAGTGCGTGCGGCAAAAGAAGCAGAAGTTGCTGTGATCTTTGCAGGACTGCCGGATGCATTTGAGTCCGAAGGCTATGACAGACAGCATATGCGCCTTCCGGAATGTCAGAACTATCTGATCCGGGAAATTTGCAAAGTCAATGAAAATGTAGTGGTAGTCCTTCACAATGGGTCTCCGGTGGAAATGCCTTGGGCAGATCAAGTGAAAGGCATTTTGGAAGTGTATCTTGGCGGACAGGCAGTCGGCGGAGCGACTGTGGATGTGCTTTACGGCAAGGTAAACCCGAGTGGACATCTGGCAGAGACATTTCCATTGAAACTGCAGGACAATCCATCTTACTTATATTACGTAGGAGAAGGAAATAAAGTAGAGTATCGAGAAGGTGTGTTCGTCGGTTATCGCTATTATGATACAAAAGAGATGGATGTTTTATTCCCATTTGGACACGGACTGAGTTATACGACATTTGCTTACAGCAATATGAAGTTAGACAAGACGGAGATGAACGACACAGAGACACTGACTGTGCAGGTAGATGTGACCAATACCGGAGATCGTTTCGGAAAAGAAGTGGTACAGCTCTATGTGATGCCTCCGAAAGGAAATGTGATCCGTCCAGTCAAGGAGTTAAAAGGGTTTGAGAAGATTGGATTACATCCGGGAGAGACAAAGACCGTTACATTTACATTAGGGAAACGTGCATTTGCTTACTATGACACAGATCTGCATGCATGGAATGTAGAGAGTGGAAGCTATCGGATTGCGTTGGGGCAGTCTTCCAGAAACATTCTGGCAAATCAGGAAGTTCAAGTTCACTCTACAACACAGAAAAGACCAGAAATGACTATGGATACCATGTTTGGTGATATCATGACAATTCCGGGTGCGAAGGAAGTTATGGCAGAAGCAATGGGAGCAATTTCTGTTTTTGATGGAATGCAAGGAGATTCTCTTGGAGAGGGAACCGGAGATATGATGGAAGCCATGATGCGATATATGCCATTGCGTGGACTGACCGCATTTGGCGGTGGAAAACTGACATTGGCAGAGGTGGAGAAACTACTGGAAAAGTTAAGGAGATTATAGAAAACAAATGAATTTTGGCATGGCCATCCGGGAGGAAAGAACTAAAAAGTATGTAAAATAGAAAAAATAAAAATATTGAATGGATTTTTGCCTGACAGTCGTATTATAAGTGAAACGTAATTATTACATTTATAGTATGGGAGGACTTCGTTATGAGTATGAAGAAAACAACAGTTGGTATTTTGACTTCAATAATCGTAGTTTCCGCAGGGACAGCAAGTGTCTTTGCTGCTGGACAGGCAAAAGGAAGAAATTTTACAGATGTCGATGGCAATGGAATCTGTGACAATGCAAAAGTGGTCTGTTCCTATGTGGATGAAGATCAAAATGAAATTTGCAATCACAATAGTGCAGATCACTTTTGTAGATGTGAGAATGGGAAAAATTTTGTAGATGCTGATGGTGATAGAATCTGTGATCATTGTAAATCTGGCCAAGAGAAAGCGCAGGCAGACGGAAAGGGAATGAGACAGGGAAAAGGATGTCGGGCAAGACAAAATAAGTAGCAGGTGAAAAACTCATGAAAGGTGAGCAAGATGTAAATCGAGTAGTCGAGCAATATTCGGATATGATTCGGCGACTTTGCATGATACATTTAAAAAATTATGCAGATACCGAGGACATATTTCAAACGGTGTTTTTGAAGTATGTCCTTAGTTCTGTTTCATTTGAAAATGAAGAACACGAGAAGGCATGGTTCATTCGTGTTACGATCAATGCCTGTAAAGATTTTCTAAAAAGCTTTTTCCGCAGTCGCGTCATATCGTTAGATGACATTCTGGATCAGCCGGCGGAAATTCGGGAAGACCACAGGGAAGTTTTGGAGGCGGTGCTGTCACTTCCTCAGAAGTATCGGGATGTGGTATATCTACATTATTACGAGGGATATACTGCTTCTGAAATTGGGGATATCCTCAATAAAAAGGTAAACACGGTTTATACACTTTTGACGCGTTCGAAACAAATGCTTCGGGAAAAACTGGAAGGTGATGAATGATGAGTATGAATGAGCAATTGAAAGAAGCTTTTGGTCAGATACGGGCAGAGGATCAGCTGAAAAAGAAAACAAAAGAGTTTCTTTCTCAAAAAACAAGTAGTGGCAGCAGAAAACAAAAGATAAATTACCGGCAGGTTGTTCCGGTTTGTTTGTGTGTACTTTTTTTTGTATTTGGAGGACATTGGCTCTATTTTGAACCGACAGCAGAAATCAGCATCGATATCAATCCGTCTGTGGAGTTGGAACTTAATCGATTTAATCGTGTGATCTCAGTGGAAAGTTACAATCGGGATGGCGAAGAATTGTTGGAATCTCTTGATGTAAAGTTTCTGAATTATTCCGAAGCAGTAGAACGGATTATGAAACAGGAGAAAATCGTATCGCTGTTGGAATCAGATGAAATTATGACTGTCTCGGTTGTTGGGGATGATCAAATACAATCAAAAGAAATTTTGAATCATATAAAGGGCTGTACAAACAAAAGCGAAAATATTTATTGCTATTATGTAAAATCTGAAGAAGTAGAGAATGCGCACGAAGCAGGACTTTCCTGTGGGAAATATAAGGTGTTTTTAGAAATTCAGGAGTTGGATCCGAGAATTACGGCAAAAGAAGTGAAGAATATGTCGATGAAGGAAATGAGAGACTTGCTGAAAGAGCTGTCAGGAACAGATCAAGAGAAGCCAGAGCCTCACGAAAAAAGAAAAAGGCATGGAAGGTGCAGGTAGAAGGAAAGTAGTTCACACTGATTTTAGATTATAGAAAATTCCGAAGAATGATAAAGTTTTATGTCAATTCTTCGGAATTTTTTTAGTTGCAAAGGTGAATACAATGTATAATATTTTATAATCTGATTAGGAATTTGATTTTGTGCGTCGATACTCGGAAGGGGACATTCCGGTCATATTATGGAACATTCTCGAAAAGGTAAAAGGATCTTTGTAACCGATATGCTGTGCGATATCGGAAATGGTGTCTGAACTTTCGTCTAAAAGCTGTTTGGCCTTATCCATACGGTAATGAAGAAGGTATTCTTTTGGAGCCATATTCAGATTCTGTTTAAAGATATTAAACAGATAAGAACGGGTAATACCAATATAATTTGCAATATCAGCTACCTGAATATTACGGTTATAATTAAATTGGATAAATTGAAGGGCATGTTCTAAATATGCATCACTGCAGTAATCATAATGAGTTTGCTTGGAGGAGGGGGTTACAGACTGATAAGATTCTGTGAGAAGAGAGAATAATTGGAATAAGAGAGAGATTCTTCTCAATTCGTTTGTGATTGTAAGTTGATGTGCCTCCAGCATTTCATATATCAGCGAGCTGAATTGTTCTGGTGGAAAGTAGCAGTCGCGGATAAAAGTATGTGGGCCAAATCCTGCCTGTCGAACATATTTTTCTGCATTTGTTCCAACAAAACTGACAAAAGCATAGTGCCATGCATCAGAACTGTCTGCATGATAGGAGGCAAGAGTGTTTGGTGGAATCAGAAAAATATCGCCACGTTTCAGATGATAAATTTTGCCTTGGATTTCAAAATAGCCTCTGCCCTCTAAAACAAAATGCATATGGTATTGTGGTCTTGATTTTGGTCCCCATCGATGGTCAGGGGGGCATTGCTGGATGCCACAGCGTGTCAGACAAAGATCTTCTGTCTGACGGTCAACTAACTCTAGACAGCGAAATCCTGCAACATTTCGGTAACTATTGTCTCTACTCATAAAAAATTCACCTCAATAAAAGTGTTATGTATTAATGTTCATTATTTTATCATTTATAAGTAGCTATTGTAAATGAGAATTGACAAAATAAAAGATAAAAAAACTGAAAATATATACTGTAAAGATACATTGCACTATAATTATATTATATAAAGATTTTGAAACAGCTAGGGGAAAAACAAGAAATAGAGTCTGATTGTATAAAATGCACAATAATAAATTTAAAACACAGAAAATATACAACAAAAAGACATGTGAAAAAAACATTATACTATTCAAGATTACAGAAAATAAGTCTATAATTAAGTACAGAAAAGGCCGGAAGAATATAAAAATTTGAATCGCGATCAGTATAAGGAGGAAGTCTTATGAAGTTGAAAAAAGTAGTAGCATTGGCAATGGTATCGGTAATGGCATTATCTATGACCGCGTGTGGGGGAAAAGAAAAGGAAAAAGAAACAGAAGAAAAGACAAGTAGCAAAGATGCGAAACTGACAGTGGCAATTTGGGACAGCAATCAGGAACCAGGGTTGAAAAAAATCATGGATGACTTCACAAAGAAAACGGGAGTTGAGGTGGATATCCAGGTGACACCATGGAAGGATTATTGGACAATGTTGGAGGCGGCAACAACTGGAGGAGAAATGCCAGATGTATTCTGGATGCACTCGGACCAGATAGCGACTTATGCACAATATGATGATATTTTATTAAATTTATCAGATAAAATTGAGAAGAGTGATAAGATTGACCTTGCTAATTATCCAGAAAGTATCGTAAATATTTATCAGAATGATAAGGGAGATCAGTTGGCGATTCCAAAGGATATCGACACATGTGCTGTATGGTATAATAAGACAATGTTTGATGAAGCTGGAGTAGAATATCCATCTGCAGACTGGACATGGGATGACTTCCGAGAGATTGCAAAGAAACTTACAAATCCGGAAAAAAATCAGTATGGAACTGCAATTACACCAGGGGCATATCAGGAGTCATGGTATAGCACAATCTATGCGTACGGTGGAGAAGTGTTAAGTGAAGATAAGAAAACTTCAGGATTTGATAATCCAAAAACAATCGAAGGAATGCGGGTTATTGAGAATATTATCAAAGATGGATCTATGCCGGAGTACAGTGTATTATCCGAAAATGGAACTTCTACGTTAATGGAATCTGGTACAGTTGCGATGACATTCCAAGGATCATGGATGGTATCCGAGATGGCTAACAATGATTACATTAAGGAAAACTGCGATATCGCACCACTTCCAAAAGGACCGGAAGGAACAAAATCAATTACAAACGGACTTGGATGGGCAGCTTCTGCACAAGGAGAACATACAGAGGAAGCATGGCAGTTGATTGAATATCTTGGATCCAAAGAAGCACAGACGAAACAGGCAGACCTCGGTGTTACAATGTCTGCATACGAGGGTGTATCTGATGGATGGGCAAAGGCACAGCCGAATTTCAACATGCAGGCTTACTTAGACATGATGGAAGATGCTCAATCATATCCAAGCTCTAAGAATACACAGGTATGGTTTCAGGCAATGTTAGAGGAAATGGTAGCTGGATTCAGCGGTGAAGAGCCGATGGAAACAGTATGTAAAGAGTTTGCAGAACAAATGAATGGATTCTTGGCAGAAGAGCAATAAAGGATTTAGGGTATCTCTTTCGTGGGATACCCTTTTATTAAAAATAGGAAGGTAGATTTTATGGGGAAAGGAAAAGAAAAGAAGAGAGTCACGAAACGGGCGCGTTCAGAATTTCTGTGGGGATGGATGTTTATTCTTCCCACTATGACAGGATTGATGATTCTAAACATCATTCCGATCATCCAGACAATCTGGCAAAGCTTTTTTAAGACCGGAGCATTTGGAAGAGGAAATATTTTTATTGGACTAGAAAATTATCAGAGGTTGTTTGCAGATGACAGTATCTGGCAGGCATTGATTAATACTTTTAAATATGCGATTGTGGAAGTTCCGTTTTCCATTGCGATTGCACTGGTCATCGCAGTTATGTTGAATTCGAAGATGAGAGGTCGTTCGACATATCGGGCAATTTACTTTCTTCCGATGGTTGTAGCGCCTGCGGCAGTGGCTATGGTGTGGAAATGGCTTTTTAATTCCGAGTTTGGCCTGCTCAATCATATTTTAAACAGTATAGGTTTGAAATCAGTACACTGGTTATCTGATCCGAACATTGCGATTTATTCCATTGCAGTAGTTGGAATCTGGGGAGTAATTGGATACAATATGGTACTTTTTTTGGCGGGACTTCAGGAAATTCCAAGAGACTATTATGAGGCGGCTGAGATTGACGGAGCAAATGCGTTTCAACAGTTTTTTAAGATTACGGTTCCTTTGATTTCCCCAACGATGTTTTTTGTAGTTGTAACAAGAGTAATTGCATCACTGCAGGTCTTTGATTCCATCTTTATGATGATTGATAAGAGTAGTCAAGCGCTTCCGAAGACACAGTCACTCGTATATTTATTCTATCGATATGCATTTGTGGAGAATAATAAGGGATATGGTTCGGCAATTGTAGTGTTGCTACTTATGATTATTATGGTTATTACTGTGATTCAGATGGTCGCACAGAAAAAATGGGTACATTATAATTAAGGGGGACAGGCAAGATGAGAAGAAGGGAAAAAACATTAAAAGTTACAAAACATCTTGTGCTTTTTATTGGAGCCATTATCATGCTGGTTCCCTTTGCATGGATGATATTGACAGCATTTAAAACGAATACAGAAGCAATGCAGATGAATCCATTTGTAATTTTTCCGTCAGAGTGGAGAACAGAATCTTTCGTGAGTGTTGCAGAAAAAATGGATTTTGTGAGGTTATATGTGAACACACTTTTAATGATTCTTGGAAGAATTATTTGTGCAGTGTTAACGGCAACAATGGCGGGATATGCTTTTGGAAGATTGAGATTTAAAGGAAGAGATTTTTGTTTTGGACTTGTGTTGTTCCAAATGATGGTTCCGGGACAGATTTTTATTATTCCACAATATTTGATGGTAAGTAAGATGGGAATGTTGAATACGATTTTTTCACTTGTATTTCCGGGACTTGTAACTGCGTTTGGTACGTTCCTTATGCGTCAGGCTTATATGGGGCTTCCAAAAGAGTTGGAGGAAGCAGCAAGACTGGATGGGTGTAATATCGGACAGACATTTTTGCATGTAATGATGCCATTGACCAAGTCTTCTATGGTCGCGCTTGGGATTTTTACCGCACTGTTTGGATTTAAAGATTTAATGTGGCCGTTGATTGCTAATACAGAACAGAATTCTATGCCTCTGGCAGCAGCACTGGCAAAACTTCAGGGACAGTTTGCATCAAATTTTCCGGAATTGATGGCAGCATCTATGATCGCATGTATACCTATGATTGTGTTATATCTGATTTTCCAGAAACAGTTCATTGAGGGAATTGCGACATCCGGTGGTAAATTATAAAATTGGGAGAAAGGTATTACATATGGCAATTAAGTTTCATCACACATCAAAAGAGTTTCATCTCTATAATGAAAAGATTAGTTATGTTATAAAAGTTTTGAAAAATGGTCAGCTGGGTCATGTATATTATGGCAAAAAACTTACAGATAAGGAAAGTTTTGAAGACCTTGTCGAATATGCAAGACGAGATATGGCTCCGTATTCCTTTGAGGGGGACAGTACATTCTCTCTGGAACATTTAAAACAGGAATATCCGACATTTGGTTCGGGAGACACCCGTTATCCAGCATTTGAATTAGAGCGGGAAGATGGAAGTCGGGCGGTTGATTTTAAATATCAATCACATGAAATCATAAAAGGAAAAAGAAAGCTGGAAGGACTTCCAGCAGTATACGTAGAAAATGAGGATGAGGCGGAGACGCTTGAAATTACACTGGAGGATGAACAGATCCATACAAAGATTATTTTATCGTATACGATTTTTTCACAGAGACCAGTGATTACAAAGCATGTGCGGTTTGAGTGTGAACATCCTGAGGGAATTACATTGTTAAACTGTATGAGTGGTTGTCTGGATCTTCCTGACAAAGAGTATGAGATGATTGAGTTCGCCGGATCATGGAATAGGGAGCGCCATCCACATAGTCGGGAATTGACATATGGAATACAGAGTGTATATAGTATGCGTGGATGTAGCAGTCATCAGTTTAATCCCTTTTTTATTTTGAAACGTAAAAATGCAGATGAATTTCAGGGAGAAGTTTTAGGATTCAGCCTGGTATATAGCGGAGATTTTATCGGGCAGGTAGAAGTGGATAATTTTGATGTAACAAGAGTCGTGATGGGGATTCATCCAAATGAGTTCCGGTGGGAGCTGCAAAAAGGGGAAATATTCCAGACACCTGAAATGGTGATGGTATACAGCGAACATGGTATGAATGAAATGAGTCAGACGTATCATGAACTGTATCGTACACGGCTTGCAAGAGGAATCTGGAGGGATAAAGAAAGACCGATTCTAATCAATAACTGGGAGGCTACTTATTTCGACTTCAATGAAGAGAAAATATTGCAGATTGCCCGGAAAGCAAAAGAAATCGGGATAGAACTGTTTGTCCTTGATGATGGATGGTTTGGAAAGAGAAACTGGGATAATTGTTCTCTGGGAGATTGGTATCCAAATTTAGAAAAATTGCCGGATGGAATTGCCGGACTTTCAAAAAAAATAGAAGAGATGGGAATGAAGTTTGGGCTCTGGTTTGAGCCGGAAATGGTAAACAAGGACAGTGATCTGTTCCGGGAACATCCGGACTGGCTTTTGGCAGATATCAGAAGGAATTACTGTCACAGTCGGAATCAGTATATTCTTGATTTTTCTAAAAAAGAAGTGGTGGACCATATTCATAGAAAAATGCAGAAGATTCTAAGCGAGTCCTCGATTTCTTATGTGAAATGGGATATGAACCGTTCTTTTTCGGAAGTGTTTTCCAATGGAAACGGCAAGAGTTATCAAGGAAAAGTACGACATAAATATATTCTGGGAGTATATGATTTGTATGAACGGCTAATACAGGAATTTCCGGAAGTTTTGTTTGAATCTTGCGCAAGCGGAGGAGCAAGATTTGACCCGGGAATGCTCTACTATGCGCCGCAAGCATGGACTTCGGATAATACAGATGCAGTGGATCGAATTAAGATTCAGTATGGAACTTCTTACGTCTACCCGCTCAGCAGTATCGGAAGCCACGTATCGGCATCACCGAATCATCAGGTGTTTCGAAATACTTCGTTGGATATTCGAGCAAATGTTGCTTATTTTGGAACATTTGGTTATGAGCTTGATATTACAAAACTTCCGGAGAAAGAACTGGATCAGATGAAAGTTCAAGTGAAATTTATGAAGGCAAATAGAAAGCTGCTCCAACAGGGAACATTTTATCGACTGCAAAGTCCATTTGAGAATAACAGTTCTGCGTGGGAAGTTGTATCAGAGGAGAAAGATACTGCATTTGCAGCATATTTTCGGGTGTTAGAGCCGTCACACGGGAAGTTTGAGCGAATTTACTTAAAGGGATTGGATCCGGAAAAGAAATATCAGGTAAAAGAATGCTTTGGTGCAAAAATAGATTGCGGGGAGCATTACGGTGATGAATTAATGTATGCAGGATTGAGCGTATCTGACTGTTCCTCAGGACTTCCGGGAGTTGCAAGAGAGCAGCAGGGAGATTTCTTTTCAAGATTATTTGAAATTAGGGAAGTTTAGAGAAAATTATGATATATGGGGAGTAATAAAAGGGCTTTGAATCAGTTTTGCTATAAGTGAAGAGAAGAAGCTTCCTTATAGCAAAACGTTTCAAAAATTCTAAAGAATCGCTTCATGCAAAAAAGTGAAGAAAAATTTAAAAATATATTGACAAATCCGAAAACTTAGTATAAAATAATTTTTGTTGTTAGCGCAATACTGAGTTGCCCAGATAGCTCAGTCGGTAGAGCAGAGGACTGAAAATCCTCGTGTCGCTGGT
>OLQE01000832.1_pt1 | contig 20828 bp, 10 predicted proteins | sample 1643161 | NCBI WGS metagenome assembly OLQE01 (sample SAMEA3136650, study PRJEB25190) | human gut metagenome | reverse complement strand
GGGGGCTTAAGCCGCCCGCTAAAAGGTAGGGACGGGCAAAGGTTTTAAGTAAAGACCAATCGAAGGACTTACCGCTGCCTTGTCCGCTGTCGAGCAAAACCATATCGGCACTCGATGTTTCAGCTTTGGCGAGATCATTGGCGTTTTTAATTTGGAATGCTTTGATAATGGGCAGGGTGCACTGTTCGCGGAGGTGTGCTATGTAGTCTTCATCTTCGTTGCCATGAAGCTGTATTGCTTGGATACTTCCGATGTGTGCAAGTGCGACTATCTGATTGATGGGTGCGTCAACAAACACGCCAACCGAGCAGATGGTTGGATCAAGACGTGAGGCAAGTTCAATCTGCTGTTCTGCGCTAACGCTGCGCGTGCTCTTCGGAAAATCAATAATGAAGCCGCACATATCGGGATGCGCTTCATTTACTGCAGCAATGTCTTCAAGTCGTGTCATGCCACAGGTTTTGATATAGGTGCGCTCAGTAGTAGGTGATGCGTTGCGAAGAAAATCAGAGGAGCTGCTTTGCGTGTTTTCGGAAGATGCTGCAATGTTTGGTTCGGCTTCGTGGGCGGTGTCGCTGGGGCAATCGCCACGAAGAATGCTAAGGGTTTTAGCTTTGTTGGTGCTGCGCATAAGGGTTTCGCCAATAAGAACAGCATCTACGCCAATGCTTTCAAGTTGTGCAACGTCTTCGCGGGTTTTAATTCCGCTTTCTGAAACAAACAAAACATCTTTAGCGCGCTCGCGCAAACGCAAGCTATTGGTGGTGTCAACTTCGAACGTTGCCAGGTTGCGATTATTGACTCCGATAATGCGGGCGCCTGCAGCAAGGGCGCGGTCAATTTCGGTAGCGTCATGAGCTTCTACCAGTGCAGAAAGCCCCAAGGCATGTGCAAGATTCAAATATTCGCTCAATTCTTCATCGTTGAGGATAGAGCAGATAAGCAACACTGCGCTTGCACCCAATACTCTTGCTTCATAGATCATGCGCGCATCTACCGTGAAGTCTTTTCGCAGAACGGGAATAGAAACGTTTGCGGCGATGGCTTTTAGATACTCGTTTGATCCGAAGAAAAAGTAGGGTTCCGTTAAGCATGATATGGCGGCAGCACCACTGTTTTCGTAAGCTTCTGCGATGTCTTGATACGGAAACTCTTGGGCTATAACTCCCTTAGAAGGGGATGCTTTTTTCACCTCGCAAATAAAGGAGGTGTCGCTTTGGGCAAGTGCCTGTTCAAAGGGAAACGCGAAAGGTCCTTGGCTTAGTTCCTCGTTTGCACGAGCGCGTGCTTGCTCGATTAAAGCCTCGTCAGAGATAAGGGTTCGTTCGTATTCGATGCGCTGGCGCGTTTTTTCTGCAATGCGTTGAAGTATGCTGCTCATCGGTTGGTCTCCTGAATAAATTCTTCAAGCTTTGCTGCGGCTTTACCCTCATCAATAATTTGTTCAGCAAGACGAACGCCTGCTTCCATGGTTTCTGCAGCTCCCGTAATGTAGAGTGCAGCTCCTGCGTTCAGACAAACAGCGCAGCGTTTTGGTCCACGGTCTTCACCATTAATAATGGCTCGGGTAATAGCGGCGTTAACATCAGGCGTTCCGCCAACTAAATCCTGTTTTGCGCAGCGTTCATATCCAAACTGTTCTGGGGTTATTTCATAGGATTGGAACCAGCCATCTTTAATTTCGCAAACGCTGGTAGGGCCTGCCATAGATATTTCGTCAAGGCTGTCCTGACCGTAGACCACCATGCCACGGCGAACACCCAGTTTCATCATTACCTGTGCAAGCGGTTCTACTAATTCCTGGTCATAGACCCCCATAAGTTCCATGTTTGCGCCTGCGGGGTTGCTTAAAGGACCCAGAATGTTAAATACGGTGCGGATTCCCAGTTCTTTGCGAACAGGCGCAACGTATTTCATGGCGATGTGATAGTTCTGCGCGAACAGAAAACAGATATTAATTTTTTGCAGAAGTTCGGCGCTTCGTTCAGGAGCAATGTCAATTTTTACTCCAAGCTCTTCTAAAACATCAGCGGCGCCGCATTTAGATGAAGCAGCACGGTTGCCGTGCTTTGCAACGGGAACTCCTGCTGCTGCAATAACAAGCGAAGCGGTGGTGGAAATGTTGAACGAATTAGATCCATCGCCGCCCGTACCCACGATTTCAAGGGCATCTACTTCATGAAGAAGCTTTACGCAATGAGCGCGCATGCCTGCTGCTGATGCGGTAATTTCATCGATGGTTTCGCCTTTCATGGCAAGCGCGGTTAGGTAGGCTGCCATCTGCACTGGGGTGGCTTTGCCACTCATGATTTCATCCATTACTGCTTCGGCTTCTTTGTAGGGAAGGTTTTGTTTTTGAGCTACTTTTTTGATGGCTTCTTTAATCATGGGAGATCTCCTTTTGTTGAATTGAGCTGGGTTGCTACGTTGAACTTTGTCGTTACCTCAAATGGGATTATTGAAATGGTTTGCGGTGTCGAACTGAGCTGCGGCGTTAAATTGAGCTGCGGTATCTAAGAAGTTTTGTAGTATCTGCTTCCCATCGGGAGTCAGAATTGATTCGGGATGGAACTGAACCCCGTAGGTGGGGTGGATGCGGTGGGCTACTGCCATAACTTCATCTTGTGCGCGAGCAATAACACAAAGGTTGGCAGGAAGTGCTTCTTCGTCTGCTGCAAGCGAGTGATAGCGCGCAACCGAAATAGTATGGGGCAGGTTCTTAAAAAGCGGCGATGTTGTGTCCAGTTCGGCAGGGGAAGATTTTCCGTGCATAAGATGTTTTGCATGACCCACCACCGCACCAAATGCTTCACAGATTGCCTGATGACCAAGGCAAACGCCGAGCAGGGGAATCGTTCCCGATAGACGGTGGACTACCTCAATGCAAATTCCTGCATCAGCGGGTTTTCCAGGGCCAGGGGAAAGTACGATGGCGTCGGGGTTTAAAGATATAAGTTCTTCTGTGTTGATGGCATCGTTTCGATATACCACTACGTTGGAGTCAAGAGTGCCAAGCAGCTGATAGAGGTTATAGACAAAGCTGTCGTAGTTATCGATTAGAACAATCATCTTACAGACCTCCATTTGCGGTAGTAAGTGCAGAAATTACGGCTGCCGCTTTGTTTTGGCATTCGCGATATTCCGATGCGCGGTCGCTGTCGGCAACGATGCCCGCTCCTGATTGAACGCAGATTTGGTTGTGCTTTTTGTAGGCAAGACGAATAGCAATGCAGATATCCATATTTCCCGAGAAATCGAGATATCCAAGCGCGCCGCCATAGATGCCTCGAGGTGCGGGTTCTAGCTCGTTGATAATTTCACAGGCGCGAATTTTTGGTGCGCCCGACAAGGTTCCTGCGGGAAGTACGGCATCAACGGCATCGAGAGCATCTTTGTCGGGGCTGATAGTTCCTTTCACGGTAGAGCCAATGTGCATGACGCGGGAAAATTCCAGCACATCAAGATAGGTATCTACGTGAACCGAACCGAGCGAACAAACACGTCCAAGATCGTTTCGGCCAAGATCGACCAGCATGTTGTGTTCGGCGAGTTCTTTTTCATCGCTAAGGAGTTCTTCTTTAATGCGCTTGTCTTCTTCTGAAGTGGCGCCACGCGGGCGCGTACCGGCAAGAGGGAAGGTTTGAAGTTGATCGCCTTCTAGTCGTACGAGTGTTTCAGGCGATGCGCCTGCAATTTCTACGGAATCGCTGGTGAAATACAGCATGTAGGGCGAAGGGTTTTCGCTTCGCAGTATGCGATAAGCATCAAAGAGGCTTCCCGTTGCAGGAGCGGTAAGGGGATTTGAAAGAACAACTTGGAAGATGTCGCCTTCATGGATATGATCTTTAGCCTTTTCAATCATTGCGCAGTAGTGCGACTCATCTAAAGAGGGAATAAAGTCGTGTTCTAGGTGGAGCGTTTCGAAAGTATGACGCGGTCCCCTCAAAAGAATGTTTTCAATATAGGCTAGCTTTTCTTCTGCCTGCTTATAGGATTGCTCGAGGGTAGTGAGGCTGCCAAGGGCGTCAGGGTTGTGTGCAGCGCTTTGGGCGTCAGGATTGCCAAGGGTGTCAGGGTCAGATGAAACGCCCTGAGCATCAAGCCGCCCTGCGCTGGAATCCTGGTTTGCGCAAGGATAAACGCCTGTGATAAGCACTACTTTTTGGCGATAGGAATCAAACACGATTACGCTATCGAATGCCATAAGATCTACATCCAAAAAGTCTTCTTCGGCAAGCTGCTTTTCTGTGGGCTGTTCCTTGCGAAGGGTTGGCTCACTGTAGGCAAAGTAGTCAAAAGAAAAATATCCAACCAAACCGCCCGCAAAGGGTGGAAAATCGGCAAGTTGGGGGCTTTTATAATCTTCAATAATGCGACGGATCGCGCTATTGGGGTGATCAAGGGTGAACGTTTGACAAGTTTCTTTGTCTGTCCCCAGGTTTGTTCTGATGCACGCATTTCCAGCTGAGCAGGTAAATTCCAAGGTTGGTTCAAAGCCAAGGAAGGTATAGCGTCCGCGTGCGCCATTGGCTTCTGCGCTTTCAAGCAAAAAGCAGTGATGACTTGCGCCGCGAAGAGCGCGCAATGCGTCAGTGGGAGTTATATGATCTGCGAAAAGCTCCTTTTTAACAGGGATACGACGGTAATCACCTTCTTTGGCAATCGTGCGTATTTGTTCAAGTGTGGGCTCCATGTATGAGCATCCTTCCTGTTCGGTTTTGCCGTAGCTTTTGGGTACTAGCTCCGTTAAAACAGGGAGGAATTATTGCGTTGTTCAAGGTGTGCGCAATAAAAAACCCGTCCCTGACGTTTTAACGTTCAAGGACGGGTTGAAAGCTTTGCCTTATGTCACCCGCGGTGCCACCTTGATTCACAAATAAACTCGTCTTAATTACCTTTGAAAATAAAAAACTCCATGGTTTGTTCGGTTACATGAATTCCGAAAACCTATGGAGTGTGATTACCTTCAGGCTGTAAGCATAACGAGTGTATTTATGCCCTTAGCGAGATGCCATCACATCTCCGACAACTAACGTATGTCTACACGTCGCATCCTACTTCAAACATGGTTGCCAAAACGATGTTTTAGCTGCCTGGTTTGGTTCGGTGCGCCCTCGGCGGCCCATTTAGTGGTTTGCGTTCGATTCGGATTCCAGCATCCCGAACTCTCTGGGCGTGCACAGCCACTTTTACTTCCGCTTCAACGGTTTGCGTATGTGTTTTTCAATGCTCACTATTTTTTAGGCAAGTCAAAGAAATGTCAAGACAAGAAAGCGTTAAGGGTTGGTTACATTTGTTTAACTGCTTCTATTGATTATTCCACTTAGGTTTGTAGTTGGGTAAGAAGGCGTTGTCGTGTAGCGGATTAGGGCAAGGCATGGGGTAGTCGCCATCGAAGCATGCGCTGCAGTAATGGGGATGGTTTGCATAAATGCATGACTTCAGACCTTCGAGGGAAAGATAGGCAAGGGAATCTGCTCCAATATAGGCACAGGTTTCTTCTACTGAATGTGATGCCGCAATAAGTTGTTCTTGGGTGTCGGTGTTGATGCCTAAGAAGCAGGGCCAAATAATAGCGGGAGAAGTAATGCGTAAATGAACTTCTGCAGCTCCTGCATCACGCAGCATTTGTACAAGCTGCTTTGACGTACTGCCGCGCACAATTGAGTCGTCTACCACAATGATGCGGCGGTTACGCACCGCATAGTGAAGGGGATTAAGTTTGATACGGATGCCTTGTTCGCGCAGTTCTTGTGTTGGTTGAATGAAGGTACGGTCAATGTAGCGGTTTTTAACCAGGCCTTCAGAATAAATGACACCGCTTTCCCGTGCGTATCCAATAGCGGCAGGAATACCTGAATCGGGTACTCCAATAACAATATCGGCATCAACAGGCGATTCATGGAACAGGCGTCGCCCCATTGCTTCGCGTGCGCGATAGACATTTGCTCCATCAATAACCGAATCGGGACGAGCGAAGTAGACGTATTCAAACAAGCATCGTGCAGGTCGACTAAGGGCAGCTTGGTTGTTGCTTGCGCTATCGCTTAAGACAGGGATTGAGTGGATGCCGTCAGCATCGATACGTATAAGTTCTCCTGGTGCAACTTCACGTAAGGGGTTAGCGCCAATAAGGTCAAGTGCACATGTTTCGCTGGCAACAACCCAGCCTGCATTTTCGGGAAGCTCTCCTATACAAAGAGGGCGAATGCCCGAATAGTCGCGCAGGGTGTAGAGGGCGGTATCGGTTAAAACCACCATCGAATAAGCACCCAGCATCAAATTCATGAGACGGGTAAGTGCTGCTTGTATGTCGTTTGTTTCGCTGCAATATTGCGTAAGTAGATCGGTTGCAAGCTGCGTGTCGCTTACGTGTTTATTATCCTTTTTGGGACGATGCGCCTCGTCCAGTTCATTGATAAGCTCAGCGGTATTGGTAAGTGTTCCGTTGTGGGCAAGCGCAAAATTCTGATCTCCGTTTTCACCGATGAGAGGATGCGCCAACTGGAAACTAAGTTCAGGATCTTTACCGCTTGTTGAATAGCGCACATGCCCAATGGCTGCTATACCTTGCAGTTGTGCAATCATTTCATCACTAAACACTTCTCGAGCAAGCCCGAGCCCTTTTTCGCAGGTGAGATGAGATCCATCAGTAACAGCAATGCCTGCTGATTCTTGACCTCGGTGCTGGAGTGCTTGTAGTCCAAAAAACGTCATACGTGATACATCGAGCTGGGGAGCCCATATGCCAAATACGCCGCACGCTTCGTGCAATGCATCGTCGTTTTCGATGTCGGACGAATTAAGAGTAGATGAAGTGATGGAAGAAAACATAGTGGCAATTCGATTCTTTTACAGTTTGGTTCTTACGGGGTTTGGTCGTTTTAAGGGCAACGCGGTGTTTTTGAGCATAATGTGGGGTTTTGTTGCGAGCCTTCTTGCGGATCTTGTTGCGGGTCTTGTGCGGACGCTAGCAATACGCTCATTTCGTAAACGTTGCTGAAGTTCTGCTTTTACACCAGCGCCTTAATGCGATCAACTGCTTCAAGCAGGCGATCATCGGGCGTGGTAAGCGAAATACGAATATATCCTTCACCTTGTGGACCATAGCCATTGCCTGGAGTAACAACAACATGTGCTTGTTCAAGAAGCTTAGTTGCAAACGATTCGGATGTTTCTCCTTCGGGTACCTTTGCCCATACATAGATGGTGGCTTTAGGATATTCGCATTCAACACCAATACGGCGCAGGGCATCAACAATAAGATCGCGACGCTTTTGATAGAGCGCGCACATTTCTTCGACGCAGGTTTGGTCTCCCGTGAGTGCCACAATAGCGGCATCCTGAATTGCGGTGAATTGACCAGAATCAAGATTGTTCTTAACCGTGCCTAGTGCCTCAATAGCCTGGGGATTACCGCAAGCAAAGCCAATGCGCCAACCAGTCATGTTGTAAGACTTGCTTAAGCTGAAGAATTCGATGCAGCAATCCATGGCGCCAGGGCGCTCCAGAATAGAAGGAGCACGATATCCGTCATAGCAGATGTCGCAATATGCATTGTCGTGAGCAAGTAGGATGTCATGTTCGCGACAGAATGCTATGGCGCGATCGAAGTATTCTTCTGTTGCGCAGGTGCCTGTTGGGTTGTTGGGGTAGCCAAGAAACATAATCTTTGTGCGTTCGAGCACTTCAGTAGGAATGTTTTCGAAATCTGCCAAGAAGCCATTTTCCTTGTTCATAGGCATGAAGTAGGTGTTTGCGCTTTGGAGTGTGGCGCCACCAGAATAAACGGGATAGCCAATTGCGGGTGCAAGCACATAATCGCCAGGGTTAACAAAGGCGGTATGCAAATGTGCAATGCCTTCCTTGCTGCCAATAAGGGCAAGAACTTCCGTTACAGGATCAAGGGTAACTCCGAATCTGCGCTGCATATAGGTTGCGCAAGCCTGTCGATATTCGATTGAGCCTGCGTAATCAGGGTATTGGTGGTTTGCAGGCTTGCGAATTGCTTGCGCCATTGCATCAACGATATGCTCTGGCGTTGGCATATCGGGATCTCCAATGCCAAGGGAAATTACATCGATGCCTTGTTCGGCAAGAGCCGCTTTCTTTGCATCAATCTGAGCGAACAAATACGGGGAAAGATGATTAAGGCATTCAGCAGTTTGCATGGATAACTTCTTTCTCGAAGGGGGTGGATATCGTAAAGAAAAGATGCAGTGCGTAATTAGTGTGCTGCGAGTTGGGGTGGGGTTGGCGGTTAAGGCTTTGCGCTTATGTCAACCGTTCCGCTGAAGGATTCTTGTGCGGGGCCTGTCATAATGACGTGCTGGTTGCGAAGCGCAATATGAAGCGTGCCGCCCAGTAAAAGCAGATCTGCTTCTTCATCGGTTTTATCAAGTAGATGTGCTGCAACTTGGGTAGCGCATGCGCCGGTACCGCAGGCGTGGGTTTCTCCGCAGCCGCGTTCGAAAACACGCATTTCTATGGTGTTGCGATTGATAACATAGGCAAACTCAACATTGGTTTTTTCGGGAAAGGCTTCGTGGGACTCAAAAAAAGCACCGATGCGATCAACGTTGAGGGTAGTAAGGTGGCGCTCACTCGTTGTTTGGCTTTGGGTGCTATTCGTAAAGCACTCTGCAGGTAGGGCAGCCAGCTTTGCTTCGTCTAAAAAGCAAACAGCATGGGGGTTTCCCATGCTTACGCAGGTAAAGGCGAAGGGTCCCCAAGGGGAATCAAGTTCAGCTTCGCGTACGTATTCAACACCTTCTGAATCGGTAGCGTTTGCGCTCAGTACTGTGGGAACACGAGAAGGCTCAAGGATTGGGCTGCCCATGTCCACCGTCGCTAAGGTAAGTTGGTTTGCGCTATCAACTTCAAACGAAATTGGTTTTGGTCCAGCTAGGGTGTCAGCAATGAAGTTTCCTGCAGCGGGATTAACGTAGCTGTGGTCTACTAAAAACTTCGCGAAGCAACGCACGCCATTGCCGCACATTTGGGCAAGTGTGCCATCGGCGTTGATGTAGTGCATGTAGCCGATACATTCAGGTCGTGGGGAGGGCTTAACAATAATAACGCCGTCAGCACCGATTCCGGTGTGACGATCGCAAAGGTCGGCTACAACTTGTGCTGAGAGCTCAAGGTTTTCTGTCATAGCGTCAAAAAATATGAAGTCATTTCCTAGACCGTGCAACTTCCAAAATGATCGAAGCGGCAATGTGGTACCTTTCTCTTGAAAATGATCTAAGTACAAATCGTGTTATTTATTCTTTTCCATAAACAAAAAGATGAACGCGATCTAGACTAGATGACCGCGATCAAATTTCTGTAATGCTTCTTGCAGGGCGAAGGAACCAACCGTGTTGAGTTGAGTGTTTAGCCGAGGAGCTAGATATCCGCGTGTATGCCATGTTTTCGTGGATAGTTACCGTGTGGTGGATGCCTACGGTAGAGTGCATATACCGCGAATGGGTTGGTCCTTGCCCTGCATATCGCAAAACCCTTACAAGCTGGTTTTATACATAGAACAGCATGTTGTTGTAGCTTGGTACGGGCCAGTGCGAACGGTCAGTGATGGTCTCGGTGTAGTCGACCACCTCGCGTAATTGATCCATGATAGGAATAACGCTGTGAGCGTAATAGTTGGCACGCTCTTGCAGGTTTTCGGTTTCTTGTGCTTTCTTGCCAGCAGCGTCAAGTTCTTCGACGAGGGTGTAAATCTTTTCGATGCTATCAAGCAAGTTTGCAAGTATGGTTTCCTGAGCAGTTGTCTTGCTTTCAGGAGCCATTTCGCGATAACGCTTTAAGCTTTCTGCAATTTCAGAAGCGTAGTCGTTGATTGCGGGCAAGAAGGTGCGACGAGTCATACGGCGCATAACGCGTGCTTCAATATTGATAAGCTTGCAGTAGCGCTCCAACTTGCATTCGTAACGGCTTGCAATTTCGCTTTCGGTAAGCACGCCCATTTCGCCAAAGAGTTCAATGGATTTATCGGCAATGTAGGCAGGCAGAGCATCTGCGGTGGTGCGATTATTGGCAAGGCCGCGACGCTGTGCTTCGACAGGCCATTCTTCTGAATAACCGTTTCCATTAAAGATAATGCGCTGGTGATCCGTCAGGGTTTCTTTAATGTAGGCAGCAGCTGCAGTGCGAGGATCTGCGGCACCTTCAAGCTTGTCAGCGCATTTCTTAAGGCTCTTTGCCACTGCGGTATTTAAGATCATATTGCAGTCAGCAAGGTTGTTGTGTGAGCCAGGCATACGGAATTCAAACTTGTTACCGGTAAAGGCAAAAGGACTGGTGCGATTGCGGTCGGTGTTGTCCTTTGCGAAACGAGGAAGAGACTGAACGCCCAAATCGATCTTGGTTTTGCTCTGGCCGATGTATTCTTCACTCTTAATGATAGCATCAACGATGGCACCCAATTCATCACCAAGGAAGATGGAGATAATTGCAGGAGGTGCTTCGTTTGCGCCAAGGCGATGATCGTTACCTGCTGTTGCAACCGACATACGCAAAAGTTCCTGATAATCATCAACAGCTTCGATAATTGCAGCAAGAAAGATTAAGAATCGCAGGTTATCGGTAGGATTGTCGCCTGGATCAAGCAGGTTCTTTTCGTCAGCAGAAATAGACCAGTTGTTGTGCTTACCAGATCCATTTACGCCATCGAAGGGCTTTTCGTGAAGAAGGCATACCAGACCAAAACGGCTTGCGAGCATGGTCATTTTTTCCATAGTAAGCAGGTTCTGGTCGATTGCCTGATTAGCGTTGGTAAAGATAGGAGCAATTTCGTGCTGTGCGGGTGCTACCTCGTTATGTTTGGTGCGAACAGGAATGCCAAGCTTCCAGAGTTCATCGTCAAGCGCCTTAAGGAAGTTGTTTACTGTAGGACGAATTGCACCAAAGTAGTGTTCTTCTAGTTCTTGACCCTTGCAAGGTGAATGACCAAAAAGGGTACGTCCCGTTAACACCAAATCTTCGCGACGTTCATATTCTTCTTTAGGAATAAGGAAGAACTCCTGTTCAGCTCCAACGGTAGTGGTTACGCGATGGGGATGTTCGTCGAAGAGTGCCAAGACGCGCTTTGCCTGCTCTTCGATAGCGCCCATGGATCGCAAAAGAGGGGTTTTCTTATCAAGCGCTTCGCCGGTATAGGAACAAAAAGCGGTAGGGATGCAGAGCACTTCATCCTTAATGAAAGCATGACTCGTTGGATCCCATGCGGTATAACCACGTGCTTCAAAAGTGGCGCGCAGGCCGCCATTAGGAAAACTGGAGGCATCGGGTTCGCCTTGGATAAGTTCCTTGCCAGAAAACGTCATAATGACGTTGCCATCAGACTGAGGGTTAATGAAAGAATCATGCTTTTCGCTGGTAACACCAGAAAGTGGCTGGAACCAGTGAGTGAAATGCGTTGCCCCATTTTCAATAGCCCATTCTTTCATAGCATGAGCAACGATATTAGCGACATCAAGATTAAGGGGCTCGCCGTCGTTGATGGTGCGCATCAGCTCTTTAAAGGTTGGCTTGGGTAAGCGTTCCTTCATTACGCGTTCATCGAAAACCATAGCGCCATAGATTTCGGAAACATTTGTAGGTGTAGGGGTGTTTGCTTGACTGTTTGAACCAGCCGCATTCACGGGTGCGCTCGCTGTGGTTGCTGTCGCGTTAGTCATGAGAACTCCTTCACTGTGGATGCTCGCGAACTTTAAACCAGTTGTTTAAACGGTTTCTACTTACTAGTCATCAGTCTAAATTCCAAATGTTTCAGACATGATTCAGAACGGTTAATACTCCCGCAAAAATCAGCAACATTTAGTCTAATTTGTGCTGATTAATGCGCATTTTTGTAGGTGGTAATAAGCTCTTTTGCACACGCAAGACCATCGGCAATAGCGTTAACCACAAGCGTTGATCCAAGATTTGCATCTCCTGCAACAAAAACAGCGGGACGGTTCGTTTCTTTTTGTGCCGCACGTACGCAGTGAGGGCTTAGTGTTTCACTGTCCGTGGGTGGGGCGTCAAATGCTTTAGCATCAGTGGGCAAAGCGCCAAACGCTTCAAAAACAGAGGTGTCGCTGCCAGTAAAGCCCTTTGCTATTAAGACCAGTTGAGCGGGAATGCTGTTTTCGGTTCCTTCGACCAAATGGCGACCGCCTTCGTAGGAAAGCGCTTGGGTGTGGACTGCTTCGACATGACCATTTCCGCTAAAGGCAATGGTGTCGGTAGAGAAGATGCGTGGGTCTTGCCCGAAGAGTTCGCTTGCTTCTCGCTGACCGTATCCTTGTGTAAAGACGTTGCGCTCAGCGGGCCAAATCTCTTGCGTGTTGCAGGTATCAGGTGCTTTTTTGGCGCGAATAACCTGGGTGACGCTTTTCGCACCTTGGCGCAGGGCACTTGCAACGCAGTCGTTTCCCGTGTCGCCGCCGCCAATAACTACAACGTCTTTATCTGTGGCGGTAATCGAACAGGTGCGCTCTTCAAGGTGGGCGCTGGTTATTTCAGTAAGGTATTCAAGTGCAAAATGAATACCTTCAAGTTCGCGTCCTTCAAGCTTGACATCGCGGGGTACCCGAGAGCCAATGGCAAGTACGATGGCATCGGACGCCTGTGCAATTTCTTCGGCATGTTCGCTGGCATCGGTGTTGCAGAAGAACTGAATTCCGCTTTGTTTCATAAGGTCGATACGACGATCGATAACCCACTTGGGCAATTTCATATTGGGGATGCCATACATAAGCAACCCACCTGGGCGATCGGCCTTTTCGTATACGTTTACTCGCCAGCCGCAGCGCGCCATTTCCCAGGCAACGGTTAAACCTGCAGGGCCCGATCCAATAACGCTTACGAGGGGTGCGTCATCGGATGGCTGGTCAAGTGGGTCGATTCCTTGTGCCCACGCAAAATCTGAAAGGGCGCGTTCGTTGTCGTTAATCGTGACTGGTTTTTTATGAAGACCCAGATTGCAGGCAACTTCACACGGTGCAGGACAAACGCGTCCCGTGAATTCAGGGAAGGGGTTGGTAAGTGCTACGCGCTTTGCTGCTTCCTCGAAACGATGGCGATAAAGCAAATCATTCGTTTCGGGAATAAGGTTGTGTAAGGGGCAGCCGACCGCATGCTTTGAACCGCCAAGCGCAACGCCGCTTTGGCAGAAGGCAACACCGCAATTCATGCAACGGCTTGCTTGCTCGCACTGCTCATCAAGGGTAAGGGGTAGTACGAAATCGTCGAAATCTTGTATTGATTCACTGGCAGGCCGAATGGCGTGATCGACGCGATCAACCTGCAAAAATGCTCCAATTCGTCCCATCGTTATGCTCCCATTCTCGTTGCTTCAAAGGCAAGTTCTTCGGCTTCTTGGCGTGTGTGACCTTGTGCTTCAAATTCGGTAATGCGGTCGAGCATCTTTGCGTATTCGACAGGGATTACCTTGGTAAAGTGCGCTGCGATGTCTTCGAATTGATAGAGCATCTTTGCGCCAAGAGGACTTGCGGTTGCTTCGACGTGTTCTTCAAGCAATCTGCGAATCGTGGCAAGTTCCTGTGCGGTGGGCGCTACCAGTTCTACCAGTTCAAGATTGCAGCGGTGTTTGAGTGTTTTTGTTTCGTCGTAGACATACGCTATGCCGCCGCTCATGCCTGCTGCAAAGTTTTGTCCAACTTCGCCCAAGACAAGTACCGTGCCGCCCGTCATGTATTCGCAGCCGTTTTCGCCAACGCCTTCAACAACCAGTTCGGCGCCAGAATTGCGAACTGCAAAACGCTGGCCTGCTAATCCGTTGACGTAGCCCTTGCCTTCGGTGGCGCCATAGAAGGCTACATTGCCCACGAGAATGTTTTCTTCGGCGCGATAGGTTGCATTCGCTGGTGGCGTAATGGCAAGCTTGCCGCCCGAGAGACCCTTGCCGAAGTAGTCGTTGGTGTCGCCCGTGATGGAAAGCGTTATGCCGTGAGGCAAAAATGCTCCGAAGCTCATGCCACCAGAACCCGTGCAGTTAATGGTGATGGTGTCTTCAGGAATGCCTTCAGGATGAGATGCGGTTACGACAGAGCCAAGCATCGTGCCAACGCAGCGATTGATATTGGCGATGTCCGCGTGGAAGGTGATTGGTTCAAGATGCTGGCGGGCTTGTTCGGTATAAGGAACAAACAAAGTGGCATCAAGCGTCTGCGGAAGCGTGTTGGGCGCTTGTGCTTCTGGTAAGTAGTGGGGGCAATGTGCAACAGGAATTGCGCGACCGAATTCCACTTCAGGCTTTACCAGAAGAGGGGCAAGGTCCATAAGGTTTGCCTTCCAGCTTCGCGCATTATTCGTCTGGCGCAGACATTCTACCTGCCCGACCATTTCATCAATGGTGGCAAAACCAAGGGTAGCCATGATGGTACGAAGCTGTTCGGCCACCATCATCATGAAGTTCACCACATATTCAGGTTTTCCGCAGAAGCAAGAACGTAAGCTGCGGTTTTGCGTTGCAATACCCACAGGACAGGTGTCTTGCTGGCAGTCGCGCTGCATAAGGCATCCCATAGCAATAAGGGGCATTGTTGCGAATCCGAATTCTTCGGCGCCCAACAGACATGCTATGGCAACGTCGCGACCATCCATAAGCTTGCCGTCAGCTTCTAGAACGACGCGAGAGCGCAAGCCGTTTTGAAGCAAGGTTTGCTGCGTTTCAGCCAGGCCCATTTCAAGGGGCAGGCCTGCATGATGAATGGAGTCGCGTGGTGCTGCGCCCGTGCCGCCATTAGATCCAGAAATTAGAATCTTATTGGCACCACCTTTTGCAACGCCAGTTGCAATAGTGCCAACACCCGTTTCAGAAACAAGCTTTACCGAAACGCGTGCGTGAGGGTTGGCGTTTTTAAGGTCGAAGATAAGTTCTGCCAAGTCCTCAATCGAATAAATATCGTGATGAGGAGGAGGAGAAATAAGACCGATGCCGGGCGTTGAGCGACGAGTGCGTGCAATCCATGGCCATACTTTGCTGCTGGGTAAGTGACCACCTTCGCCTGGCTTGGCTCCCTGAGCAAGTTTGATTTGCAGTTCCTTGGCGCTCATCAGGTAGCGGCTCGTTACGCCGAATCGGCCTGAAGCAATCTGCTTGATGGCACTGCACTTGCTATCGCCATTGGGAAGCGGAGTTTCTCGTGCGGGGTTTTCTCCACCTTCGCCAGAATTCGAGCGACCGCCTAAGCGATTCATGGCAATGGCAAGGCATTCATGCGCTTCTTTCGAAATGGAGCCGTAGCTCATAGCGCCCGTGTTGAATCGCTTTACGATTTCGGAAGCTGGTTCAACTGACTCAAGAGGAATAGATGGGCGTGTAGGAACAAATTCCAGCAGGTCGCGCAGCACGATGGTACGGCCTGTTTGGTGAACCGCCTTGCTGTATTCGTCGAAGAGCGCGGCATCGTTGGTGCGTACGGCGCGCTGCAAAAGTGAAATAACTTCAGGTGTAATCAAATGTTCTTCGCCTCGAGGACGCCAGGTGGTGATGCCAGAACTTGGTAGCTGATCAGGTGCGGGAGAGTGCATCTGATCGAGCGCTTCGGCGTAGCGCAGGTCGCATTCGTGCTGAAGATCGTCAACCGAAAGACCTCCGATACGACTTACCGTGCCCGTAAAGTGGGTGTCGATGAACTCTTCGGATAGGCCAACCGCTTCAAAAATCTGTGCTGCATGATAACCCTGCATGGTGGAGATGCCCATCTTGGACATGATGGAAACGATTCCCGAAAGAATTGCTTTGTTGTAGTTTGCAATGGCTTCTTCGGCGCTGATAGAAATAACAGAGCGATCAGCAAGAGAAGCAATGGTGTCGTGGGCAAGGTAGGGGCAAATACCCGATGCGGAATAACCAACAAGCGTTGCGAAATCGTGTGCGGTAATGGCATCGCCGCATTCGATAATCAGGTCGGCTTGGGTGCGCAGTCCGCAACGAAGTAGATGGTTGTGAATGCTCGAAACCGCAAGAAGGGATGGAATAGGTATTTCGCCTTCAGGTACACGGTCCGAAATCGCAAGAACACTTACGCCTGTGCGGATGGCCTGCTCTGCCTGTTCGCACAACGCGTTGAGCGCATCGCGAAGCGCATGGGGGTTGGTGTCCGCTGCGGTTTTGCCTGCGGGATACGAGGCGTAGAGCTTGGTGCCCTTGAAGCCTTTCCTGTCAATTTCTGCAAGCGTATTGAATTCGTCCTGCGTAAGGATGGGGCTATCAAGGCGAATCAGACGGCAATTGGTGCGGGCATCTTCAAGAAGATTGCCGTGATTGCCAATGTAGAGCAGCGTTGAAGTTAGGTGTGATTCGCGCAAGGCGTCAATAGGCGGGTTGGTCACCTGCGCAAAAAGCTGGTTGAAATAATGGAAGAAGCGGCGCGGGCGTTCGGACAGGCAGGCCAGAGGGGTGTCGGTGCCCATCGAAGCGAGGGGTGCTTTTCCTTTTTCTGCCATAGGGATAATTGCCTCTTCGACATCGTCGAAGCAATAGCCGTGTACTGCTTGTCGCTTGCTGAGCGCAAGGTCGGTATCAGGTAAGTTGCCGTTCGATTCGCCTGTCTGATCAATAAGGCTTTCGAGTTTGCGTGTTTCGGCATTAATCCAATCAAAGTACGGCGCTTTGTTTGCGAGGCTTTCTTTGATTTCGTCATCGAAAAGCACGCGACCTTCCTCTGGATCAACAAGCAGCATCTGGCCTGGGCCAAGGCTGCCTGCGTTCAAGATCTTCGAAGGATCAATGTCGAGCGTGCCTGTTTCGCTTGAAAGAATCAGACGATCATCAGAGGTTATGTAGTAACGTGCGGGGCGCAACCCATTGCGATCGAGCACCGCGCCCATGATGCGGCCATCGGAAAAGGCAATAGCAGCAGGGCCTTCCCATGCTTCGGTGAGCATCGACTGGTATTCGCCCCAGGCGCTTCGTTTTTTGGAAAGCGCGGGGTTTTTATCCCACGGTTCAGGAAGTAGCATTGATACCGCGCGCGGCAGGCTTCGGCCGTTCATCACGATGAACTCCAGCATGTTATCAAGCATTGCCGAGTCGGATCCTTCGCCGTTGAATACGGGAAGCACCTTGGTAAGGTTGTCTCCCATAACAGGAGAATAAAGATGCGGTTCGCGGGCTCGGGTCCAGTTGATGTTGCAGTGCAGGGTGTTTATTTCGCCGTTGTGCACGATATAGCGATTGGGATGAGCGCGCTCCCATGAAGGGGTAGTGTTGGTGGAATAGCGCGAATGGACAAGGGCGATAGCGGTTTCGCACGACGCATCGTCGAGGTCCTTAAAGAAGCCGCGCATCTGTGTGGAAATAAGCATGCCTTTATACACGATAGTGCGGGCGCTCATTGAGCAAACATAGAAGGTTTTATCGTTAAGGCTGTAGGTCTGCTTTGCAAGCTTTTCAATTACGCGACGACAGGTGTAGAGGCGGCGTTCAAATTCGTCTGCGGTTTTGCAGTCGGCTGGGCGGCCAAGGAATGCCTGCTTGATGGTAGGCATGCACTCAAGCGCTGCCGAATCGAGGTCGTGAGCGTCGGTTGGAACGTCGCGCCAAAACAGCAGAGGAATACCTTCGGAGATACAGCCATCTTCAAAGACGCGCATGGCTTCAGCAAGGCCATGATCGTCAGTGGGCAAGAAAAGCATAGCTACGCCATAGTTGCCTTCGTCGGGCAACAGGCTGCCGTATTTTTGTGCTTCCTTGCGGAAGAAACGATGGGGAATCTGAAGGAGGATGCCTGCGCCGTCGCCCGTGTTTGGTTCGAGGCCAACTCCACCTCGATGTTCCAAGTTAACAAGGACGGATAGTGCATCATCGACCATCTGGTGGGAGCGCACGCCCTTTAGGTTTGCGAGTGCTCCAATACCGCAGGCGTCATGTTCGAATGAGCTGCGATACATTCCTGGGGGTGTGGATGGTGCTGGGGGAGTACACGCTGGGGTTGTGCACGTTGCTTCGCTGTTCATGTATACCTCTTTTCGCCTGTTTAGGTGGTACTACTCTACGGAAGCACTGTGTCTTGATCGTTGCATGCTTGTTTCAGCTACGTTAATTCGACGGTGAAAGTATTGTGGTAGGTTTTAGAGAAATGTGCTGATGAAAAGGGTGTTTTATATACGATTTGTTGCGCGAATTGCGTGTTTAAAGAAGATTTCGGAATGTTTCGCTTTGTTTCGGTCTGGTTAACAAAATCCTGGTGGGGCGCTATTCCCCGAATTATTTGCTCAAAACGGGCGGTTTTTATGCGCTCTTTAGCGCAGCGTAGTATCATGAGCCCAATCATCATGACGAGTATCGCTACTTATCGCTACGTAGAATGATGATTGACATTACGTAAAACGTCTTGAATGAAGGAGCTTTTTATGGCCTGGACAAAGGAAATACCTGCCAATCCTGTTGTAGCAGTAGCTGGTGCAACTGGTGCGGTTGGTCATGAATTCCTCGAGGTTCTTCATGATCTCGATTTCCCTGCAAGTGAAGTACGCGCTTTAGCTTCAGCACGTTCTGCAGGAAAGAAGCTTCCTTTCAAGGGTTGCGGTCAGGTTCCTGCTGGAGAACTAACTGTACAGGAAATGACCCCAGAAGCATTCGAGGGCGTTGATATTGCATTGTTCAGCGCGGGTGCAGGAGTGTCCAAGCAGTTCCGCCAGACTGTGGTGGATGCGGGCGCTATTATGATCGACAATTCAAGTGCATTCCGCATGGACGAAGATGTTCCTCTGATTGTGCCAGAGGTAAATCCTCAGGATATTGAATGGCACAACGGAGTAATTGCTAATCCAAACTGTTCTACTATTCAGATGGTAGCAGCCTTAAAGCCTTTGTATGATCTGTCTCGCATTACGCGTGTCGTTGTTTCTACTTACCAGGCAGCATCGGGCGCTGGTGCTAAGGCAATGGACGAATTGTATGCACAAACTCGTCAGTTCCTTGACGGGGAAGAGTTAACGGTTGATGCATTTGCTCATCAGATTGCTTTTAACTGCATTCCTCATATTGATGTGTTCTTGGATGATGCTTCCACAAAAGAAGAATGGAAGATGGTAGTTGAAACCAAGAAGATTATGGGGGATGAAAACATTCAGGTTGCAGCAACGTGCGTACGTGTACCTGTTCTTCGTTGCCATGGCGAATCAATTAATGTCGAATTTGAAGGTCCAGTAAGCGTTGAGCAAGCACGCGCTGCTCTTGAAGCGGCACCAGGCATTACGGTAATGGACGATATTGCGAATAACGTATATCCAATGCCAGGTTTGCTGGCAGGTACTGACGGCGCCTTTGTTGGTCGTATTCGCAAGGATCCATCCGTAGAAAACGGTATCGCTTTCTGGAATGTTGCGGACCAGATTCGCAAGGGTGCGGCATTGAATGCTACCCAGATTGCTCTGCTGCTTTTGCCTCAGTCAGCAGAATAAGCATGGTTGCCACTTTTGTTACCTGCGCCAATCCTGGCTCGCATTCGTTTTGCCAGCAAAATAAGCTCAATAAGTAGCCGCAGCTAATGCTGGCTACTTTTTTCCAAAATAAGGGGGTACCCTGTAGAAAAACGCGGTTTGTGAGAGAGTCTCTTGTTGAAAGAGGCTCTCTTCTTTTTAGGAAAGCGTATAAAGCATCAAATTTATGTAATTAACGATAATTTTCTCGAGATTGGTTTGCGTTGGCTACTTCCGAGTCTCTCACTTTCGGGGTTTTTCTGCAGGGTGGTGCCGAAAATCGGAAAAAACTGGGTTTATAGGTCAAAAAGTGCCAAGGGAGCAACACGAATTGTGCCGCAATAGGTTTTGGCGTTTGGTTGAACAAGCCCTGTTTTTAAAGTGATCATGGTTACGGTGTGATCTGCCACGATGCAAGGAGTTGCCGCTGTGCCTATTTGCGCCGAAAAGCCACTGGCAACATCCGCCGCAATAATGCATGCATTGCGTGTGCTGTGAGTGGGATTAGTGTTGCATACTTCTTCACGTGCCTTTTGCTGATTGGTAAGGGTAATCCAGGTAGAAAAAGGCTCGCGTACGGTATCGCCTGAAAATCCTGTACCTAGAATTGCATCAATAATAAGATCTGCTTTTGAAAGGGATGCTTCTACTTCTTCATTGGTTGGATTAATAAGCAGGCGAATTGCCTGTTTGCTCTTGGGCGAAGTTATGGTTTTACGTCCTGCTTTGCCTTTAATTTTGCGCTCTGAATCGCGCTCGATTTCGCATTTAATTTCTCGTTCTGTATTGCAATCAATTTCGTGTTTTATATCGCATTCAATCTCCCGTTCAATTTCGCAAGCAGTGGTGTGCGCTGGTTCCGCTTTTATTTCTTGCGCGGAAACAGAAGAAATCAAATCAACGTGATAGCCTGCTTTTGCCAAATAGTCTGCTGCAACCCAGCCATCGCCGCCATTGTTTCCGTGCCCGCATAGTATTGAGACGTGTAGCTGGTTTGGCATTGGGGTGTGGAATTGGTTTTGGTCCGATGCTGCTTCGTCGCGCTCGGGTTCGTTGCGGTTTGTTTCGCTACATTCAGTTTTATTGTGCGTTGTTCCATTGTGTTCAGATTCTCTGTGGCAAGATTCTTGTTCTAAATATTTCTTAGCTTCGTATGCTAAAAATCTTCCTGCACGATGCATAAGGGTGTAGAGCGAAGTGCCTGATGAAGCGATTGATTGTTCGAGGCGCACCACTTCAGGAACATCAAGAACGGGGTATTCGGGGTCAAACTCCAAATAAGGAGATAATGCTTGCTTGTATGCAGTGCATAACTCAGGTAGAGATACGCGGGAGTTAGCAGGACTTGTCGAGGGTAATACTGTGCAAGGAATAGAAGTTACTGGCTC
>OLQE01000830.1_pt1 | contig 20833 bp, 15 predicted proteins | sample 1643161 | NCBI WGS metagenome assembly OLQE01 (sample SAMEA3136650, study PRJEB25190) | human gut metagenome | reverse complement strand
CGTCGGGGACGTTGCACGCGTTCTCCCACACCCCGACCCACCGGTCGAGGTAGCGTCCGCTGATCCGCGGCGTCCTCGGCGGATCGATCTCCCTAAGATGCGCGAACCCCAGATGACCATCCCTCATCATCCTCGCCATATGGTGTCCTCCCGGTCACATGCGGTACGTTCCGGTGGTATGCCGGCGGGTCCGGTCAGACGTAGCCGTATGGGTTGTCCCACCGGTCGACGATCGTCTTCACATCCGGGTCCTCCTGCCCGTCCGCGTAGTCGGCGTTGAACCCCTCGTGGGATTCGGAGAACCCGCGGATCGCGCCCTGACGCCATGCGCGCGCGGCGTACATGTGAATGACGGTACTTGTCACGCGTGAGAGAGGGAAATCCGGCCCGTTTTGTCCGTCGATGATCCGGCGGAGGAATTCGCGCCCGTACCAGCGAATCAGGCGCGCGAGGATGTCGTGGTCGATCCCCACGCCGATCATGTCCTCCAGATCGAGCAGCAGCGCGAGGTCCTCAGGTCCGCTGCCGGTCGCGATGATGCTCCGGATTACGGGAAGATGCGTCTGCACCGTCCACTCGTCAACGTGCATGCGGTCCATCAGACGGGCCGTCGCCGCATGCAGGTCGTCCCGTCCGTACATGGTCCAGACGCCGTCGTGGTGGAGAAGCGCAGCGCCGACCCACAGGGCGTCGGCCTCGCACAGGAACATGTCCACGTCGGAGAGCACGAGCACGCCATCGTTACGGGGATCGGCGGCGGGCCCGTCCTCGTCGTCGAGCGCGCGGGCCGCCCCGAGCGTGTCCACGAACGCGCGCGCCGCACCGGAATCCGGATAACAGCGGGTCAGCACGTCGAGCGCATGCTCGGGGGAGACCTGGTCCCTGAAGAAGGCGGCGTCGATCCCGCGCCCGTCGTCCACGCCGATGTACAACCTGCATGTCATCGCGGCTCCTTTCCACCCCATGACCCGGATACGACCATGATAGCCTTCGGGGCAAGGGACGGCGGGACCGGTGCGCCGCAATCGCCTTCCCGCATGTGGAGCGGATCGACGTCGGTGGACGACGCGACACCTGCCCCGACCCGATCAACTGAATACATCGCATGAGAGCCGGTTGACACGGGACAAGCCCGCTCCGGCCGGCACGATGTATTCACCGTATTCATGTATTCCGGTCCTAAAAGGAGAGAAAAGACAAAAACGAAGGGGGTCGGAATACGCTGAATACACTGAATACAAAAATCCAATCCCTTACGGCAGTAGGGCTTTCAGGCCGAATTTGTATGCAGATGGCGTCTGAATACATCTGAATACAATGCATACAACCGGGGCGTGTCGCGGGCGACTCAGCCCGTTTCCGGCGTTCGGGACGTCGATCGGGGATGGTGACGGCACGTATTCATGAAGGCCGCTGAATACAAATCCGAGGCCGAATGCGGCGTGCGCGAATCGTACCGATCCCCGTCGCAACCGAGGTGAGGTCACCGTGGACCGGTCGCGGCCGTCGCGTATTCACCGTATTCATGTATTCCCGCTCTAAAAGGAGAGAAAAGGCGAAAAGAGGAGGGGTCGGAATACGCTGAATACACTGAATACAAATTTGAAAACCCTTACGGGAGTAGGGCTTACGGGCGGAATTTGTATGCATTCGGCCACTGAATACAAATGAATACAATGCATACAACCGGGGCGTGTCGCGGCCGATTCGGGGCGCTTCCGGCGTCCGTCGCCTTATTCGGCCCGTCCGGGGAGACGTATTCACCATCGGCGCTGAATACATTCCGCCCGCATAGCCGTCGCGCATGAACGAACGCCTTGTTTTCCCCGATGATCCCGAATCGTTCGTCCGCCCGGAGCCGGATGCCGCGTCCTGGCGGATCGAGACCGTGCGCAGCGCGCCGTTCGTGTGGCGGTGGGAGGCGCTGCACGTGGACGGCGACGACCTGTACGCCGTCGCCGCGGGCGTCAGCCCCACGCGGCGTCTGGCCGTGCGCGCCGCCCGGCGCGCGATCGCACGCCACCGATAGAAGCGAATATGGCGGGGCCCCGCGTCGACGGTCAACGCGGGGCCCCGCCATGCCCGTCAGCGGCGGGCGCGTCCCCGCAGCACGGCCAGCGCCATGCCGAGGAGGGCGATCATGCCGGCCAGCGGTCCGGCGGGGGATACGCCGGTCGATGCCAGCCCGTCGCCCGCGTCGGATCCGGGGGCGGGATCCGCGTCGGGGGTCTCCCGCCCGTCGGACGGCGTATCGGGCCCGTCGTCCGCGTCGGGCGTCTGGGGCGTGTCCGGGGTCTCAGGCTCCTCCGCCCGCCCGTCGGTGACGAACGTGTAGATGACCGTCCGCTCCCCGTCCGTCAGGGTGAACGAGAACCCGGTCTCCGTGTCCCGGCGGGTCGCCGTCCATCCTTCGGGCAGTCCGGACAGCCTCACGCCCGCGTCCGCGTCCACATGGTATTCGCCGTCCTTCGTCGGGTCGAACCCGTCCAACGGCTCATCGTCCACGGTGGCGGTCACGCCGGACAGCGGGTCGCTTGCGGGCGTCTCCTCCCACGCGGCGTCAAGGATGATGTCGCCGGTCACCGGGGTCGAGAAATCGTACGGTTCGCCGTCCAGCAGCCATCCGGCGAACGTGTGGCCGGGGCGCGTCGGGTCGGCGGGCCTGCCGACGGTCTTCCCGTCCTCGACGGTCTGCATGGGGATGGCGTTGCCGCCGTTCGTACGGAACCTGACCGTGTGCGTGACCGGGGCGGGCGTCTCGTTCTTCTCCCATTGGGCTTCGAGCGTGATGTCGCCGGTCACCGGCTGCGAGAAGTCGAAGGGTTTGCCGTCCAGCGTCCAGCCGTTGAACGTGTACCCGTCGCGGGTCGGGTCGGCGGGTTTGACCGCCGTTGCCCCGTCGTCCACGGTCTGCGAGTCCACGGCGCTGCCGCCGTTCGTGTCGAACGTGACCTTGTGCGTGACGGGCGTGGGCGTCTTGTTTTCTTCCCAGACGGCGGTCAGGGTGATATCCCCGGTGACCGGCGTCGTGAAGTCGAAGTCGGCTCCACCCAACTGCCAGCCCTTGAACGTGTACCCGTCGCGTGTCGGGTCAGCCGGACGGGTGACGGTGCCGTTCTCGGTGACGGTCTGCGACGCGACGGGCGTTCCGCCCTGCGTGTCGAACGTGACCGTGTGCATGACGGGCGCGTTCTGCTCCCAGTGTGCGGTGAGGGTCAGGTCGTCGGTCACGGGCTGGGCGAAGTCGTATGCCGTATCCCCGTTCCACCAGCCTTTGAACGTGTATCCGTCACGGGTTGGCGCGTCCGGTTCCGTGGCTTTGTCGCCGTCGTTGACGGTCTGCGTGTCCACGGGTGTGCCGCCGTCGCTGTCGAATGTGACGGTGTGTGTGACGGTTTCGGGCGTGAACACGTATTCGACCGACAGGGTGCCGTCCTTGCTGGTCAGGGTGAAGCCGAGGCGTCCATCCGTCAGCGGCGTGCTCGACCATCCTTCGGGGATGCCGGCGAGGTCGACGCTTGTGGTGCCGGCGGGCACGGTGAACGTGCCGCCGTTGACCGGGTCGAAGTTCTTGACCGGCTCGCCGTTGACGGTGGCGGTCACGGTCTTCAAATCGTCCCTGGATGCGGGCTTCGCCGTGTATTCGAACGTGTATGTGACGCTCACCGTGTTGTCGGGCGCGGTGACCGTCCATGTGAGCGTCCCGTCCTCATGGGTCGTCACCCAGTCGTCGGGGATGTCCTTGAGGTTCACGGTGGAACCGTACGGCACCGTCCATGTGCCGGATTGGGTGGGCGTGAACCCGTCCACCGGCGTGCCGTCCGCCGTGGCGGTGATGCCGCTCAGTTCGCCTGCCGTGTACGTGTGGGGCACGTCGAAGATGTAATCGACGCTCACGGAGCCGTCGGGGCTGCTGACGGTCACCGTCCATGTGTCGCCATCATGGTTCACGTCCCGGTTCCACCCGTCGGGTACGCCGGTCAGGTTGACGCCGGTCGTGCCCTTCGGCAGCGTCCACCGGCCTCCACGCCAGCCGAACCCGTCGATGGGCGTGCCATCCGGGAGCGTGGCGTTCACGTTCTGGAGTTGGTCGACCGTATACGTCCACGTGTAGCTGTCGGTGACGGCGAACAGGTAATCGAAGTAACGTTCCCCGTTGCCTTTCTCCAACTCGATGCTCCAACTGCCGTTTTCTTTCTTAAACGGGTCGACCGTCCATCCAGCGGGCACGTTTCGCAGCTCCACGTCATAACCGTACGGAATGTCGAACGTGCCGCTGACCGTCGGGTCGAACCCGGTGACCGGGCTGCCGTCGGACAGGTAGGCGGTCACACCCTCCAGTTCGTCGGCGGGAGACGGGGCGTCGTACCAGAACCGGTAGGTAATCACGGGCGATTCCGTGTCGGTCGGGTAGGCGACGTATTCGTAGCCGTCGACGCCGTTCTCGGTGAAGTCGCGTTGGACGACCGTCCAGTTGGCGGGCGCACCCTCGTACCCCACATAGTCGGACGGGTACACGTGGTGCACGTCCACATTCCCGGTCGGGTCGCAGTCCACCGGCTCGCCGTTCAACGTGAGCGTGAAGCCGCGCATCTCATCGACGGTGTGGGTGATGCCGTCCGCCCCGTCGAAGTACCAGTAGTAGCGGTAGGTTTGGGTTTCGTCCTCGACCAGGTAGAACGCGCTCCATTCGCCGGTCAGCCGGTTGACGCGCATCTGGGTGCCGACCGTCCATCCGGCGGGCAGGTCGTGGAGCTGGATACTGCCGCCCTTGACCTTCCATGTGGCGGAGTCCACGTAGCCGGTGTCCTCGTCGTCCAACCCGTCGCTCGGGTCGAACGATTCGAGCCATTCGCCGTCCACGCTAATCCACGCGCCCTCCGGGTAGATGGATGCCGTCCTGCTTTCGGATTGCGTGGCGGTCGGCGTGGGGATGTTCTCGATGGCGTTGGCCGTCACGCCGACGCTCAATAGGGTCGCCACGGCGAGTGTTCCGGCCGTGAGCATGATTGCGGGTTTCCGTTTGCCCATTTCGACTTTCTCCTTGTGATGCCCTGTACTACAAGGGACGGGCAGCGACCGTTGATGTGTTCGGTCGCTGCCCGTCACGGTGTCGGACGGTTCAGGCCGTCATCGTCGTCATGCGGCGTGGCGTCCGAGCGTCCTGCGGCGGCGTCCGCTCAGGAACGCGATGCTGCCTGCCAGTCCGGTCAGGAGCAGCGCTCCCAGCGCGCCGCCGATGGCGATGCCGGTCTTGGCGAGCGGCTTCGCCTTGACGGTCACGGTCTCGTCGGGCACGCGCGGCTTGCCGTAGGAGACCTCGTGCTCGTTGTCCCCGCCGTGGTGGCGGATGAGGTGTTCACGCCAGTAGAAGGTGCCGTCCTTGTCGGCGGTGATTTCCGGCGAATCCACGTCCACGTTCGTACCGGGGGTGACGGGCACGCAGTCGGTGGTGGTCACCAGCTTGTCCTCGGACACGTCGCCGTCGCCCTGCTTCCAGTACTCGAAGCTCACGCAGTACGTGTCGTCGGGGATGGTGCCGGTGATGTGCGCGGTGTCGTGGATCGTGTCGCCGACCGTGGCCTCATGGGTGTTTGCGGTGGTGGTGACCTTCACGAACCGGACGGTCTCGCTTTCGACGCGAGCGAGGTCGGTGTGGAACGGGGTCGGCAGCGTCTGGACTTCCGCGTTGTCGCCGTCCACCATGCCGTCGCCGTCCGCGTCCGTGTCGATGGGCAGGATGCCGACGGTGGTCAGGTGGCCCATCGTCCAGTCGCCGTTGTCGTCCTTGGCGGGCTGGACGGGCGTGCCGTCCTCGCCGCGCTTCGGGGCGGTCAGCGAATACTGGAAGCAGATGGTGTCGCCGGCCTTGCCGTCCTCGTAGGCGAGCGGGCTTTCGATGGTCACCTTGCCGTCCTTGAGCGCCTTGGCGGCGTCATCCTTGGTGATGACGTACGCGCCGGTCGTCGGGGTGCTCCAGTCGGCGACCATCTCGTCCTCGTCCGGCGTGCCGGCCTGACGGTAGACGCGCCACGAGACCATGGTGCCTTCCAGCACGGGTCCGCTGATGGTGACCTTGTCCTTCACCGGCTTGCCTTCCTCGACCACCTGCGTGGTGTCGGAGCGGGAGTCGATGACACGTACCGTCTCGGACGGCTCACGCGCCGCACCGTAGGCGACGAGCGTGCCGTCGGCGGCGGTCACGCGGACGCGGAAGTAGTAGACGCCGGTCTGCGCGGGCGTCCACTTGGAGGACTCCGCCGTGGTCTGACCGTTCTCCAGCGTCACGCCGTCCTTGTCCAAGGTGGTCAGCAGCGTATCCTTGCTGGCATCGTCACCGTCGGCCTGCTTCCAGACCTCCCACGACGCGCTCAGCTCCTTGTCCGTGTAATCCTCGCGGATATCGGTCTCGTAGGAGATGTTGTCGAGGAATGTCCGGTCGCTGACCGTGTCGCCCAGGTGAATCTCGGTGAACGTGGTGGTGTTCACGTCGATGGTGCGGGTGGACTCGTTGTCCACGCGGTCGTTGCCGCGATGGAACTCCTCGTCCTCGCCCTGATCGTCACCCGGAATCTTGACCCACTCGACGAAGTAGTGGTCGCCCGCAGTCGGGACGGTCACTTCCGGCGAGGTGACGGTCATGTCCGTGGAGCCTTCCTCGTAGCCGTCCATGTCGGACAACACGGAATCCTCCGCGTCGGCCACCTTGTCGCCGGTCGCGTAGTCGTGCAGCTCGAAGCCGATGATGCTGTCGCCGGGCAGGCTGCCCTCGATGTGCGCGACGTCATGGATCGTGCCGCCCGCGCTCGACCACTTGTAGGTGGTGGTCGTGATGCGCACCGCGTGGAACGACTCCTCCGGGATGCGCCGGTCGGAGCGGCCGATGACGTTGCCGTCCGCGTCCTCGAACACCCACACCCAGTAGTGATCGCCCGGCTCGGTCAGGTTCACCGTCGCGGAGTCAAGCTCCTTCTGCGCGGCCTGAAGCTCGACCGGTTCGATGGTCCGGACGAGCGTGTCCTTGGACGGGTCGTCGCCGTCCGTCTGACGGTACAGCTCGAAGCCGAGCCTGTAGCCCTCCGGCAGCGTGCCCTCGATGACCGCATGGTCATGCACGTCCGTGCCGCTCGTCACGTCCACGTAATGCCCGCCGTCGGCGGTGTGCACGTTCGCGGTGCCGGTCACGTCCGTGCTGATGCGGATCACTTCGAAATGTTCCGATTCCACGTTCGCACCCTCGTAGAGGAGGGGCGCCTCGGCGTAGTCGTCGCCCTGCTTCCAGTCGTCGGGCATCGCCGCGTCGGCGTCCGCGGTCACGTCCGGGTCGCCGCCCAGGTTGTCGGGCGTCCACACCTTGAAGCGGAACTGCATGCCGCCCTTGGAGTCGTCGGGCAGGGTGATGTCGGGCGTGGTGATGTCCGCGTTCGACACGGGCGCGTCGAGGGTGATGCGGTCGGTCTCGCCGACCTTCTCGACGGTGTTGCCCTGTTCGTCGGTCGTCCACAGTTCGACCTGGTAGGCGCTGCCCTTCGGGAGGGTGCCGTCCACGTGGAGGATGTCATGCACCGACTCGGTGTCGGAGGTGACGACCTTCTGCGCGGCGGTGGAGGTGACGCGCACGACCTCGAAGCTCTCGCGGTCCACGCGCTTCGGGGACTCCCACACCAGGCCGTCGGACTGGACGCCGATGGCCTGAAGGTTCGCAGCGTCCTGCGAGTTGGTGACGCGCAGCGTGTAGTAGTGTGTGCCTGTCACGGTGTCCTCGGGGAGCGTGAACGTCTCGCTCTTCACCTTCTGCGAATACGGTTCGTTCCGGTCCGCGACCTTGGGCAGGTCGATGGACTCGCCGTCGAACAGCTTCACGTCCGTGTCCTCGCCGCCGTCGCCCTCACGCCACATGCTGAACCGGGCCTGCGTGCCCTTGGCGGTCGCGCCGAAGTACACGCTCGTGCTGGAGCCGGTCTGGTCGTCCTCGCCCCACTGCGCGTAGTACTTCTGGGTGAGCACGTCGAACGTGTTCACGGTCTTGTCCGCGTATTCCGCGTCGTTCGCGCTCAGCCACGCCTTCGCCGCGTCGGTCGAGTACTCCTGCACGTAGGTGCGTTCGGTGTCGTGCCCGTACTTGCCTTCGGCGATCACGCCGCCGTCGGGTCCGATGAGGCGCTCCACCCAGTAATAGGTGCCGGCAGCCGGATAGGTGCCGTCCATGAGCGCTTGGAAGCTGTAGGAGCCGGGGCGTTCGCCGAGCCTGTCGGTGTCCACGGGGAACGTCTTGGTTTCCACGAGCTGGCCCTTGGTCTCCTGGTTCTGGCCCTCGTGCTTGTACACGCTGACCTGCACGGTGGAGCCGTCGGGGATGTTGCCCGCGTCGTCGCCGTCCGTGTCGTCGGACACGGTGATGATGTCCCACATGCGGCCGCCGACCGCGCCCTGCTTCTGGCTGGTCGAGCCGATGTCGCCGCCGCCCTTGACGACGGTGGTCTCATCCTCGATGCCGAGCTCGTGGGTGGCGAGCATGACGCCGTCCGCCGTGTAGAGCGCGGCCTGCCAGTACACGTTGCCGCTGGACTGCGCCTTGACCGGGCTGCTGGTGACGGTGATCTGGTGTCCGGTGTTCAGCTTGTCGACCTGATCCGCGGTGAGCGTCACCTTGTCGGAGTCGAGCAGCTTGCCGACGCTCGGATCGGCCTTGCCGGGCACCGGGTTGTAGGCGTCGAACAGGACATAGGCCCCTTCGCTCACCGCGCCGTCGCTGTTGCCGGAGCCGACGATGGTGGCGGTGTCGCGCATCTCCTCGCCGACCTTCACGCTGGCCGGATTGGTGCTGGACGTGAGGCTCACGCTCGGCTGGTTCTTCGTCACGAACGTGGTCTCGAACTTGTCGTTGTACGCGCTGGTGAACGCGCCCAGGCGGTCGCAGCCCTTGTAGCCGAACACGAACGTGTAGTAGCCGGTCTGGTCGGCGGTGATGCTGAAGTGCGTGCCGTCGGCGAGCGGGCTGCCCGCGTCGCCGCCGCCCACGCGCACGTCCAGGTCGCCGTCGAAGCCCCTGCCCTCCTCGTCGATGAGCCTCTTCAGGTCGTACGTGTACGTGCCGAGCAGCTTGTGATGCTCGTCCTCCGTCGGGGTCTCCGTGGTGGACGGGATGTACTGCTCGTCCTCGGAGGTGACGCCGGTGCCGGAGCCGGCCCACCATACCTGCACGGTGAACTCGGTGTTGTCCGCACCGAACCCGTACTCGTCGTCGCCCCGGAACTCGCCGAAGTCGGTGGGGATGTTGCGCAGGTGGATCACGTCGCGCACGTCCGCGTCGAGGTTCGCGTGCGGCTCGGCCACCTCGCTCCACTCGTGCAGCTTGGACGTGTGCAGTCCGGTCTCCGCGACCTGTCCGAACTCGTGGATGTACGAGTGCTTGATGTACTGCTGGTCGTCCTTCGACTGCTCGCCCTTGACGATGACCCACAGCCAGCCGCCGAACATGCCATCCTCGGGGTTCACGTAGTCGGTGCCGTCCGCGTTCCTGGCGGTCACCTCGTTGGTCTGGTTCGCGGCGGTGAACGTGGTTTCCGCGGTCGCCGCCGGCTCGCCCAACGTCTCCTCGACGCGCTTCAGATAGTCGGCCGGAGCCTCCGGGCTGGCGGTCGTGCCGGTCTGCTTGATGGTCCGGAGGATGGTCTTCGAATCGCCGGTGAAGTAATAGCCCTTCGCCTTGACGGTCGTGTTCTCCACCCACTCGTCGCCCTGCGCGACACCGGACGTGACCTTGTCCTTCACCGTCTCACCCGCGGACAGCATCTTGGAGGACACCTCCGTGCTGACCGTCGGCTGGAAGTCGTTGATCACTTGGAACTGGATCTCACTCGTTACGTTCGACGGGTCAGTTACTTTAAATAGGTCCTGACCAGGGGAGTTCAACTTCTGTCCGCGAGGTACTTGAATTTGAACAAAGAAGTCAGCTTGTCCATTACGCGTTGCTGTCCACGGCAAGTGCTCTTCTTGACCCGTGGTAGTGCCGGATATGGTATTGGTCCCTGTAGCGTCGAAAGATACGACACCTGCCCTATCGGTAATGGTGTAATTAACACCTGCAACCCATCCGCCATCGCCGTTTTTGATGCCCGGGTTAAAGGTGCCCTTGCGCTTGCCCTGGGTGTACTGGTAGGACGCTTCAATGCGGTCGGGCATGTTGGCACGCGCATCATTCCAGAACTGGTTGGCTAGTGCGCCGACGGCGCCGATGTCCGCACCCTCAAGTCCGGCGGCGACAAGCCGATTGAAATGGCTCTGGCCACGGTCCAAGTGCGCATGGATGGCGTACGCGACCGCCGCCTGCGTCATATCGCTCCGGTCACCCTTATGCTGGTTGACCATATAGGCGGCGATTTTGCTGTTCTGGTCGGACGCGTTCTCCCACGTACCCGTATAGTCGACCGGAATACCGGCCTCGATGCAGTACACCGGGTTGTCGCCCTCATAACGGACGGGCCCCAGACCGGAACCGTGCCAGTCGACCCACCAGCCCGACCCGTCCGAAGCCGGGTTGAACCAGTAGCCGGGCATGCCGTCCGACTGCACGGCCTGCGCCGAGACGGCGCCGGCCGCCAGGACGGCCAGGCCCGTCAGGAGCGCGACCCCCGCGCGCGCGACACGCCTGAGCGTGCCGCCGATGTCCTTGACTCTCATAATATCCTTCCCGCACCGGCCGGACCGTCCGACCCATGCGAGGGACGACTATGCGCCCGGAAAGAGGATGCGAGAATACGTGGATGACCGTTTGCTCAAAGCTGGTGTTTGACGATATGTGCCGTCCATGAGTCGTCTATCTGGAGCCGGCCCAAATCGCATCCGTCTGCCTTGCAAGAACGTTCGAAGCAATACTCGAAAATAAGTGGGATGTGCTGTAGCGGGATACCATGGGAACATGACAGGCATCGATTCCCCGGGGAACGCCTCGACTCTGAGCATCCTCATCGACGAATCCGGCGATATGTACGCACCGTATCGGATTGGTTCGATGACGGATAGGTATTATCTTTTTGCCCTTGTGTTCCACGATCAGACGGTTGACACTCCCGTGATTGAAATCACGGGATTCCTGCGAACTGGGCTTGCTTGGCTTCATGTTCCCATGTAGTCAGAGGCTTCCCATGTTGAGCAGGCTACCCCCGATTGTCGGTCGGTTCTTTCACGTTATGAGTTGTTTGGCTTATTCGCAATGCTTCGTCCCGGATGTTCAATGCGGCGTTGACATCCCGGTCGTGCCATGCCCCGCAGTGTTCGCAGACCCATTCGCGCTCCGAGAGTCTCAGTCCCGCGTATTTGCGCCCGCAGTCGTGGCAGAGTCTGGAACTTGGGTAGAACCTGTCCACTTGGACGAACGTCCGCCCGTACCATTCCGCCTTGTATGCGAGCTTGTCCATGAGTCCGCGCCATCCGTCTTGTAGGATGGCATGGTTCATCGCGCGTTTGCGTGACTGTCCGTTGCGCATGGGCTTGCCGTCCGCGTCGAGCTTCCTTCTCGCGCGTCGGGTCATGTTCCGTACCATCAGGGTCTCCATGCCGATGAATTGGTTCTCTTCTATCAGCCTGCGGGACGTCTGATGCTGGAAGTCCTCACGGTAGTGGCGCAGTCTCGCGTACGCCTCGGCGACGACCTGTCTCTGTTTGCGGTAGTTGCTTGAGCCTTTCCTCCTTCGTGAGAGCTTCCGCTGCTCGCGTCTGACGTTCACCTCCAGTCGGCGCAGACGGTCGGGGTAGTCGATTTTCTCCCCGGTGGAGAGCGTGATGAGGTCTTTGACCCCGACGTCGATGCCGATCTGTCCTTCGACAGGTGGCTTGGGTTGGATGTCCACGTCGAACAGGAGCACGAGATAGTATGTCCGGTTCTCCCTTTTCACCGTCCAACTGGATAGCGATTCGATCGGGTAGCGTAGCTTATCGCGTTTGCGGATGCGCACCGAGCCGAGCTTCCTGGACAATGGGTACCGGTCGCCGTCCATGCGGCGTATCGGCATGGTGTTGCGGAACGATTGGACGTTGTCATGCCGGGATGCGAACCGGGGACGGTTGCGGGCGTACTCCGATTTGCGGAAGTACGCCGCGCGCGCCTTGCGGAAGTCCATGATGGCGTTGCTCAACGCGTTCGACGGTATCGGGCTGTCCCTCAGCCATTCGTTCGCCCGCTTCATGTCCGTCACGTTCGGGTAGACGGGTTTCGAGTTGTTCTCCTTGTCGAACGTGTTGAATGCCTCGACCTGCCGGTTGTACGCGAAACGCCTGTCCCCGAAGCATCGTTCCAACAGTGCGGACTGCGTCTTCGAGGGCTTGAACGGGATGCGCTGGGCGACCTTGCGAACCGTCATCCCGCGTCACGCTCCTTCAGCCGTTGTCCGTCGATGTACTTGGCGACCGCATCCTCGTTCGTCGTGCCGATGCTTTCCACGAAGTAGCTGGGCGACCATAGGCTGCGTTCGCCTTTTCTTTTCCAATACTGGCTTTTCAGCTCGGGGTGCATGGCGAACAGTCTCAGACTGGATGTGCCCTTCAACTGCTTGACGATGCTGCTCACGCTGATCTTCGGCGGGGCGGATACGAGCAGGTGGATGTGGTCGTCAAGCCCGATCTCCATGTGTGGGATGCTGTAACCGTTCTCGCTGGCTATCTCCCGGAGGATTGTCTTCAGATCCGCGTCGATGCCGTCCTTGAGCACCTTGCGACGGTATTTCGTGCACCAGACGATGTGGTAGTTCAGGTTGTACACCGAAGTCCTACCATGCGTAAACCGTGCATCGCTTGTCCCCATGGGAATAATTATAGCATATTCACTACCATGTGCAGATTCGCCAACGCCCTAACCCGGCATTGAAAGACCGGGTTTGCGGGCTAAACCCTCATCAATGAGATCCTCAGACCCCTCACGGGCAGAATAGAGGAGAGGCGGAGCCGAAGCTCCGCCTCTCCCGGGGAAGACCGCTCCATTCGAGATGGATCGCAATCTTGATATATCTATCATATCAGCGATCGTCTTATACGACAACGGACGTTTCATTCAGCCGTCTCCCGGCCGTACGGCATTCGCGTCGCCGATCGTCGGACATCCCTGACGACGGATACCATGCACGGTATGGTGTGGGTGGATGTGATCGAGCCCGGCGCGGATGAGGTCTGGCCGGTGCGGCGGATGATGCTCGCCTCCGGCATGGGATGGTCGGATGCGGGACGGGACGGCTGCGAATACGTGCTCGCGCGCGGCGACGAACGGGTTTACGCCCTGCGTAGCGGGTTCGTCGCCTACTCGGGCGATCGGGAGGATTGGATCGATCCCATCCTGGATGTGTATGGGGAGGGGTGGCGGGAGCGTCGCAACGTGGACGGCGCCTCGGAGAAGGCGTGCTGCGCCGCGATACGAGGCATCGTCCTTGACCGTGTCGGCAGGCATCCCCGTCCGGTTCCAGTGGCGCATGAGACGGATGCGAGCGACATCGACCGCTTCGATCGGCTGAACGAACGGTGGATCGGTACCATCGACGACCTGATGGGATCGTGCGACGGTCGCTCCAGGGATGAGGCGTTGGATCGCGCGATCGGCGAATACGAGATGCTTCGCGCCCGGCTCGTCTCCGCGCATGAAACCGTTAACCGGCGGACACTGTACAGGCTTCAGGTATTGGGCGGGATAATGGCCGCGTCAGGTGTCGGACAGTTCGTCATAAGCCTGGGCGACCCCTCGTTTCCGGCGTGGTGCAGAATATGCGGCGTCGTGTCCGCGATGATCGTGGCCGCCGCCGTGGCCATCGCGTCTAGGAGATATAGAGACTGACCCATAGCATGGTGACGATCAGGATTATGCAGATCCCGATAATGGCGCGTAAGACGGCCTTCTTGCGTCTGAACGCGTTGACGTCGGGAAACGATCTCAGACGATGCTTCATGTATTGATGGGAGACGAAGGCGACCCACGAGCCTCCGGCTGCGATTCCCCCGACGACGACCAGCAGCACCAACACATCATTCATTCCGCTGCGCCTCCTTGACCTGTCATCGATTCGTATGCGTCCATTCCCGACGAGCATGGCGTCCCCGACACGCCCGACCACATCGGGGACGCATGCACGGGTCGTAACGGATTGAAGCCGGGGCTAGGTCCCGTCGCATGCCGGCGGCGTGGATAATCCCCGGGACGAGTGGAAACAAGATTGATGACACCCGCGGGCGGGTCGCATGGTAGTACCATGGGATTCGTCCGAAGCGGGCGAAGCGGAAACATGGAGATGAGACTCATGGGAGAGAACACCCAGAACATGGCCGGCACCCCCGATCCGAAGGATACGGGGGCGGTCGGCGTGCCCGAAACCAACGGCAACCCGGATGAGACGACCGTATTCCAGCCGGTAGGGCTGGTGGAAGACGCGGATAATGCGGATGATGGGGTTGAATCCGCAATGAAGCCCCGTCCGAAGTGGCTGGTCCCGGCCGTCGCCGCCGGTGTCGCCGTCATCGTCCTCGGCGCCGGCATCGGCGGATACGCCTACGCGCTGAACAACGTGAACTCGGGCGTTCAGGCGGCTTCTTCTTGGAACGCAGCCTCGGCCAAGACACTGAAGAAGACCGTCGAGGACGCCCAGGCGCTCCTCGACGGGACCGGAGAGGATCAGGTGGCAGACCCGCAGGTGCTGGAGGCTTTGTCCTCGACCATCGACAAGGCTCAGGCCGTGAAGGGCGCTGAAATCTCGCCCAACGGGATGCTGGTCTGGGAGTTGTTGGACGCCGAAAACGCCTACGACGAGTCCACCGACAACATCCTCGACCTGGACGCCAATCTCGACAAGGCCATGAAGGCGGTCGAGAAGAGCGTGGAGGACAAGACGCTGGCCGATGCAAAAGACGCTTTGTCCAAAGCCATCGACTCCGCCCAGTCCACCTTGGACGGTTCGGACGGCAAGGTTCAGGACAATGCCACCCGCGACGCGCTCTCCAAGGCCATCGAGTCCGCAAAGAAGGTATTGGACTGTGACGATGCCGAGGCCATGAACACCGCCAAGAGCGACCTGGAATCCAAGGCGAACGCCGTCAACGATTCCGTGAAGGCCAAGGAACAGGCCGACGCCGAAGCCAAGGCCCAGGCCGAAGCCGCAGCGAATGCGGCCGCACAGGCGCAGCAATCGTATAATAATCCCACCCCCGCGCCGAGTTACACTCCGAATTACACTCCGAGTTACACTCCGAGTTCCGGAACAACCCAGCAACCGGATACTGGTTTCGACAATTATTGCGGAACTGGTAGCGACGACGGCAATGATATAGTTCTTCGTCCTTGCTGATGGACGACAGCATAAGTCCCGCAGTGCATCGTAAGTATGGATTGCGGGACTTGGTTTATTGAAGTCTACGCTTCTATTAGATCAGCATGGTTATTTCCCGCATCCTACACTTTGTCTTGAACCGTTTATCCTTGTCGTTCGTGTTTGTACCATGGGATTCGTTCGAAGAGGGCGTAGCGGAAGCATGGAGATAAGACTCATGGGCAACATTGACCCGAACATGGCCGGCACCCCCGATCCCAAGGATACGTGGGCGGTCGGCATACCCGAAACCAACGGTGCGGGTGAGACGACCGTATTCCAGCCGGTCGGCCTGGTGGAGGACACGGAGAACACGGATGCTGCGGGTGAAGATACGAAGAAGCCCCGCCCCAAGTGGCTTGTTCCGGCCATCGCCGCCGGAGTCGCCGTCATCGTGTTGGGCGCCGGTGTCGGCGGGTACGCCTACGCGCTGAACAACGTGAACGCGGGCGTGCAGGCGGACTCTTCCTGGAACGCAGCCTCGGCCAAGACACTGAAGAAAACCGTCGAGGACGCCCAGGCGCTCCTCGATGAGACCGGAGAGGATAAGGTGGCCGACCCGCAAGTGCTGGAGGCTTTGTCCTCGGCCATCGACAAGGCCCAGGCCGCGAAGGGCGCGGACGTGTCGGCCAACGGCATGTTTGTATGGGAGCTACTGGACGCCGAAAACGCCTACGACGAGTCCACTGCCTCCATCCTCGACCTGGACGCCTCGTTGGATAAGGCCATGAAGGCGGTCGAAAAGAGCGTTGCGGAAAAGATGCTGGCCGATGCGAAGAATGCACTGTCCAAGGCGATCGACTCCGCGCAGTCCACATTGGACGATTCGGACGGGAAGGTGCAGGACAATGCGACTCGCGACGCGCTCTCCAAGGCCATCGACACCGCGAAGAAGGCTATGGACGGTGACGACGCAGAGGCCATGAACACCGCCAAGAGCGATCTGGACGCCAAGACGAAAGCCGTCAACGATTCCGTCAAGGCCAAGGAGCAAGCCGACGCGGAAGCCAAAGCCCAGGCTGAGGCGGCCGCGAATACGGCAGCATCCGTCAACAGCGGGTACACCGGCTACACCGGAGGCGGGTATTCCAACTACACAGGCGGCGGATATACCGGAGGATACGCCGGGGGCAGCTACAGCGGCGGCTCGGGGTCTTCACCCACCTACGATTGGAGAAACGACTACGATTCCATGGGGAATCCCACTACGCCTCTTGAAGGCGATAGTTGGGACTACGTCGAGAGCTGGTGACAAGGAGGGTGCCGGAAGTTGTTTTCCGACACCCCACGCTTTGTCTTGAACCGTTTATTTGTGTCGTTCGTGTTTGTACCATGGGATTCGTCCGAAGAGGGCGAAGCGGAAACATGGAGATGAGACTCATGGGCAACATTGACTCGAACATGGCCGGCACCCCCGATCCCAAGGATACGGGGGATGCCGTCGTGCCCGAAACCAACGGCAACCCGGATGAGACGACCGTATTCCAGCCGGTTGGGCTGGTCGAGGATGCGGGCGAGGGCGGCGAACCGAACGGCAAAACCGTCCGAAGTGGCTGGTCCCGGCCGTCGCCGGGGAGTCGCCGTCATCGTCCTCGGCATCGGCGGATACGCCTACGCGCTGAACAACGTGAACGCGGGCGCGCAGGCGGCTCTCCTGTAATGCGATCATGGCTCGAAGGCGGAACGGCATGATTCTGAGTGTCGAACGGAGTGATGCGGGCAGGCCGGTCGACCGTCAGGGATTCCCGATACGGGCGTGATCGGCCTGTCGGTACGCCGTCCGCAAGAATGCGGACTCGTTGGATGTGCACGCCGCGAGGCTTACTCCATCGCCTGTGCGAGCGTCTCGTCGCCGTTGTCGCACTTCCACCGGCCCTTCGGTGTGCGCATGTAGGTGAATTCGCAGTCGGTTTCGACGGTCTCCGCCGTTTCGACCGTGTCCATCATGGTCTGTCCAGCGAGCCGCACGAGCGTATTCTGGTCGGACAGCTCCGCAAGGCTCACGGTTTCGAGTCGCGCGTAGTAGTCGTCCCGGAAGCCGGTCATGATGTCGTCGAGCGACCTGCTTTCGATCGTCGCCTCGACGGTCGCCATCCCGTCCCCGAACGTCACCCGGCAGGCCGGGGCCGGACGCATGCGGACGTGGCATGAGCGAACGCATCCCCAGCGCGCGCGGACTTTGCGCGAGAGCCGTCATCGTGTACCTGCTGCGCTTGGCGATCCTCGCCGCGCCATACGTCATTCCGGTCGCAGTGCTCGCCCCTTGTGCGGGCGTATCGGGTTCCTTCGTCCTGCTATCCCCGTACGTGTTCTTCGTCTGGCTTTACCAGGGCGACGCCATCGTGGAGCGTTACTGCCGCCTGTACGTGCGATTGTCCCGGCGCGGTCCCGCCGATCGGGTCCCGGCTTTCCCGTTTCGGCTCGACCTGGCGAGGGCGGTCGCATGTATGCATGATGGGCGTATGCGATGCTGGATGTTCGAGATCTATTCCGGCGACCGGTATTCGCTGCGGACCTCGCTGATCGTCATGCTGGAGTCCCCGCTGATCGGATGGCTGGTGCAACGGTTCCTGTACCCCAAGCCGCCGGACATGCGGCTGCTGGAGGGGGTCGACATGATTCCGGGAGAGCTCGTTGCCGAAAAGGGGGTCAGGAAATCAGGCCTTCGTCCTTCAGGGACCGGCACCAATCCGAGTAGTATCCGGGAACATCCGCTCCTGTGACGGTGCGCAGAAACCAGCTGTCTTCATCAGCAATGACCTGAATCGTCTTGTCCGCGACGTCATGGCGGACAAGAACCTTACGTTTCGCCCGCAGATGCTCGGCGAATCTGCATCGCGCATAGATCCCGTTCGGGGACGCGAGGACACGCTTCCGCCAGCCTACGTCACGGTACGGGTCGTATGAGCACAACAGCATCGCAAGCTGGCCTTTGTCGCGACCCTCCCGCTCCGCAGCATCCAGGTCCGCGTCAAGTTGTTCGGAGATGACGTCCCGAGGCTTGTCGATTCCGTCCAATAGTCCGAACCAGCGGCGCATTGCGCTCCTGTACATTCCCTGCATTTTTTCACGCGTGATATAAGGGCCCCAATTCTCCTCGTATCCGTCGATCCGTCTCCAGGACAGAGCCATCATCGCGTTCAGCGCGACGACCATCTCGACGAAGACCAGGACGAAGCAGGCCGCGCACGCCTTTTCGGCGCGTTCAAGCACCGCGTCGAAGCACGCGACCGTCTCAGTGCCGATAGGCGCGGCATCAGCGATGTTGCCGAGGAACGGCGCCAGCACCGGGGAGAGGACCACCACCAGCAGGACGAGGCGGAACAAGTGTGACCGGAGCAGCCGCAGGGAGGGATGCTCGTCGACGAGGATCCTCATCATGCGGAAGCCGTACACGTTGTCCTTCTCGGTCGCGTACGAGGCTATCCGTTCGGCGACGAATACGATCACGGATCCCAGCAGGGCGGATACGATCGCGGCGGATAATCCGCCGCCCCAGTCGGGAACCAGCGTGGGGTTGCGGTAGCAGAGCGTCCACAATCCGCCGCAGAACGCGAAGAACGGCACGTCCACGCAGAAGACGCGTCTCCACGCCGTCTGGATGCCGTCGGAGATGCTATGGTATCGTCTGAAGTCGTCGATCAGCGTCGTTATGAACGTTATCGCAATGATGACGACGGCCGCGCGCGCCGCGATAAACAGTTCCGTGATCGTGTTCGTGTTCCAGGTCATGCGGCCATGGTATCCGTCGCCCCGACCGCGGCGTGTCGGTTTCCGCGACGGCTCCGGACTTCGTGGGATTGTCCAAAGAAACGCTTGAGCCGGCCCCCAAGATGCTCAGGGAATCCGGCTCCTACTTCCGCCCCTCCTCGGAGGGAACGGCTGACATCCAGTATGGCATGGCCTTTGGGCCATGTCAAGCATCGTCCGCAAACGTCCGGGACGCATAATCACCGGCATGTTCAAGAGATTCACCGTTATCATCCTGACCGTCGCCGCATTGTCCGCGTTGTCCGCCTGTTCGGGTGATGCGGACGTTCGCATGGGCCCCGCGTCCGATGTTCGCGTGGAGGCGGTCCGGTGAGCGGGCGGCGCGGCGAAGGGTTGCTGGCCGCGATCGTCGCGGCCGGACTGCTCGCGTTCGGCATCCCCTCATGCGCGACCCTGTCCGATGGCGGCGACATCGACGTGCCTGCCATCATCGAGGATGCGAACGGGCTGCTCGACCGGCTGACGGGCGACGCGGAATCGCCGTCGGACTCTAGCGCGACGGGGGAGACGGCCAGCCCGAACGTCGACTACTACACGGTCGACGGATCCGCCGACTTCACCGGCGCCGCCATCCCCGAACCGGGCGTAATCGTGTACGGGACGCCCGACATGCTGGGCCGGAGCACGCGCGCCGTCGGCAACATCACGAAGGCGTTGCGCGACGATGGGTCGGACAGGGACCGGGACATGCCCGACGAGATCTGCGGCTGGCCCGACCACAATCCGAAGGTCGAAATCGATCTGGGCGGCGGGGACGCGTACCGCGGGTACCTGTTCAACCGGTCGCATCTGATCGCCAAATCGTTGGGCGGCGAGGACATTCCGGAGAACATGGTCACCGGCACGCGCACGCAGAACGTGGGCCGCAATCAGCCGCCCGGCGGCATGGCCTACACGGAAACCCTCGCCCGAGACTGGCTCGACGCGCATCCCGACGGCACCATCCTCTACATGGCCACGCCCAACTATCAGGGGGATGAGCTGCTCCCGCGCACCGTCACCGTCGACATCCGCACGTCGGACGGCGCCATCGACCAGCACGTCACCGTGTACAACACGGCCGACGGGTACGATATCGACTACCTGCACGGGGGAGTGCTGTGACGGAAGGCCTGCCGCCGCTCCTGACCGCATTGTGCATGCTCGCGGCCGTCTCCATCCAGTTCGCAGACCTACTGCTCAGAAACCATGGCGACCATATGCTCAGGCAGGCGGTCACGGCCGCGCTCCTGTTCGCGGCCACGCTCACGACCCTGACCCGTCTCATCCTCGACTTTGGGACGCCGACACTGATCTCCCTCATCATCGAAATCATCGCACTGACGCTTACAATAGCCGACATCCTCCTCGAACGGCGCGACGGGAACCGGGGGCGGTCATGACGGACGCTAACGGACGCGGGCCGATCGCGCGCTCATCCACAGGCGGCAGATGCAGCCGTCGGAGACTCCTACAAACGACACGGAACTGGACACGACGCCCGAGGAACGCTATAGGCGTCGTTGCCGCATGATCGAACGGTACGCGGACCGGCGGAACGACCCTCTGATCATCCCGACCGGAGGCGTCCCGCATACGTACGGGCATGACCCCGTACGCGATCCAGTTGGATATTCCCATCCGTCTCTGGCAGACCACGACCGACCGGGACGGCGTGGACGAGCGGCGGCGCAAGCGCGCCGCGCTCCGCCGTCTCGCCCGCGCGCACTGGCGGCGGGCGC
>OLQE01000821.1_pt1 | contig 20984 bp, 19 predicted proteins | sample 1643161 | NCBI WGS metagenome assembly OLQE01 (sample SAMEA3136650, study PRJEB25190) | human gut metagenome | reverse complement strand
AGGAGCATTTCGGCGAGGAGAGCGAATACCTGGGCTTCCTGCGCGATTCGCCGTCCGCGGCGCAGCGGCTTTGTCATGTGCTGTCCAACTCCCGGTTCCTGGGCGACGCGTTGAACAAGTCCGTGGAATCGGTCACCTGGCTCGGCGACAGCCACCGGCTCGCGCCGCGCACGCGCGAGAGCCTGGACACGCAATGCCGGGCCACGCTGGAACGCAACCGCAACGATATGCGCGATTTCGCCAATTCGGTGCGCGCGTTGCGCCGCCATGAGATCGAGCGCATCGGCCTGGCGTGGATGAACGGCGTCATCGACGACGACGCCAGCCTGGGCGGCATGACCGACGTGTATGACGCGATCATCGACGCGGCGGTGGATTGGGCGATCGGCAACCAGCTCAAGGCGTTCGACCTGAGCGAGCCGCCGGCCGCGATCGCGGTGATCGCGATGGGCCGGTACGGCGGCCGGGAGGTGAACTTCAGCTCGGATGCCGACGCGATGATCATCTACCGGCCCAGCGGCGAGGCCGACGAGGCGACCGCCAACCGTTTCGCCCGCAAGGTGGCCGACGACCTGCGCGCGATCCTGCAGGGACCGGTGTCGTTGGAGCAGAGGATCGAGCTGGATCTGGACCTGCGCCCGGAGGGCAAGAACGGGCCGCTGGTCCGCTCCTACGCCTCCTGCAAGGAATACTACGGGTCGTGGGCCAGCACCTGGGAGCATCAGGCGCTGCTGCGCGCCCGCCACGCGGCGGGCGACCGCACGCTGAGCGAGGACTTCCTCAAGAACCTGGCCGATCCGCTGCGCTACCCGGACCGTCCGGTCTCGCAGGCGCAGATCGCCGAGATCCGCAAGCTCAAGGCCCGCATGGAATCCGAACGCCTGCCGCGCGGCGTGCGGCGCGAACGGCATCTGAAGCTCGGCAAGGGCGGGCTGTCCGACGTGGAATGGACCGTGCAGCTGCTGCAGCTCGAACATGCGGGGGAGCATGAGGGGCTGCGCGTGAACTCCACGCTCGGCGCCCTGGCCGAACTCGAACGGCTGGGGCTGATCGACGGCGGCGACGCCGCGCAGCTGCGCGACACGTGGCGGCTGTGCACGGCGGCGCGCAACGGCAACTACCTGTGGAACGGCCGCGCCAACCAGGCGGACATCCTGCCCGACGACATGTATTCGCTGGGCGGCATCGCCGTCTACCTCGGGTATGACGCGCACCGCGGACAGGTGTTCGAGAACGATCTGCTCGGCGCGATGCGCCGCTGCCGGGACATCATGGAACGCCTGTTCTACGGTCTGGACGATGCGGCCGACGAGGTGAACACGCGGTGAACGGGAGCGTCCCGAATCCGGTCTATAGTCGGATAGGTCACAACACGTGGCCACCTGGACGAAACGAAAGGTGAGCCGTTGTCTACTGAAGTCCCACCGTCGGAAACCCCATTCGTTGGTAAGAGCGTCGTGACGCTTGACGATCTGTCCCGTCACCAGATTCTCGAACTCCTGCACAAGGCCGCATACATCGACGCGCATCGCCGTGAGGTCTCGCACACCTGCGAGGGACGCGTGCTGGCCACACTGTTCTACGAGCCGAGCACGCGCACGCGCCTGAGCTTCGAAACCGCCATGCTGCGCCTGGGCGGCAAGGTCATCGGCTTCGCCGGCGCGCAGCTGGCCTCGGTGACCAAGGGCGAGTCGATCTCCGACACCATCAAGACCGTGTCCAACTACGTCGACGCCATCGCCATCCGCCACCCGAAGGAGGGTGCGGCTCTCGTGGCGGCCCGCGCGGCCTCGGTGCCCGTCATCAACGCCGGCGACGGCGGCCACATGCACCCCACGCAGACCCTGGCCGACCTGGCCACCCTGCAGTCGCGCTTCGGCCGCATCACCGACCTGACCGTCGGCCTGTGCGGCGACCTGACCTTCGGCCGCACCGTGCACTCGCTGATCGAGACGCTGTGCCGTTTCGGCAACGTGCGCTTCGTGCTCATCAGCCCGGACGAATTGAAGACCCCGCAGTACGTCATCGACCGCATCAACGCCACGCCCTCCTGCTCGTACGTGGAGGTACGCGATCTGGCGTCGGTGATCGGCGACCTGGACGTGCTGTACATGACGCGCGTGCAGAAGGAGCGCTTCTTCAACGAGGACGACTACCTGCGCCTGCGCGACACCTACATCCTGGACGAGGCCAAGCTGAGCCTGGCGCAGCCGCATATGGCGGTGCTGCACCCGCTGCCGCGCGTCAACGAGATCGCCGTCGAGGTGGATGACGACCCGCGCGCCGCCTACTTCGAACAGGTCAAGAACGGCATGCTGATGCGTATGGCGCTCGAAAGCTCCGTCATCGGCGACGAACTGCCCGGATACGTTCCGCTCGAACCCAAGGAGGTGCAGGCCTGATGGAGGTCACCAGCATCCAGGACGGCATCATCATCGACCACGTGCCCGCCGGCACGGCGCTGAAGGTGCTCCAGTATCTGAAGATCGACCCGTCCAAGACGCGGCTCGCGCTCATCATGAACACCGACAGCCCGCGCTACGGCACCAAGGACATCATCAAGATCGAGAACGTGGAGGGCATCGACCTGGACGTGCTCGGGCTCGTCGCGCGGCAGGCCACCGTCGACATCGTCCGCGGCGGCCGCATCGTGGAGAAGGTCCAGCCGCACCTGCCCGAGCGTGTCGTCAACGTCATCACCTGCGTGAACCCGCGCTGCGTGACCACCACCGAGCGCGGCATCGACCAGATGTTCCACCTCGCGCACTCCGAGCGGCAGGAATACCGCTGCGACTACTGCGACGAGGAAGCCAAGCTCTGAACCCGACCGAAAGCGAGACAGCATGATCACCCTGCATGACGTCAAGGTGTGGGATACCGGCGAGGTCATCGACCTGGTCATCCCCGGCACCGCCGCCGACCTGCTCACCGACGCCGACAGACCGTTCCCGCCCGCCGCCACGCAGGTCGCGGACGGCGACGTGCACATCGATGCGACCGGTCTGACCGTCGCCCCGGGTCTGGCCGATCCGCACGTCCACTTCCGCGACCCCGGCCAGACCGCCAAGGAGACGATGGTCTCCGGCTGCGCGGCCGCGGCCTCCGGCGGGTACACGAACGTGCTCATCATGCCCAACACCGTGCCCGCGATGGACGGCGAGAAGGTCGCGGCGGGGCAGCCCGGCGCCGACGAGGTGCTGGCCGCCGGGCACGAGAACGTGATCGACTTCCTGCAGCACTACGAGGCCGACCACGGCGTCACGCTGCCGGTGGCCTACGACCTGTGCGTGTGCGCGTCCAAGGACCGCGCCGGCAAGGAGCCGACCGAGCTGGCCGACATCGCCTGGTACATGCCCGGCAGGCATACGGGCGAGAAGGACGCCGCGCAGCTCGCGCATCCGGTCACCGCGGTCAGCGACGACGGTTCCGCCGTGCCCGACGCGATCCTGGACGAGGTGCTCACCCGCATCAAGGACGCGGGGCTGTACCTGATCGAACACTGCGAGCACCACGACACCGGCTTCATCAACGAGGGGCCGGTCTCCCGCCAGCTCGGGCTGCCCGGCATCCCGGAGGACACCGAGCTGCGGATCGTGGCGCGCGACATCGAGGCCGCCCGCCGCACCGGCGCGCACGTGCACTTCCAGCACGTCAGCACCGCCGGTTCGTTCGAGGCGATCCGCAAGGCCAAGGCCGAAGGACTGCCGATCACCTGCGAGACCGCGCCGCATTACATCGCGCTGACCGACGAGGCGATCCTGGAGTACGGCCCGCTGGCCAAGATGAACCCGCCGCTGCGCTCCGCCGCCGACCGTCAGGCCGTGCATGTGGCCATCGCCGACGGCACCGTGGACCTGATTGCAACCGACCACGCCCCGCACACGATGGAGGAGAAGAACGCCGGGCTTGAGGCCGCGCCCAACGGCATCATCGGCCTGGAATGCGCCTACGGCGTCTGCCACAAGGTGCTGGTGGACGGCGGCATCATCTCCGACCAGCGGCTCATCGAACTCATGTCCACCGCGCCGATGCACCTGATGGGCCACACGCCCACCGACGTGGCCGGTCTGCTCAACACCTCCAGCGCCTGCGCCACCAAGCGCACGCTGGACCTGGGCGCGGTGGAGCATCCCGAATCGGTGAACCTGGTGGTACTGGATACCGACCGCGCCTGGACGGTGGATCCGGAACGGTTCCACTCCAAGGCGCGCAACACCCCGTTCGGCGGGTGGCGGGTGACCGGCATGCCGCTGGCCACCGTCATCGCCTCGAAGCTCGTCTTCAGCAGACTCTAACCGGAAGGAACCGCCATGGATCGACTTATCGAGGCCATCGCAGCCACGCAGAACCCCAGCGTCGTCGGCCTGGACCCGACCGAGGCGCTGGTGCCGGCGCAGGTCATCGCCAGCTTCGCCGACGAGATCGCCGACGAGGTTGAGGATGCCGCCGACCGCCCGGCCGCGCAGCTCGCCGTCGCCTACTTCGAATACAACCGGGCGATCATCGACGCGATCGCCGACATCGTGCCCGCCGTCAAGCCGCAGATCGCCATGTACGAGGCGCTCGGCCCCGCCGGCGTGGACGCGTACACGATGACCTGCGAATACGCGCAGTCGCATGGCCTGTACGTGATCGGCGACATCAAGCGCGGCGACATCGGCTCCACCGCGGCCGCCTACGCCGGGCACTTGGGCGGCGTGGCGTTCGGCGCGGGGGAGAGCGGGCCGTACGACCCGTGGCATGAGGATGCGGTGACCGTGAACCCGTACCTCGGCACCGACGGCATCACCCCGTTCGTCGAGGCCGCCACCGCCGCCGACAAGGACATCTTCGCGCTCGTGCGCACCTCCAACCCCTCCAGCAGCGAGATCCAGGAGCTCGAACTGGCCGGCGGCTGCCGCGTCTACGAGCATGTGGCCGATCTGGTGGAACGTTGGGGCCAGGGCACCGTCGGGCAGCACCGCTATTCGAGGGTCGGCGCGGTCGTCGGCGCCACGCACCCCGAGGAGGGCCGCGCGTTGCGCGCACGCATGCCGCACACGTTCTTCCTCGTGCCCGGCTACGGCGCGCAGGGCGGCACCGCCCGCGACGTGGCCGGCATGTTCGACGACGCCGGCTCCGGCGCGATCGTCAACTCCTCGCGCGGCATCATCGGCGCGTGGAGGAAGACCGGCGCGTACAGCGAGACGATGAGCGCCGAATCCGCGCTCGACCTGGTGGCCGACGCCGCACGCAACGCCGCCATCGCCATGCGCGACGACCTGCGCGCCGTCATGCCGTAACCGACATCCGACACCCCAACCATCAGGAATCCCCAGCACAAAGGAAACCACAGCAACACAGACAAGGAGTCCCCGTGTCCAGCGCAACGTTCCTGCCGACCGTCGCCGAGGCGACCGCCGCGGGCTACTTCCCCGGCCGCCACACGGTCGAGGTCACCGAAGTGACGGAACTGACGCCCGGCGTCGTACGGTTCACGTTCCGCGACCCGTACATCGCCGCGCATGCCAAGCCGGCGCAGTTCGTCAACCTGTTCTCGCACGACCCGATGCGGCTGCTGCCGCGCCCGTTCGGCGTCAGCGAGGTCAGCGGCGACCTGGTCTCGCTGATCTTCGCGGTCGTCGGCACCGGCACCGCCGAATTCGCCGCGATGCACGCCGGCGACACGATCGACGTGCTCGGCCCGCTCGGCGGCTCCTTCAAGGTCAAGGAACCGGCGCACTACGTACTCGTCGGCGGCGGTCTCGGCGTGCCGCCGCTCATCTACGCGGCGCAGCGGCTTGCGGAACGCGAAGATTGCGCGACCACCGCGGTGTTCGGCTATCGCGACGCGCATTTCGCCGACGCGTTCGTCTCCCGATACGTGGATACGCGCAGCATCGACGAGACTGAGGGCAACGTCGTCACGCTGCTCGACCGCATGGAGGCCGAGCTGACCGCGCCGCGCGAGGACAGCCTGAAGACCGTGTTCCTGACCTGCGGGCCGACGCCGATGATGAAGGCCGTGGCGTTGTGGGCGTCCGAGCGGGGCATCGACTGCCAGGCGAGCATGGAGCAGCGGATGGGCTGCGGGTACGGCACCTGCGTGGTCTGCGTGGTCGACACGGTGGACGGCCGCAAGAAGGTGTGTTCGGACGGCCCGGTGTTCACCGCGCAGCAGCTGGGATGGGAGGCGTGACGATGACCACGACGATTACGGAGCAGCAGATGAACGAATCGCACATCAACGTCTACGAGCCGCACGAGTGGAAGCACAAGACCGTGGTGGCTGGCGTGGAATGGAAGAACCCGGTCGGCACCGCCTCCGGCACGTTCCAGCTCGCCGCCTGCCGCTGGTTCTACGACGTGGCCCAGCTGGGCGCGATCTGCACCAAGGGCGTCTCGCCGGTGCCGTGGGAGGGCAACCCCGGGCCGCGCACCGCGGAATGCCCGGGCGGCATGGTCAACGCGGTCGGCCTGCAGAACCCCGGCGTGGACCACTATCTGGTCGATGAACTGCCCAAGCTCAAGGAGATGGGCGCCACCGTCATCACCAACGTGGCCGGCCACAGCGACGACGACTACGCCGAGGTTGTGGCCAAGCTCGCCGATTCGGCCGCCGACATGCTGGAGATCAACGTGAGCTGCCCGAACGTCAGCCACGGCGGCATGAGCGTGGGCACCGATCCGGTGGGGCTCGCACGGCTCATCGACCGGCTGCGCAAGATCACCTCCAAGCCGATGATCGTCAAGCTCACGCCGAACGTCACCGATATCGCGGCCATCGCGCGCGCCGCCGTGGAATCCGGCGCCGACGCGCTGAGCCTGATCAACACGCTGGTCGGCATGCGCATCGATATCCGCACCGGCGAGCCGATCATCGCCAACCGCACCGGCGGTGTTTCCGGGCCGTGCGTGTTCCCGGTGGCCCTCGGCTGCGTGTGGCGCGTGCGCCAGGCTCTGCCGGATATTCCGATCATTGGCATCGGCGGCATCGACTCTGGCGAGAAGGCGCTCGAATTCCTGTACGCCGGTGCGAACGCCGTGGAGGTGGGCGCCGCCGCGCTCTATGATCCGACCGCGCCGATGCGCGTGGCCCGCGAGCTCGACGACCTGCTCGACTCGCGCCCCGAACTCGCCGCCAAGCTCGCCGCCGGGCAGACCTGGCGGTAACAGATCGGCGCGCGACCGCATACCGTTTGCCCATACACAATCGTCTCCCGCTGAGGGAGACCTGATACCAAGGAGCTCATTATGACCGACGAATCGCTCGATCTGCGGTTCACCCGCTTCCTGCTGGAATCGCAGGCGCTCAAGTTCGGCGACTTCACGCTGAAGTCCGGCCGCAAGTCCCCGTACTTCATCAATGCCGGCGCGTTCAACGACGGCGGCAAGATCGCCCGGCTCGGCGAGTTCTACGCCGAGAAGATCGCCGCCGAGATCGAGGCGGGTTCGCTGCCCGGCGACATCGACACCGTGTTCGGCCCGGCGTACAAGGGCATCCCGCTGGCCGTGTCCACCGCCATCGCGCTGACCGGCGGCCATGGCATGCAGGTCGGGTACACGTTCGACCGCAAGGAGAAGAAGGACCACGGCGACGGCGGCATGATGGTCGGCACGCAGCTGACTGACGGCATGAAGGTGCTGCTCGTCGACGACGTGATGACCGCCGGCACCGCCGTGCGCGAGGTCGTGCCCAAGCTCAAGGCCGAGGCTGACGTGCAGATCGTCGGACTGGTGCTTTCGGTGGACCGCATGGAGAAGACCAAGGACTCCGACCTGTCCGCGGTCAAGGCCGTCGAGGCGGAGTTCGGCTTCCCGGTCATGGCGATCGCCAACGTGCGCGAGATCTTCGAGGCCGGCCGGTCCATCATGACCGCCGACGACACGCCGTACGTGACCGACGAGATCGCGGCCGCCGCCGACGCCTACCTGGCGCAGTACGGCGCCTGACGCCGTTCCTTAGTTCTCAAGTGCCGAGGCCAACGGAGGCCTCGGCACTGTATTCTGAGAGCTTTGGCGGAAGGACAGAATGATGATCGATCTGAAGACATGGAAGCCGGCGGCGATGGCGGCAGTGAAAGAAGCATTCGGCGAGCGCCTGCTTTGCCTGGGATTGCAGGGGAGTTATCTGCGCGGCGAGGCTACGGCGGATAGCGATATCGATCTGTTGGTGGTGCTCGACCAGGTGACGATCGATGATCTGGACGCATTTCATGCGGCGATGCGTTCACTGCCCGATGGCGAGCGCGCGGTCGGCTTCACCTGCGGGCGTGCGGAGCTGGCGGCCTGGCCGGCGTATGAGCTGTATCAGTTCGAGCATGGGACCGAGGTCTGGCTGGGCGATCTTCACACCCTGCTGCCGGAGTATGACGAGGATGACATTCGTTTGGGTGCCCGGGTCAGCGTCGCCAACCTGTATCACATGGTCAACCACACCTATCTGACTACGCGCGACCTCGACGAAACGGCACGGACGGATGCTCTCAAGGCTTTGCTGAAGGCGTTCTTCTTCTCCCTGCAGATCGTCCACGCCGTCCGCACCGGAGTCTTCGCGCCCACCAAGCGGCAGCTGCTCACGGAACTCACCGATGAGGACGAGCGGACGCTGCTTCGCCATGCCATGCCGAGCAACGCCGTCATGTCCGTCGGCAAGGCCAACGTCAGCAACGATGACATCGTGGGCGAGACGCTCTACGCGCTTCTCCAAGCATGGTGCTCCCGCACGCTGATTGCCATCCGCTGACGCTCGGTTGGATCTTTTCTCGTTCGAATGTCGCGCCTCCGCGCCCATTCCTTAATCCTTTCTTCACCCTCCGCCGGTCGATATCCCCGCCCGGTGCGCTACACTCGGTAGGGTTCGGCGGAAGTCCGGCAACGAGTGCAAGGAGGGTGCCGTGAACGGTGACGGCGGCAAGGGGACCGTGCTGATCGTGGACGACGAGAGGGAGATCGCCGATCTGGTCGCCGTCTACCTTGAGGCCGAGGGCTACCAGACCCAAGTCCGCTATGATGCGGCGGGTGCGCTCGAGGCGATCGCCGACCCCGACATCGCCATCGACCTAGCCGTGCTGGACGTCATGCTGCCCGACATGAACGGCTTCCATCTGTGCCGCGAGATCCGCAAAACCCACCGCTGGCCGATCATCATGCTGACGGCGCGCGACGACGAGGTCGACAAGATCACCGGGTTGAACTTCGGTGCCGACGATTACGTGACCAAGCCGTTCCGTCCGTTGGAGCTCGTCGCCCGCGTCAACGCCCAGCTGCGCCGCTACACGCATTACGACCGGTCAGCAGGCGGCACCCGCCGCGATGAGGAACGCTATGAATACCGCGGGCTGGCGGTGGATCCGCGCACTCGCGCCGTGAGCGTGGACGGTCGGCGTGTGCGCCTGACGCCCAGCGAGTTCGCGATCCTGGTGGCGTTGTTCCGGCATCTGGGAGAAGCGGTGAGCGCCGAGGAGCTGTTCCATGCGATGTGGGATGGCGAACCGTATCTGAAGACCAGCAACGCCATCAGCGTGCATGTCAGGCATCTGAGAGACAAGATAGGAGATCAGGTTGATCGACCGCGATTCATCCACACCGTCTGGGGCGTTGGCTACCGGCTCGGCGACGACTGCTGAACCCCCGTCCGGGCAGTATCGCACCGATCGCATGCACCGTCCGACGCGGCGGCCCGATTCCGGTTCCGCGTCCATGCCGCCGGTTCGGGGCGGGGATGCGCCGATTCCGGATGTCGCCAAGCCGGAGCATCGCAGACGGCGGGGCGCCGGCGGCCGGTTCGCCTTCATCCTGGCCCTGCGCATGCTGGGCGCCCTGGGGCTGGGTCTGGCGGCCGTGCTGCTGTTGCGGCTGATGTGGAACGCCGATGCGATCGCCACCTGGCTGACCGACGTGTGGTATGTGGATTGGGAATCCGCGGTATATATCATCCAGGGCATGCGCAATCTGGCGCCGGCGGTGGCGGCGCTGGTGTTCATGCTGGTATTCGTCCTCGGCTACCTGCTCATCGTCCGACCGTATGTGGTGAGGATCTTCGCGACGCTAACCGATGGGATCGCCCAGCTGCTGGCGGATGACGGGCGCATGTCGGAGCTGCCCGACGAGCTGGATGATGTGGCGGTCGCGCTCGGCGAGGTGCGTCGGCGATTGGACCGCCGCGCGTTCGAGGCACGGATGGCCGAACAGCGCAAAAACGATCTGGTCATGTATCTCGCGCATGACATCCGCACGCCGATGACCTCGGTGGTCGGCTATCTGAGTCTGCTGGACGAGGCGCGGGACATGCCGGAGGAGCAGCGACGCCGGTACACGCATATCGCGCTGGATAAGGCCCAACGCCTGGACGCGCTGGTCGACGAGTTCTTCGACATCACCCGGTTCAATCTGTCGAACGTGCCGTTGGAGGTCGGCCCGGTGGATGTGAGCCTGCTCATAGTGCAGATGGTCGAGGAGTTCCACCCGCAGCTTGAGGCGCACGGCAACACCGTGCAACTGCATATGCCCGACGCCCTGACCATTACGGCCGATGCGGAGAAACTGGCCCGCGTGTTCAACAATCTGATGAAGAACGCCATCGCCTACAGCGAGCGCGGCAGCGTCATCACGGTCGAGGGCACGGCGGACGAGGCGACCGCCCGCATCGCGATCAGCGATCATGGCCGCACCATCCCCGCGCGCAAGCTCGACATGCTGTTCGACAAGTTCTACCGTCTCGACTCGTCCCGCAGCAGCGCCGACGGCGGCGCGGGCCTCGGCCTGTCCATCGCCCGGCAGATCACCGAGGCGCACGGCGGCTCGATCGCGGCCTCCAGCGCCGACGGCGTCACCACGTTCACGGTGACGCTGCCCGTCACAGCCTGAAGCCGCAGAGTAGCGGCCTTCATCGTTCCTTAATCGAACGCTCATCATCCCGGGGTCCTCAGCCAGCGCAATTCCTCTAGCGTGAGGTGCGAACCAACCACCTGGAGGAAAGAGGCTTGAGATGAGCGCATTACGATATGACCACCCGATGCCCCGCACGGCGGCCTGCCGTCCCGCACGACGAGCCGATGCGGTGCCGGTGCCGACGGTCCCGCGTCGACGGCTGCATTCGTGGCGGATGATGGTCGCGGTGATGATGGCCGCCGCCATCGTCTGCCTGGCGGCGCTGCTGTATGCGACCGGCGGCGCGCCGTTCGGCCCGACCGTATCGTTCGACAGGTTGAACAGCCGATACGCGATGCTCATCGACGCCGACAGCGGCGAGGTCATCCAGTCGCGCGACGCCGACGCGCGCATGTATCCCGCCTCGTTGACCAAGGTGATGACCGCGGTGGTGGTCCTCGACCACGCCGAGACGTTGGACGCCGTGGTCGAGGCCCCGGCCGACATGTTCCCGGCGCTGTGGGAGCAGAACGCCTCGATGGCGGGCCTGCAGCCGGGGGAGAGCGCCACGGTGGAGGATATGCTGTACGGGCTGATGCTGCCTTCCGGGGCGGATTGCGCCATCGCGCTGGCACGGTATGTGGCCGGCGACGTCGAGGCGTTCGTCGAGCTGATGAACCGGACCGCCGCCACGCTCGACATGTCCGGCACGCATTTCACGAACCCGACCGGTCTGCATGACGCCGACCATTACTCGACGGCGCGGGACATGGCCACGCTGTTCGCCCATGCGATGCGCAACGGCACCTTCCGCACCATCGCAGGCTCCCCGTCGCATACGATGTCCAGCGCCAGCCTGCACGACGGGGATCTGACCGTCAGCAGCACCGTGTTCGAGGAGCTGGGCACGCCGTTCTTCGCCGGCGGGTGGATTGTGGCCGGCAAAACCGGATACACGCCCGAGGCCGGCCTGTGCCTGGCCACCGCCGCTCGGTTCGGCGGCAGGACCTACATCCTGGTCACCGCGGGGGCGCCCGGCGACCACGCCACGTCGCAGGCGGATGTGGATGACGCGCGCTACGTCTACGGCCAGATTCCCGGACTGTGATCCGTCCGCGGCCCGGCGCCGTCGCAGGCTCGGCGCCGGTGACACGGCTCGCCCTCGCTCCGTTCGTGCCCGCGTATGCTCCATTCGTCCGAAAACCGCCTCCCGTCAGGCATTTCCGCCGCGCGGAACGCCCCGATGGCGCAGGATGGTGGCATCGCCTCACGAAAGGAGCATACGATGACGACCATCATGTCGATGGATGGCGTCTGCCTGTCATTCGGCAGCAAGCAGGTGCTGCACAACCTCACGTTCGCCGTGCGGCGCGGCGAGACGTTCGGGTTCCTCGGTCCCTCCGGCGCGGGCAAGACCACCACCATCAAGCTGCTGACCCGCCAGCTGGTCAAGGATTCCGGACGCATCACGCTGTTCGGCCGTCCGATCGAGCGCGCGAGCGAATCCGACTACGAACGCATCGGCATCCTCTCGGATACCAGTGCACTGTATGAGCGGCTGAGCATCGCGGACAACCTGCGCTTCTACGCACGGCTACGCGGCGTGCCGGAGCGCAGCGTCCAGCCGCTGCTCACCCGCATGCGGCTGGACAAGGACGCCAAGACGCTGATCAAGAACTGTTCGAAGGGCATGCGCCAACGCGCCGCACTGCTGGCGGCGATGATCCATTCGCCCGAACTGCTGTTCCTCGACGAGCCCACCAGCGGGCTCGACCCCGCCACGCGGGCCGAAGTGCACCGCATGCTCGGCGAGTTGAAGGACTCCGGCACCACGGTGTTCCTGACCACGCACGACATGGCCGAGGCGGACACCGTCTGCAATCGCATCGGCATCCTCGCCGAAGGCCATCTGGTGGCCTGCGACGAGCCGGAACGGCTGAAACTGCGGTTCGCCCGCAACCACATCACGATACGGACCCGCACGCACGGTACCATCGAAACCACGAAGGACGCCACGGCGTCCGAGCAGGTAGCCGGATTGCTGCGGTCGGGGGAGATCCTCTCCATCCATTCTGACGAACCGAACCTTGAGGAGGTCTTCCTCGAACTGACAGGGAAGGAGTTCTGACATGAACGCGAACACCCGCAAGATCGCCGTGCTGTGCGGCAAGGATGCCCGCGACATCCTGCAGAACCCGACCATGCTGATCTCCTGCCTCATGCCCATCGGCTTCATGCTGCTGTACCGGTACATGATGCGCCGCATGGGCGGAGACGCGGTGAACACGTCGGCCGGCCGCACGTTCGCTGATGGGTTCCTGATGTCCACGGCCGCGATCTTCACCATCGCCATGGTCGGGTCGATGGTGCTGCTCTACGGTCTGGCCGAGGAGAAGGAGAAGCATACGCTGCGCACGCTGATGCTGGCGAACGTGGGCGCCGGTCAGATCCTTACCGCCAAACTTGCGGTGACGCTTGCGCTGACCGCGATCACCGAGGCCGTCTGCTTCCTCATCGTCGGGGCGCCAATCCGCATGCTGCCGGCGTTCCTGGTGATCGGCGTCATCGGCGCGATACCGATCATGCTGGTCTCCGCACTGCTGGGGCTCCTGTCCCGCGACCAGATGACGTCGGGCCTGTACGCGGTGCCGATGCTGTTGGTGGCGCTCGCGCCGATGTTCTCGATGATCGGCGAGGAGGTGTCCAACGTGACGCGGTTCCTGCCGACGGGCGGCACGGATCAGTTGTTCAAGCTGCTGGCCGAGGACAGGCTGCTGAGTATGGACGCGTTACTGCCGGTTGTGGTGACCGTGGTCTGGATCATCGTCTGCACCGTGGCGTTCGGACTGCTGTTCAGACGACTCGCCCGGGACAACTGATTCCACGGCGGTACGGAAGCGCCGCAGAGACCAGCGGAACAACGCCAAGGAGACTGCAAGCCATATCAGGCCGATCACCGCAACGGGCAACCACCCCATCAGCGGCGATTGGCCTGTGGCCATGGCCATAACCGTATCCATATACAGGTTCGCCGGCAGGAATTCGGACACCATCCGCAGGGAGTAATCCATCGGCGCCAGCATGCCGAACATCAGCAAGGTGACAATAATCGTGGAAGGCAACGATGTATCCGACTGACTGGCAACCACCCCGCCGAACGCCGTGGCCGCGCCGGCGATCGCAACCGCGGCGGGCAGGCACGACAGCCACAGCGCCACGGTGCGCATCACGTCGAATGGGGAGAGCACGGCCAGGGCGATCGCCGACAACGCCATGCTCCAGACGACACCGGCGGCGAACTTCGAACACATCACCGTTGCGGGGGAGACACCGGTTCTCGCCAATGTCCGGCAACTGCCGCGTTCACGTTCCTCGACCAGAAGATACAGCCCCGGCAACGTTCCGGCCATCGCGATCGCGAACAACACCGCCAACAACAGCGTGAACGCCACGCCCAGCCGGTCGTCGTCACCACTGGCGACCAACGTCCGGAACAGCAGTCCGGCAATCAGCGGTATCAGCAGATACATGAGATACGCGGAACGCAGCATCATCGTGATGTCATGCCGCAGCAGCACCAAGAACGCTCGTGGTGCGGTCATGCGATTGCCTCCTGCCTGTGGTTCCCGGTCACGCATGTTCCATCGTAACCGTTTGTTAGGCTGAATCACGACCCTGTCAGGTAGCGTGCGCAAGGAGAGCGATGCACAGTTATGATTCCGTGGAATCGTTGATCGACGGCGAACGTGAATCGAACATCCACGTGGAGTGCAGCCGACCGGTCACGATGAGGGCTCTCCGCACGGTCCAGAACCTGTACAAGAACCGGCGATGCGCCTTCTATCTGCGCTCCGACCGTGGGTTCGACCGGGACAGCGTGCGCTCGTACCTGCGCTTCTTCGGCGCGTTGGCTGGCACCGGAGCGGACGTCGAGGCGGCGCTCGACCATTTCGGTTTGCGGCCTGTGGCATCGAAACGCATCGGCAAGCTCGACGACGAGCAGCGGGCCATGGCGAACTTCGCCCGCATGAGCCTGGCCGATCCCGAGATCTGCTTCATCGAATACCCGCTCGGGTATCTTGGTTCGACCACGCGCTCGCTGACGTTGCGATGGATTGCGGAAGCCACCGAGCGGGGCACGTTGTTCATCACGACGGGCCAGCCGTTGCGTGATGCGCTGCTGATGTCCGGCACGGCGTGGTGGATGGAGGATGACCGGTGCATCGCGGCGCAGACGGAAGCCGGTGACGCCGACGACGGGAGTCCGGCATCCGAATCCGCACAGGATCCGCAGCAGGACGACGTGGAACCCGACGAGGTGCAGGTCGTCAAGATCGTCTGCAAAAGCGGCACGACGACGTTGCTGTTCGATCCGCGCGAGGTCGATTTCATCGAGAGCGTCAACCGGTCGAACTACGTGTCGGTGCGCGGCCAGCGGTACCAGACCATGATGACCCTCGACGAGCTGGAGGCGATGCTGGAACGGTTCGGGTTCTTCCGCTGCCATCGCTCCTATATCGTCAACGTGCAGAAGGTCGCCAAGCTGGAACGGTTCACTCGTAACAGCTACAACCTCACCCTGTCCGACGCGGCACAGTCCACCATCCCGCTCGCCAAAGGCCGCGTGGCCGACATGCGCGAACACTTCGGCTGCATCTGAAACCCTTGGAATTCCGCCGATGCAACCGCTAGTTGCGAGGAATCTGGTTGCGTTTTGCCGGTGCAACCGAAAGCTGGTGGCACGCAACCGGAGCATTCGGGCAGGATGGAACCATCTGAAGGGCCGACGTGCTCACTGAATGGCACAATGGACGGCATCGGATGCTTAAGGAGGCACCCACGATGAGTTTTCGGGATAATCTGCAGTACCTGCGCGCGCAGCGCAACTTCACCCAGGAGCGTCTGGCCATGCTGCTTGGCGTTTCCCGTCAGGCCATCTCCAAATGGGAATCAGGCAAGGCGTATCCGGAGATGGACAAGCTGCTGATGATGTGCGACCTGTTCGGCTGCACGTTGGACGATCTGGTGCTCGGCGATGTTCGAGTTCCCCGATCCGGGGCTGATGCCGAGCCGGCGCGGACCAATGGTGCGGCGTCAGCGGCGATGGGAATCATGGCGGCGGACGCCGTCACCGGTCCGTCGAATGATCCGGCGACGGATCGATCCTCGGCGCTTGGCACCCCGACAAACCTTTCTGCAGGGCAGCGGGCCATTGCGGTCGCCCTGCCGGAGGACCTGGCTGGATACGACGCCCATGTCAACTCGTTCGCCTGGAAGATCGCGGCCGGCGTCGCGGCGATCATCGCGGGTGTCGCCATCGGCGTGCTGTTCGACGGCAAGGGCACGGTTTCCGGCCTGTTGGCTCGAAGCGAGTTCCTCACCTTCGTCTGCACCATGATTGGGGTGATCGTCGGTCTGGCGCTGCTGATCCCGGCAGGCATGGCGCATGCGGAGTTCATGCGCAGGCACCCGTTCATCGAGGATTTCTACACCGACGATGACCGCTCCCGTCGCGCCAAGGAGCTTGCGGTAGGCGTGGTCGCGGGCATCGGTCTGATCCTGATCGGCGTGTCCGTCACCGTATACGGCGAGGAGGTCCTGGGCATCGAGGAGGGGTGGCCGGCCAGCGTGATGCTGCTGTGCGTGGCCGCGGGAGTGTTCTGCTTCATCTACTTCGGCATCCGCTACGGCATGATGAACATCGATGCATACAACCATGAGGCGGAATCCGACCGCAAGGAGCGTGAGCGTGAGGCACAGGGCGGCGATCTCTACGACAAGGTGACCGGTCTGGTGTGCGGCATCATCATGCTGATCGCCACGGTCGTCGGACTGTGGGTGCTGTTCGCCGGCGGGCCGATCGACGGCGACGGCGGCGAACGGTGGATGTCCGGCAACGGCCTGTTCTGGCTGGCCTGGCCGATCGGCGGCATCCTGTGCGGCGTGGCCACCTGCATCATCCAGATATTCCGTTCCTTCCACGACCACGAGCGCTGATACGACGATCGCTGTCATCGCTTGCACGCAGGTCCGATCGCACTGAAAGCGAGCGGCGTCTGCGCCTGCTCGGGATGGTGTACCGTACGGCAAAACATTCGCACACTGTTATAGCGGTGTGTATAACAGTCGTCCTACTGTTATACACACCGCTATAACAGTGTTCCGCGTTGAAAATACAAGGCAATGAGCGCCATACCGGTGCAATGGGGGACAGGCGGGGGCTGGTTTCCGTTCCTGTTTCGTCAATCCTCGATCAGGTCGTAGCCATGGGAGGCGATGACCTCGCGCAGCCTGTCCAGGTAGGTCTCGGCCGCGGCGGACAGGCGCGCGCGCTCGTTGGAGATCCAGCCGACCGTCATCGTCTCGTCCGAGTCCAGCGGCACGGTGACGATCTTCTCGTTGTTGAGGTCGCCGTTGTCGATGCCGGTGCACACCGTGTAGCCGTTCAGTCCGATGATGAAGTTGAGGATCGTGGCCCGGTCGGTCACGTTGATCTGCTTGGGGGAGTTCTCCGGCCAGACCGCCTCCTCGGCGAAGAAGAAGCTGCCTTCGTCGCCCTGTTCGAACTGGATGAACGGATAGGGCTCCAGATCCTTCATCGTCACCCGATCCCGTCCGGCCAGCGGATTGTCGCGTGAGATGAACACCTGCAACCCGGAACGGAACAACGGGTGGAACTCCAGATGCTTCTCGCGCAGCAGCTTGCCGATGACCTGCCGGTTGAATTCCGACAGGTACAGGATGCCGATCTCCGACTGCAGGTTCGCCACCTGGTTGATGATGTCCCGGGTGCGCGTCTCGCGGATCGTGAACTCGTACTCGTCCGACTGCGTGGCGTTGATCATCTCCACGAACGCCTCCACGGCGAACATGTAATGCTGCGTGGCCACCGAGCACAGCTGCTTGCGCGGCTTGGCGTTCTTGTACCGTTCCTCGAGCAGCGCCGCCTGGTCGAGCACCTGGCGGGCATAGGTCAGGAATTCGGCGCCGTCCACGGTCAGCGCGATGCCCTGGGAGGAGCGGGTGAAGATCTCGATGCCCAGCTCCTTCTCCAGCTCGCGCACCGACGCGCTCAGCGCGGGCTGTGAGACATACAGCTCATGCGAGGCCTCGTTCATGGACCCGCATTCGACGATCTTGACGATGTACTTCAGCTGCAGCAGCGTCATAGCGTACAACCCAACGAGCGCAGATCGGCACGCGCCTGTTCGGCGTCGACGAACCGGAAGGCGTGCCAGCCCACGGCCTGCGCGCCCGCCACGTTCCTGGCCGTATCGTCGAAGAACACGGTGCCGGCCGGCGTCAGACCGAACCGCTGTTCGGTCAGCCGGTAGATGTCGGCATCCGGCTTGTGCATCTTCTCCACGCCGGACACCACCGTGCCGCGCAGCAACCGTTCCAACTGCGGATACTTCTCGAATGCGATGTGGAACGTCTCATGCGACCAGTTGGTCAGCCCCCACACCCGGTATCCGGCGGCGTTCAGATCAACGAGCAGTCGTTCCATACCGGGCAGCATGCGGGGGAGCGCGTCCCCGTAATGCTCGATATAGTACTGGAACACCTGCGCCACCTCTTTGCCATGCTCGCGGACCACATCGGGATAGATGTCCGCGAAATCCTCGCCGGCATCCATGCGATCCTCATAGTGGAAGAACCCGCAGGGGTCATCGTCGGCACAGATCTGGTCCACGAACACTTGCGGCAGGACGCCTTCCAGACAGGCGCGCGTCTGCCAGTCGAGCAGCACGCCGCAGAAATCAAAGACGACATCGGTGATGGGGGTCTGTTCGTTCATACCGCCCAGTCTACCGGCGACTACTGGATAACCTCTTCGAACGCCCGCGGAATAGCCGCCACGATATCGGAGGCGATGACGGGGTGGCCGAGCGCAGGTGCCGGGTCCGCATGCTGCTGTCCGAACACCGTGGGTGCCGACCAGCCACGCTGTTCGGAGTCGGCGGCGATGCCGGCGGCCAGACCATGCAGATGCGCGCCGACCGCGGCGAGTTCGATCGTCGAGGTGTCCGCGGGGGAAATGTCGGGGGAGTTCTGGGCGAGCAGCGCGCCGAGCATGCCGGCCAGCACGTCGCCCGCGCCGGCGGTCGCCAGCCAGGCCGGCGCCGAGCCCGCCAGCATGGTCCGCTCCTCGCCGTCCTCCTCGCCGACCAGAATCGTCACCGCACCCTTGAGCAGCACGGTGGCACCGGTCAACGCGTGGACGCGTCGGGCGTAATGCCACGGATCAGCCAACACGTCCTCCGTATCGACATCGTCGCCAAGCCGCTGCAACAGACGCGCCAGTTCGGCGGCATGCGGGGTGATCAGCACCTGAGGCGGCACGCGATCGGGAAGCAGATCCAGCGCCCCGGCATCGACGACGATCGGCGGCATATCATAGGCGTCGCGCTCCGGTTCCATCCCGCTGGGCGCATCCGGCTCGCCGACGTCGTAATGCCGCAGCAGCCTGCCGATCGTCTCCCGCTGGATGTCGTCGCCGTCCGGATCGTCCGCGGCGGCCGGCACACCGGAACCCACCACCCAGGACTGCACATGCCCCTTGCCCAACACCGCCTCCGGCCGGGCGGCGAGCACCATGTCCTGCGCACGCTGCGGACCCAGATACCGGATCATCCCCACGTTCGCGCGGGAGGCCCCCTTGGCGGTCAACACCGCCGCGCCGGGATACCGGGTCGAACCGGTGACCAATCCGACCACACCGCGCGAATACTTCGAATCGTTCAGCCGGGGGAGCCGGACCAGTTCCCCGGCGATCTCATCGTCGACCATCTCCACTGCGGGATCGACGTCGTCGATAGCGAACCCGAAATCTACCAACGTCAACCGTCCCATGGCATAGCAGGCCGGCGGCATCATCGCGCAGGGTTTCATCGCACCGAACGTCACGGTCACGTCGGCGGGGATGTACGCGCCGGGCAACGTACCGTCGTTCACCCCCACACCGGACGGCGTATCGACCGCCACCACCATCGGGAACCGTCTCGCATTCGCGTAATCAGGCAGGGCGGGGCGTTCGGGCAGCGCTCCCTCCAAGCCGACCGACGCCGCAATCGATGCGGGAATGCCACGCAATCCACCTTCGATGCCGATGCCGGTCATCGCATCGATCAGCACATGCGACTGGGCGATGATCCGCAACGCGGTTTCGAACCGTTCCCCAGCCTCGCCTGCAGTAAAGCCGGCCGTAACACCGAGGATCTCAGCACGCGGATCCAGTACCAGCACCTTGCCGCCGGCACGCACCAATGCGGCGAACGCGGACTCATGCAGGGACCGGCCGACCGCGATCACGGTCACGTTCGCCCCAGCCTCGGCCAGACGTGCGCCCGCATACACGCCGTCGCCACCGTTGTCGCCGGCACCGGCCAGCACCACGATGCGCGCATCGGCCACATCCATATCCTCATCGTCCAGCAGGCGGGCGGCGACTTCCGCCACCGCGTTCGCGGCCATGCGCATCAGTGGCACGCCGTCGTCCAACAACGGACGCTCCATGGCGCGCACCGTGGCGGCATCGTAAGCCGAGTGCAGCAGTGTTTCGCGACGGTTCTCATGCTGGTCCGGTACCATGGAATCCCCTTTCAACATCCATGTCGATGGAACACTACTGTACTCGGCCGCGCCGGGTCGTGCACGCATCGACCTGCATCGCGAAACTCCGAATCGTGTGAGGCGTACGACGACCGTAGAGTATGTGGTAGTACATGGCGAAGGAGCGGATATGGCAACCTCGATTCCGGAAACGATGAAAGCGGTGGTGTTCGAACAGGTCGGACAGTGGGCCGTCAGGCGGGTGCCGACGCCCAAGCTTGAGAACCCCACGGATCTGCTGGTCAAGGTGTTGGCCTGCGGCATCTGCGGCACGGACAACCAGATCCTGCTGGACCCGCCCGGCGCGCACGCCACGCCCGGCGTGATCATCGGACACGAGATGGTGGCCGAGGTGGTGGCCGTGGGCAGTGCCGTGGACGCGTTCAAACCGGGGGACATGGTGGTGGGCGACAACAACCTGCCGTGCGGGCATTGCACGATGTGCCACGGCGGGCAGTACAACGAGTGCGCGTCGCTGCGGTCGATGGGCGAGGACATCGACGGGTTCATGTGCCAGTACC
>OLQE01000812.1_pt1 | contig 21286 bp, 20 predicted proteins | sample 1643161 | NCBI WGS metagenome assembly OLQE01 (sample SAMEA3136650, study PRJEB25190) | human gut metagenome | reverse complement strand
AGGCGATTTTAAATGGATTTTGCATGTAACGGTTCAGCAAGGCTGAACTGTTACAAAAAAATCTGGTTCTAACTTTCAGGATTGCCGAATACATATGATATATACCACAAGTAGAGGTAGAAGAAAAAGACAAAGGAAGGGGAACAATTCAGTCATGGCAGATAAGATCATTGAAAACAACCAGGTGTCCATTATGGGGCAGATTGTGTCACAGTTTACATTCAGTCATCAGGTATTCGGGGAGGGATTTTACCTTGTGGATATCATGGTCAAGAGACTCAGCGATTCCGAGGACATCATTCCGGTGATGGTATCAGAACGCCTGATCGACGTGACACAGGATTACGAAGGAGAATACCTGATGGTCAACGGGCAGTTCCGCTCGTACAACCGTCATGAGGAAAAGAAGAACCGTCTGGTGCTTTCCGTCTTTGCGAGAGAGATCAGTTTTGTGGAAGACGAGGACGATTCTGTGAAGTCCAACCAGATCTATCTGGACGGATACATATGCAAACCTCCGGTTTACCGGAAGACACCTCTTGGCAGAGAGATTGCCGATCTGCTGATCGCCGTCAACCGTCCATATGGAAAATCCGATTACATTCCATGCATCTGCTGGGGAAGGAACGCAAGGTACGCATCGGCGTTTTCCGTCGGCGGACATGTCCTGATCTGGGGGCGGATCCAGAGCAGGGAATACATGAAACGGATCAGCGACACCGAAACAGAAAAAAGAACCGCCTACGAAGTCTCCGTCAGCAAACTTGAATATTTGGAGGGGTGAGGGGACGCCGGCACATGCCGGACACAGCCCCTGCCAGGCTGCCGGGTGTTCCGCGCTGGCGGGGGGGATCTATGGAATGCGTGCTCACTCCACAAACGGACAGCGCAGGGCAGTATGTTCGCAGCTCTCAGAGCGGTGTGCAGATGTGCGGCAGCGGATGGTTTTGTTCGCTCTGCGCTCTGCGGACATACTGCCCTGCGCTGTTCGTTTGTAGTCGCAAGCACTGCATTTCCATAAATCTCCCGCCGCCAGCGCGGAACACCCGGCAGCCTGACAGGGGCCGCGTCCGGCATGCGCCGGCGTCCCCCCCCTTGGCTGCGGGAGGTGGTGGTGAGGGCGAAAGCGGTTATACACTGATCATGAAAAAATCTCCACAAACAATAGTATTTTTGACTGAACGATTGCGCCAAAGTTTATGCGAAGCCTAGACAGACTCGTTCTTTCATCAGCACACATCTATACCCAGAAAGGCGCCCCAGCCGCCGGGCAGGCGTGGGAGGACAGGGAGAGGGAGGGGCGGGGAGGCGCGGGGGATATGGAAATGCAGTGCTTGCGACTACAGACGGACAGGAACAGGCAGCATGTCCGGCAGGCGCAGAGCGGGCAAAACGAAAAGCTGTCAAACGCCGTCTTGCCGCTCTGCAAGACAACGCACATGCTGCCTGTTCCTGTCCGTCTGTGGAGTGAGCACGCATTCCATATCCCCCGCGCCTCCCCGCCCCTCCCTCTCCCGCATCCTCCCGTGCCTGCCCGGCGGCTGGGGCGCCTTTCGTCCGCCCTCAAAAAAAACAGCGGCGTTATTGACAAGGGGGTGGGAATAATGGTATATTGAAAAAAATGAAGTGATTATCGGCAGAAAGTCAGATAATTACGGAAGTGTAACAGGAGATAGAGGTCGCATATTTTATCAGTAAGCTGTCCGATGAGACGGGTCAAAGGAAGGCAGTGGAAAGGAAAATATGCCGAAGGACCAAGGCATCCCGCAGAGCCTGGTTCCTGGGCGCAGGGTGAAGAAGTCTGCGACTGTCATCGATGGATGGAGTGCTATCTGATAAGATATACCAAAGGTATAGATAAGAGGCGGACATTTTATCGATGGATCGCCTCTTTTTTACAGGAGGAAAGGGTATGGCTATTTTTACAGGAGCAGGTGTGGCGATCGTCACGCCGATGACAGAGACGCTGGAAGTGAACTATGAGAAGCTTGGAGAGATCATTGAAGAGCAGATTGCGGAAGGGACCGATGCGATCATTATCTGCGGAACCACGGGTGAGTCTTCGACTCTGACCCATGAGGAGCATCTCGAGGCAATCCGTTATACGGTGGAGAAGGTAAATCACCGGATTCCGGTCATTGCAGGAACGGGTTCCAACTGTACGCAGACCGCATGTTATCTCTCAAAGGAGGCGGAAAAGTACGGTGCGGACGGACTGCTGCTCGTATCTCCATATTATAATAAGGCGACACAGAAAGGGCTGATCGCACATTATACCACAATCGCCAACAGTGTTTCCATTCCGATCATTTTGTATAATATCCAGAGCCGCACCGGTGTGAATATCGCGCCGGAGACCATCGCGGAACTGGTAAAGAATGTGGATAATATCGTGGGCGTAAAGGAAGCTTCCGGAAATATTTCCCAGGTTGCGAAGATCATGCATCTGACCGATGGAAAGATTGATCTGTATTCCGGAAACGATGATCAGGTGATCCCGCTGCTGTCTCTGGGCGGCAAGGGTGTGATCTCCGTGCTGTCCAATGTGGCGCCGCGTTACACCCATGAAATGGTAATGAAGTATCTGGAAGGCAATACGAAGGAAGCATGTCAGATGCAGCTGAACGCGCTGCCGCTGATCGATGCTCTGTTCTGTGAAGTCAATCCGATTCCGGTTAAGGCTGCGATGAATCTGATGGGTAAAAATGTCGGATCTCTGCGTGCGCCTCTGACCGAGATGGAACCGGCGCATCAGGAGAGACTGGCTGCGGAGCTGAAGGCGTTCGGGCTGATGTAACACAGAAGGAAAAGAAACGTAACAGTTCAGCTAGTACAGCGTTTCGTAAATAACTACACCAAATCGCTTGGTCCAGTTATTTAGCGAATGCTGTACTAGCTGAACAGTTACCAGGAAACAGCAGGAGGGACTGAAATGATAAAAGTAATCATGCATGGATGCAACGGCCATATGGGTCAGGTGATTACCGGGCTTGTCAAAGAGGATCCGGCGATCGAGATCGTGGCTGGTGTGGATATGGTAGATAACAGAGAGAATGGGTATCCGGTGTTTACGAACCTGCAGGATTGTGACGTGCAGGCGGATGCGATGATTGATTTTTCGTCGTTTAAAGCGGTGGACGGTGTTCTGGAATACTGCCGCAGCAGAAAGCTGCCGCTGGTACTCTGCACCACAGGTCTTACCGAGGAACAGGTGCAGAAGGTGCAGGAGGTCAGCAAAGAGGTTGCTGTACTGCGTTCTGCAAATATGTCTCTGGGGATCAATACCCTGCTCAAGCTGATCCAGGACGCGGCAAAGGTTCTGGCGGCAGCGGGATTTGATATGGAAATCGTGGAGAAACACCATAAACTGAAATGCGACGCGCCAAGCGGAACGGCGCTGGCACTGGCGGACAGCCTGAATGAAGCGATGGACGGAGCATATCACTATACGTTTGACCGCAGCCAACGCCACGAACAGAGAGATCCGAAAGAGATCGGTATTTCTGCAGTGCGCGGCGGTACGATCGTCGGAGACCACGACGTAATCTTCGCGGGTCCGGATGAGGTGATCACCTTCTCCCATCAGGCATACTCAAAGGGTGTATTTGGAAAAGGAGCGGTGGAAGCCGCGAAATTCCTTGCTGGAAAGCCGGCAGGGCTGTATGATATGCAGGATGTCATCAAATAAAAATTGGTATAAAATATCGTAAAAGTTAAAAAATAAGAGTTGCAGCTATGCCTTAAATGTCTGGTTTTGCAGATGATTCTGCAGAATCGGCGTTTAAGGCATTTTTATTTTTTCAGGAATATTCTGGAACCCGTCCGTCTGCGTATATTCGACTGGATTTTCCGTATACTACAGGTAGTACATCGAATATTAAATAACTGCCGCCGAAAAAGCATTCTGCGGAATGCAGCGGTTATTTAGTATTCGATGTACCAGTACGAAAACAAGTACAGCAGAAAAGGAGATGGAATGATGAAAAACAGAAAAACAGTGCTGCTTGGAATGATCATGGCTTCCGTTTTGATGGTGATGACGGCATGTGGACAGAGCAATATGGATAACCAGAACAATTCCAACAAAGATAACACAGTCAACGATGTGACAAATGGCACAGACCGGAACAACAACACGGATCAGAACGATACGCTTGGGGATGATATGGAAAATCTCGGAGACGATGTCAGGGACGGAGCCAATGATACGGTGGATGGAATCCAGGAAGGCGCCGATGATGTGATCGACGGTGTTCAGAAAGGCGCCAATGATGTGGTGGACGGCGTTCAGAATGGGATGGACGCAGGAGAGAACAACCGGGACAACACGAACACCAATAACGAAAAGACAAACGGAACAGAAAATCAGAAAAATCAATAAGGAAGAACCCCCGGAAAGCCGGACGTTGGCTTTTGGGGGTTCTGTGTATTCTGCGTGAGTGCAGCAGGTATTCAGAGAACGCTGTACCAGATTGCTCAGCGGATAAAGTTTGTGAATACATGTTCTTCTTTTTCCGGAAGTCCATAGGCTTCTTTGCCGAGCCGGATACTTTTGATCAGGAACGCCATATTTTTTCCGAGGGTCCGCATGGTCTGCATACCTTCCAGATCCTGGCGGACCTCCTCCGGAGAATTTCCGTGCACCATGTTCCAGTACTGGCTGGATGCCACGGGCATTCCGGAGATGGTAAAGTATTTGTTCAACTCATCGAACGTAGCAGTGTTTCCGCCTCTGCGGCAGCTTACAACGGCAGCGCCCACTTTCATGGTCTTGTCCGCCGTACAGCTGTAAAACAGGCGGTCGATAAAGGAAACCAACGTTCCGTTGGCGGAAGCAAAATAGACAGGTGAACCGATGACAATACCGTCACAGTCACGGAATTTCGGAGCAGTCTCATTGACCAGATCATCAAACACACACTGTCCTGTCGTTTTACATTTACGGCATCCGATACAACCGCGGATTGCCTTATTCCCAACATGGATAATCTCCGTATCGATACCTTCCTGCTGCAGCGTTCTGGACACCTCTTCCAGTGCAGTATAAGTACATCCGTGGCTGTTCGGACTTCCGTTGATCAGAATTACATTCATGTTCTTTCTCCTTTCCATACTTCTGTGCTGCGCATAACGTATGAACGATATCCATAGGTATGCGGATATATTTATATTATACATGACGGTAGTTGCTATCGGTCAAGAGTTTTAACAACACTTCCGTTTTTGCTTCACACCCGACGCCTTATGACTTCCAGAGCCTAAAGCCAGAAATCAGCCCGGGGCAGGTGGTCAGCGTGTATGGCGGGCATCTGAAAAAGCGTGAGAAAATCTTGGCGTTCCGAAGCCCCGGAGGACGGGTCAGGCGAAGTGCCACACGTACTGAGCCTGAGGAGCGCTGAATCGGGAATGCATAAGGCATTCCTGATGAATCGCTCCGGTGCCCGTCCGGAGGGACTTTGGAACGCTTAGATTTTCCACACTTTTTCAGCCGCCCGCCATACACGCAGGCCACCTGCCCCGGGCTGATTTCGTACGCTTTAATGAAACGAAAGTCCCCCAGATTTTGAAGAAATAAACGTTCAACATATTGTGAAGCAAAAAAAAATAAGGTATACTAATAGTAATTGTGCAGAACTAAGATGATACTGAAATCTGCCAAAATACAGAGCAAAGGATGGGAATGCCATATGTTGAGAATTGGTTTGCTGACAAGCGGCGGCGACTGCCAGGCATTGAACGCGACAATGCGTGGTGTAGTAAAAGGACTGTCCAATAACGTAAAGGATCTGGAAGTGTACGGATTTATGAATGGTTACAAAGGTCTGATCTACGGTGATTACCGGATGCTGACGTCCAAGGATTTCTCCGGAATCCTGACGAGAGGCGGCACGATCCTTGGAACTTCACGCCAGCCGTTCAAGCTGATGCGTGTTCCGGATGAGAACGGACTGAATAAGGTAGAGGCGATGACCCAGACCTACCATAAACTCCGTCTGGACTGTCTGGTGATCCTTGGCGGAAACGGAACACAGAAAACTGCCAATCTTCTGAGAGAAGAAGGACTGAATATCATTCATCTGCCGAAAACTATTGATAATGATATCTGGGGCACGGATATGACCTTTGGTTTTTACAGTGCGGTAAATATCGCGACGGAAGCCATCGACTGTATCCACACCACAGCATCTTCCCATCAGAGGGTTTTTATCGTGGAAGTTATGGGACATAAGGTGGGATGGCTGACTCTGTACGCGGGCATTGCCAGCGGTGCGGATGTCATCCTGATCCCGGAAATTCCATATGATATCGATAAGGTTGCGGCAGCCATCGAAAAACGGCGTCAAAACGGAAGCGGATTTACGATCCTGGCGGTTGCCGAGGGTGCTATCTCCAAGGAAGACGCGGCCCTTCCGAAGAAAGAGCTGAAAAAGAAGATGGAGATGAACAGCAAGAAATATCCGTCGGTTTCCTACAAGATTGCCAAGGAGATCGAGGAGAAGACAGGAATGGAGATCCGTGTCACCGTTCCGGGACATACCCAGAGAGGCGGCAGTCCATGTCCGTATGACCGTGTGCTTTCCACACGCATCGGTTCCGAGGCGGCGCAGCTGATCATGGACGGCCAGTTCGGATATATGGTGGGAATCATCAACGGAAAGATCAAGAAGGTTCCGCTGGAATCCTGCGCAGGCAAGTTAAAGACCGTTACTCCGGACGACCAGGTGGTACAGGATGCAAAACGCATCGGCATCAGCTTTGGAGACTGAGCCGGCGAAACGGTTGCAAGCAAAAAAGAATCAGGAGAGAAATGAATGAGTTATACTGCTCTTTACCGGAAATTCCGGCCGGACACCTTTGCGGATGTCAAAGGGCAGGATCACATTGTTACAACACTGAAAAATCAGATTCAGGCCGACAGGCTCGGACATGCTTACCTGTTCTGCGGAACACGCGGGACAGGTAAGACTACGATTGCCAAAATTTTGGCAAAAGCAGTGAACTGTGAACATCCGGTGGACGGAAGTCCCTGTAACGAATGTGCGTCCTGCAAGGCAATCCAGGCAGGGATCTCCACCAATGTCATCGAGATCGACGCGGCATCCAACAACGGTGTCGACAATATCCGTGAGATCCGGGATGAAGTGGCTTACCGCCCCACCCAGGGAAGGTTTAAGGTTTACATTATCGATGAGGTGCATATGCTTTCCACAGGGGCATTCAACGCACTGCTGAAAACCCTTGAGGAACCGCCGTCCTATGTGATCTTTATTCTGGCGACAACGGAAGCCAACAAGATTCCGGTGACGATTCTGTCACGCTGTCAGAGATATGATTTCAAGAGGATTACCGTGGACACCATCGCCGCCCGTCTGAAAGAGCTGATGGAGACGGAACAGGTGGAAGTGGAAGACAAGGCGATCCGTTATATCGCGAAAGCGGCGGACGGGGCGATGCGTGACGCGCTGAGTCTTCTGGACCAGTGCATTGCCTTTTATCTGGGTCAGAAGCTGACCTATGAAAAAGTGCTGGAAGTGCTGGGAACGGTAGATACGGAGATTTTCAGCCGCATGCTCCGCTGCATTCTGAAAGGCGATGTCTCCGGAAGTATTCATACGCTGGAGCAGTTGATCATCCAGGGAAAGGAGCTGGGTCAGTTTGTCACGGACTTCACCTGGTACCTGAGAAATCTTCTTCTGGTAGGAAACTCGGAAGGGGAGGAAGAGGCGCTGGACGTGTCGGCGGAACAGTACCGGATTTTGCAGGAAGAGAGCAAAATGGTTGACGATGAGACGTTGATGCGTTATATTCGTATTCTGTCAGAATTGTCCAGCCAGCTTCGGTATGCGGTGCAGAAAAGAGTTCTGGTGGAAGTGGCGCTTGTAAAACTCTGCCGCCCCCAGATGGAGACAAACCTGGATTCTGTGCTGGACCGGCTGAGGATCCTGGAAGAAAAGATGGAACAGGGAATTCCTGTACAGGCAGTTCAGGCTGCGGCGCCCGGCCAGATATCGGCGCAGGCGGCTGAAACACAGGGGATTTACCCGTCCGGGGAAGCTGCGCCCGCTGTAAAGCCGACAAAAGCCGCACCGGAGGATCTCCAGAAGATCCGTGCCCAGTGGAAGGCGATCGTCGGACAGACCAGCGGAATGTTCCGGCAGTTTCTCCAGAAGTCTGTCCCGAAATACAACGGAGAAACGGGGGACGCCCGTCTGTTTGTGGAGTTTCAGGACAGTCTGGGAGCAATGTATGTGGACCGCCCGGAGGCTGCGCAGGAACTGCAGCAGATCATCGAGCAGACCACAGGAAAAACCGTGGAAATTGAAATGATTCTGGCGGATCAGAAAAAAAACAGTGCGCTGTCGGAGATTTCCGTGGACAGCCTGCTGGAGGAGACGGTTCATATGCCGATCGATTATGAAGATGATGACGAGCCGGAGGAATTTGAGTAACAGGAGGAAGAGAACCATGGCAAAAAGAGGAGGATTTCCGGGAGGAATGCCTGGAAACATGAACAATCTGATGAAGCAGGCTCAGAAGATGCAGAAGCAGATGGAAGAAAACCAGAGAGCTCTGGAAGAAAAAGAGTTTACTGCGTCAGCCGGCGGCGGCGCGGTGGAAGTGACCATTTCCGGAAAGAAAGTAGTGACCGCCGTGAAGATCCAGGAAGAGGTTGTGGATCCGGATGATATCGAGATGCTGGAAGACCTGATCATGGCGGCGACCAACGAAGCGCTCCGCAAGGTAGAGGAAGAGGCTTCCGCGGCGATGTCCAAACTGACCGGCGGAATGGGACTTGGCGGAGGCTTCCCGTTCTGATGGATTATTACAGTGGATATATCAACAAGCTGATCGAACAGCTGTCCCGCCTGCCGGGGATCGGCACAAAGACGGCGCAGCGGCTGGCGTTTCATATCATGAGTATGCCCAAGGAGCAGGCAGCGCAGCTTGCGTCGTCCATCATGGAGGCAAAAGAGCATGTGCGTTACTGCAAATGCTGCCAGACACTGACCGACAGTGAACTGTGCCCGATCTGCCGGGATGCGAAACGGAACCAGAAACAGATCATGGTAGTGGAGCATACCCAGGATCTGGCGGCCTATGAGAAAACGGGACGCTACGAGGGTGTGTACCATGTGCTTCACGGAGCGATCTCCCCGATGCTTGGGATCGGTCCTGACGATATCCGGCTGAAAGAGCTGATGCAGCGCCTTCAGGGGGATGTGGAGGAAGTGATCGTGGCAACCAATTCCAGCCTGGAGGGCGAGACGACCGCCATGTATATCAGCAAACTGATCAAGCCCACCGGTATCCGAGTGACACGGATTGCCAGCGGCGTTCCGGTTGGGGGCGACCTGGAAAATATCGATGAAGTGACGCTTCTTCGGGCGTTGGAAGGACGTACCGAGCTATAGCAGCGGCAGACCGTAAGAACGTGATTCAGGAGTGCAAAATCCCATCGCCGAAGGAGATTTTAAATGGATTTTGCATGTAACAGTTCAGCAAGGCTGAACTGTTACGAAATAGCAAGTGCGTCAGGAAAGAGGAAAACATGGGAAAGAAACGAGTGACGTCGGAGGATGTGGCAAGGGCGGCAGGCGTCTCCCAGGGAACGGTGTCCATGATCCTCAACCGGAAGGCGAATGTCTCCTTCGGGGCAGAGACTATCCGGAAGGTGGAGGAAGCGGCGCGGGAGCTGGGGTACGAGGTCCCTAAGAGGAAAACCCGGAAGGAAACCAGGCAGAAACTGATCGTAGTCTTCTGCCCGACGCTGACCAATCCTTATTATGTCATGCTGCTGCAGGGCATTGAGGAAGTGGCAAAGGAAAAAGGGTACGGAGTTTTTGTCTGCAATACCCAGAGGGATCTTCGGATCGAAGAAAACTATCTCAGGATGATGAAAAGTGTACAGCCGCTCGGCATCATCTATACCTGCAACCCCAGCGGCAGCTGCCGGGAACGGGTCAGTGAGCTGGCGGCTGCGATCCCGCTGGTCATCATCAACAACCGGGAAGAACTGTTGGAAATTGACGCGGTAGAATTGAACAATGCGAAGCCGGGGCGGCTGATGGCGCGCCACCTGCTGGACTACGGCCACCGGAAAGTGGCTTTCGCGTCGCCGCCGCTTACCTCCCGGCAGGGACAGAGGCTGAAGCGAGTGGAGGGATTTGTCCGGGAATTTTCCGAGGCGGGCTGCGGGGACGGCGTGATCGTCAAGGCGGCTGCGGAGGATCTGGACAACCGGATCCCCAGCATGGATTCCGAGTACAAGATGGGCTACACACTGACGAAGGAGCTGCTGCGGGAAGACCGGGAACTGACAGCCATTGCGGGGATGAACGATATGATCGCCTTCGGCATCATGGATGCCCTGCTGGAAGAAAAGATCCGGATCCCGGGAGAGATTTCCGTGCTGGGATGTGACAATACCATTTATTCCAGCCTCCATGCGATCTCCCTGACGACCATCGACCATTTTGTTTCGCTGAAAGGGCGGGATGCCTGTGAGATCATCATCAAGAAGATTCATTCCCAGCGCACGTACCATGAAGGCAGCGAGCCCATCAGTACGTATCATATTGAGTATGAACCGAAGCTGATCGCCCGGCGCAGCACTTCTTATGTGCGGACCGGTGAGCTCCAGAGACGGCGGAACAAAAAAGAAAATGAATCGAAGAAAGAAAATTAATCGGGCTGCGAAAAATTATTAATAATAATTTTGATAAATCACTGTGCGGAACCTGGAAAGAACCGGAATGCCGATGAAAAATAGAGGGAAAATGAACAGGATTATTAATTAAGCGAAGAATTATTAATGAAATAAACTGTTAATAAAAATACCCTGTCTTGACCATTCCCATAAAAATGCCTATACTTATAGTAACAAAGTACAGCCGTTCAACTAAGTGACCGGCGGCTGAAAAAAACGGTTATGATAAGGAGGAACATCATGAAATTTTTTATCGACACAGCAAAGGTAGAGGATATCCGCAAGGCAAATGATATGGGAGTGATCTGTGGGGTTACCACCAATCCGTCCCTGATCGCGAAGGAAGGACGCAACTTTGAGGAAGTTATCAAAGAAATCACAACCATCGTCGACGGACCGATCAGCGGCGAGGTCAAGGCTACCACGACGGATGCTGAGGGAATGATCAAAGAAGGCCGTGAGATCGCAAAGATCCATCCGAATATGGTAGTAAAGATCCCTATGACCGTCGAAGGGCTGAAGGCAGTCAAGGTTCTGTCCGCTGAGGGCATCAAGACCAATGTGACTCTGATCTTCACCGCAAACCAGGCGTTGTTGGCGGCACGCGCAGGCGCTACTTATGTGTCTCCGTTCCTGGGACGTCTGGATGATATCAGCGTGCGCGGCGTTGACCTGATCCGTGAGATTGCGGAGATTTTTGAGGTTGCCGGAGATATTGATACAGAAATCATCGCAGCAAGCGTTCGTAATCCGATCCATGTAACAGATTGCGCTCTGGCGGGCGCTCATATTGCAACCGTTCCGTACGCAGTGATCGAGCAGATGACCAAACATCCGCTGACCGATGCCGGAATCGCAAAATTCCAGGCAGATTACAAGGCAGTATTTGGAGAATAAAGGAGAAAAGTTTGGAAGTAAACTTCCAAATCTACCTGGATGACGCAGCAAGTGCGTCAAGAAGGAGGAAACTATGAATATTTTAGAACTTCAGAAAACCGCAAACGAGGTCCGCAAGGGTATCGTAAGCGGTGTTCACGCGGCAAAGGCCGGCCATCCGGGCGGATCTCTGTCTGCGGCTGAAATTTTTACCTATCTGTATTTTGAAGAGATGAATGTGGATCCGAAAAATCCGAAGGATCCCAACCGTGACCGTTTCGTGCTGTCCAAAGGACACACAGCGCCGGGTCTGTATGCGACACTGGCGGAGAAAGGCTACTTCCCGAAGGAAGACCTGCTGACTCTGCGTCATCTGGGCTCTTATCTGCAGGGACATCCGGATATGAAGCATATTCCGGGCGTTGATATGTCCAGCGGTTCTCTGGGACAGGGAATCTCTGCGGCAGCAGGAATGGCGCTTGGCGCGAAACTGCAGAACAAAGATTTCCATGTATACACACTCCTGGGAGACGGTGAGATCCAGGAAGGCCAGGTATGGGAGGCTGCAATGTTCGCAGGCGCGAAAAAACTGGATAACCTGGTTGTGATCGTGGATAACAATGATCTTCAGATCGATGGACGTGTGGGGGATGTCAACACACCGTATCCGATCGACAAAAAATTTGAAGCTTTCAATTTCCATGTGATCAATGTTGCCGACGGAAATGACTTCGAGCAGCTGAAAGCAGCGTTTGATGAGGCTCATACGGTAAAAGGTATGCCGGTGGCGATCATCGCGAAAACCCTGAAAGGAAAAGGAGTTTCCTTTATGGAGGATCAGGCGGGCTGGCACGGAAAAGCTCCGAACGATGAAGAATATAAAGTCGCAATGGCAGAATTGGAAAAGGCAGGTGAAGCATTATGTCAGAAGTAAAGAAGATTGCAACCAGAGAGAGCTACGGCAACGCATTGGCAGAGCTTGGCAGGGAGCATGAGGATGTAGTCGTTCTGGACGCTGACCTTGCAGAAGCTACCAAAACAGGAATCTTCCGGAAAGCATTTCCGGAAAGACATATCGACTGCGGAATCGCAGAGGGAAATATGATGGGAATCGCGGCAGGCCTTTCCACGACGGGAATGGTGCCGTTTGCAAGCACCTTTGCCATGTTTGCGGCAGGACGTGCTTTTGAGCAGGTCCGCAACTCCATCGGCTATCCGCATCTGAACGTAAAGATCGGAGCGACTCATGCGGGAATTTCCGTAGGAGAGGACGGCGCCAGCCATCAGTGTAATGAGGACATCGCCCTGATGCGCTCCATTCCGGGTATGGTAGTTCTGAGCCCGTCTGACGATGTGGAAGCGCGTGCCTGCGTAAAGGCAGCGTATGAATACGAAGGACCAGTCTATATGCGTTTCGGAAGACTTGCCGTACCGGTGATCAACGATCGTCCGGACTACAAGTTCGAGCTTGGAAAAGGTGTTGTACTCCGCGAAGGCAAGGACGTAACCATCGTTACCACAGGCCTTTGTGTAGGTTACACACTGGAAGCGGCAGAAAAACTGGCAGCGGAAGGAATTGACGCAAAAGTCATCAATATCCACACCATCAAACCGCTGGATGAGGACCTTATTGTAGCTGCAGCCAAAGAGACAGGTAAGGTTGTGACAGTAGAAGAACATTCCGTGATCGGAGGCCTGGGAAGCGCGGTATGCGATGTACTGTGTGAGAAAGCTCCGACACCGGTGAAAAAAATCGGTATGCAGGATGTTTTCGGCGAGTCAGGTCCGGCAGTGGCGCTGCTCCAGAAATACGGTCTTGACGGTGAAGGCATTTACCGCCAGGTGAAAGAATTTATGAAATAAAGATACAGCTGTGAGCGTACCGCCGACGGCTGTAAAAATACAGAAAAATAAAAAGAACCATCGAAACATTCAGAAGTCCCGCAGGATGGGGAACGGAGCGCCGTCCCCGTCCTGCGGGACTTTATTTGCCGAGGATGATTTCCGGGAAATGGAAGAGCAAATACAGACCGGCGTAACCGGATACGATACGGAGAGGAAAAGCGGCGGCTGGCATCTGTCAGCCGCTTTTTTCCGTTCCGCAGACTGCATGATTTGACACGGAATCAAGCCAGTAACTGAGAGATTTCGGCTCTTTCACTTGAATCATGCCGGCAAGTTCAGGAAATTCCGGACAGATTTCGGCAAAGAGATCCGGTGTGCCGTCCAGATAACCGGGATTGTAGGAAACTGTCTTTTCGCTGTTCCAGATGGCACCGTACAGAATCTTCGTCTCCACCAGATCCTGAAACATATGGCTTCCGTAGCTGAGTTCCGGCGTATATCCGGATTGGCGGTCGGAGATTTCGCAGATGATCCGGAAGCCGGAGATGTCGCCGAAGGTGACCGGAACACCAAGCTCCGGCGACGAGGTTCCAAGCCGCCCGGGAGCCATGAACAGGATGTTTTTCTTCCGGTTTTTGTAAAAACGATTGAGAGCCCCGACAGCGCGGGCCGCATCGTACTTTTTGGCATAGGGATATTCGTAATATTTTGCGGGATCAATCTGAATCACGACGTCTACCGGCGTGCGGCCGGAAGGTCCCATGGAGGAATCTCTGATTTCAAAAAAGACGGATTCCAGGTTCAGATGTTCCAGATGAAGCTGCTTCTGGTTGGCATCGATATACAGAGGGCGGCACTGGAGCAGGTTGATTACGAAATCACCATTCGCGTCCATGTTGACGGTATACTCAATATCCACCGGATTCTGGTAGACATGTTCCAGAGTTTTCAGAATTCTCTGCATCAGTGAGGTGAATGTATTCTGTTCCAGTAGCTTCTGGCAGCTGACATAGAAGACATCTCTGCAGTGCCCTGTCTGCCGCAGACGGTTTTCTGCATCACAGTCATGTTCCAGAACCATGGATCTGTACCAGTCGGGCAGCAGGGGAAGGAGCCTGCTGAGCGGAACTTCGCAAAGAAAGTTGGCTTTACAGTCGAGCACGTCGATGTATCGCTGAGAGAATTTATGACGCTGTTCGTCGGTGGTCAGAACCGTCACAGCCGGCCGGTCAAGGTTGGCGAGCCTCGGATAATCTTCGCCGGTCCGATCAACCGCTTTGGTACCAAGCCCCATGACGATACGAAGCATTCCCGCGTCAGGATCCATGTCGGCGTACCATTTGTAGGTGCTGTGGCTGTAACCGACGCCGGCGGCTCCCGGCATAAAATACTGACCGTAGTAAGAGCCGGATACCCGCTGTACCAGAACCGCCATCTGCTCGTCACGTTTTTCCAGGTGCCGCATCAGCCTGTATTCCAGAGCAGAGTAATCCATTGTGCTGGCGTAAACCTTCCGGACTGCGTGTTCAAACTGTTCCAGACGTTCTTCCAGGCTTCCCTGATTGACGCAGAAGACAGATTCATATTTTCCCGCGAAAGCGTTGCCGAAGCCGTCTTCCAGAAAGCTGGAGGAGCGTACGATAAACGGACTCTGCCCGAAATATTCTACAATATTGATGAAGCGGTTCCGGATTGCTGCGGGAAAAGTTCCTTCCAGCAGATGTTTCTGCAGCTCCGGAGCGGCGGAAAAATAGCCGTCTTTTGTCCGCTGACGGATCCGCAGCTGCCAGCAGCCGTTGGAAACAATATAAGTGTAGAAAACATCGGATCCAATATAAAAGGAATCATGAGGCTCATTAAAACCGGCATATTCCGGGACATCCGTCTCTATAATTTTTCTTGCCAGCAGCATTCCGCAGGCTTTTCCGCCGATTGCGCCGCTTCCGATCATCCGGTCTCGGAGCAGAAAATAGTCCTCCGGACGGAAATAACGTTTTACCAGTTTTTTCAGAACTTCATCCCTCGTCATCATGCTGGCGATGATCTGATCCTCGGTCTCGCTGCTGAAAGTTCCGCCGGCGTATTCGTGCCGTGCGGCCTGAAAAAACCGGTCGTAGCTGTCAAAGGTCTGATCCTGTGCCTGGGTAGACGACTTCTGAAGGGTCTGATAAAAACGGCTCATACCGACACCGTCCTCCACGGTGGTGAAAGTGTTTTCTGTCTTCCGGTAACAGTGCGGAAGGAACATTTTCGGCGAGTAACGGTTCCATACCTTCAACGGATGCAGATAGAGGTATTTTTCTCCGGAATAGACATCCAGAAGAAGCTGCGTGGTATCCCGGATACGGGCAACCGCGTCATAGGAATGGCGTCCTCGCAGCAGCGGAAAATAAGCGACGGTATCAAGATCGAACAGATAAGGACAGGTGACACGAAAAAAGTTTCCCATCATCAGGTCGGTGTACCAGACAGACTGAAGTTCAGAGAGACAGTCGAAAATGTAGAAAGCCTCCCTGCCTTCCTGTGTAATTTTTTCGTGAATCGCTACGGTGAAGGCTTCAAACCCTGCGTCGGGATTAAACGTACATACCTGGATTCCGGAGGTATCTTTGAGGACCGGTTCATGTTGGGCAAACCGGATATAAATTACGCTTCTTCCGTCACGGACCGCCTGACGGGCGAAAGGTTCGGCAAACACACGAAATTCATCAATGGAAGAAACTTGCCAGACAACGTTATCTCCAAGGCGAATATGATCAAGGATTTCATCCAGCTGCGGATGACCGCTGAGAATTTTGTCAAAGGCTGCCATAATGTTCCTCCTTTCTGGTTTCACATATTGGAATTATTTTTAGAACAAACAAGCGCAGAACAGAAAGGATAGAACCTCTCTGTTCTGCGCTTGTCTTCATTATATCATACGACGGACAGTGTCTGCAATCTTATTATTTGACCGCGATTCCCGCTGGGGGAACCGTGGTTAAAGCTGCGGATTCCAGTGACTGAAAACCGATCAGAATGCCCTGCGTGATTGCATCGGCCATATGAAAAACTGTGGAAAGCCGTGTGGTTTGAAGAAGAAGCTGTTCAAAACTTCCTGAAACATTCACAATTCCGGTGATAAAAACATCACCGACTTCCGGCAGGCTCTTGCCTGCGCCCGCCCCGGGACGAATAGAGCCGCATCCTACCGTGATGTAGCCCTGGTGGCGCCGTGAACCAAGGGAAGCATCGATGGCAACGATCAGACCCTCCGGATGGCGCCGCTGGATCAGCCGGAGCCTGTCCGTCAGATTCAGCGCATGCACCGGGTCGTCCAGTGTTCCGTAGACGAAAAAGCCGGGTTTGCGGTAAGGGGCAAGCTGATGGCCGATCAAAGGGCCCAGACTGTCTCCTGTGATCCGGTCGCTGCCGATGCAGAGGAAGATTACCTCCCGGAATTCCCGTTCTGCCTGCAGGATACAATAGCTCAATACCTGAGCCAGCTCTTCGCTGGCCGTTCTGCTTCGTTCGTTGATATAAAAAATTTCCGGAACCCTTTTTCCAAACATCTGTGTGATCCGTCCTTTCCTTCCGTCTGTGCCGCCTTTCCATGGCGGCGATATTACTATCGTTTCCAAAACGGAATCAGAGTATTCGCCGCAGTGCCTGTTTTACTGCCGGCAATCAGACGCCTGATATACGATATTCCCGAACCGATGAAAACATGCCTGGTACATTGATTGGCTGAGAGGAAAACCAGTCCGAGATATACGAAAAAATGTCGGAAAGATTTTGGGATCAGAACCATAAAATGCTAAATTCCGCATTTCATCCGTGCTATTGTATTGGACAAAAGGGGTGAATCATATGATAGAAATCGTATATAAGGAGGAAAAGCAGGAAGCGCGTGGAAACGAGAGCTACTTCCAGCTGCCGAAAAATATCCGGCAGATTGGTGGCTGCAAAGGGAAACAAAAGATTTATCTGGAAGATTATGTATATACGTATCTGAAAAAACTTTCCGCGGATCCATCATCAGGAAAGGCTGCGATCCTGCTGGGGCAGTATAACTGGGCAGACGGGACCGCCTATTTCTTTCTCAGGGGAGCGCTGGAGATTACCAGCATGGAGGTGAGCGCCGACAGCCTGAAATTCGATGAGCAGGTCTGGAAAGAAGTCGGTGACACGATAGAAAAATATTTCAGGGATCAGAACATCCTGGGATGGTTCCTGAGCCTGCCCGGTGATATGGAGGAAAATGACGAAAGAATTCTGAAAATCCATCTGAATCATTTCGGAGGAAACGACAAGGTACTGTTCCGGATGGAACCCAGTGAGAAGGAAGAAGCTTTTTACACTTACGACAATGGCGCATTGAAAAAACTTGATGGTTTTTACATTTATTATGAAAAGAATGAAGCCATGCAGAACTATATGGTTGACCATAATCAGAATGCCAGCGTGGAAGATACCGGAAAACTGGCGGATCAGGCGGTTTCTGATTTCCGGAAGATTGTGGGGCAGAAACAGGAGCAGAAGAAAAAGAAAACCGTAAACAAAGGGCTTGCCTATGGCGTTACCGTATGTGCGGCAGCGGCTGTGCTTGCCTTTGGACTGAACTTTGCCGCAAGGGATCAGGGGTCACAGAGGGATCAGGGCGCACAATCCGGGTCACAGACGGTTGCCGCCAATGGAAATGCAGTCAGCGGGAGCAGGGTTCCGCAGACTGTGACTCCCCAGGCGGAAGAAAAACAGGATGACGTTTCGGCTGCCGGACAGCAGGACACCATCGAGGGACAGGAGGATACTCAGAGAAACAGCAGCGAAACCGGTGATACACAGACAGGAAGCGGTGGAGACAGAAATACACAGACAGGCGGCAGTGAAACCGGAGATGGACAGACAGGAAACAGCGAGACCGGGAATGCACAGACAGAAAACAGTGAAACCGGAGATGGGCAGACAGGAAACAGCGAGACCGGGAATGCACAGACAGGAAACAGTAAGACCGGGGAAGGGCAGACAGAAAGCGGTGAAACCGAAAATGGTCAGACGACCGGCAACGAAACCAGCCAGGTATCAGATGAATCTGATCGTGGGGCATCCGAAGAAACCAGCAGTGTGGCTGCGGCGGACATCCTGACAGAGTATACCGTCCGGAAAGGGGATTCTCTTTCTAAAATCAGCGAAAGATATTATGGCACCATGAACCGGGTGAAGGATATTTGCGCAGTGAACGGAATCACTTCCGAGGACGTCATTTATGCCGGGCAGAAAATTTTGCTCCCGAAATAAAGGAAAGTATGCTATAATCGGTTTACAGTTTGAAAATGTGCCGTGTTTTTATCAGGCACAGCCACAGATGAAGTACAGGGACAGGCTATGGAAGAAAAAAACAGCAAAATACAAAGTATTATAGAATACAAAGAAAAACTGAAAGATTTCAGAAACCGGAGAGCCATGGTCGCGGCGGCAGTCGTTATTCTGATTCTGGCGGCCGCTTTGGGGATTGCCGGATTTATCCGGTACCGGACGTTCAGCAGCTACGAAACGATTTCGTTCGATATGGAAGAAGATACCTTGTCCTCCGGGTATGTAAAACTTGGAGAAAATGTTTTGAGATATGGGATCAGCGGAGCGCGGCTGACGGACCGGGATGAAAATGAACTGTGGAGCATTGCTTATTCGATGGACAATCCCGCGGCAGAGGTATCCGGGGAGGCAGCTGCAGTCTATGAACAGGGAGGTACATCGATCAGGACTTTTGGAGCTGACGGCCAGCTGGGACAGGTGACGACGCCTTATCCAATCCGAAAAGCGAAAGCTGCCGCGCAGGGAGTGACCGCCGCGATTCTGGAAGACGGCGGCAATACCTGGCTGAAATATTACAGCACAGACGGGACCGAGATCGCATCCTTCCGGACACAGATCGACAGTCCTGGTTATCCGATGGATCTGAGTCTTTCTCCGGACGGGATGACACTGGCTGTCGCCTACGTTTATCCGGAAGAAGGACAGATGAAATCACAGGTGGCGTTTTATAATTTCGGCAGTGCGGGAAAGAGCCAGAAAGACCATCTGGTAAAGGCGGTCAGCTATGACGATTTGCTCATTCCGCAGCTGGATTATGTGGATGAGAATACCTGTGTCGCCTATACGGAGAAAGGTTTTCTGGTTTTTGAGGGAACTACAGATCCGGAGGAGACCGCAAAGGTGGAGGAAAGTCAGGAGATCCTGAGCATCTGCAAGAACGATTCCCATGTTGCGATGACGGTGGAGAGCAGCGATGTTCTCCAGCCCTATACGCTGAAATTGTACAGCCTCAGCGGTAAGGAAATTTTCCAGGAAAATTTTGACTTTTCTTATGAGAATATGGAGATGGATGAAAATCAGATTCTGTTGTGGAACCGTGGGGAATTTGCAATCTATAATTTCAGCGGAGTTGAGAAATTTAACGGAAGTGTGGAAGAGGGGCAGATTCAGCGAATCATCGGTCTTGGGAATCGGAACTATTTGGGAGTTCTGGACCAGGGGCTGCTGTACATGAAACTGAGATGAAAAGACGTTAGGAGGAAATGATGAACTGGCTGCTATTGGTAATACTGATTGTTATAATACTTTCGGCGGCTGCGGGCTATCGCAGAGGATTTGTGCGGACGGTGCTGTCCATGGTCTTTTTGATACTGGTCATGGTGGTGTCCGGATGGATTAGCCCATATATCAGTGACGCACTAAAAGAGCATACGCAGATCACGGAGACGATCCGGACTTCCTGTACGGAAATGCTGGAAGAGACATGGGACAATTCGGAAACAATGTCGGACAGTGCGGAGGGAGCAGTAACTGCAGAAAGTACAGAGGCAACGGAAGAACAAAGAAATCTTCTGGCGTCCCTGGGACTTCCCGAAAATGTATTGGATGTCATGTTCCGCCAGAATGATATCTGGAGCGGGCAGCAGGAACAGATGATGGCATATGCGGCAGACTATCTGACGGATCTGGCGGTCGGTGCGATCGTATTTCTGGTATCCTTTCTGCTGGCGTGGATCCTTGTAAGGATTCTGATGCGGATCGCCGACGCTTTTGCCGAGCTTCCCGTGATCGGGTTTGTCAACCGGATCGGCGGAGGGTTCGTGGGAATTCTGCGGGCGCTTCTGTGGGTGTGGATTTTCTTTCTCGTATTGATGCTCTTTTCCGGTACCGGCTGGGGAAGAGTCTGTATGGAAGCGGTAAGAGAAGATGCTTTCCTGCAGTTCCTGTATGATAACAACCTGATACTGCAAATCCTTTTATATGCTTTTCGATAGAGCGTGTTTGAAAAAGTATAGAGAAAACAGAATACAAAAGGTGTGCCGAAAGACAGAGGTTTGTACAGTGCAGTACACGATAAAACCTCATCTTCCGGCATTTTTTTTGCTTCCGGGAAAATCACTCCGCGATGGGGTGGATGCCCACAGGCACTACGTTTTCATACAGTCTGCGCAGTAAATACGCAGACCTAGTTGAATAGTTACTATCAAAAATGTCAAAAATATAGTTGACAAATGCTGGAAGCAATGATATCATAACAAAGCTGTCGCTGAGGCGGTCGCCAAACGGACAGCAAATACAGTATCGCAGCGGGAATTCGGTGACCTTTAAAAGTCCATCCGAAATTCAAAAAGCTCTGAAAGAAAGTTAAAAAAGTTCTTGACAGAGATGAGGTGCTGTGATAAGATATAAAAGTTCGCTGAAGACGAGAAGTCAGAAAGCGACAGGCTTCGGTTCCTGAGGTTCCAAGGAAGATCAGAAATGATCGGTCTGAGGAGAACAAAAACCGAAAAAACTTTTGAAAAAAGTTCTTGACAAGCGCAAAACGTTATGATAGAATGAACG
>OLQE01000811.1_pt1 | contig 21309 bp, 14 predicted proteins | sample 1643161 | NCBI WGS metagenome assembly OLQE01 (sample SAMEA3136650, study PRJEB25190) | human gut metagenome | reverse complement strand
TATCAGTTCATTATAAAAATCTTAGATTTTTGTCTTGACAACTGAGCCACTATAGAAGATAGAGATAAAAATAGAAAATGTGCTTTGTATAAAGTGTAGATTTTTATGTTTTAGGCGAGAAAATGGAAAGGTACGCATAAGATATATTAAAATAGGAGGAATAATCATGCCAATAATTGAGGTAAAGCGGGCTAATAAAAAAATTGCATATCAAAGCATGAATCTACATCGAGGTAAAAATATCCCTAAACAGATGAACGCGTTTGCTGAAACTCCTCAGCATGGCTCTAATATGGTTTACTCTCGCTGTGGGAAAAGGGAAGTTGTTGTAGCTAGAAAGGGAGAGATAGAACAAAGTTCTGGAAGGCTAAACTATAAAAGACGCAAACATCAAGTTACAGTTACCACTGTTGTAGGTAAAGAAAACGCTTATGTAAGTACCTGTCAGATAAAAAAATTGAACGAAGTTGAATCTAAGCATATAGCAGTAATTTCTTAGCTTATTAAAATGAAATTAAATATTTATGTCAAAAATGGATGCTAGTTTAAAAAGGTATCCATTTTTTTAATGAATTTTACTGTCGAGTAAATAGTCTGAGAAATACAGAGAATTTGGAGGATGTTATGAAAAGTAGAGAAGAAACCCTTAGTCCAGTACATAAAGTTGGAATTAAAATACTGAGTGATATTCAAATGAATAATGTATTTCCAAATTATATGGATGTAATTAATCGAATAGAGGGACATCGTAAATGGTTAGAAGATCATCAGATGCAGCGATTAAAGCGCTATCAGTATAACTTAATGTATGATAATGTAATATCTATTTTCGGAAAACGGGGTACAGGAAAGACTTCAGTTGCTTTTACATTACATAAAAAACTTGAAGAAGATGTTATGCATTCATATGATATTGTTTTACCAATTATTATACCAGAAGTAATTCCTGCAGATGGTAGTGCTTTAGGCTGGGTGTTAGCAATTGTAAAAGATCAAGTGAAAGAGTTTGAAAAAAGATTACAAAAAGTATTGGGAAAATATGATTACCAAAGAGGATTAGATGATTTTTGGAACAATTGCAAAGTTGAAAGAATGGGGGAAATGGGGTATAGATTGTCGGAAGAACTGGACAAGCTGGTCGAACTTTTTCATTCTGCTAAATATAATCCAGCTAATGAGTTGTCTTATAATATTGCAGTGGGGAATTCCGTTAAGCAATCACAAAATTACTACGAATTTGCCAAAGCCATAGTGGCATTTTGGGATCATTGGATTGCAGAAATTCGAAGATTATATTCATTGGAGCATCAAACAAAAGATATAATAGCACCACTTATCTACTTTATTTTTGATGATGTAGATTTAGCACCTCAAAAAGTTGATGAATTACTCTCAATTATTATAAAATATCTTTCTCATCCTAATATTATAGTAATTACGACTGCAGATGAGGAGATGTTTTTAGAGGTTATTGAAGAAAGGTTAGATCATGATATAGGACGATTGCCTAAAGAGTGGAGAGTCTATTTAAAATCTAATGAAACAAATAAAAATGTTTCTAATTCAATAGAGGGTGAACCAGAAGAATTAGTCCGTAAAACCGCTAGAAGATATTTAGGGAAGGTAATGCCTACATCTACCAGGTATTATTTGAAGTTATTTAATACAGTTGAAGAAAAACAAAGATTTCATTTGGATGAAGGTAAAGGTCTTTGGGATGGTATCTGTAGCCAAGTTCAGCGATTGTTAGAATATTCAAGTATAACTGATAATTTTCTTACGGAAAATCATGTAGAGCGCGATTATTATTTGAATTTCTTGGGGAATACTTCAAGACAATTAGGAAATGTGTATATAGGAATTAGTGATTTTATAGATTGTTTAATTGAAAAAACACAGCATTATCGTTGTATGGAAAAATCACAACAAGAAAAGTATTTAAGGCAGTATGTAGAAGCAATTTATAATAGTGCTTGTCGTTTTTTGCATATATCTATTAATTCAAACCATGATCTGGCAGAGAAGATTAAAGATGTGGAAAGTTTTATTAACGAGGCATTTTGGTTAGAACATAATGAATGGTTATTATACATAAATTATGCGTATTTAGATGAATATCTGAAAAAAAGTATGAAAGGTTATCCTAAAATAGATCAGGTAAAGATAGCACTTCAGCTTTACTCTTTGTTTCATTTTACAGAAAATATTTTTGTCATACTGGAAAAATGTACAGAGAAAGGCATCACAGGGCGTCGTAAAATACATGGTTTTTCTTATTTAAGAGATTTTTTATGTGATAAGGTTTTTAATGGAAAACAATTGTTTAGAAAAAATATTAAAGTATCAGATTTTTTTGTGCATTATAAAACAGTATTAAATAGAATTGATCGTTTCATGGAAGAAGGTTTACAAGAAAAAGCGTTAAGTCGGGAATATTTTTATGATTTCTCTAATGTTCCAGATATATTTCCGGAAGATATGATTTTTCAAGCATTTAGAAAAGACAAAGACTGGCTACAAGAAATAGCCGAAATGTTATCAAATGTTTATGGAAATTTTTATCTATTTGGAAAAAGAGAATTAGAAAACTGTAGACTTTATGAACCTTGGGAATCATTATGTCGTTATCAAAAGTTAATTCAGGATTTATTGGAGGAAGATATTTATAAAACAATAGATAAGTTTGATCTTTATAGTACTGCATCAAGTTTTTTAAAACAGGAAAATAATATTCTTAATCAAAAAAGAAAATCAAAAAAACAGTTTTATACCATGGCAATTAGATATAAAGAGCAGTTTATTAACAATTTCAAAACTCAAGAGGAAAACTCCAATTTAAATGGTAAGAACGAACAGAATAATAAGGGACAGACAAAATTGGTTACAAATAAAGATAAATCATTAAAAGATGAGAAAATTGAAATGCAGTCAATAATGATAAAGCCTGTTTATGATTTTATAAAACAAGTGAATCAAGATTTAGAAGGTAAGGATATTGTTGATGTTATTAACTTATTACCTGAAGAAGAGTCTCTAGATATAAAAAAGAGATTAACTCAGGAATCAAATGTAAAAGGTGTGCTTTCCATTTTAAAAATGCTTTATAGTTCGATCTCAGAATGGGATTATAGTGATCATAATGTTTATATTCAAGAAATAATGAATTTATATGATGCAGCTAAAGAATATGAAATAGAAACAGATAATCAGAAAGAACTTGATAGATTAGCTGATTATATTTATCAATATATTCCAGAAGAATATGAACAAGAATATTTTCCAAATTGGTATTTTGTAGGTGGGACATTATACAGAGAGATTAAAGATCGGCTAAATCGTGTAAGATATGCTTGTCAGAGAGAGCGTAAAGCCAATAAATATGAAGTGCCGGATATTAAAGTGCAATTAGAGAGAATTGAAAGAGAATTTGATGCAGCCTTTCTTTTGGAAAATACAGAAGAATTCTATGAAACTTTTCTTTTAGCAGTTAAAGTTCATTTGGCAATTAGAATTCAGAGAATATATTTGTATAATGCTATTGTTGAAAATTATGATAGTGATTATACGTATAGTTCAAAAACTATATCAAAAAATTATTATTACAATATGTTTTTGGAAATGGTGAATTTAATGAATAAAAAAAATGAAACATTAACAAAAGAACAACAAATGATTAAAAATTTTATCATGCGTGCTGCGTCACACAACAAGAAAAAATATATAAGATCAATGTTACAAGAGGTAAAAAATGAATCGATCTCGAATTAATTTGATTTTAGGAGTACTACTTTTTCCTATAACAAATCCAACACTTCAAAAAAGAGATTATTTGTACGAACGCTTTCGTGCTTATAAGGAGTTAATATCCATCCAGGGAATTAGTGCTGAAAGAATTGTAGAAAAATCAGAAAAAAATAAGAAATATAGAAAAACTGCAGATGCATTAATTCAATTTTTGTCGGATTCTTGTAGAAGCACAATTCGTTCTTACGATGATTTACACATGCTTTGCGAACTTTACTATCCTTTATTGGAAATGGAGCGATATATAGAACAGATACAGCAGCGAGTAAAAAAACCTAAAGAAATCTATTCCGATGAAAAAGAAAATATTGCATCTTATTACGTAGAAAAGATGCGCAAAATTGCGTTATCTTTACTTACTTACCGGGATGGCATTATGGCAATTCGCACTTGGAATAACCGTGATATAAATGGAGAAAAAGATATATTTTACTCTAATCATGTATTTGATAAAGTTGAAATATGGAATATTCTGAATTCTTATGTTTCACCAGATCTTTTTATGGCTCTTTTTATTGTAGAAAGTGGACTGGGAGAGGAAGCGTTATTTGGGCAAAAGCCATATATTTCTCTTCCAGACAAACTTCTTGTTAAAGTGTTGAGAGAGGGAATGGCAGAAAATCATCTTCATTTTAATGCGGGTTTTGATTATGAGGCAGTCTGGCTTAACAAGATGAATTTGTGGAATTGCTTGCAATTAGATGGGAAAACAGCAAAATTATGTGATATTCAAGATGTAGAAGCTGCCTTGTTTCGGTTATTGTGTGCTATTTTTTTTAGAACGAGAGAAATAATACCTTTTATTCAATGGGCTGGCATGTTTTGCAAAGGTGTATTTATGCCAGTAATATTGGCGTTATATACAGGAATAATTGAAAGTCATAATTTTGAGGAGTTAAAACAATATGTTTGGAGTATGCTGGATGAGGAAAGGGTTAGAAGTAGTGCAGATTATTTATTAGAAACAATCATGTTTTCAAAAGTAGAATTAAAAACTTCTTCAGAGTTTATATTTTTATACGAAAGTTGTTGTTATTTGAAAGAATGTCCTTGGGATACAGGTTTTACGAGAATTTTTCTTCAATATATTCGAATAAAAAATTCGTTTATACAAAAAGCTCAACAGAGTAATATGATTCCAGGATTAAAACACTTTCAAAAATTTTTTAATTACATGAAATATGAAGAACTTCGGATAGCTGGTAGACAAACAATGATATTAGATGCTTTTCGAGCTCAGTCAAAAATCATTGGATTAAAAAAGTTAGAAATTCGAATTGCACCAGACGTAAGGTTGGAACAATTGTCTGACTTGGATGACCATACATTAGTTGATGAAATTCAATATGCATTGTGCAAACAACTATTTGATATATTTAGTCTTTATCGAAAATACATTTTGGAAGAAGTAATGGGGGTGCAGAAAACAGAATATTATTTAAAATATGAAAAAGAACAAATACAAATGGGTGGTTCTTATCATACATTATTAGGTAAAGTCCTAAAAAAATATGATGAGGAAATAAATAGGACACCGATTCCAGTTGTTGGAATTGTTTATCATTTTATAAAAGCTGAAAGCACAGATAATCTTTCAGGCTATTATTGCTGGAGAGATATAGAACGAAAAAATAAAGTATGTTCAAATCATAGATTTTTTTTGCGTGAACGAATGGCATTTCTAGGAATTGCAATAGAAAAATTGAGAGTGCAAGTTCCTAAAATTAATGAATATATTGTGGGAATTGATGCGGCCTCTGATGAAAATGCTATGGAACCGTGGATGTTCTCTATGGCATATATGTATATGCGTTCAAAAAAAATATCTCGTCCTGTTGCTACGAAGTATATAGGAGGAAATAAAAGTTATTATAATGTTCAGAATATAGGTTTTACTTACCATGTAGGAGAAGATTATCGCCATATTGTATCAGGTTTACGTCATATAGACGAAGTAATAGAACGTTTTTTTTATAAACCCGGAGATCGCTTAGGTCATGCTTTGGCTCTTGGTATAGATATTTATAATTGGATTCATGAGACAGAAGTAGTAGCTATGCCTGTACAGGAATATATGGACAATTTACTGTGGATTTGGGGTAAAAGCGTTAATGGAGAAATTGAACTGCATCCTCAGCTAGAAATGATAGAGGAAAAAATTTTTTATTGCGCAGAGAAAATTTATAAAAATATTTCTGGAATATCGGTTAGATTATTATATCAAGCTTATGAAAAAAAGTTTTCATGCAACCATAGAGAAGTTTTGATGAGACTTCAAGAGGAAGAAAAGGTAAACATGGAGATATTCCATGACAGTCCAGGTATACAACAAGATATTTCGCATACATATTGTAAGTTGATAAATACAAACTGTATCGAATATAGAGATAGGTGGACGGTGGATCGTTTATTAAGTACGATTTATTGCCCTGTCTTTGAAGAACGAGGAAATCAGGTGATAATGGTTCCGGTAAAAGAAAATGAGTTTGCTTTATATGAATGCTTACAGAAATATTTGCAAAAAAAAGTAGCTCAAAAAGGAATTTATATAGAAACAAATCCTACGTCCAATATGAATATAGGAAATATGAAAGACTTATTAGATCATCCTATTTTTAGATTAAGTCCACTAAAGCAAACAAAGGGACAGGAAGCAAATATATTGGTAACAATCAATTCAGATGATCCTGCAGTTTTTAATACAAATGTTGAAAATGAGCTTGCATATATCTATTATGCATTAGAGCATGCAGGATGTGCAAAGGAAGACGCTTTGATTTGGATTGATAAAGTTAGAAAGAATGGAATGGATGGAAGTTTTATTTCAAAAGTAAAGAATTGCAGAACGTTATTAGAGGAGAGCAGCCATATATTGGATTCATTAAAAAAGTTTTGTTGATACAAGAGTTTATGTATGAATGTTTTGTTGAATATGGGAGATGAATATGAAAAAAATATTAAGTATTGATGGTGGAGGTATAAAAGGAATATTTGCAGCAAGTTTTTTAGCAGAAGTTGAAAAAAAGTGTTCTGTAAAAATATGTGAATATTTTGATCTGCTTGCTGGGACTTCTACAGGTGGTATTATTGCTTCTGCTTTAAGTATAGGTGTACCTGCACATGAAATTTTGGAACTATATATGGAGAATGCAGAAGTTATTTTTCCACAAAAAAAGCATTTTAAATTATTTTCGGTAAAATATAGTAATAAGTCTTTGGAAGCAGCAATTTATAATGTATTAAAGGAATTAAAAATAAAAGATTGCAAGACTCGTTTGTTAATTCCGGCATATAATCTTGAACAGCGAAGCATGCGTGTGTTTAAAACTCCTCACACAGAAAATTTGTTCTTTGATAAAGATATATTATTAAAAGATATTGTTATGGCGACGACAGCTGCTCCTCTTTATTTCCCGCCTTATAAGATGGAGGGAGGGACGTTTATAGATGGTGGTGTGGTTGCAAACAATCCATCATTTATGGCTGTGGCAGAGGGAATTGCTCGTTTACAATGGAAAAAAGAAGACATATCTTTATTAAGTATAGGTGGTGTTGAGGATATGCCGAAAACAAATGGAAAAGAAAGTATGGGTATTATAAATGCGTTAACAATACAAAAATGTTTTATGGGTGCAGGAAACCAATATGCTGAAAATTTATGCAAGTATTTTTTGAAAGATAAGAATTATATTAGAATTAATTATAAACCATTACAGAATCAAGTTTCATTAGATAAGGTAAATAAACAATCTAAAAGACTTTTGAATACATGGGGACGAAATGAAGCTCAAAATTATATTAAGCAAATTAAAGAGACTTTTTTTGCTCAAAAAAAGGGCGAATTTCAATTATATAATCTATAATAAAAGATGATTTAGTGTTTGTTTTTAAGTAACCGACAAATAAAAGCTGCCCTTCGGGAAATGATGGGTAACTATTTTGAAAGAGAATAATGTAAAGGTCAAGGATGGAACCAATGTCAACTCCATGATGCGGGATAAGATGTTTCATCATCCTGGAAGGCGCTCTGGATCAGGAAATGGAGGAAAAACTGAGATATTTCAAGTATAATTATCGTAACAAAGAAACGGATAATTCCAGAAATGGTAATTCCCAAAAGACCATGCACACTATGGCGATATGGTATAAATGCTACTCTTAGACTGAGCCATTTTTATTCCAAACGCTGACTTGAAAATGAGCCACTTAAAAAGTACTTTGAATAAAAGTCTTTTTATTCGGAGGGAAATAAGGTGGTTATCACAATGCAAGATTACGATGAAATTCGCAGGCGTTTCCTTGCAGGCGAAAGTTAGCGACAATATCATTGTGAAGAATTCCTTGAAACAATGGTTGCTCTGAAGCAGGCTGACTGTATATTACGCGTGAGTAGATCAGTGTTCACGGATAAATAGATCACTTGTCACGGAGATTTAGATCAGTGATCACGGAAACGAGACCGCTGAGAGGGCAAATTAAAAAGTATCATGGTATCATCTGCGGCTATGCCGCCTGGAGAATGATTTCAGCATTCCCCAGAACGGCTCCGCTTCAAAGATGTATTAATGCCAACAGGGCCATTCGCCTTTACAGGCTTTTTGTACCTTGACAAGATAGTCGCGGAATTCCATAGGATCCCCGCCGTCATACAGAAGTTCTTTAAACAACTGATATGCCGGGCTGTCATAGTGACGGTGTCCCAGATTTTCCAGGATGTCGCTGCGCAAAAGGTTCCCTTGATCTTCATCCATATATCGGCTCAGCAGATACCTTGTACTGATGCATTCCAGCTCAAGGTGCTGGATATCCTTCAGCAATTCATCGATTAACTCACAGAGTGCGGTGACGGCTTCACAGGAATCAGCACAGCTGACCTCATCCAACAGATCATAGATGGTGTTATCAGCCATTGTCATTCACCCCGCTTCCTTCATCTGAAAATGCGTGGCGTTTTCTCATAGAGATGCGGCCCTTGACCTCAATGCTGTACTTATTGTTAATGATGCGGTCCAGGATACCTTCGGCGACAGCACTGCCTTCGTCTTCGGCCCGGTCACAGTCAATGCGGTAATACCAGTCATCTACGTCATACTGGGTACAGAGGATCAGCGCCCCTTTCCGGCTGCAGGCATCGATCAGTTCCAGAAGATCATAAGCTTCCGATTCGGGAAGCGGCCGGAGAAGCCATTCGTCTATGATCAGCAGGTCAAACCTGGCATAAGCCTTTTTTACCTTGTTTTGTGTATTCAGGCTTTTGGCAACCGCATATTCATTCAGCAGATCCGGCATACGGACGTAGCGGACCTTATAGAGCTGTCTGCATGCGGCAACACCAAGCGCGTTTGCAATATAAGATTTTCCCGCACCTGTTGCTCCCTTCAGGACTACATGGTGGTTGTCACGGATATACGCACATGTCGCAAGCTTTGTGATCAGTCCTTTATCCAGCTCACGGTCTTCATAGTACTCAATCGCTTCCACACATGCCTGGCTTTCACTGAGCCTGGCCTCATGGATCCGGCGCTGGATGGTGTTCTTCCTGCGTGAAACGTTTTCTGCGTCTACGAGAAGCGCCAGACGGTCCTCAAAGGAAAGCGCCTTATAACGTTGAGGTTCTTCCAATTGTGACTCCAATTCCCGGGCCATACCGGGAAGTCTCAGGGCACGCAGTTCTTTGACGGTTGAGAGGTCGATCATTTTTCATCGCCTCCTTCCCGGAACTGTTCTGCGCCACGGGTAAAGCCGCGGCTCCGGCGGTGATTCGTCCTTTGGATGGATGATGGATCTGTTTTTCCATCTTTCTTTACCGGGGATTTCAGCAAGGCCTGGATCCCACGGATGGAAGGATCTCCACTAAACAAAAGGATTTGCCGGCATGCTTCTTCGATCCGCTCAGCTTTGTATCGATCTGCGTATTTTTTCAGGCTGACACAAGACTTAAAGCCCTGCTCAGGAGCCTTTCCGGATTCCAGGAAGAAGCGGACGACTTTTTCTGCATTGGGGCCGATCGTGGAAGCCCAGGACTGGAAATCATCTTTCGTGTAGGTAAGATACTGCCGATGGTTCTCCGGCATATGCGAGGTTATCATGACCGGGTCCCGCTTACGGCCGGCCTCTCTTGGATGGACAGCCACCCGGTTCCCGTGGAAGAATACTTCTACTGTATTGCGCGTGACACGGACGCTGACCGATTCCCCAATCAGGTCATATGGGACAGAATACTTGTTTAATCCGTCAGTTACGGTATAATCAAGAAGAACTGTCTGATCCGACCAGAGATACGGTTCATAGGGATTGGCAGGGAGCGGCTGCATGAATTCTTTTTCCTCATGGATATAAGCATCGCGGCGGTTCCCTTCCCGCTTTTTAAAGGCATAACCATTGAGCTCTTCCAGCTTTTCAGCAACTGCCTCTTTGGCGTCGGCCAGGGAAAAGAAGGTTTCGTTCCGCAGTGCCGCCAGGATCCACGTAGACGCATAGGAGACACTGCCCTCGGCATGGCTCTTGTCCTGTGGACGGCGAATGCGAGCAGGGACTACTGCAGTGCCATAGTGATCTGCAAGTTCTGAATAGCTGCGGTTCAGGACGGTATCCATACGGGTATTTTTCAGCACACCGGTACGGAGATTGTCCGGGACTGTCAGCCTGGGTACGCCGCCAAAATACTCATAGGCATGTACATGGCAGAGCAGCCAGTTTTCAGACTTCATGTCACTGCAGAGCTCGGCATAAACATAGCAGCTGCAGGGAAGAACCCCTACAAAAAGGTATGCAGGAACAGTCTCTCCAGTAATAGGATCTTTGATTGATAGTGTCCCGCCTGCCCAGTCCACTTCCATGGCATCTCCGGGCTTATGATGGATCCTCATTGTGGCTTTGGATTTTTTCGCCCATGCCCGGTAAATGTCACAAAACTGTGTATACTGGTATGGGACACGCCCCACATTGGAGCAATTGACCTGATATTCTTTCCAAAGCAATGTCAGGTTCACTCCTTTTTTCGCCAGTTCGCGGTGGATCCAGGCACAGTCCGGTTCCAGATAAACATTTGCTTTTTCCTGCCGTTCCGGATAAAGCAGAACATAAAGCTGTGGATTTGTCACCTCCTCTCCAAGCGGCCACCGGATGCCTTTCTCATCCGCAAGCCGTTCTACTTCTCTTACGGTGTTGCGGGAGTTGTGCAGCGATCCGGCGATCTGAGTGATGTTGTGTCCAAGGCTCTGGAGCCTCAGGATTTCGCGATAATCTACCATGATCATCGTCCTCCTTAAATGATAGTCACACGAATGTGTGCCATTATCATTATAAGAATGACTTTGATCGCCGACTATCCCTCTCCGAGATCAGTGATCTGAATCTCCGTGAAAGGTGATCAGATTGACCGTGAAGGATGGTCAGTTTATCTGAAATATACAAAAGCAATGGACGAAATCCATAAGGCTTCAGCCGGGATTCCGAGAATGATCAACCGGGTATGCGAAAAATCGCTTATGTATGCGTTCCAACAGCAAAAGCGGCTCGTCGATGATTATATGGTCAAGTATGTAGTGGAACATGAAATGCTTGGAACCGTAACCGGATAGAGAAGGTGCCGTCCGGATTCCGGACGGCCCATACATCAACTATCACGATGACAGTAAACTTAGCAGCTTAAAGACAACTCATGAGAGCAGTCTGGTGACAGCTCATGAAATCAGCAACAACTTGCATCTCTTTTTGATTCATCTCATTACGTTTTTTTGTAGAGATATAGCAATAATTTAACATATCATCTAGATACTTTGGTATGAATGTGATTATTCCGGGCAATTAGCCCATGCGCTGAAGCGCGTTCAGCGCATGGGATCCGCTGTATAGCAAAGTCTGGCCACAGTTCAGCCCAGGCCGTCAAGCATGGGATAAGTACTGCCGCATATTCACATCGCCGGTTTCAAACCAGATGGTATTATGCGCGAAGCGCTCTACGATTGATTCGGCATAAGTCCCGTTGCGAAGTCGCTTTACCCAGTCCTCACGCTTATAAAGCGTACAGAAGATCGTGGAGGTACTGTCAAAGCGGCGTTCTGTCAATTCGAGGAGGAATTCGACATCCGCTTTGGACAACTCCGGCATAAGCCATTCATCCAGAACCAGTACCTTGAAAGCTGCATACTTGTTCAGTACCTTGTTCTTTCCACCGGAAACTACCGATTTCTCAGCGTATTCCTCCAGAAGATCCGGGAGTCGGATATATCTGGTTTTGTGCTGCCTGCGACAAGCTTCTTTTGCCATTGCACAGCCAAGGAAGGTCTTGCCAGAACTGGGATATCCCTGGAACACGATGCTGCGGCATTCGTCAACGAACCGGCAACTGGCCAGGTCAGCGATAATGCCTCGGTTGAGTGAACGCTTGTCGATGTACAGGATGTCATGGATATCGGCATTCGGAAGACGAAGCTTCGCGTTCTTGATCAGCCTCTGCACCTTGTCATTATACTTCCGCTGATAGACACTGTCCGTAAGCATCTGAAAGCGATCATCAAAGGGAAGGGCCAGCGTCTGTGGGTCCTGTTGCTGTATTTCAAGTTCTTCCACGAATTCGCCGATATTCAAAAGACGAAGCTTTCTTCTGGTTTCATCATTCACCATCTGGATCGCCTCCCTCCCGGTAGTAATCGCTGCCGCGCAGATATCCCATGGATGAATCATCGAAAGAGGATTCCGAGTCCAACTGTTCCTTATAAGTGATGTCTTGATTCGCCGTCAGGATTGCTTTAAGGTGATGATAACGGGGCACCTTAATTCCTCTGCTGATGGCAAGTTCACAGGCCGTTTCCAGACGGGCATCTGTATACGTCCTGCTGAGGCGGAGAACGGCAAGACAGGGATTATAGCCCTGTTCTTTTATGCTGACGCTGCGGAAGATCCGGTCGATGACCTCCCGGGCTGATTTCCCAATGGAACCTGCCCAGTTCCGGATCCGCTCGTCATCCCACTGAACGATGTTGCGGAAGGCCGGAGGCATATCTTCCGGATGTGTGGAGTATTTATTCTTCATATAGTCGGGAAAACGGTTGTGCGTTGTCAGACGCTCGCCTTTGTAATAGATCTCCACGAATCGGTCAGTGACCTTGAGATCAACCTTCTTCTTTGCGTACTGATATGGGCAGGAATACCGGTTTTTCTTGTATACGACATGGAAGTCGAGGTTGACAGCCCGGCCATAGACCCACTCGGCGATCTCATAAGGGACGTCCGGAAGAGGCCGGAGATAATCCCGCTCTTCCTGCAGTACTTCATAGCGGCTGCCTTCGCGCTTCTGAAAGGCCTCATGATTGAACGTATAGAGCTTATCCGCAACGCCCTTCTTGAGTTCCACGAAGGAGTAATACGTTTCATTCCTGCATCGGGCGATGATGGCGGTAGCGATCTTACCGACCGTGCCTTCTACGGATGGTTTCTGTTTCGGTTTCCTGACGCCGGCGGGGATGATCGCAGTCATGTAATGCGATCCCAGAGCCGCATAATCATCGGTCAGGACGATCTCGCCTTCCTTCGGATGAGACACAACACCGGTCTTAAGATTGTCGCATACGGTTCGCACCGGAACGCCGCCAAAGTATTCATACATATGGATATGGCATCGGATAAAGGTATCCATCTTCATGTTTAGGCAAGGCTCAACGTAGGAGTATTGGCTATAAGGGAGCGTTCCGACGAACAGATAGACCGTGATCAATTCACCTGTGCTTATATCCACATAGCGCATGGTCGGGCCGGACCAATCGACTTCTGCACGTTCTCCTGGCTTGTGCTCGAGATGGTTCGTGAGACGGTTGGCGATGGTGAATTCAGCGTATCCTTCGTTGAACTTGGTTTTTCCCATAGGGATTTCGCCGTTCCGCTCGCAGCGTTCGACATACTCCTCATGTAAAAGCTTGAGGGTCACGCCCACTTTCTTCAGTTCCTGATGTACGTGTTCGTAGTCAGGATCGCCGTACATGGTCTCGTTCGCAAATTTCTCCGGATAGAAGAGGCGGTAGACCTCCTGTTCCTCAAGATTGCGGATATCGCTATAGCGGATACCCTTTTCGTCAGCGATGTTGAAGACGTCACTGACGGAATGTCTTGAGATGTGTCTTGTGGATGCGATCGTACTGCGTGATAAACCGGCATCCCGAAGCTCCATGATAAGCTTCACGTTGATTTTTCTGGCCATTTTTCTGGCCTCCCTTCGTTAGATTCGGAGCGATGCTCCTTATGTAATTCTAACGAAAGAAAAGCCAATAAGAACAGTAGTTAACAGGTGTGCTGATCAGCGACCGGCATGAGCTGAACTGCGGATCGTATCAAATGAGCTGAAGCGCGATCTGGCTGGGCTGAACTGCGACCAGGGTGGGCCGGAGACCCGGAATAATCAGAATGAATGTGGCTCAATTCTTTTTATATTTTTCCAACATAGTATTGCCGTTTTGTGATACTGCAAACAGCCACTTTCCGCGGCCAGCAGGGCCGCATTTCCCGGCCAGTCAAGGTCATATTAAGCGGTCGGCTTTAGAGATCGGCAGGGCAAGACCGGATCAGGAATCTTCGCTTCATTCCGCCCTCCAGACGCATGATCCTGACACAGGAATCCCGATAGGAAAGCGGTTCCCCACAGACCGGGCAGTAGGATATGGCGCTGCTCTCAACAAAAAATATCATTTTCATGATTGTAAGTGAACGTGTAATCTGATACAATAACCATGGTTTTAATGCCAGGGTTTCAGAGTACACAACTTGCTACGGAGGGTGCTCTGGAACCCTTTTTCTTTCTGTATACTGATGACAGTATACAGGGCAATCCAGAGACATGCAAGCAGAGCAGCATAATGCTAAACTATGAGGTCAAAAACACTTCAGAGCCTGATACTCTTCCTCTGTCAGATTAAGGTATTTCCGGGTTCGCTGCTCCGTCTGCTCCAAGGTTTTTTGCAGGCTGGCTTTGGAAGAAAGGCGCCAATTCAGCCATCCGCTGAAACGGAGCAGCAGAGGAATACGAAGTGTCGTATGATCCCAGAATTCCACAATCTTATGAAAAGCCTGCTCTTGCTCCGGAGTTGTAATTGGCATCTGCAGATAAGGCAGAAAATGGTTCATAAAATAATATCCATAAAATCCAGGCAGAGTATCCTGGATCGCCTGAGCGATGGAATGGTAGTCGAGGGAGGAGCAGAAGGTTTTCGCGTCACGTGTGCGGAGGAATTCTTCCAGGGCCTCCAATTCTTTCTTGCTGGCATCGAGTTCAGAACGTTTTTGTTCATAAATCTGTTTCAGCAGTTCCGTGTCATTGGAGAGCAGCAATTTGCGAATATCCTCCAGACCGATGCCGAGTTTTCGGTAAGCACAGATTTCCTGAAGGATGCGGATATGCTCTTCTGTATAATTACGGTATCCGTTGGAATCTTTCGGGACATGAAGAAGCCCTTTTTCTTCGTAGAATTTTACAGCGCGCCGGGTGAGTGGAACCTGCTGCACGACTTCGTTGATACGCATAGATGTTATGCCTCCTTTCAAAGCGGTATTTGCGGCGGAAAGGAAAAGCCGCTGGTGGCATCTATGAAATACCTTGTTGTTTCTGGGAAAAGTATAAGGCTGTACGCTGCGTGCATGTCAAGAGATTTTTGAGTGATAGTGAAAAAGGAAAGCAGTTTAGCTGGCTGAACTGTTAAAAAAAGGAGAAATACATATATGAAAATAAAAATGATTGCCCTGGATCTGGACCGGACAACCTTAAACCGAAACGGCAGGCTGTCCGATGAAAACCGAAAAGTTCTGACGGAATTACTGAACAGAGGAATCCATGTGATACCGGCGAGCGGTCGTTCCCTGACGTCCTTTCCGCAGGAGATCCTCACGCTTCCGGGATTGAAATATGTGATCACATCCAATGGGGCGGCGGTATACCGTCTGCCGGAGCAGGAGAATAGGAAATCCGGTGAAGATGCTGTGACAAATCCGACGGAAGCGCCGGTCTGTCTGCAAAGGTTTTTGCTGAATCCATTGACGGTACACAGCGTTATGGAACTGACAGAGACGGAGGATGTGACCTATGAAGTTTTCGTGGATGGACAGGCTTATGCGGATCCAGCCTATATCGCGGATCCGACAGCGTTCGGCGCTGTGAAGGAGGCAACTGCTTACATCCAGAGTACAAGGGTTCCGGTGGCGGATATCCGGGAATTTATCCGGGAACACGAGGATCGGCTGGACAGCGTAGATGTGATCGTCGGTGAACGGAAGAAAAAGGAAGAGCTGATGCAGCTGCTTCGTGAACAGTGCCCGGGAATCTATCTGACGACTTCTGTGGAACAGCTGATTGAAATTTCAGATATAAGAGCGGGGAAGCATTCAGCGGTAAAGTTTCTGCAGAAGCTTTTGAATATTTTCCCGGAGGAGACGGCAGCTTTTGGAGACGCGGATAACGATGTGGAGATGCTCCGGGAAGCAGGTATGGGAATTGCGGTGCAGAACGCATCCCAAGCCTGTATGGCAGCGGCGGATGCGGTGACACGTTCCTGTGAGGATGATGGGGTGGCTTATGGAATCCGTAAGATTCTCGGGCTGATTAAAGCGGAATAGAAGGAACCGATCTCCTGGCTGACACTATTCAGCTGCCTTATTTTTGAACATTCATAAAATGCAAAAAATCTCCTGTACAGAAAATGCAGGAGATTTTTGCGTTTTATGCAACCGTTCATTCAGCGGAACGGTTCCCGTTTTATACTGTAAACCAGGAAACAGAATCGATTATTCAGCAGCTTCCTCTTCGGTTTCTGCTTCCTCTGTATTACGTACTTCTGTGACAGATACGACGATTGCCTCAGGATCTGTGAGAAGTTCGATCTGTGGATTCTGTGCAAACGGGAGATCTTTTACTTTGATGGAATCGCCGACTTTTACACCGTCCAGATCGAGCTGGATCCTGTCGGTAAGGTCTTCCGGAAGCGCACGGTAAGAAATCTCTTCCAGGTGGAGCTGTATGACACCGTTCGTTACTTTGTCATGATTGAGCAATTCGATTTCTGCAACGGAATGAACTTTTTCTCCGGCGACAAGTACCTGAAAATCGATTTCTGTAATCTGATGTTTCATGGAATTGAAATCCACCTCTTTGATCAGCACATTGTAAGACTGACCGTCAAGATCCAGCAGGATCCTTCCTCCCTTTCCGGTCGTTTTCAGAAGGCTTTCCACACTGGACGAAAGCATTTTGACTGGAATAGACTGTTCCAGTTCCTTTCCAAATACATTTCCGGTTACATACCCTTCACGTCTGAGCTTTTTGGCTTTTACTGCAAGATCACGTTTTTCTGCTTTTAAAGTATTCATTTGTCTTTTCCTCCAAAAAATAAACAGATAAATGCTTGCTTGGAATCCTGTTTCTCACCGGGTTCGAGTAAGTATTTCTTTTTTGTTACAGTGGTATTATAACACTTATCATAGAAGAAAGATTACCAAATTTAAAGAAAATAAAGGAAAATTATTGTTGAAATTTGAAAGTTTGGTTTTGAAGGAAAAACCGAAACATGTTGCGGTTTTCCAGTCTTCGTGTTAGAGTAAAGGAAACAATTTATCCAATTGATTCAAAAGAAAGGAATACGAAATACAGAAACAGAATATGGACAAATACGAAGTATTGAAAAAATATTTCGGCTATGATTCCTTTCGCCCCGGGCAGGAAGTCCTTGTGGATGCGATCCTGGAAGGGCGGGATACGTTGGGAATCATGCCGACAGGTGCGGGAAAATCTCTGTGCTACCAGGTGCCGGCGCTTCTGATGCCGGGCATCACCCTTGTCATTTCACCTCTGATCTCTCTGATGAAGGATCAGGTCACTACGCTGAATCAGGCGGGAATCCATGCAGCATATTTAAACAGTTCACTGACTCAGGGACAGTATCTGACTGCTCTGCGGAATATGCAGAGAGGTCAGTATAAGATTGTCTATGTGGCGCCGGAGCGGCTGATGACGGAAAGTTTTCAGGAAGCGGTGCGTGGAATTACATTGTCGATGCTGAGTGTGGATGAGGCGCACTGTATTTCCCAGTGGGGGCAGGATTTCCGCCCCAGCTATCTGCGGATCCATGAATTTGTCGAGACACTGAATTACCGCCCGGTGATCAGCGCTTTTACGGCAACAGCGACACGGGAAGTGCGGGAGGACATTCTGGCGCTGCTGGATCTTCGGGATCCGGTAAGTCTGACCACGGGATTTGACAGAAAAAATCTGAAATTCATCGTCCAGCATCCCAGGGACAAGATGCAGACTGTGCTGAATTATCTGAAGGAACATGAACAGGAGTGCGGCATCATCTATTGCCTCACCCGGAAGACGGTGGAGGAAGTCTGCGAACGTCTGCAGAGAGAAGGATACAGCGCCACCCGTTACCATGCGGGACTCAGCGACCGGGAGCGCCAGCAGAACCAGGAGGAGTTTATTTACGACCAGAAACAGATCATGGTCGCAACAAACGCTTTTGGTATGGGAATTGACAAATCCAACGTCCGGTATGTGATCCATTACAATATGCCGAAGAACATAGAAAGCTACTATCAGGAAGCGGGAAGGGCAGGACGTGACGGTCTGCCGTCGGAGTGCATCCTGTTGTATGCCGGGCAGGATGTGATCACGAATCAGTTTTTTATCGACAAGATGGAAGGCTCCGAAGCCATGGACGACGAGACGGCGCGTATGGTGCAGGAACGGGAGCGGGAACGTCTGAGAAAAATGACCTTTTACTGTACGACGAACGAATGTCTGCGGGATTACATTCTCAGATACTTTGGAGAGTACGGTTCCAATTACTGCGGAAACTGCTCCAACTGCCTGACACAGTTTGAAGAAAAGGATGTGACAGAAGTTGCCCGGAAGCTGGTGGGATGTGTGAAGGAAAGCCGCTGGAATTACGGAATGACCATGATCGTGGATACGGTACATGGAAGCAGGAATGCGAAAGTGATCCGTGGAAGGATGGATGAGAATCCTTATTATGGTTCCTGCAGTGAGGTACCGGTGTACCAGCTCCGGCAGGTGATGAACCATCTGATCCTGAACGGCTATCTTCTTCTGACCGACGACAATTATCCCGTTGTCCGGCTGACGGAACAATCCATGGAACTGCTGGAAGGCGGCACAGTTACAATGAAAGTGGCGAAAGAACAGCCAAAAGAAAAGGCGAAACCGGAGAAAGAGAAGAGCCGCAGGCTGCCGAAAGTGGAAGGAGACGTGGATCCGGAACTGTTCGCACAGCTGCGTGAGCTGCGTCTGGAACTGGCAAAAAAAGAAAAGGTACCGCCCTACATTGTATTCTCCGATAAGACGCTGGCACAGATGTGTCTGCTCAAGCCGAGGACAAAAGCAAAAATGCTGGAGGTATCCGGTGTCGGTGAATTTAAATATGAAAAATACGGAGAACGTTTTCTCCAGAAGATCCGCGAGCTGACCGCCGGGGAAGCGGCGCAGCAGGCGGATCAGGAACTGCCGGAAGAAGAGGATGAGGAAGAAATCCCGCTGGAAGAAGACCTGGCAGCAGCGCCGGTCAGGAAGAACAAGCAGCCATTTGAAATGACGGAAGAGATTGCACAGAAAATCCAGTTCAGCAGCAGAGTGACTCTCAGCGAGTTTGTAAAACAGCTCAACAGTCTGCGGGATGAAAAGACCGTCCGCTGCCTGGCGTTTCAGGATATCATGCAGCATCTGATTGAGGAGGGATACCTTGTGGAAGAGCCTGGCGCTGAGGAGAACAAAAAGCACAGGAGCATTACTGCAAAAGGACTTGTATTCGGCATTTATTCGGAGAAGATCTTCAGCCAGTATGGCGACGAATACCAGGTGATCTTTTATGCGGAAAAAGCACAGAGGCAGCTGGTGAAAAAGCTGATGGGCGAATGGAAGCAGCCGTAGAGGAATGTTTGTAACAGTTCAGCCGGCTGAACTGTTATGAATGCTTCTATTTGTATTGGTTTTGCAGTGGTTTGGCTCTTGCATGGATGATATATTATGTGATATATTGTTACTGGTCAATACGTGATTTATTATGATATATTCAAAACGGAAATTTTTATTCTGGCAAAGGAGCGATATTATGTACTGTACAAGAAAAGTAGCAGAAGATATTTACTGGATCGGCGGATCGGACCGCCGTCTGGCGCTGTTTGAGAATCTTTTTCCGATTCCCCGTGGAGTGGCGTATAACTCCTACCTGATCATGGACGAGAAAACGGTTGTGATGGATACCGCAGATTCTTCCATCACCCGTCAGTTTATTGAAAATATTGCACACGTTCTCAACGGACGTCCGCTTGACTATCTGGTAGTCAACCATATGGAGCCGGATCACTGTGCAAATATTGAAGAACTTCTGGTGCGTTATCCGGAAATGAAGATTGTGGGCAATGTAAAAACCCACAACATGATCCGTCAGTTTTATGATGCAGATCTGGAAGGCAGAACAGTCACTGTGAAGGAAGGCGACACCCTGTCTCTGGGAAAACATACCCTGCATTTCTTTTTTGCCCCGATGGTGCACTGGCCGGAGGTTATGGTCGCATGGGAAGAAACCGATAAAATCCTGTTCTCCGCGGATGCATTCGGAAGCTTTGGAGCGCTGAATGGAAACATCTTTAATGATGAAGTGGATTTTGACAGAGACTGGCTGGCAGACGCACGCCGTTACTATACAAACATCGTTGGAAAATACGGTCCGCAGGTACAGAACGCGCTGAAAAAGCTGTCTGCTCTGGAAATCAAGATGTTCTGCCCGCTGCATGGACCAATCTGGCGCAGCGATCTGGGATATCTGCTGGACAAGTATGACAAGTGGAGCCGCTACGAGCCGGAAGACCGCGCTGTAGTGATCGTGTACGCATCCATGTATGGCAATACAGAAAACGCGGCCAATGTTCTGGCGGCAGAACTGGCTGAAGCAGGTGTGAAGAATATCGCGATGTATGATGTGTCCAGTACACATGTGTCTGAGCTGATCGCGGAAGTTTTCCGCTGCAGCCATCTGGTACTGGCAGCGCCGACCTACAACAATGGTATTTACCCGGCAATGCTGAACTTCCTGCATGATATGAAAGCGCTGAATGTACAGAACCGTACCGTAGCGATGATGGAGAATGGAAGCTGGGCGCCGTCCAGCGGAAAGCAGATGAGAGCTCTGCTGGAAGAGATGAAAGGAATGGAGATCCTTGAGCCGGTTCTTACGGTGAAATCTGCATTGAAAGAGGAAGCTTTGGATTCCGTAAAAGAAATGGCGGATACCATCGCAAAATCTCTGAACGCATAAAAATAAAAGCGAACCCCCTGTTCCTGGAAGGAGTGTTTGGAAATTTCTTTCTGTAAGTTTCAAACACATCCTGCCGGAAACAGGGGTTTTTAATTTCATAGGAAATTGCTTTCCTATGAAATTAAAACGCTCCGCGAAGATCGCACTGCGGCGGAGTGGAAGATGTCGCTTGTGCGACCCGCCGCAGGCGGAG